>Ga0256914_1000136_pt1 | contig 69328 bp, 65 predicted proteins | sample HulkmetaG_FD_191571 | JGI IMG/M metagenome (GOLD analysis project Ga0256914, IMG submission 191571) | Hydrothermal chimney microbial communities from Main Endeavour vent field at the Juan de Fuca Ridge, Pacific Ocean - Hulk | ecosystem: Environmental > Aquatic > Marine > Hydrothermal vents ...
AGAAGTGGCACAGCCGCCATCAAAAGGCCCACGGTCATCAGGATCAAGGCCAGCCAGCTGATCCAGGGGTAGCGCAGATTGCGGTTCAAGCTCCTGGTGGTGGTAAAGGTCAAAAAGCCAACAATGAACCAGGTGGTAAACACTTCGGCGTTCAAGACTCCGTGCAGCGTCAGACCGTGGTAATAGGATTTGAAAACCGGTTCAATATAAGAATACAGGTTGATCCCCATGTGTTCCAGGGCTTGCATCGGTCCGAAAAAGATGCCCAGGAACAGGGATGAGAAGGCGATTGTGAGATGAATGGCCGTGAGTTTCCGTTCTGTTTTGAATTTCGCTCTCATTTCAGCAGCAGACATTTTTCTCCTCCATGTTTTCCGGTCTTATCCCAAAGTCTCCAAGCCGGCGGCCAGCAGGATAAGGCCCAGGTAGGCGTTTGAGGCGACAAAGAGGGCCATAGCTCTTTCTCGGTTAGGCCGACGAAGAAGCCGAATCGAACGCTGCCACAGCCAAAGGGAGGCTGCCCCGGCAAGGCTCAGATAGATCGGCCCCAGAGAAGGCCGGGAGACCAGTGCCAGTGCCGCCCAGGCAGTCAGGACGGTGTGGAGTAGGATCCAGGCGGCAGCCCGGCGGGGTGTGGTCTGCACCGGCAGCATGGGGACGCCGACTCGGCCATAATCGTCACGATAGGCCAGGGCCAGACTCCAAAAATGGGTGGGAGTCCATGCAAAGACGACCACGGCCAGGAGCAAAGCCCCCGGATCGGCCCAGTTCCCTGCCGCCGCGCTACCGCTCAGCACGGCGCAGCTGCCCGCGACCCCTCCGATCACAATGTTGGTCAGAGTACGCGGCTTGAGCCATAGGGTATAGACTCCCACATAGATCGCGGCTCCCAGAAACACAAAAAGGGCCAGAGAAGGGTTGAAGGGCAAAGCAACGAGGATCGCAAAGATAACCAATGCGGTCCCGGCAAGCAGCACCCGACGCGGCCGACCGATCTGCCCCTGGGGCAGAGGACGACGACCGGTACGTTCCATCAAGCCGTCCCGTTCCCGTTCCAGATACTGATTGATGGCCGACGCCCCGGCTGCAGACATACCGCCCGCGACCAGAAGCAGCACGGCGGATCCAGGAGAAGGCATTCCCCCGGCAGCCAAAATCAGGCCACAAAAGGCAGCCAGGAGCAAGAGGGCCACAACCCGCAGTTTGAACAGGGTTACCAGCGCGCCTATTTTCTCCCGGATTCGCAGACGTGCCGGGGGTTCAACGGCTTGGACCAGGGGAGGGGCGGTGGGCAAGGCACTCATGCCTATTCCTCCACGATCAGTTTGCCGAACATGGTGTGATGGCCCACGCCGCAGTACTCGTTGCAGCTGTAGATGTATTCGCCCGGTTTGTCAAAGGTAATGGTGACTTTGGAAACCTGTCCCGGCAAGACCATAACGTTCAGGTTCGTATCCCAGAGCTGGAAGCCGTGTTGGACATCCCTGCTGGTGATATAGAAGGTGATGGTAGAACCCTTTGGCACACGGATCTCTTTGGGAGTCCAGGTCCAGGTCTGGCCCAAGATGTAGGCTTCATATTTGCCCCCACCCAGATCGCGCAAGCCGGGTTCGCTAAAAGGCCCTTCCAACGCCACAATTTTGGGGTCCACTTGGCGTTCCGGCGTGGGAACTTGGATGCCGAAGGCAAAGGCGGCAACGGTGACGGCCGTGGTCAGCCCTGCCAGCACGATCAGACCGACGATGATCCAAATCTTTTCGTATGGATCGATCCAGGGTTTTTTGGCCGATAGCTCCTCACTCATTGGGTCAACCCCCTTCCCAGCATTGTCACGTAGACGTACCCCCACAGGGCAACAACCGTGAGAAGAAAGAGCAGGGCAAAGATCAAGGCATTCCTGGCAACCTCTTTTTCCTCAGCCTCGGTAATTTGGGGTTCCTTTTCCACTCCGGGTTCACTCATTCTTTTCCTCCTTTCCTTTTCGCAACGCTTTTACTGAGGCGGCCCTTCGGATACGGGAACCTCGATCTCTATCTCACCGGACTTTTCAAAACGGAGGGTCAGGGGGATCGTCGTCCCCGCCTCAAGCGGTTCAACCAATTTTATGAGCATGATATGGTACCCACCGGGCTTGAGTTCCACTTGGCCCCCCGCAGGAATCTGAATGTAGCCACCTTCCACGGCCCGCATGTGCATCACCTGATTTTCATCCATGTAGGATTCGTGCAACTCAACGACCTCGGCAGCCGGGGTTTCACCGGATAGGAGCTTGTCGTCCTCACCGCCGGTATTTTTGATCACCATGTAAGCCGCACCGGCGCCTGCCATTTTGGGCGATGGTCGCGCCCAAGCCCCCTCAATTTCAATCTGTGGACCGCTTGGCCCTCCGCACGCCGCCACCAGGGCGAGCAATGAACACCAGATTGCGAACAGTAGAATGATCCGTCCGATTTTCATCTTCCCTCCCTGAGCAGATATTCAATGTCGTCCGCTATCTCTTGGGGGTCGGCCCGGAAGGGAATGATACCCCGCCACATGCCCGCCGGGTCAATCAGAGCAACAGTAGCAGTGTGATCCATCAAATAGCCCGCGCCGGAACCGTAATCATGGCGTTCGTAGTAGATGTTGTAGGCTTGGGCCACGCGGGCCAGGTCCTCCGCCGAGGGTGGAATGAGACCCAAGAATTCACTGTTGAAATGGCTCACATAATCCTCCATCTTGGCGGGAGTGTCCCGCTCCGGGTCCACCGTCACCCACAGGAATTGCACATCCCTGGTCTTGTCGCCCAGAATCTCGTATACCTGCTTGTAATCGGACAAGGTCGCCGGGCAGACATCGGGACAGGTGGTATAGCCGAAATAGAGTAGCACAACTTTGCCCCGAAAGTCCTGCAAGCTCACCGGTTGTCCGGTGCGGGCCGAGATCAGGGTAAAGTCGGGAGCAGGCCGCGGCGGATCCAACTCCACGGCGTGGAGGTTGTACGGTTGCAAAGCGCGGCCTACCAGGAAAGCCGCCCCGGCCAAGACCACGATCAAGGCCAACGCCCCGATCAGGATCAAGCCCAATTTCCCCCGACCTTTTCTATCCCCCATCACTTGATCGCTCCTTTTACCGAGACCGAAAACCGATCCCTCTGCTCGGCGCGGGCCTCCGGCAGTAAAAAAGGCTTGCGCCGCCCGCTACCCTACCACCGGCTCAACACATAATTTAGATCGGCGGCCAGATCCTCCGCCGTTGTGCCAAAGGGGTACACGACGCGGATATGGCCGGTTTTGTCAATCATGGTGATCGTCGCCGTATGGTCCATCAGGTAGCCGGTCGCCGAACCGTAATCCCGTTTTTCGTAATAGATGCCGTACTGGGTAGCCACGGCCAGCGTCTCTTCGGCACTGCGCGGGACCAACCCCAGAAAATCGGGATGGAAATGCCGAACGTAATCCTCCATCTTCTCCGGAGTATCCCGCTCCGGGTCCACGGTGATCCACAAAAACTGGATCTGCTCCGTCTTCTTGTCGCCGAGCATCTCAAAGGCACGGGCGACTTCGGATAGAGTCGCAGGGCAAACATCCGGACAGGTTGTGTAGCCGAAGTAGAGGAGCACGATCTTGCCTTTGAAATCCCGCAGCTGAACCGGTTCGCCGGTGCGAGAAGAGGTGAGAACAAAGTTCGGGGCCAGCTCCGCCGACTTCATTACCATCCCATGGAAGCGGTAGGGCCTGTACCGCCATCCGACGATACTCAAGACCAACGCGAGGATGGCGATTCCGGCGATCAGGGCGATTTTCTTCCGTTTGGCCGACATGTTTGCCCCTTAAATGCGTTTGCCCTGCCCCGCAGGTGCGCAGGCCGTTGCCCGCGCACCCTGCGGGAGGGCAACAGTTGCCGCTACGGTTTCCACTCTTTCCACACTTTGCCCACCAGTTCCGGACCGGGCTTGAGAGTCGCCTGACCGGGTTCCCAGTTGGCCGGAGTGGCTTCGGCCCCCTGGGTAGCCTCAACGTGCTGCAGGGCCTGAATCTCGCGGATGATCTCATCCACATCGCGGCCCACCGGCGGGGGCAAAACCGACAGAGCCTGAATGATGCCCTCTTTGTCTATGATAAACAACCCCCGGAAGTTCAGTTGTGCTTCTTTGTCATAAACACCGTACAGGGAACCGATCTTTCCTTTGGGGTCGGACAGCATGGGGTAGGGGACGTCCTTGCCGATCATCTCCACCAGCTCATTGTCGTTCCAAGCCTTATGGGTAAAGACGGTGTCAATGCTAATGGCCAGCACCTCCACCCCCAGCTTCTGGAACTCGTCATAGCGGGCGGCGACCGCCGCCGTTTCGGTCGCTCAAACGAAGGTAAAGTCGGCAGGGTAGAACATCAACACTACCCACCGTCCCTCATAGTCCGAAAGGCTCACATCCTTGAACCCTTCGCCGGCCACAAAAGCCTGCGCTGTGAAATTCGGTGCCTTCTTCCCTACGCGCACTTTCATTTCCGTACCTCCTTCATTCTTCTTTGGGGATCTGTCCCCGATTTGCCACTCACCGATTTAGGGCGGATAACAGAGGAACAGGTGCGCGGCCCCATAGGCCGCGCTGGCTACTCCTTTGCTGTTGTTCGCTTCGTCGGCGACCAGACCGATGTCGCGCAACAGGATGTTCGGGTCAATGTCCGAAGCCTGATCGCTAAAGCTCAGCCGGTCAGAAGGCTCATACTGGCGGTATTCGGAGCGTATAATGCCCCAGCCATCAATGAGCACGGCCAGGGGGACGAATTCAAAGTGATAATCCGCCGGATCCTCCTCCCCCGGCACTTTTTCATAAAACAGGTCAAAACCGGTACTGACCATGATCTTGACCGTCGTAGGGTCCTCACCGGTGAGGAAATGCCACACAGGCTGCCCCTCCTCAAACGTCTCCGGCACGCCCAGCGCGGCAGCATATCGGGCCATCACCTCCGGCGTGTCCCGTTCCGGATCAATGGAGATCGTGACCAACCTGACCTCCATCTCTCCCAGGTCTACCTCATCCATCCTCCGCCAGACCTCAACCATCTTCTCCATCAGACGGGGACAATCGCGTTCGCAATGGGTGTAGGTGAAGCTATAAAGCACGATCTTGCCCCGCAATGTTTCGTTCGTCACCCGTTCACCGTGAATATCGGTCAGGCCAAAGCCCGGCCCCAACCCTACGCGGGGCAAAACCTGAATAGGGCGCAGGATGTTAAAGGCCAGAATCCCGGCCACGCACAGCCCGGGAACGAAATAGAGCAAAAAGGTCAACAGTTTGCGTTGCCGGGAGCGACGCGGCTCCTCATCGTTGGACACGGATCGCTCCTACCAGGTCTGCCGGGGTGACGCCCTCCACCCGCTCCCGGTGGTGGACGATCATCCGATTGCCGGATAGGGTGAGAAAAATCACCTGCCGTTCGTCATCGTGTCCCACCAGCTGCGAGACCACCTCCGCATCGCGCAGCTGAGGGTCGTCGTGGTCGACGATGATGGCCTCCACCGGCTGAACCCGGAGCAAAGGCAAGGCAGACTCCAGATCTTTGGCGGTGGCGATCACCTCCACCCCTTCCTCCCGAAGCAGATGGGCGATGGCCTCGGCAAAAAGAGGATGACCGGATATGATCAGGGTACGGCAGGGTTCCACCAAACTCTCCGTTCGACCATCAATCTCAAGCCCGTCGAACGTCAGTATACCCCATGCCGCGTCGGTTGTCTTCACAAGGGAGGGTGATTTTGATCTGACAAAAAGGGATGATGGGGGAAATCATCCCTTTGGGTGATATAAGGAGCACTGCAGCGGATGAGGGCGCGGGTTGCAGGACGGCAGATGCCCCCGCCCCATCCGCTGCGGTTTTACAAGATATGCGCCAGGAATTGCCGGGTACGCTCCTCTTTGGGGTTGGTGAACAGTTCATCGGGCGGCCCTTCCTCCGCCCAGACGCCGTCGGACATGAGGATCACCCGGTCCGACACATCGCGGGCAAAGTGCAACTCGTGGGTGACGACGACCATGGTCATCCCCTCGTTGGCCAGCCGCTCCATCACGTCCACCACCTCGCCGATCAGCTCCGGGTCCAGGGCCGATGTCGGCTCGTCAAAGAGCATGATCTTCGGCTCCATCGCCAGGGCACGGGCAATGGCCACGCGCTGTTGTTGCCCACCGGACAGGCGCGAAGGGTACTCATCCCGTTTTTCCGAAAGGCCCACCCAGCTGAGCAACTCCTCCGCCTTGGCGATGGCCTCCTCCTTTTTCATCCCTTTGACGGTCACCGGGGCCTCTATGATGTTCTGCAGAGCGGTCATGTGGGGAAAGAGATTGAATTGTTGAAAAACCATGCCCACGCGGCGGCGGATCTGGCGGATCTTTTTGCGGTGGCGGCTGATCGGCTCTTGCGCGTCGATCCTGATGCCGTCAATCTCTATGATCCCCGCCGAAGGGGTTTCCAGGAAATTGAGGCAGCGCAAGAAGGTGCTCTTGCCCCCACCCGACGGCCCGATGATGACCACCACCTCGCCGGGCATCACCTCCAAGTCCACCCCGCGAATGACGTGCAGGGGACCGAAATATTTGTGCAACCCTTTGACCTTGATGATCGGTTCCGTCACGGCTTACCTCCTCTCCCCCCTGGCCATGTACTCCTCCAACTTGCCCTGCAGCAACTGGAAGATCACCGTCAGAATCCAATAGAAAGCGGCAGCGATGATAAAGGTCTCCATAGCCCGAAAGTTCTGCCGCCCGATCTTGTTGGCCCGGAAGGTCAACTCCCAAACGCCCATGACGTAGACCAACGATGAGTCTTTCATCATGGCGATAAATTCGTTGCCGATGGGTGGGATGACGATGCGGAAAGCCTGGGGTAGAACGATGCGCCGGAAGGTCTGGCTGGCGGACATGCCCAGGGCATAGGCCGCTTCGTGCTGCCCTTTGCCGATGGCCTGGATGCCGGCCCGAAAGATCTCGGTCATGTAGGCCCCATAGTTGACGCCCAGGGCCAAGATACCGGCCACCTCCGCCTTGAGCAGGATGCCCAGCTGGGGCAGGCCCAGATACCAGATAAAGATCTGCACCAGCAGGGGCGTTCCCCGGATGAGCGAAACGTAGAAACCGGAGATGCCGCTGGCGATGGGGTTTTTAGAGAGACGCCCCAACGCCCCCAACAAGGCCAGAACGATGGCCAATGCGATGGACAGGGCCGAGATGTAAAGGGTCGTCCAGGCCCCTTTCATGATAAAGCCGAAATAGTGGCCCATAAAGGCCACGTCCAGGTGGAAGCGGCGCAGCACGGAGAAGAGGAGGACCAACAGAAACACCCAGACGGCGAAGCTATAGATACCGAAGCGTAGCTTGAGGGTTCGCTGGCTGGCCTGTAGTTGCTCGGCCAAAGGGGCATCCAGGGGCGCTTCGTAGTAGAGGGCTACCGGCTCCCGCGTCAGGGCGATCAACAGGATGACGTACCAGCCGGCCAGCACCAAGATCGGCCAAGCGATCTGCAACTTGACACCGAGGGTCAGGGGATAGATGAGCACTTCAAAGAAGGGCAAACCCAACATCACAATCGGCCCCACCAGGAACACAAGGAGGGTGAGTAGATGGCTCCATAGGCGGCCCTGGCGCAGCCCCCACAGGCAAACCAAGCCCAACAAGCCGCTGACCAGCATCCAGGCGGCAATGGTGTGGCCCCATGTCGGCTGGAAGCCGTACTGGGACCATTCCAGGTGGATCTCATACTGGTTGGTCGTCTCCCAAACACGCATGGTTCCGTCGTTGCTGACGGTGGAAATGAACCCATCCTGGGGGCCAAAGAGGCCGTCGTTGACAGGGGCCAGGGTTCCGACAAAGGTAGCCGTGCTCTTGCCGCCGGGAACGCGTAACGTCTTGACGGCGTTATCCGCCCCGGTGGAAAGGACCCGCTTGCCGTCGGGGTGAAAGGTCAAGCTGTTCACCGCCGCCCAGTGGCCTGCCGACGACCACAAGGCTTCGGCAGTTCCGACATCCCAAAAGACGATGGTGGTATCCTCGCTGCCCGAAACCAGAATCTGACCATCGGGGCTGAAGGCCAGCGCCGTCACCTCTTTCACATGGCCCAACCAATTTTCCTCTGCATCCTCGCAGGCATCTGCCGTCGTGTAGGTCTGATCTTCGCAGTAGCCCACCATCCTCTGGACCGGTTGCCCACTCTCCACCTCCCAGACCTGCACATCCACGCCGTCGCCGGCGGCGACCAGCGTGCCGTCGTCGCTCAGGGCCACGGCCCGTCCACCGGCGGTCGGGCCGAAGGTGCGGAGCTGCTGCCCTGTCGTCACATCCCACACCTGGACGACGTGATCTTGGCCCATAACGGCCAGCCGTGTCCGCCCGGCGTCAAAGGCCGCTTGCAGGATCGGCTCCCCAACGGTCAACAACACTTCGCCCGGCTCTTGGGCATCGGCCCAGCGGCGCACTTCGCCGTCGCTGCCGACCGAGAGCAACGCCGCACCATCGGGGGTAAAGGCCAGGGCAATGACCGGCGCGGTGTGCCCTTCCAGGCGGCGCACCGGCCAGGGTGTCTCCTGGGCGACATCAAAATCACCGCCGCCGACGGTATTCAGCGTCTCGGGAACCTCCCAAACGCGCACGCCGCCATCCTGCGCCCCGGCGGCCAGCAGCGTGCCCGACGGATTGACGGCGATGCTGTCAAACTGGCTGACCACGGCCAATCGGATCGGGCCGCCCAGGTAGTACTGGATTGCATAGAGCAGGCTGACCACGGCGGTTACGGCGACCAACACCCACACCAGCCGCACCGCCTTGTATTGAGCTGGGCTTTCGAATTTCTCCGTTTGGCTCACAATCGCGTCTCCTCTCCCCTCAATTTGACAGGTTCACCGGCTCCGGCTATAATCCCACCGAGTGACTGCTCACCCTCTTGCAGGCTTGGAAGCGGTTTCAGGTTGAAACCGGTTGCCCGTCGGACAACGCCGGCGATTCCAATCGGTCTTGCCAACCCGCGGGAGGGTCGGCTGAGTAGTCACCCCACCGATACTTTTGGTGGGGAGTTCCGTGCAAAGGAGTCGTGTGATGAAAGGGTTGAGCATTCTGGTCCTCCTGGCCTCGCTGGTCTTGCTTGCGGTCGCTTGTGGCGAAACAAGCCCCTTTGCGCCGACGGCGACCTCCGAACCGGCTGCGGCGATGGTCGCGCCGTCCGATGCCCCTTTGCCGGTCGGCAATGTACCGCCAACCGCCACCGCCGAACCGCGCCGCGACCGCTTCTACCGCTCCTATCCGGCTCCTACCGGGGCCGCCGGGTTCCGCCGCTACTATCAGAAACGCTGCTATCCCGGCTGCCACGATGACGCACCGGTTATCACCCCCACCGGCACAGGGCACGATACGATGGTCCAAGCCGGGGCCACCCCCACCCACGAGCGGCTCTATCGCTCCTATCCGGCTCCTACCGGGGCCGCCGGGTTCCGCCGCTACTACCAAATACGTTGCTACCCCGGCTGCCACACCTACGGCACACCGGTTCCTACCCGCGTCCACCCCTAAACGGCTACCTAAGCCGCCAAGCCCCATTCCACACTTCCTCTGCGCTCTTGGCGTCTTTGCAGTTCTGATTTTTGAACCACCAAGACGCCAAGGGCGCGAAGGCTTTTTCCTTTTCCTTTGCGTTCTTTGCGGTTTTTGGAACCGCCAAGTCATCACATTTGGGCAACCCCCTACGTCCGCAGGTGGCAGGCAACATAGTGATCCGGCCCGATCTCCACCAGCTGCGGCTCCTCCCGGCTGCAGATCTCCCGGGCGATGGGGCAGCGGGGATGGAAGCGGCAACCGCTGGGCGGGTTGATCGGGTTGGGGATCTCCCCCCTGGGCATGGGCGTCGTGCGCCGGAAGCGCGGGTCGGGCACGGGAACGGCGGCCAGCAACGCCTCGGTGTACGGATGGCGTGTCTGGCGATAGACCTCAACCAGCGGTCCTACTTCCACGATGCGGCCCAGGTACATGATGGCGATCCGGTCGCAGATGTAGCGGGCGGTGGCCAAGTCGTGGGTGATGAACACATAGGTCAGGTTGAACTCATCCTTGAGCCGGTTCATCAGATCCAGGAGCATCACCCGCACCGAAACGTCGGCCATGGCAATCGGTTCGTCGGCAATGACCAGGTCGGGGTGCATGATCAGAGCGCGGGCCAAAACGATCCGCTGCCGCTGCCCGCCGGAGACCTGATGCGGGTACTTGCGGTAGATGGCCTCCGCCGGGGTCAAGCCCACCTTTTCCATCATGTCCAGCACCCGCTCCCGCTTTTCCCGCTCACCGGCCAGATGATGGATTTTGAGGGCATGACCGATAGAATTGCCGATGCGCATCCGCGGGTTGAGGGAAGCATACGGGTCTTGAAAGACGACCTGCATCCGTTGGCGCAGGCGGCGCAATTCCTTCTGGCTCAGGGCGGTCAGGTCCTGGCCGTCAAAGATGATCTTGCCTTCGGTCGGCTCAATGAGGCGGATGAGGAGCCGCCCGGTGGTCGTTTTGCCGCTGCCGCTTTCCCCGGCCAGGCCAAAGACCTCCCCTCGGCGGATGCGGATGTCCACCCCATCCACCGCCCGCACAAATTCTTTCTGCCGTGTGACCAGGTTCTCCACAAATCCCTGCTGGACGGGGAACCATTTTTTCAAGCCATAGGCTTCGACCAGATAGTTGCCGTTTGCCCCGCTTTTCTCCGTCATTCGTCAAGTCCAATTCGTACAATCAACAAAAAGCGTTTCGCGCTACGTCGTCTCGTACAGCCAACATTTGGCCCATCGCTCCGGCTGCACCTGGACAAAAGGCGGTTCTTCCCGACGGCAACGCTCCATTGCCTGGGGACAGCGAGGGTGAAAGCGACAGCCGGTCGGCGGGTTGATCAGGTTGGGCGGGGAACCCTCCATCGTCCGCAGTTCCTCATCTTCCAGGCGGATGTTGGGCACGGAGGCCAACAGGCCCTGGGTGTAGGGGTGCAACGGCTCGTCAAAGAGGGCCTGGGCCGGGGCGACCTCCACCAGTTTGGCGGCGTACATCACGGCCAGGCGGTCGGCCAGTTCGGCGACGATGCCCAGGTTGTGGGAGATGAGCACCAGCGTCATCTGATAGGTGGCCTTGAGCTCCTTGAGCAGGTCCAGGATTTGGGCTTCGACGATGACATCCAGGGAGGTGGTCGGCTCGTCGGCGATGACCAGGTCGGGGTTCAGGATGAGGGCCAGGCCGATCATCACCCGCTGACGCATCCCACCGGAAAGCTGATGGGGGTAGTCGTTCAGCCGCTCGCGCTGGATGCCCAGGTGGTCAAACATCTTGGCCGCCCGCTCTCGCGCCTCGGCTTTGGAGACGCTTTTCTCGTGGGTGCGGATCGTTTCGATAAAGTGGTTGTCAATGCGCTGCAACGGGTCCAGGGAGGTCATGGGGTCCTGAAAGATCATGGAGATCCGCTTGCCCCGGATGCGGGTCATCTCTTTCTGGTCTTTGGTCAACAGGTCCTGGCCCTTGAAGAGGATCTGCCCGCCGACGATGCGGCCCGGTTCGGAGACCAAGCGCAGGATGGCGCGGCCCAGGGTGGATTTGCCGCAGGCCGATTCGCCCACCAGCCCCAGCGTCTCCCCCTCGTACACGAACAGGTCCACATGGTCCACCCCCCGGATCGTACCGGTGCGGACGGGGTATTCAACCTGCAAGTCCTTGATTTCCAGCAGAATCGGTCGTTCGGTCATCATGTCCTGCGTCAGTTCTCGGTCAATCGCGGGTTCAGGATTTCGTTCAACCCCTCGCCCAACATGCTAAAGCCCAGGGTCAGGAGGGCGATCATCACGCCCGGAAAGGTGATGATCCACCAATAGCCGCTGGGGACGAAACGCCGCCCGAAGGAAAGGTCCATCCCCCAGTCCGGGGTGGGCGGCGGCAGGCCCAGGCCCAGGAAGCTCAACCCGGCTTCGGTCAGGATTGAATCGGCCACATTTACGGAAAAGATGACGACGATGGAGGGGATGACGTTGGGAAAGACATAGAGGAATAGGATCGTCGCCGGTGATGCACCCAGGCTGCGGGCCGCCTCAACGTACACCTCGGCCTTGATGGAAAGCACTTTGCCCCGCACCAGCCGAAAGTAGACGGGGACATAGATGACGGCGATGGCAATGGCAATGTTCAGCATCCCCGGCCCCAGCAGGGCGGCCATGGCAATAGCCAGGATGAGACCGGGGAAGGAGTAGATGCTGTCCATGACCAGGGAGAGCACCTTGTCCATGGAACCGCCGGCAAAGCCGGAAAGCAACCCCAAGGGGATGCCGAACCCGGCGGAAAGCAAGGCGGCGACGATGGCAATGGCCAACACCGTCCGCGCCCCGTGGATCATGCGGCTGAAAACGTCACGCCCATAGTTGTCGGTTCCCAGGACGAAACTATCGCCGAACGGTTCGCCCACCGTCTTGACGGCCAATTCCTGTTTCCGAATCTGTTCGCGGTATTTGGGGTCGTCGGCGTCCGTCACCAGGGCCTCGATCTCGCCGTTCGCCAGGGCCTCCACCGCCGTGCGGATGGAGGTGTAATCTTGGTACAAGATGTCCAATTTGTCCAGCTCCCGACCGGCCTGGGAGTTGGTCACGATGCCGACGGTGTGGCCCGGCAGGTCCTCGACGCCGTGGATCTCGTCGTTTTCCTGGAGCACGACGACCGATTGTTGCGCACCGGGCCGGTTGAAGGGCGCACCCACGAACTTGATGGGATCGTAGGGTGCGAGCCGGTCGGCAAAGATGGTCATCAGGATAATGGCCACCAGGAGCACGCCGCCCGAAATGGTGATCCACCATTCGGCGCCATACCATTTGGCGTTATCCAGAAACCAGCGTACCGGACTAAATCTCGGCAGTGCAGCGTTCGTCTCTTCTCTCATCATCTTTTCTAGTAGCGAATCCGTGGGTCAATCCAGGCGTAGATAATGTCCACGATCAGGCTCACCGCCGCAACGAGGACGGCGAAAAAGACGACAGAACCCTGGATTGAGTTGAAATCGCGGTAACCGATGCGTTCCCACATGAAAAGCCCCATGCCCGGCCAAGAGAAGGTGGTCTCGGTCAAGACGGCCCCGGCCAGTAGGGCGGCGAATTGTAGGCCCATCATCGTCAGGATGGGGATGAAGGCATTTTTGAGGGCATGGCCGTACACCACCGACCGCTCGCGGATGCCCCGCGCCCGACAGGCGGTGATAAAGTCTTCCTGCAAGGTATCAAGCATGTTGGAGCGGGTCAGCCGGACGAACACGCCCGAAAGGTACAGGCCCAACGTCAGGGCAGGCAAGAGCATGTAGCGCAAGGCACTCACCAGGGCCGGGCCGTTGAGGGTCAGAATGCTATCCAGGATGTAGAGGCCGGTGATGTGTTGGGGCGCCATCTCGGTTCCGATGCGGCCGGAAATGGGCAGGGGCAAAAAGTCGTGAAAGATGGGATACAAATACTGCCGGGCAAAAGCCGAGGTCTCGTACCACTCGCCCAGGTAGACGCCAAAGATCAGCTGGAACATCAGCCCCAGCCAGAACACGGGGACGGCCCAGATGACGATGCTAAAGATGCGGGCGGTGTAATCGGTCACGCTGCGCCGTTTGTGGGCGGCCAACGCCCCCAGAGGGACGCCGATGAGGATCGTCACGGTGAGGGAGGCGATGGCCAGCTCCAGGGTGGCCGGGAATTTGAGCTTGAGGTCTTCGGCCACAGGACGTCCCCGCGTGGGGGCCATAGAGACGCCCAGGTCCAAGCGGAGCAGATCGCCCAGGTAGTTGAAATATTGGCTGTCCAGCGGTTTGACCTTGACATCAAAGCGGTCGGCCGGCGCCCAACCGACCATGCCGCCTTCGGGCACATAGAGTTTGAGCCAGGGGCGGCTATCAAAGCGGTTCAAACCGCCCGCCGTGCCCAGCCATAGCGTTCCGCCGTTGTCCTGCCAGACGGCCCGCACGTCGTCGTCGGAAAGGCCGCTCGCTGCGGTGTAGGTCTGCCAGGTTTGGCCGTCGAAACTGCCGGCCCCTTCCTGCGTGCCGACCCACAGTTTGCCCCCCTGCCCTTTGGCAAAGGCCGGTTCGCCGTAGATGACGTTGATGCGGTGGCCGACCAGGCCGTCGGCGGTGGTGTAGGTCGTCCACGTTTCGCCGTCAAAGCGGGCCAGTCCTGCATCCGTGCCGACCCACAGGTTGCCCCCCTGTCCTTTGGCAAAGGCTTCGTCGCCCCATAGGGCCAGCACCCGGTCCGAAGGCAAGCCGTCGGCGGCGGTGTAGGTGGTCCATTCTTCGCCGTCAAAGCGGCTCAGGCCCGCCTCCGTGCCGAACCAGAAGGTCCTCTTGCCATCCCCCCAGATGGCCCGCACTTCCTGCCCGGCCAGGCCGTCATCCGGCGTCACCGCCGTCCAGGTCTCGCCGTCATAGACGGCGGCGCCCCGGTCGGTGCCGACCCAGACCGGCTTGGAGCCTTTGCCCCAGACGGAGAACACCCGGTCGCCGGGCAGGCCGTCGGCGGTGGTAAAGGAGGACCACTTGTTGCTCTTGACCCGCAGGACGCCCGCGCCGTCGGTGGCGAACCACAGATCCGCCGGGCGACCGCTCCAGATGGCGGTGATGGTTTTGTCCGCCGTGTCCGCGAACGGCTCCCAGCCCATGGCCTCGCTCCAGCGGGTGACGCCCCGGTCGGTGCCGAACCAGAGCAAGCCCGATTTTTCGCCCCAAATGGCATTGACCTCGGTCCCCGCCGGACCTTCCGGCGCGGCAAAGCGGATCCACGTCTCCGTGCCGGGGATGACCTCCTCGGCCTCGACGGTCATTTCGGTGTTAACCTGCCGCATCCAATCGAATTGGTCGGGGGAAACCCAACCGGTCCACTCCGGCGGGACGACGACCTGGAGCCAGTCGCCGGTCCCTTCCAGGGCCGGGTCTTCCTTTTCCTTGACCCGCTTGCTGATCTCCATGACCAGGCCCTGTTCGACCAGCAGGGCTTTGCCTCCACCCGGCCCCATTTTGTCCTGGAGGAACAGTTGCTCCGGTCGGACCTTTGCCGTGCTGCCCTGGAAATTCAAAAAGAGGGGCAAGTCCAACCCCAGGTTGTGCTTGAGCTGGTCTTTATACTCCTGGGGCACGCCGGGGCGGAGCATGGCCTCCACCGGATCGCCGGGCATGATGCGGACAATGAAAAAAACCAGGGTCACCAGGATAAAGAGCATGGGAATAGTGAGGAGGACCCTGGTAATGATGTAAACACGCAATGTTTTCATAGTAGATCGCGTTGGTCTTTACCGTGAGGGCGCAAAGGCCGCCAAGTCCTTCTTTGCGCTCTTGCGGTAAATATCCGTTCAGGTCGGTTTTTTCAACAGTTTTCCGGATAATTTCTTGCGCAAAGCAGGAAAAGCGGGGTTTTGGCGGAGGACGCTCTCCGCCAAAACCCCAACAAGTCCCTTAGGTCTGGCTTATTCTTTGTAGAGCAGGAAGTAGTGGAAGAGCATGTTCGGGTCCAGAACGATGCCCTTCACGTTGGGCTGGGCGACGACCAGGAGCGAACCCTGGGTCAGCGGGATGGTCGGCGGATCCTCCACCCACAGCCTCTGGGCTTCTTCGTAGATCGCCTTGCGTTCCTCGCTGTCCACGGGGGTCATGGTCTGGCCTTTTTCCAGCAGGGCATCCATCTCGTCGTTGGCATAGAAGATGCCCATGTCATCCGACGCGGAGGAGTGGCCCCAAGACCAGGTGTAGTTGTCCGGGTCAAGGTAGTCGGGATACCAACCCAGCAGGAAGACGGGCATGGAACCGGCGTTCATGTACTCCTTGTAGGTGGCCCATTCGGTGTTCTGCAGGTTGACTTCAATCATGCCGGTTTCTTCCAGGTTGTCCTTGAGGACGGTGGCCACGTCGGCCTCGGTGGGACCATAGTGGGTCGGCGTCCACCACAGGTCCATGACCAGCTTATTGTCCTCGCTGAACCCGGCTTCTTGCAACAGTTCCCTCGCCTTGTCCAGGTCCCGCTTGGGGAAGGCGTCAATGTGCGACCACATGCCCATCGGGACCATGCTGTAAAGCGGCTTGTGGGTCCCCTGGAAGGCGATGGTCGTCACGGCGTCGCGGTCCACCGCGTAGGCGATGGCCTGGCGGACGGCCACCTGGTCAAAAGGCGGCGTGGTGACGTTGAAGCAGATGTAGCGGATCTGGGCGCCGGGGCCTTCGATGACCTGCAACTCGCCGGCGGCCTCCAGGTCGGCATAGTCGGTGGGGTTCAGGGTCTTGGTGGCAACGTCAATCTCGCCGCTCTCCACGGCCAGGCGCATGGTCGTCGCATCGGCATAGTACTTGATGATGATCTTGGGCGTCTTGGGGGCCGGGCCTGGATAGTCGGGGTTGGCCTCCAGGACCATCTCTACGTCGCGCTCCCACTTGGTGATCTTGTAGGGGCCGAGACCGCCGCACATGCTGTCGGCATCAATGGCATCCTCGGAGTAGCAGTTGGGGCTGACGGGCGAGTAGGGCTGGGTGGCGACCAACAGCGGGAAGTAGGCAACGGGGTTCTTCAGGATGTACTTGACGGTGTACTCGTCCACCACCTCCACATCCTTGACAAAGGAGGTGACCAGCCAGTTGGGGTCGCCCTCAAGGCGCACCACGCGGTCATAGGACCACTTGACGGCATCGGCGTTGAAGGGCGTGCCGTCGGGGAACTTGGCCCCTTCGATCAGGTGGAAGGTGTATTCCAGGCCGTCGTCGCTGACTTCGTAGCTGGTGGCCAAGCCGGGCTCCAGCTCGGTGGTGCCGGGCTTGTAGTGCAACAGGGTGTCCATCGTGTTGTGATGGATCTCCCAGGTGTGGAAGTCGTAGCTATCGGCCGGGTCCAGGACCGTCACCTTGTCGGTGGTGCCGATGACGATGGCCTCGCCTTCCTCTCCCATCGGCGGCGTTTCGCCCTCTTCCGGCTTGATGATGGTGGTCAGGTCAATGCCGTACCACTTTTCGGACAGCTTGGTCAGCGTCCCGTCCTCATGCATTTCGGCAATGATCTCGTTCAGCTTGGCCAGCATCTTGTCCGAAGGACCACGGCTCTTGTCCAGGGCAAAGGCCAACGGTTCGTAGAAAGCCGGAGTGCCCACATACTTGAGCGGCACACCTTCATCAATGGCGTTCTGGATGGTAGGCTGGGCCGACATGACCGCATCCAAGCGGACACCATCGCCCAGGGCCAGGTCCTGGATCGCCTCGGCGTCGGTGGAGTAAGGCTTGATCTTGACGCCGGCCGGCGGGTCGTACATGATCTCGCCGCCCATGATGGACAGCGTCCCGTTCAGATAAGCCTCATAGGTCGTAGCCGTGCCCAAACCGACGGTCTTGCCTGCCAAGTCCTCCGGAGTCTTGATGTCGGTGTTGTCCTTGTGGACGGCAAAGGAAGCCGGAGTATAGTAGTAAGGATCGGTGAACCACAGGACCTCGGCGCGGGCTTCGGTGGGGGTCATGGAACCGATGCTGACATCCCAACGACCGCCCCAGTTGCCGGCGGTGATCATATCCCAGTCGGGCGTCACGAATTCAACCTCAACGCCCAGCCGCTTGGCAACCTCTTTGGCAACATCCACGTCAAAGCCATCCAGCTCCCCTTTCTCATTCAGGAAGCTCTGCGGGGCATAGTTGGGGTCGGTGGAGACCACCAATTTCCCGGCGGCCAGCACCTCATCGAGCAGGTCCTTGGCCTCCTCTTTGGTCGGCTCCGGTGCTTTGGTCGGTTCTGGGGCCTTTGTCGGCTCCGGTGCTTTGGTCGCTTCCGGTGCTTTTGTCGGTTCCGGCGCTTTGGTCGGCTCCGGGGTGGGGCCGCAGGCGGCCAACACAGTCGCCAAAACGGTCAAGATGAGCAGCAAATTGAATACTGCACGCTTCCCTTTCATTGTCACTCTCCTCCCATTCTTGTTTTCTCAAGATTTTACACCACAGATGACTCTTTTCGCCTCTTTCCTACCACCTCCTTCCCATCGCTACAGGATCAACCCGCGCAACATACCTTGTGGCACAGGCCCAACATTCCCTCTGCAGGGCGCACCGGCCCCAAGTATAACAAAGGTGTGACAATCTGTCAAGAAACCGACAAGCATTCCTGGGAGCCACATCGGTTGCCGGTTGCAACATTTGCCAAAGTATGCTATCATCGAGTCGCCACCCGGCTCCGATCCATCACCGGCGGCGAACCCCGGTCTGCAGGGGCAAAGTACGCCTTCCCGACCGACCCGCAAGAGGAGCCGCAGGGTGATTATTTGTGCAAAGCGGTCAATGAGAAAAGGAGGGAAAACCGATGACAAAGGAAGAACTGTTGGCCAAGTTGAACGAAGACTTGGCCTGGGAGTATGCGGCCATGATCCAGTACATCCAGCACGCTTCGGTCATTACCGGGGCCAAGTACGAATCGATCATCGCCGAGTTGCTGGTCCACGCCAACGAGGAAATGCAACACGCCATCAGCCTTTCGGACCAGATTGATTGGCTGGGTGGCGTACCGGCGGTGGACGTACAAAAGATCCAAACTTCGGGCGATAGCACGGAGATGCTGGAGCAGGACCTGGAGGGGGAGCTCCACGCCATTGAGCGGTACAAGGAGCGCATCGCCCAGGCCGAGGCCCTGCGGGAATACGGTCTGCGCCGCGTCCTGGAAGACATTCTCATCATGGAAGAGGAGCACGCCCGCGATCTCTCCACCGTCTTGGGCAAATGATCCCGGTGTGTCTCGCTCCGGCGGATTCACACGGCCCACCGACGCGGACCACAGGCCGGGGAAGGAGCGGCATTTGACTCGGCTGAGGCAAATGGCCCGTGGGGGCCTGCCGATCATCATTCTGGCGGTTTACTTTGTGCTGGGGACGCTTTACGCTCTCTACACTCCACCCTGGCAGGCTCCCGATGAACCGGCCCACTACAACTATATCCGCTACCTGGCCGAGCAACACCGCTTCCCCATCCTCAAAGCAGGCGACTACCCTGCCGCCTATCTGGAGGAGATCAAAGCCGCCCGTTTCCCTCCCGATATGTCCATCGCTCCCATCCGCTACGAGTTCCACCAGCCACCCCTTTACTACTTGCTGGCCGTTCCGCTCTACAGAATGGGCAGGGGGAGCATTCTCCCCCTGCGTTTCCTCTCCTTGACGCTGGGAGCGTTGCTCCTCGCGGTGATCTACCGGATCGGGAGGATGCTGGCCCCCCGGCGACCGAATCTGGCCCTGGGCATAACCGCCTTTGTCGCCTTCCTGCCCATGCACCTGGCCATGACCGCCTCGGTCAACAACGACATCTTGGCCGAGTTGTTGCTGGCGACGATCATGCTCTTTGCCATCGGCTATTTGCATCAGGGAGATCTCTCCGCCGGGCGGCGGGATGACACCCGCCTGCTCGTCCTCCTGGGCGTGACCACAGGGCTGGCTTTTGTCACCAAGTCGGCGGCCTACATCGCCTTGCCTTTGGTACTGGTCACCATCGCCGTCCGCCACCTTTTGTTGGACCGAACAAGGCCGGGGGCGTTCGTCCGGCAGGTCATTCTCTACGCCGTCCCCGCCGCAGCCCTGGCCCTGCCCTGGTGGCTGCGCAACCTGGCCGTCTACGGCGACCGCGATTTTTTGGGATTGGTCCGCCATGAACAGGTAGTCATCGGCCAGCTCCGCACCGCCGAGTTTATCGCGGCCCACGGCGTGGGGACCTTGCTCCACGACCTGGGGATCACGACCTTCCGCAGCTTCTGGGGGCAATTCGGCTGGATGGGAGTCTTGCTGGATCAACGCCTTTACCAAGCATTAGCCATTCTCTCCGCCCTGGCCTTGATCGGCCTGGGCCTGTGGATCGCCCGCACGCGGCAGCGGTGGGCAGAGATTCCGAGCCGGCAAAGAGCAGCCGGTGGGCTACTGGCTTTGCTACTCCTCCTCAACGTGACGACCTTTCTTTGGTACAACACCCGCTTCGTCCAACACCAGGGCCGTTATCTCTTTCCCGCCCTGCCGGCCATCAGCTTCGCCGTGGCCTTGGGCTGGCGGGAGGCGTTGCGCCGCCGTTACGCCCTCCCCCTGGCTGCAGTTGCCGTCGTCGCCGCCTTGCTCCTCCGCCTGATCGCCGATGCATCCGCTTGGCTGCTCCTCATGCTGGGGCTGACCGCCGCCGCCCTGGTCACGTACCGCTTCCTGCCCGTGCTGCCGGAACCTGCCGTCCAGACGGTTCCATACCTTTTGCTGGTTTTCGTAGCCCTGGGCAGCCTCTTCCTGTTCATCGTGCCCCAACTGACCATCTGACGGTGTGCCGATGGAACCTTTGCGCATTCTCATTGCCGATGACGACAGCCTGCACGTCATGAGCCTGCGACAGCAGTTGGAGGAGCTAGGCCACCGGGTTGTCGCCGAGGCATACACCGGACGCGAAGCCGTCCTGCTGGCCGAGGAGTGCCAACCCGACCTGGCCCTCTTGGACATCATGATGCCCGATATGGACGGCATCGAAGCGGCCCGGCGCATCACCGCGCAACGGCCCATCCCCATCCTGCTCATCAGCGCCCACAGCGAACACGAACTGGCCGTGCGTGCCGACCAGGCAGGCATCTTTGCCTACCTGGTCAAACCGGTCACGGCCCGCGACCTGCGCCCGGCCCTACTCTTGGCCCGCTCCCGCTTCCGCGAGTTTCAGCTCCTGCGGCAAGAGGTGGACGACCTGCGCCAGGCGTTGGAGACCCGTAAACTGGTCGAACGGGCAAAGGGGATCCTCATGCGTCGCCTCCACCTGACCGAAGAAGAAGCCTTCCGCCGACTGCAAAAGCGCAGCCAAGATGAAAACCGCAAGATGCGGGAAGTGGCCCAAGCCATCATCACCGCCGACGAGATGTTTCGCCAATAGTGCAGAGGGAACTTTGAACGATACGTTGGACCGCATCCTGCCCACGGTAAGCAAACCGGCCCGCTACACCGGCGGCGAATGGAACCAGGTGGTCAAAGATTGGGACGCCTGCGACGTGCGCTGGTGCCTGGTCTTTCCCGATATTTACGAAATCGGCATGTCCAACCTGGGCTTGAGCATCCTCTACGACATCCTCAACCGTCGGGCCGGGCCACACACCCTGGCCGAGCGGGCCTACGCCCCCTGGACCGACATGGAAGCGGCCATGCGGGCCGCGCAGTTGCCCCTCTTTAGCCTGGAAAGCCGCCGCCCCCTCGCCGCCTTTGACATCTTGGGCTTTAGCCTGCCCTACGAGCAGCTCTACACCAACCTGCTCAACCTCCTGGACCTGGCCGGGCTACCGGTCTTGGCCGCCCGGCGGGATGAGAGCCATCCCCTCGTCATCGCCGGAGGGGGCGCGGCCCTGAACCCGGAGCCGCTGAGCGACTTTGTGGACGCCTTTGCCCTGGGCGACGGCGAGGAATTGGTGGTAGAGATCGGCGAGGCGGTGCGCCGGGCCAAGAAAAAGGGCGCGTCGCGGGAAGAACTACTACACCGCCTGGCCGCCATTCCGGGCCTTTACGTGCCCCGCTTCTACGAGGTAGAGTACGACGGGACCGGGCGCATCGCCGGGGTGCGCCCTACCCGAACCGACGTGCCGCTGCCGGTCCGCAAGCGCATCGTGACCACCTTGCCGCCGCCCGTCACCCGGCCCCTGGTCCCCTACATCAACACCGTCCACAACCGGGCCGTCGTGGAGATCCAACGGGGCTGCACACGGGGCTGCCGCTTTTGCCACGCGGGCATGATCTACCGCCCCGTGCGCGAGCGGCCCGTGGCCGAGGTGCTGGACGCCGTAGAGGCCATCATCGCCAACACCGGCTTTGAAGAGATCGCCCTGCTTTCCCTCAGCTCCAGCGACTATACCCACATTGAGGAGCTGGTCCGGCAGTTGGTCGCCCGCCACGGGGACGCGCACCTTTCCCTTTCCCTGCCGAGCCTGCGCATTGAATCGGTCTCGGTGGCGTTGATGGAGCAGCTGCAAAGCACCGGGCGGCGTTCCAGCTTCACCTTTGCCCCGGAAGCGGCCACGGAGCGGCTGCGGGGCGTCATCAACAAGCCCATCGCCGATGAGGAGCTGCTGGCCGTGGCCGAGGAAGTCTACAGCCGGGGCTGGAAGACGATCAAACTCTACTTTATGATCGGCCTGCCCACCCAGACCCTGGACGACGTAGCCGCCATCGCCGATCTGGCCCGGCGGGTGCGGGCCGTGGGACGGCGGGTGCTGGGGCGCAAGGCCCAGGTCAACGTCAGCGTTTCGACCTTTGTGCCCAAACCCCACACCCCCTTCCAATGGACGCCCCTGGCCTCCGAGGAGGAGATCAAAGCGCAGCAGGACTATCTCAAAGAGCACCTGCGCGGGCCGGGCCTCAAGCTCAACTGGAACCGCTACCGCGAAACGCAGCTGGAAGCGGTCCTTTCGCGGGGCGACCGGCGGTTGGGGGCGGTCATCCACCGCGCCTGGCAACTGGGTGCCCGTTTTGACGGCTGGGGCGATCAGTTCAAAGTGGAAGCCTGGCGGCAGGCTTTCCGCGAATCGGGGCTGGAGATCGGCTTCTACACCCGCCGCGCGCGTGACCTGGACGAAATCCTGCCCTGGGACCACATTGACGCCGGGGTGCGCAAAAGCTACCTGGCCCGCGACTACCGGGCCTCCCTGCGCGGAGAAACGCGCCCCGACTGCCGCGAACGGTGCTACGCCTGCGGCATCCTCACCGCCTTTCGCCGGGAGCGGGCCGCCGCGCCTGCCGACGCTTGGGGTTGCCCAAAGAGCAGTGACCGATGACCGATTCACCAACCTCCAAGCCGCCAACCTACCGACGCCTGCGGATCCGGTTCGCCAAGGGAGAACCGTTGAAGTATATCTCCCACCTGGACCTGGCGCGGACGTGGGAGCGGGTTTTCCGCCGGGCCGGGCTGCCGGTAGCCTACTCCCAGGGGTTCAACCCCCGCCCCCGCTTCCAGATCGCGGCGGCGTTGCCGGTGGGCGTCACCGGGCAGGCCGAGCTGCTGGACCTGTGGCTGACCGAGCCGCTATCCCCGGCGGAGATCCTGGCCCGCCTGCGCCCCCAGCTGCCCCCCGGCCTGACGATCCACGGCGTCGAGGCGGTGGACGCGCAATCGCCCTCCCTCCAATCGCAGATGCGGGCCGCCGAATACCGGGCCGTGGTCCACAGCGACGAACCGCCGGAGGCCATCCGCAGCCGCGTAGAAAAACTGCTGGCGGCCCCCACCCTGCCCCGTCGGCGGCAACACAAGGGCAAAATCCAGACCTACGACCTGCGCCCCCTCATCCGCACCATCGCCGTAGAGCCGGGGCCGGAGGGAACCGTCTACCTGACCATGCGCCTGCAAGCCAGCCCCCAAGGGGCCGGCCGTCCCGACCAGGTGTTGGAGCTGCTGGGCCTTTCCACCGCGCCCCACACCGTCGAGCGGACCAACCTCTACTTTGATTTTGACAATTAGCCGGGAGATGGTATAATCTGCCTTCGCGCGGACGGCGGAGGGGTCCGGCTGGGTCCCTCCGTTTTATAGCGCAAATCGGCGATTTCGCCGCTGCCAGCAGCGCGTTTGGAGGAAACACCCGATGTACGCAGTGATCAAGACAGGCGGCAAGCAATACCGGGTCAGCCCCGGCGATTCAATTGATGTAGAGAAATTGCCCTACGAGGTAGGCGAGCAGATTGAGCTGGATCAAGTGCTCCTGGTGGCCAACGGTTCCGGGGCCAAAATCGGCCAACCGCTGGTGGAAGGGGCCAAAGTCAAGGCGACGGTCACGCGCCAGGCCAAAGGCCGCAAGGTGATCATCTACAAATACCGCCCCAGCAAACGGTATCGCCGCAAACGGGGCCACCGCCAGCATTACACCCGGCTCAAGATTGACGAAATCCTTGTCTAAAAGACCCCGCCCCGTGAACCGAACAGGTGGAAAGACGCCACCGACGTTCTTGGCGTCTCTGCCGGGAGCGGGGCATGGGCAGCCACACTCGGTAGCAAGACGGAGGGAAAGATGGCACACAAAAAGGGCGGCGGCAGCAGCCGCAACGGGCGCGATAGCAGGTCCAAGCGATTGGGCGTCAAACGATACGACGGCGAATGGGTATCGGCGGGCAGCATCCTGGTCCGGCAGCGGGGCACAAAATTCAAACCGGGCCATAACGTCGGGCTGGGCCGCGATTACACCATCTTTGCTACGATGGACGGTTACGTAAAATTCGAAACGATCCGCAACAAGCGCAAGCAGGTCAGCGTCTACCCGGAGCGGGTGACGGCCTAGAGAGGCAGGACGACGATGAAAGACAAGATTCACCCCAAATATTACCCCCAGGCCCGCGTGATCTGTGCCTGCGGCAACACCTGGATCACCGGGGCTACCCAACCCGAAATCCGCACCGACGTTTGCTCGGCCTGCCACCCCTTCTTCACCGGCGAACAACGCATTGTGGACACCGCCGGGCAGGTGGAGCGGTTCATGCGCCGCCTGGAGAAAAAAGTCTCTCTGACCGGACAGGGAGCAGCCTGAAGGCAAGTACGGCAAGGGGCAGAGTGACGAACTTTGCCCCTTTTTCAGTTATAGAAAACGTGGTAGACCACCTCCGCGGGAGACCAAACCCCGGAAGCTTGAGGAGTTGCACATGCGCCATAGCTACAACGGCGGCTGGGTCGAGGTGATCTGCGGCAGCATGTTCAGCGGCAAGACGGAGGAATTGATCCGCCGCGTCCGCCGCGCCCGCATCGCCAAACAAAAGGTCCAAGTCTTCAAACCGGCCATTGACAATCGCTACCACACCCGCCAAGTCGCCTCACACAACGGTCTCAAGTGGGAAGCGATCCCCCTCAACAACGCCCGTGACCTGCTGGCACGGCTGGAACCGGAGACAACCGTCGTTGCCGTGGACGAGGCCCAATTCTTTGACTGGGAGATCGCTTCGGTCTGCACCGAACTGGCCGACCGGGGCCTGCGGGTCATCGTCGCCGGGCTGGACATGGACTTTCGGGGGGAACCGTTCGGCCCCATGCCCCTACTCATGGCCGAGGCCGAAGAGGTGACCAAGTTGCAGGCCATCTGCGTCGTCTGCGGCGCACCGGCCAGCCGCACCCAACGTTTGATCGACGGCCAACCGGCGGCCTACGACGACCCGATCATCCTGGTCGGCGGCAGCGAATCGTACGAAGCCCGCTGCCGCCGCTGCCACCAGGTCCCCCATAAACCCGAAAAGACTTGACATGCGCAAGATAGCCATCGTCGGATTCAAGGGCGGCATCGGCAAAACGACCACCTGCGTAAGCCTGGGCGCAGGGCTGGCCCTGCGCGGTCGCCGCGTGCTGCTCATTGATACCGACACCCAGGCCAACGTCTCCCTCTCCCTGGGCATCCATGACTATCGGAAATCGCTGGCCGATGTTTTGATCCGCAAAGCCCAGGCCCGCGAGTGCATTCTCCGCGCCCGACCCAATCTGGACATCCTGCCCAGCAGCCTGGCCCTGTTCAAAGCCCAGCAGCGCATGATCCTGGAAATGGCCCGCGAAGAGATCTTTGTGGAGATCTTTGCCGACCTAACCGACTATGACTACCACATCCTGGACTGTGCCCCCTCTGCCTCCCTGCTGACGGTGAACGCCGTGGCCTACGCCCAGGAGATTTTCATTCCCGTTTCGATGGAGATGCTGGCCCTGGCCGGCGCACGCCATTTCATGCGCTACCTGCGGGACATCAGCCGTTTGCTGGGCAGCGGCGCAACCATCCGCCTGATCATCCCTACCATGTACGACCCCCGCCGCCGGGTGAGCATCATCGTGCTGCAATCGCTCATCAAAGATTTCGGTGAACGGGTGACGCACCCCATCCGCATTGACACCAAGCTCTCGGAAGCCCCCGGTGCAGGGCAGACCATCTTTGAGTACGCGCCCCGCAGCCGGGGCGCAGCCGATTACGCCCGGCTGACGGAACTGGTCGAAAGGATGCCACCCACGGAAGAGTCCAACGGAGGATGAAAGGAGGACGCCATGCCCCGTGTGATCGCCGTCGCCAACCAAAAGGGAGGGGTTGGAAAGACGACAACCGTCGTCAACCTGAGTGTGGCCCTGGCCCAAATGCACAAAAAGACCCTGGCCGTGGACCTGGACCCCCAGGGTGCGCTGTCGGTCGGGCTGGGGGTGGATGGCTACGGCCTGCAAGAGACCATCTACACGGCCATGACCACCGAAGATTTCCCGATCCGCCGCATCATCTACCCCATCAAAGCCTACCTGGACCTGATCCCGGCCAATGTGGACCTTGCCTCCGCCGAGATTGAGCTCATTGCCGAGATCAAACGCGAATTCATCTTGCGTCGCCTCTTGGAGCCGCTGCTGCCCTGGTACGACTACATCCTGATCGATTGCCCGCCCAGCCTGGGGCTGCTGACGGTCAACGCCTTCTGCGCCGGCAGAGAGGTGCTGATCCCCTTGCAAGCCGAGTACTTTGCCATGCGCGGCATCCGCCTGCTGCTCCAGACAATGGAACGGGTCAAGGCACGGCTGAACCCGGAGCTGGAACTGTTGGGCATCCTGACGACCATGTACTCGACGGGGACCGTCCACGCCCGCGAGGTGTTGGAAGAGATCAAATCGGTCTTTGGCGACAAGGTGTTCGACGTAGTGATCTACAAGAGTATCCGCTTCGCCGAAGCGTCCGTTGCCAGTCAGGCCATCGTCGAATATGCCAGCAACCACAAAGGGGCCGAGGCTTACCGCCGGTTGGCGCAACTGATCGTGGATCGGGAAAAAGGCAGCTGAAGCTCCCGGCGACGGCTTTACCAGAGACGCCACGGACGCGGAAGGAGAACATCGGCCCGTCTCGGCACACCCCACCCCGCGGTGCGGAATCCCGAAATGCGCCCGCCCCCTCGGCAGCTCGCGGAAAAGCAAAAGGGGCCGGTCCGGGACCGGCCCCTTTTGCGCAGCAACATCACTCGGCCAGGATCGCCTTGAACTCCTTTTCCAGGAGCGGCACGACTTCAAACAGGTCGCCGACGATGCCGTAGTTGGCGACTTTGAAAATGGGGGCCTCCGGGTCCTTGTTGACGGCGACGATGACTTTGGAGGTTTTCATCCCGGCCAGGTGCTGGATGGCCCCGGAGATGCCGCAGGCGATATACAGGTTGGGCGTGACCGTCTTGCCGGTCTGGCCCACCTGATGGCTGTGGTCGATCCAACCGGCGTCCACCGCCGCGCGGGAGGCACCCACCGCCGCACCCAGGGTCTTGGCCAGGCTGCGGATGGGGGCAAAGCCTTCCGGCCCGCCGACGCCCCGCCCGCCGGAGACGATGATGTCGGCTTCGGCCACATCCAACTCCCCTTCGCCCGCGCCGATCACATCCACCACCTTGGCCCGCACGTTGCCCACGGCAGCCTCTATCGGCTCCACATTCGCCGTCGCCGATTCGTCCGGCTCCGGGACGGGCAGGACGTTTGGCCGGACCGTCGCCATCTGGGGATCGCCGCTCAAGCGGACTTTTGCCAGGGCCTTACCGGCATAAATGGGCCGTGTGATCAGCAGCCGCCCGTCCACGACCTCAAAGGCGGTGCAATCGGAGGCCAGGCCCACACCCAGGCGGGCCGCCAACCGGGGGGCCAGGTCGCGGCCCAGAGCCGTCGCCCCGATGAGGACGACCGCCGGTTCCACTTTGCCGATAAAGGCGGCCAGGGTGTTGGTATAGCCTTCACCGGAATAGACGGCCAGCGATTCGTCATCGGCGACATAGACTTTGCTCGCGCCGTGCCGGGCCAGCACGTCGGGCAGATCGCCCAGGCCGGAACCCAGCAAGACCGCTTCGACGCTGCCGCCCAGCCCGGCGGCCAACTCGGCCCCCACGCCCAACATCTCTAACGCGACCTTTTTCAGAACTCCGTCGCGCTGTTCCGCAAATACCAAAACGTTATTTCCCATTGGTTTCCTCCTTGCAAACCTGTCAGGTATCCGGATGTCTGCTGAAAGAGCCACCGGCCTTCACCACAGAGGCGCGGAGAACACAGGCACTCCCCTAAGAGACGGCGCATTCTTCCCGTCTCCGTGGTGCGGATAGGAATCTTCAGACCTTCCTAAATCACCTTTGCTTCCTCACGCAACAAGCGCACGACCTCTTTGGCCGCTTCCGGCGGCTCCCCCTCGATGATGCGACCGGGCGGACGCTCCGGCGGGGGTAGGACCTCAACGATCTCCAGTTTGGCCCCTGCCGCGCCGACGGCATCGGCCTCCAGGCCCACGTCGCCCGGCGTCCAGGTGTGGAAAGGTTTGCGCCGGGCCTGGCGAATGCCCCGGAAGGAAGGATAGCGTGGTTCGTTCAGCCCCTTCTGGGCGGTGATGACCGCCGGTAGGGGAAATTCGACCACCTCTTTGCCGCCCTCAATCTCGCGCTCGGCGCGTCCTGTCCCGGCCTCAAAATCCAGCTCCAGCTTGGTAACGACGGAGACGTGGGGCAGGTCCAACATTTCGGCCAGCATGACGCCCACAGCAGCGTTGTCATCGTCCACAGCCTGCTTGCCGCAAAAGATGATGTCATATTCGCCCAGGGTTTTGATGGCCGCCGCCAACGCTTTGGCCGTGGCATAGGCGTCGCCGCCCAGGAAAGCCGGGTCGGAGAGATGGTACACTTCATCGGCCCCCATGGCCAGGCCCTTGAGAATGCTCTCCCGCGCCCGCTCCGGCCCCAGGCTGATCAGCGTGACCTTGCCGCCTACCTTTTCCTGCCAGGTCAGGGCCTCTTCCAGGGCGAACTCGTCGTAGGGGTTGACCACGTACTGGATCCCCTCCTCGACGACCGCCCCATCCCGGATCTGGATGCGGGTTTCGGTATCCGGGACCTCTTTGAGACAGACGATTGCGTTCATTGTGCCTCCTTTGATCGTTATTCGGTGTGAACCCTTTGTACTACCTTGTTACAGCTGGGGGTACAACCCAATCTCTATGAGAATTGCTCTTTCTTCGACCCGAAGCGGATCGTTCAGGCGCAAGATTTTGACCGTCACCCGGCCCTCAGGTGTGAGAGGCCGGATTACCGGTCCGTCAAGCCGAAAATGATCTGTCCAAACTTGGGTGCGTGGGTTGAAAAAAGGCACAAGCTGGCCGGTCTCGGGATCAAACGAGCCAACGTTGGGACCTTTGTAGCGATTGCAGCGAGTACAGGCCAAGGCCAGATTGTCGGCGGTTGTCCGGCCATCGTGCTGCCTGGGGACAATGTGATCCGGCTCATGGCGAAAGACGACCGCTTCCTGGGGCAACAAGCAGTACTCACAACGCCCCCGCGCGCGGGCAAAAACCAAACGCCGCAGTTCCGCCGAGATGATCTCGGTCATCACGTCGCTTCCACAGATTGCCTTGCCTGAGCTTTGAGCATGATCATAATATGTTCGATCTGCTCAATCTCGTCTAGTTCGGTTTTCTCTTCTTCAGACAACAACCCCGCTTCGTTCAAGGCCAACAGACGACGTAGACGACGCTGCGCCCTTGTCGACACGGTACAGGAAGCCACTTGCTCCGGCGTGGGGTTGGACAGAAGAAAGGCGATGAGTTCAGAAGCGGTCTGCACTGCCCGTGTTCTGAATCCAACCAGGCTCAATTCCAGTATAGCCGGCAACCAGGGCAAGGCCGGTTTCAGCCGCCGGGCCAGCCGCGTGGGTACCTGCAAAGTCAACACATCAGACATATCGGCCCCCATCTTCCGATCTGTTGCACAGCACTCCCGCCGATCTCTCCAAACGGCAGAGTCGCCTTCCCGAAACCGAGACCCGGCGCCGGGATACGTGACCTACCGTCCTCATTTTACCACAATCCCCCAGGCCCGCCAATCTTCAGCTCAACATCGCATCCAACATGGCCAGCGTTTGCTTTTGGGTAAAATGGCCCAGGGTGATGGCCTTTGACGGACAGGCGACCGAGCAGGCGCCACAGCCCTTGCACAGCACCTCGTTGATGGTCATCACGGGGCGCCAGGGGTGCATCCGCAGGGCGCCGTAGGCGCAGGCCGGTTCGCATAGGCCGCAGCCGGAGCAGATCTCGGTGTCTACCGAGCTAACGATGGCCTCCACGCGGGCCTTGCCCAGGGAAAGGGGAATGAGGGCCGAGGACGCAGCGGCTTTGGCGTGGGCCACCGTGTCGGGGATGTCTTTGGGACCCTGGCAGGTCCCGGCCAAAAAGATGCCGTCGCTGGTGGTATCCACAGGGCGCAGCTTGGGGTGGGCTTCGGCCAAAAAGTTGTCGCTACTGCGGGCCAGTTTGAGCATTTGGGCCACACCGTCGCCCGCCCGGCCCGGTTCCAGGCCGACGGCCAGCACGACCAGGTCGGCTTCGACCTCGACGGTGCGGTGCAGGAGGGTATCTTCGGCGCGGACGACCAGTTTTTCGCCCCGCCGATAGATTTCGGAGGGGTTGCCGCGCCGGTAACGCACTCCGCGCGCCCGCGCCCGGTCGTAGAACTCCTCGCCGCCTTTGGTAAAGGTCCGCACGTCCATATAAAAGACGGTGACACGGGCGTCGGGCAGCTGCTCCTTGAGGACGGTGGCTTGCTTGGCGGTGTACATGCAGCACACCCGCGAGCAGTAGGCGTTGCCCAACTGTTTATCCCGCGAGCCGACGCAATGGATGAACACCACCTGCTCCGGCTGCTTGTCTGTGCCGGGGATGACAATGCGCCCGCCCGTAGGCCCATCGGCGGCGGCCAGCCGCTCAAATTCCAGGGAGGTGATAACACCCGGATAACGACCGTAGCCGAATTCGGGCTTGCGGCGGGCGTCAAAGGGGTCGTAGCCGGTGGCGACGATGATGGCCCCGACCTTGATGGTCTCTTCTTCCGGCTGCTGCGTGAAATCCACGGCCCCTTCGGGGCAGGCCAGGGCGCAGGGCGGGCCGTCGTCGCATTTCCCTTCGGTCAGCAACAGGCAATGGGTCGGGTCCACGGTGTAGGTTTCCGGCAAAGAGCGCGGAAAGGGACGGTAAACGGCGGCCCGCTTGCTCAACCCCAGTTGGAATTCATCGTCAATCCGGCCCGATAGGACGCAGGCTTGGGCGCATTTGTCGCAGGCGGTGCAGCGGTCGGCATCCACATAACGGGGCTTGCGGCGGACCGTCACCTGAAAGTTGCCGATATAGCCTTCTACATCTACGACCTCGCTGTAGGTCAGCACCCGGATGTGGGGATGGGCCAACGCCCGTTCCATCTCGGAGCAGACCAGCGCCCCCGCATCCTCCAGGCGGGGAAAGGTGCGGTTGAGCTGGGCCATCCGCCCGCCCAGGCCGGCCTCCCGCTCGACCAGATAGCAGGTAAAACCGGCATCGGCAACATCCAGAGCCGCCTCCAGCCCGGCAATGCCACCGCCGATGACCAACGCCGCCGGGGTGACATCCACCTGCCGTTCCTCCAACGGTTCCAGTAAAGCGGCTTTGGCAACCGCACCGGCGACCAATTCCTTTGCCTTCCGGGTGGCAACATCCCGGTCGGGGTGCACCCAGGAGCACTGCTCGCGGATGTTGGCCATTTCAAAATAGTAGGGGTTGACGCCCGCCTCATGAACGGCAGCCCGGAAGGTAGTCTCGTGCATCCGCGGCGAGCAGGAGGCGACGATCACCCGGTTGAGATGGTAGTCGCGGATGTCCTGTTTGATCATCTCCTGGCCGGGGTCGGAGCACATGTACATATAGTCGCGGGCGACGACCACGTGGGGCAGCGTCCCGGCATATTTCGCTACCTCCTCCACGTCCACCGTCGCCGCGATGTTGATCCCACAGTGGCAAATATACACGCCGATTCTGGATGCCATTTGTACTCCCCTAGGCGACCTTTGGTTTGGCCAATCGCTCTTTGCGCAACCGGTCGGCGATCCACTTCTGGATCAACGCTTGATAAGGGACATGCTCCCGTTCGGCAATACGCTTGACTTCATCCAGAAGATGAGGATAAAACCATAGCGTCACCAAATGTTTGGGCGGACGGGGTAGGTCAACGCGCACATCTTCGACCGGCTCCATCTCGTCCCAATAGTCGGCCACACTATGTGTTTCGAAAAATTCGTAGGCTTCTTGATCGTTCTGAAATTCAGGCAATTTGGGCATTGTCCTCACTCCCGATACACCCGCCGTTCGCGCCGGTCCATATCTCTCGCTGTGATGATCTTGATCCGGCCTGCCGTCAAAGGCCGGAAAGCAATCATAAGGTAGCGCCCGGCGAATGTCCTTCCCAACGCGACATAAGTTCCTCGAACCTTTGGCTACGGCGGATCAAAAGAGGGTCCTCATCGTTCCAAAAGACCTCGTAAATTTCTGCAACAATGATCCCATGCTTGGAAGCGATCTTGTCCTCAACCCATTCGCTGATCACCAGTTCTCGGATGTCCATGCATCACTTCCCAGTTTACCATTCTTATATCGCTTTTGCTACTAACTCCATAATGTCCATAACCTGAATCTGCTCGTCCAGCCCCAGCGTTTTGACCGCGTCCTCCAGGGTCAGCAGGCAGAAGGGACAGGCCACGGCCAACACCTCGGCCCCCAGGTCCACGGCGTCGCGGACGCGCTGGTGGGCCAACCGTTCCTCGACATTGGTTCCTTCGGCCCACATCCGCCCACCGCCCCCTTCGCAGCAGACGCTCCGCTCCCGGCTGCGGTCCAGGTCCTGAAATTCAATGCCGGGGATGCTCTGCAAAATATAGCGCGGCTCGTCATAGATGCCGTTGTGCTTGCCCAGGAAGCAAGGGTCGTGGTAGGTGACCTTTTTGCGGACCTGGTGGGGCAAGGTCAGTTTGCCGTCGTCCAGCAGTTCGGCCAGGAGTTGGGTATAGTGCTGGACCGGCCAGGGCATCTCGCCGTATTCGTTCTTGAAGGCGTTGAAGCAGTGGGGCGAAACGGTGACCATGCGCCGCGCTTTGAATTCCTTGAACATCTCGTGGTACTCTTTGGCCATCTCGTCGGCCCCCTCGGCTTCGCCGATGCGCCGCACTTCGTGGCCGCAGCAGAATTCGTCCACGCCCAGGATGCCGAAATCAAGTTCGGCCCGCCGAAAGACGGTGGCCAGGGCGCGGGAGACCGGCTGAACGCGGGGGTCGTAAGAGGGGGTGCAGCCCACATAGAACCACAGGTCGGTTTCACCCGTGTCCAGGACGTTTTTGACCTCAAAATCCAACCCTTCCAACCACGCTTCGCGGTCCTCGGCGGGGAAGCCCAATGTGTTGCCTCTGGTAAAGACGCTCATCAGGGCATCGCGGACGCGGGGCGGCACGCCTTTGCCTTCGCTGACGATGTACCCCCGCAGTCCGATGATGACATCGGCGGGGTGGATGTCTTTGGGGCAGCGGGTAGTGCAGGTCAGGCAGTTGGTGCAATCCCACAGTACATCCATGCTGCTGGGGTCAATGAAATCCTCAACCAGCACCTCGTAGATGATGCCCCGGATGTTGAGGGCCGTTTTCATCGAGACGGGGCAGCCGCCTGTGCAGCGCCCGCACTGGATGCACTCCAACAGGGTGTATTGTTCTGCGAAATCGTGGGTATTGACTTTCATGGTTCCCCCTTGATCAGCCGCTCATCTAGTCGCCGGCAAAACTCATGTGCCATTAAAAGTTCACCGCAAAGACGCCAAGAGCGCAAAGCATACGCAGAGCATCAATCGCCGCAGCGATTCGCCGTTTCGCTTCTAGCAGCAGCGACCGGAACTCCCGCGCTGCTGACTTGGTAAACCCAATTTCATACTGATGACAACCGCCTGGCACCGCCCCGCGCCGTCCACGAGATATTGGATTCCGTCCGGTGTTCCAACCCGGTAGGCCGTCCGTGCCTTTTCCTATCGCTTTTCGCTCATTCCCGGCTCCCCCGTCATTCCGTACCTGCTGCAGCCTTTACCCGCGCCAACACCCCAATTGCCCCGGCGGCGGCCGCTTTGGCCTGGGCCACCGTATCGGGGATGTCTTTGGGAGCCTGACAGGTCCCGGCCAAAAAGATGCCCGGCTGCCGGGTGTCCACCGGGCGCAGTTCGGGGTGCGCCTCGGCGAAAAAGCCATCCTCGGAGAATTCCAAACCCAGCATGGCCGCGACCCGGTCGGCGTCGGCGCGGGGCTGAACGCCGGTGGCCAGCACCACCAGGTCCGCCGGGACCTCGACCGTCCGGCCCAGGAGCGTGTCCTCGGCGCGGACGATCAGTTTGTCGCCCCGTTTATAGATCTCCGAGGGGTTGCCCCGCCGGTAGATGACGCCCTCGGCCCGCACCCGGTCGTAAAATTCCTCAAAGCCTTTGCCAAAGGCCCGCACGTCCATGTAGAACACCGTGATCTTGGCCCCCGGCACTTTGTCGTGGGCCAGGTGGGCCTGTTTGGCGGTGAACATGCAGCAGATGCGGGAGCAGTATTCGGCCCCTTCCTGCTTGCTCCGCGAGCCGACGCAGTGGATGAACACGATCTCTTTCGGCTCCTTGCCGTTGAGCTTGATCTTGCCTTTGGTCGGCCCCGAAGCCGAAGCCAGCCGCTCAAACTCCAACGCCGAGATGACATTGGGATAGCGACCATAGCCGAATTCCGGCTCCAACCGGGCGTCGAAAGGATCGAACCCGGTGGCGACGACGATGGCCTCCACATCCACTTTGACGATTTCGTCGCGCATGTCGTGGTCAATGGCCCCCGCTTTGCAGGCCACCACGCACTGGCGGCATTCGGAGCAGACGGCGCAGTTGAGGCAGCGCAACGCCTCGGCCACGGCTTGCTCCCGATCAAAGCCCAGCTCCACCTCGGCGAAATCGGCGGTGCGGCTTTCCGCCGGGAGCTTGGGCATGACCGCCCGCGCAGCCCGCTGCGCCCGCCGCAGGTCCACCTCCTCAAAGGGAACGACCGGCAGCCCTTCGCGCGGGCCGACCAATTCCTCCCCTTGCAAATAGCGATGGATGTTCCGCGCCGCTTGCGAACCGGCGGCGATGGCTTCAATGGCCGTCGCCGGGCCGCTGACGGCGTCGCCCCCGGCGAACACCCCCGGCAGCTCGGTGACCAGAGTATCGGGGTGGGCGACCAGGGTCCCCCGGCGGGTGATGCTCAGCTCTCCGCCGGCCACAAACCCCAGATCGGGCATCTGGCCGATGGCGGGGATGATGACATCGGCTTCCAGCGTGAACTCGGAACCGGCGATGGGAATGGGCCGCCGCCGACCGCTGGCATCCGGCTCGCCCAGCTCCATGCGGACGCACTCGACGCCGACAACGCGGCCTTGTTCCCCCAGGATGCGGACCGGGTTGGCCAAAAAGTGGAACTGCACCCCTTCTTCCTCGGCGTCTTCCACCTCCCAGGGGCTGGCGGGCATCTCGGCGCGGGAGCGGCGGTACACAATCGTCACCGACGCAGCCCCCAGCCGCAGCGCAGAGCGGCTGGCGTCAATGGCTACGTTCCCCCCGCCGACAACGACCACCCGCTTGCCTTCCAGCCCTTTGGCCTCCCATTTCCCCAAATTCAACTCCCGCAAAAAGGCCACGCCCGGCATCACCCCATCCAGGTCCTCACCCTCAATGCGGAGCTGCCGCTGCCGGTGTGCTCCCACGGCCACGAACACGGCATCAAATTCACGGCGCAGGTCCTCCAGGGATGGGTTCCCTTCGCCGCCGATGGGTGTGTTCAGCTTGATCTCTACGCCCAGGGCCTCGATGCGGGCGATCTCCCGCTCCAGCACCTCGCGGGGCAAGCGGTAATCGGGAATGCCCACGGCCAGCATCCCCCCCGCCACCGGCAACGCCTCGAACACCGTCACCCGGTAACCCAACAGAGCCAGATCATGGGCAGCAGTCAGTCCCGCCGGCCCCGCGCCGATGATCGCCACCTTTTGGGACTTGGATTGGACAACCGGGGGATCGGCAGGGCCGGTTTCCATCTCCCAATCGGCGACGAAACGTTTGAGGGCACAGATGGCCACCGGCTGATCGTATTCGCCCCGGTTGCAGGCAGCCTCGCAAGGATGGTGGCAGACACGCCCGATAACTCCGGGGAAAGGGATGGTCTGACGGATCAGGTCCAGGGCTTCGGCAAACTTCCCCCGACCGATGAGGGCTACATAGCCTTGCACGTCAATGTGGGCCGGGCAGGCTTCCTTGCAAGGCGGCCAGCCGCGCTTGTCAATGGTGTATTTGTTGGGCACGGCTTGGGGGAAAGGGACATAGACGGCGTGGCGGTCGGCCATTTCCAGGTCAAACTCGTTGGGCACGACCACGGGGCAGACTTTGGCGCAATCGCCGCAGCCGGTGCATTTGTCCAGGTCCACGTAGCGGGCTTTTTTCTTGATGGTGACATGGTAGGTCGGGAGATCGGAAGACCGGCTGCGATCCACCGCCATCACTTCCGAGTATGTCATCAGATTGATGTTGGGGTGTCGGGATACATCCACCATCTTGGGTGTCATGATGCAAGCGGAGCAATCCAACGTGGGGAAGGTCTTGTCCAGTTGTGACATGTGGCCGCCGATGCTCGGTTCCCGCTCCACCAAATGGACTTGGAACCCGGCGTCGGCGATGTCCAGCGCGGCCTGCATCCCGGCGATGCCCGCACCGATGACCAGCGCGGCAGGGTGCTTTCCGTTTTCGCTCATGCGCTACTCCGTGCAGTCAAGTTACAACACTTGGCGCAAAAAGGTTTCGATGAGTTCCGTCACCCGCTCCGGCTGCTCCAGATTACTGATATGCCCCGCCTCGGCGATCACTTCTAGGCGAGCGTTGGGGATCGCTTCCGCCATCTGTTGAGCCTCGTGGGGTGGCCGTGAAAGATCATCGGCGCCGACGATCACCAGCGTAGGTACCTGAATCTCCCCCAGCCGATCCAACACCGATGCCCGGCCAAAAATCCCCCGCCCAATGCCCACGAGGCCGGAGATCCTCTCCGAGGGTATGGAAGCCAAACGCTCCTTGAAGCGATTGACCATCTCCGGATTGTGTTTCATCGTCACCGGTGAGAAGAACAAGGGGATGATTGCCTCGATCAAGGACGGGGGAATCGCACCCGCTTGTTCAACCGTGTCCAACATTTGAAAAAAGCGGGCGCGGGTATCCGCCGGTTCCGGTCCAACGAAGGTATCCATCAGAACCAGTGCCCGGACCGCATCGGGATGGTTCAGGGCCAAATGCAAGCCCCACATCCCCCCAACCGAAAGGCCGATCATGGCAAATCGCTCCAGGCCCAGGGCAACGGCCAGTTCCCAATGGTCTGCCGCCATACTCTCGACAGAATAAGGAACCGAGGGCGGCAGTTCCGAACGGCCATGCGCCCACAAATCGGGCACAATACAGCGGTAGGAAGCCGATAACACCTCCACCTGCGGTTCCCACATCGCCCCATCCCACAGGTAGCTGTGTCCGAACAACAGGGGGAAGCCTACACCCCGTTCCTCATAAAACAGATTCTTTCCTTTGATCGTCTTGTATGGCATAATCTCCCTCCCTTTACCCATAAACAAAACTGCCCGACGAACCAGGCAAGGCCGGTGTGGGCAGTGATGGAGCGGCAAATAAGATTTTCATGGGGAAATACAAAACGCCGACCGGGGCACCCCCCGACCAGGCAAGGCAGCACACCGCCCGGACGATGCTGTTCTTGACCGAACCAGAAACTCCTCAAGCGAGATCTCCCCCTATCGCCTTGGATCCACCATTGACCCTACGACGGTGGGATTATACCACATCTCGCCGTGATTTCAAAATTCTATCGCCGTTCACTGACCGGCAGTCAGTGAATGACCACCGGTCCCCTCAATCACCCCGTTGCCGGATGCTGATGGCGATGCCGACGGCCAACACCAGCACCAACAAGAGGATGATCACGCACTCCCAACCGCCCACGCGCACGAACATTTGAACTCCTCCCAGACCGAGTATACCACATTTTGCATCTGATCCCCAAAAGGGATGTTGACAAGGTCCGGTTTCTTTGTTATACTCTGCGCCGTTGTTCGCGTCCGAAGGGGCACGCGGGAGCCTGTCCGCCACAACAGACAGGCTCCCGTTCACTTTTGGAAGGAGGAAAGAATCATGACAACCGGCCAAGACGTAATCCATCGTGCGCAGGAGGACGGTATTGAGTTTATCAACCTACAATTCACCGACATTGTCGGCGTCGTCAAAACCGTCACCATTCCCGTCGCCGAGTTGGATGTCGCTCTAGACCGCGGCATCTGGTTTGACGGTTCCTCTGTGGAGGGGTTCGCCCGCATTGCCGAAAGCGACATGTATCTGGTTCCCGACCCGGAAACCTATGCCGTGATCCCATGGGATAAAGAATCGAACCCGACGGCGAGACTGATCTGCGACGTATACACCCCCGACCGTCGGCCCTTTGAAGGGGACCCCCGCTACATCCTCAAGCGGGCGTTGGCGGAGGCTGCGGAAATGGGCTTCACCTACCACACCGGCCCGGAGCCGGAATTCTTTCTCTTCAGACGCGACGGCGATGGGCAGCTGCTCCCCCGGCCCCACGATCAAGGCGGCTATTTTGACCTTTCCACCGACCGAGGCATCCAGGTACGCAAGGAAATGGTCCTGGCCCTAACCGCCTTTGGGATCCGCGTTGAAGCCAGCCACCATGAAGTGGCCCCCGGCCAGCACGAAATCGACTTTCGCTACACCGACGCGCTGCGGGCCGCCGACAATGTCGGGACCTTCAAACTCACCCTCAAAGAGGTCGCCCGACGGCATGGATTGCACGCGACCTTTATGCCCAAACCCATCGCCGGTATCAACGGCTCCGGAATGCACGTTCACCAGAGCCTGGCCTACCTGGAAACGGGCGCGAACGCTTTCGCCGATGCACAGAACGAATACGGCCTCTCCGATACGGCCCGACACTTTATCGCCGGGCAGTTGGCCCATGCTAGGGGAATGAGCGCAGTGCTGGCCCCCTTGGTCAACTCGTACAAGCGATTGGTTCCCGGCTATGAAGCCCCCGTGTACATCAGTTGGGGGCAGATCAACCGCTCCGCCCTGATCCGTGTGCCCCAAGTCACGCCGGATCGCCCCGAATCCACCCGCCTGGAGCTGCGCTGCCCCGACCCCAGCTGCAATCCCTACCTGGCCTTTGCCGTCATGCTCCGCGCCGGACTGGACGGCATCAAGCAGCAAATGGAACCGCCCCCCATTTCCAACGAGGACCTGTACCACCTGGACGATCAAGGCCGCAAGGCACGGGGCCTGGATATGCTGCCCGGCTCCCTGGGTGAAGCGTTGGAAGAGATGAAAAAGGATACCCTGGTGCGTGATGCCCTGGGTAACCACGTCTTTGAGCGATTCATAGAAGCCAAAACCATAGAGTGGAACGAATACCGGACCCAAGTGAGCGGCTGGGAACTAAACCGCTACCTCCGTTTGTACTGAGGGCCTACTTTTCCTTTTCCCCCACTTGGTGTATAATGGAGGAAACGGACCGATCCCCGGCTCGCCGCCAAGAAAATCTCGGCGGCCCGCGCCGGGGGCGGTGGCGACTCAAGTCGCTCCTTTCGGGCCTGGGGCCGGGCGTCCGCCTACGCGGACGCTCCCGTTTCCGCCTGCATGGCAGGCGCGCCCGCGCAGGCGGGCGGTCGGCCAACGGCCCGCCAGGGGCGGTTTCAACCGCTATTGAGGAAACGGACCGATCCTCGGCTCGCCGCCAAGAAAATCTCGGCGGCCCGCGCCGGGGATGGCGGCGACTTTTGGGCCTGGGGCCGGGCGCATTCGCGTCCGCTTTGTGGACGGCCCGCCATTTTTGAGGAAAGGGGAAGGACAGGCAGGACCGATGGCCGATCAAGGGTGGATGGAGCTACCGCTATTCCCCTTGAACACCGTGCTGTTTCCGGGCATGGTCCTGCCCTTGCACATCTTTGAGGACCGCTACAAACTGATGGTCCGCCGCTGCCTGGCCGAAAACCGGTCCTTCGGCGTCGTACTGATCCGCCAGGGCCGGGAAGTCGGCGGCGAGGCCGTACCTTACGATGTGGGCACGATGGCGATCATAGCGGGCATTCAACCCCTGACCGAAGGGCGGATGAACCTGGTCGCCATCGGCTACGAACGGTTCCGCCTGCGGACCGTCCACTACGACCAACCCTACCTGGTAGGCGAAGCCGAACCGTGGCCCCTGACCGAGGCAGAGGGCGAACGGGCAGGGGAACTGGTGGGGCCGATGCGTGCCCTCCTGCGCCAGTACCTCAGCCTGTTGGCCCAAGCCCAGGGGCACAAGATCAACATTGAACAGATTCCCACCGACCCCTACACCCTGGCCCTGCTGATCGCCATCGTTCTGCAACTGCCTCCGGCCCAAAAACAGGACCTGTTGCATCAATCCACCGTCGAGCAACTCCTCATCGCCGAACGACACATCCTGCAACGCGAACAACTGCTCCTGGACTATATCATCCGCACCCAGGGGCAACAATGGGAAGGAGGACACAGCGGCTATCTTGCCAGAAACTAAGAGATGGGTTCGGGCAAACGTTACCTGACCGCCGACCTGCCCGGCATCGGCGGGCGGCTCAAAGAACAGGTCCAAGATTTCATCGTTGAGGAATTGCCCCTCTACGCCCCTGCGGGCGAGGGGGAACACACCTTTTTTGAGATCCAAAAAACCGGCATCTCCACCTTCCAGGCGGTACGGGAGATCGCCCGGGCACTGGGTGTACCTCCACGCCGTATCGGCTACGCCGGGCTGAAGGACGCCCAAGCCATCACCCGCCAGACCCTCTCGGTAGAAGGCGTCCCGCCGTCGGCGGTTCTGGCCCTGGACTTACCGGCCATCCAAATCCTATGGGCCGAACGACACCGCAATAAGCTGAAAATCGGCCACCTGCGCGGCAACCGCTTCACCATCCGTGTACGAGGGGTGGACGAATCGGCCCTGGAAGCCAGCCGCGCCATCATGGACGTGCTGCGTCGGCGGGGCGTCCCCAACCGCTACGGAGAGCAAAGGTTCGGGCAACGGGGCGATTCGGCAGACCTGGGACGGGCGGTAGTCCGCCGCGACCCGGAAGACTTTATCAAGCGGTTCCTGGGCAGACCGCACCCCAACGAGAGCGAACAGGCCCAAGAAGCCCGCACCCGCTTCGAGGCCGGGCAATGGGCCGCTGCCCTGGCGATCTGGCCCGCCAATATGGCCGATGAGCGGCACGCTTTGGAAGCACTGATCCACAGCGGCGGGGACTATGGCCTGGCTTACAATGCGGTTCCCAAGCGGCTCAAAATCTTTTTGCTCTCGGCCTATCAATCCCTACTCTTCAACCGCGTCTTGGACGCCCGCCTACAAACCCTAGACCGCGTCTTTGTCGGCGATCTGGCCATGAAGCATCCAGGCCGCTCCATCTTTCGCGTGGAAGACGCAACACGCGAACAACCCCGCGCCGACCGCTTTGAGATCAGCCCCACAGGGCCGCTCTTTGGCTACCGGATGATGCAAGCAGAAGGGCGACAGGGGGAGCTGGAAAGGGAGATTCTGGCCCAAGAGGGCCTGACATTGGAGGACTTTCGCGTCGGTGGTGGCATCAAAGCCAGGGGAGAGCGACGGGCACTGCGCTTCCCCATCCACGAACCGGAAATATGGTTTGACGAAGGGCTGATGTTCCGTTTCTGGCTCCCCCGCGGCTGCTACGCCACCACCGTCATGGCGGAGATCATCAAATGACTCCGCCGCACAGAGGCCAAAGACTTTTGCCAAAATCGTCAAATTCTAACGGGATATTAACGGCCCCTTTCGGCCTTTTAACAAGCCTCTAACGCAAAAGGAGTATAATGATTAGGTCTATGAAAACACAAGGAGGGAAAAATGGACTGGTTGAGCTTCCTGAAGATTATGGCCATGGAGGAACACGCCGCCAAAGCCAAGTACCAGCTGGCAATGGACCTGGCCGAAGACGACGATCTCAAAGCCTTCTTTGAACGGCTGCGAGATGAAGAGGCGTTCCACGCCCAATTCTTAGAAGGCGAATACGAGAAACTGGAAAAGAAACTGGCCGCCAAGAGCTAAAAGCCACACCCGGCAGGTCCTTTTGCGCCCGACGGGCAACTCGGACCTGCCGGAGATCGCAAACCTTGTTTTCGCACACCGGGTGGGCCACCTCCGCACACCCCGCTGCCGGGTGTGTGGAGAAAGGGCCGTGGAGACTCAAGTCGCTCCTTTCGGGCCTGGGGCCGGGCGTCCGCCTACGCGGACGCTCCCGCTCCCGCCCGCATGGCAGGCGCGCACGCACAGGCGGGCGGTCGGCCGACGGCCCGCCAGGGGCGGTTTCAACCGCTACTTTCGAGGAAAGCCCTTCAACGGGAAGGCTCGTCGTCCGGCAGGAGCGGTTCCGGCCTGCCGGACCACCTAAATCGTCGGGAATTGCGCGGAGAGGGAGTGTTTGACGTGAATGCAACGGAGAGAAACGTTACCAGGATTTTCGGTCGGTTGGCGGAACAGGAGGACATCGGCGAATCGCTGATCGTGCGTTCGTATGACGCCGGGGAAACCGTCTGCGAAGCCGACGAAATGGCCCGCTCGCTCTTTCTGGTCGCCAGCGGAAAGGTGCAGCTCTACCGCACCACCCGCGACGGCCGTCGCTTCGTCATCGCCACTCTGGGACAAGGGGCCATGTTCGGCGAAGAATCGCTGCTGGGCGGCCAGGGTCCCGATACCCGCGCCGTCGCCCTGGAACCGTGCACCATCTGGGAAATGCCCAGCCAACGGGCACTGGAGATCTCATCCACCAACCCCTTGTTCAGCTTCGGTCTGATGCAGGCCATGGGGCAACGGGTCATGGAAGCAGAAAACCGCCTGGAACAGATGGCTTACGGGACCATTTCCGGGCGACTGGCGGCCTTGCTCCTGGAACTGGGCCGTGATAGCCCCGACCATGTGATCCACGTCACCCACCAGGAACTGGCCGACATGTTGGGCACTTGGCGCGAAACCATCAGCAAGACTTTGCAAGACTTTCGGCGACGGGGCCTGATCGCCTCCGGTCGCCGCCAGCTGACCTTGTTGGACATTGAAGGCTTGCAACTGGAAGCCGGTGAAATCTGACAAGGCCGATCCTTACAAAAGAGCAAAGGACGCAAGGACCTGCTCGCAGGACCTCTGCGTCCTCGGCATCTTTGAAACCTTTCCGACGAGGAGATAGAAAGGAGTGCCCCGTGAAAGCTTTGAACGAGATCCCCGAAGCCTGGCAACTGGCCCTGCAACGGGAAAGGGATGCCCACGACTTTTATACCCGCATGGCCCAATCGGCCACGGACAAGAGCACCCGTTCCCTTTTTGAAACGCTGGCCGACCAGGAAAAAGAACACTATGCCATCTTGGAAGCCGAATACCGCCGCCTCTTTGAGCCGGACCTGGAATTGGGCAAGGAGCAATTGCCTATCACCTGGTACGAATGGGAAGAGGACACCTTTGAGCTGGCCGCCACCCTGGAACTGCCGGTGATGCTATACATCACCGCGCCCTGGTGTGAACCCTGCCACCTGATGGAAAGGACCACCTTGGCCGATCCCGATGTGGCGGCAGCCATCAACGACGATTTTCTGCCCATCATGCTTGACGCCGACAAGCGTCCCGATGTGGACCGTCGCTACAACAACGGCGGCTGGCCGACGACTGCTTTTCTCACCCCCGACGGCGAGGTGATAGAGAGTCACAACTTCCTCACCGCCCAGGAGATGCTCACCGTCCTACGACGGGTCAAGGAGCGGTTCGCCGGGCGGCAGGCCCCCTCCACACCCACCATTGCCCTCCGGCCCGGTGTACCCATCCCGGCCGAGCTGGAAGACCGCCCGCAGCCCGTAGGTGAACTCAAGCCGGAGTTGGTAGACGACGTCGCCCAGGCGGTAGCGGGCGCCTTTGACAAAGAGCACGGCGGCTTTGGCGACGCCCCCAAATTCCACCACGCCGATATACTTGAATTCGCCCTGGCCCTGGCCCACCGCACCGGCGACGAGACCTGGGAACGCATCGTCCACCGATCTCTGACCGCCATGGCCGAAGGTGAAATCCACGACCGGGTGGGCGGTGGATTTTTCCGCTACGCCGCCGCTGCCGATTGGAGCAACCCCCACTACGAGAAAATGGTCGGCGACCAGGCCCAACTACTGGCCCTCTACTTGCGGGCCTACCAAGCCACAGGTCGCCGTTCCTACCTAGATGTCGCCCAGGACATCTTGAGGTACATGGATGCCACCCTTTGGGACCGAGAGCGGGGCTACTTTTACAGCAGCCAGGAGGCCGACGCCGACTATTACGCCCTCGGTGCAGAGGAACGTGCCCAACGCCCGGCCCCTTACGTGGACAGAACCGCCTACACCGAGCGCAACGCCGTCGCCGCCTCCGCCTATCTGTTGGCCGGAGCGGTACTGGATGAACCGCGCTATGCCGACCTGGCCATCCGCGCCCTGGAATTCACTTGGCAACACAACTACCGGGAAGGTTTGGGAATGCATCACTACTTTGACACCCGCCCCCATCTGCCCGGCTTGCTGGCCGACCAGGCGAGCATAGCATTGGCCTGGTTGGACGCCTTTGAACATTTCGGCCGCGAAATCTATATCCAGCGGGCAGAAACCCTGTTGCGCTTTGCCGACAACGCCCTCCGCGACGATGACGGACGCTACTTTGACACCGTCGCCGCGCCGGAAGCGGTGGGTCGCCTGCGCCGACGGACCAAACCCTTCTGCGAAAACGTCGCCATGGCTTTGGCCCACCTTCGCCTTCACCGCCTGACCGGCCAGGAGGACTACCGCCGGGCCGCCCAACGAACCCTGGAGGCCCTTGCCCCCCTGGCCCCGGAGATGGGCATTGAAGCCGCCGCCTTTGCCCTGACGGTGGACCGCTTCCTGCGACGCCCCCTGCTCATCACCATCGTCGGCGAGAGCGAAGACCCGGCCCGTGCCCGGTTGCTGCGGGCCGCCCGCCGGGCCTATGCACCTAACAAGACCGTCCAGGCCGTGGACCCCCACTGGGAGCCGGACCGCCTGAAGCGGCTGGGGTATCCCGCCGAACCGTCTCCGGCAGCCTATGTCTGCTTGGGCAACCTCTGTGCCCGCCCCACCGCCGATCCCAACGAACTGCTGGCCCAGGCCCAGGCCATGCTCGGTCAAGAGCGGAAGGGCCGCAGTGGAGATTGGACCTACAAGGGCTACACCGTAGACGAAGGCTTCAAATCGGAACCGGGCGACCGCTTCCAATACTTCTGCCGCGTGCTCAAGGATGGTGAGCGTGTCTTCCGCTATTGCATTTGGACCACGCGGGAAGTGGTCACCGCCCGCTGGCCCGATCTGAACCCCGATACCGAGGAGGGCCAAGCAGCCCTGGCCGCCGTCCTCCGCGCCGAGGCCCACAAGCGCATACAGGACAAGATAGACGCCGAAGCCTTTGCGAATTGGCTCTTGGACCTGCGGGCCGACGGCGAAGAAGAGGTCATCTTGGAAGAAAAAGAGGACTAAACCCCTCACATCATGTGCCCACAAAGGGCCCCCCACCGAATCGCCGAGGCCGCCGACCACCCGCGCCGTTCACGGCGGCCTCGGCGGTTCTCGGTAGCGCCGAGGCCGCGGAGAGAAACCGCGTAAAACCAACCGTTCCCCGGCGCATTCTACCTCCGTAGCGCGAAATTACGTAAACTCATCCGCCTTGCCTGCGCCTTATGCCGCATTGCGTTATTCCCCCACCTATGCTATAATCCCCCGGCAAAAGATCGCAGACAATCTTCCGCGCCGCGTGCCTTTCCCGAATGCGCGGCAGAAAGGATGACGAAATGTACGGCTACATGGGCAAACTGCTGGTCGTGGATCTGACCAAAGGCGAACTCAAGGATGAACCCCTCAACCCGGCCTTTGCCCACGATTTCATCGGCGGGGCGGGCTATGCAGCCCGCTATCTCTACGACGAGTTGGGGCCGGAGACCGACCCCCTGGGGCCGGACAATACCCTGATGTTCATGACCGGCCCCCTGGTCGGCACGCGGGCGCCCTCCACCGGACGGCACGAAGTCTGCGCCCTTTCCCCCCTGACCGGAATCTGGGGCGAATCCAATTCCGGCGGCTTTTGGGGCGCAGAGCTGCGCTTTTCCGGCTATGACGGCATCGTGATCCGGGGCAAAGCGGAAAAACCGGTCTGGCTGTCCATCGTGGAAGGGCAACCCCCGGCCTTGCACGACGCCGCCTCCCTCTGGGGCCTGGACACCTACGAAACCCAGCAGCGCATCCGCGAGGAGTTGGACGACCCCAAAGCGCGGGTGGCCTGCATCGGCCCGGCGGGGGAAAACCGGGTGCTCTATGCGGCCATCATGAACGACCACGGGCGGGCGGCAGGCCGGACCGGCATGGGCGCGGTCATGGGTTCCAAAAACCTGAAGGCCATCGCCGTCCGGGGCAAGCAGCGCGTCCCCCTGGCCGATGCCGACACCTTCCGCCGGACGGTCAAAGAAGCCCGTCAGATCATTCACGACGACATCTCGGCCCAGGTCTACAACCAGATGGGCACGGCATCGTTCGTGGATATGAGCATCATGTGGGGCAACATGCCCAACCGCTATTGGACCCAGGCCCGTTTTGAGGAAGCGACCAACCTGAGCGGCGTGACCATGATGGAGACGATCCTGACCCGCGCCGTGGCCTGCTACGGCTGTCCCGTGGCCTGTGGCCGGGAAGTGACCCTCAAGGATACACCCTACGGCGTCGAGGTGGTGGACGGCCCCGAATATGAAACGGTGGCCATGCTCGGCTCCATGCTGTTGGTGGACGACCTGCCGGGGGTGGCCTATGCCGGTCACCTGTGCAACCGCTACGGCCTGGATACCATCAGCGCGGGATCGGCCATCTCCCTGGCCTACCTGCTCTACGAACGGGGCTTTATCACCGCCGAGGACACCGGCGGCCTGCCCCTGCGCTGGGGCGACATTGAGACGGCCCACACCCTGCTGGACCTTATCGCCCGGCGCGAAGGCTTTGGCGACGTGCTGGCCCAGGGCGTCAAACGCATCGCCGCCCGCTACGGAGCCGAGGACCTGGCCGTCCACGTCAACGGCCTTTCCCCCGCGGCCCACGACCCCCGTGCCCTTTCGGGCATGGCCCTGGTCTATGCCACGTCGCCGCGCGGGGCCTGTCACATGCAGGGCGACATGTACGTCGTGGACATGGGCCTGACCATCCCGGAGGTGGGCATCTTCCCCGGCGGACGGTTCAAGACGCGGGGCAAGGCCAAAGTCGTGGTCAAAGTTCAGGATTGGCGCACCCTCTACAACAGCGCCATCATGTGCGTCTTTGTCAACCCCACCGCGCCGTTGTTGGTCAAGATGCTGGCCGAGGCCACCGGCTGGTCGGCGGACATCGTCTGGTGGCAGCGCACCGGCGAGCGGATTTTCAACCTGAAGCGGGCCTTCAACAACCGGCTGGGCATCCGCCGGGGCAACGACCGCATCCCGGAGCGGATGCTGATCCCCATGGCCAACGGCTCGCGGGGGCGGACGCCGCGCATGAACATCCTGCTCCAGGAGTATTACGAGCAGCGCGATTGGGATTGGGAAACGGGCAAACCCTCCCGTGAAAAACTGATCAGCCTGGGCCTGTCCGATATTGCCGAGGACCTGTGGTCATGAGTCCGAAGCGGTTGGGGCTGGCGTTGGGCGGCGGCGGGGCGCGGGGTATGGCCCACGTGGGCGTCCTGCGCGTCCTGGAGCGGGAAGGAATTCAGGTCCACTGCGTCGCCGGGACCAGCGTCGGCTCCCTGGTGGGCGCGGCTTATGCCGCCGGACTGGACGCCGACGCCCTCCTGGAAATGGCCCTCCGCATCCGCTGGCGGGACATCGCCCGCCCGGTCTGGCCCCGGCAGGGGTTCATCTCCTTCGCCCGCTTGGAGACGTACATCGTCAACCTGCTCGGCGACCTGACCTTCGCAGAGCTGCAACGCCCTTACGCCGCCGTAGCCGCCGACCTGATCACCGGCGAGGAAGTCATCCTGCGCCGGGGACGGGTCGCCCCGGCGGTGCGGGCCAGTTGCTCCGTGCCCGGCATCGTCGTCCCCGCCGAGATTGAGGGACGGCTGCTGGTGGACGGCGGCATCGTCAACAACCTGCCCATTTCGGTCGCGCGGGAGCTGGGAGCCGACGTGGTCGTGGCCGTGGGGCTGGGTGCGCCGCCTCCCACGCCCCCCCGTGGGCCGTTGGGCATCGCCGTCGCCGCCATTGACTTTTTGATCCTGCACGCCGCCGACGATCCGGCCACCGCCGATGTGCACATCCCCATCCCCGTCTGGGGCCTGGGCAGCCTGACCCGCATCTCGCGCCGCCATCGCTACGTCTCCCTGGGGCAACAGGCCGCCGAGGCCGCCCTACCGGCCATCCGCGCCGCCCTGGAATCGTCGGCCAAGCGTGGGCCGGACGTTGCCCGAACCCCTTGACGGACCGCGCCCTCTGCGGTATAATGGGACCATGTCCCGACCGATCATTTCGCTGACCACAGACTTTGGGTTGGCCGATGCCTATGTCGGCGTGATGAAGGGCGTCATCCTGGGCATCTGCCCGGAGGCAGCCCTGGTGGACATCTCCCACACCATTGCCCCCCAGTCCATCCAACAAGCGGCTTTTGTGCTTTCCACCGCCGTTCCCTATTTTCCCGTGGGGACGGTCCACTTGGTCGTCGTGGACCCCGGCGTGGGCAGTGACCGCCGTCCCATCGCCGTACGGACGGAACGGGCCTTTTTCGTCGCCCCTGACAACGGCGTCCTCGGCCTGGCCCTGGCCCCGGACCCGCCTCGGCAGGTCGTCCGTCTGAGCAACCAGGCGTATCGTTTGCCCTCCGTCAGCGCGACCTTCCACGGGCGGGATATTTTCGCCCCCGCTGCCGCCCACCTGGCCTGCGGCTTGGACCTGCTCCGCTTGGGCGAACCCATCCCTCCGGCGGATCTGGTCGCCTTGCCCCATGCCGAACCGCAGCGCGAAGGCGAAGGGATTTGGCGGGGATTGGTCCTCCACGTGGACCATTTCGGCAACCTGATCACCAACTTCCGGGCAGAGCACCTGCCGCCGGGGCCGCTGCGCCTGGCCGTCGGCGCAGAGACGATTGCCGGACTGCACCAGACCTTTGCCGACGTCGCCCCCGGCGATCTGGTCGCCTACCTGGGCAGCAGCGGCTATGTGGAGATCGCCGAGCGCAACGGCAACGCCGCCCGGCGGCTGGCCGCCGGCGTGGGATCGCCCGTGTACATTTCGCAGAGGAGGTGAGACTTGGAGAAATTCGTCATCCACGGAGGAACTCCGGTCGGCGGTGTCGTTGTTCCCAGCGGCAACAAAAACGCTGCCTTGCCCCTTCTGGCGGCGACATTGCTGACCGACGAGCCGATCACCTTGCACAACCTGCCCCACATCGGCGACATCCAAACGATGCTTGCCCTGCTGGAATCGCTGGGGGCCGAGGTTTCGCGCCATGACAACCACAGCGTGACCGTCCGGGCCGCCAACCTGCGCACCACCCGGCCCGATCCGCGACTCTTCAGCGAAATCCGAGGCTCCCTGACCCTGTTGGGGCCGATGCTGGCCCGTGCCGGGCGGATCGCCTTGACTTTGCCCGGTGGCGACCGCATCGGGCGGCGACGGATCGACACGCACCTGTTGGCCCTGGGTGCTTTGGGTGCATCGGTCAAACAGAACGACACCTTTGAAATGCACGCCCCGACCTTGCAAGGGGCCGACATCTGGCTGGACGAGGCCAGCGTGACCGGGACCGAGAACGCGGTCATGGCCGCCTGCCTGGCACGGGGCGAAACGGTCATCCGCAACGCCGCCTCGGAGCCACACGTCCAGGAACTATGCCGCTTCCTCAACAAACTGGGAGCGCAGATCACGGGCATCGGGTCCAACGTGCTGCGCATCCAGGGGCAAGAACGGTTGAGCGGCGGCGAATGGACCATCGGCCCCGATTTCATGGAGGTCGGCAGTTTCATCGGCCTGGCCGCGGTGACGGGTGGGGAGATTTTGATCAAAGAGGCCGGTATTGAGCATTTGGGCATGATCCGTATGGTCTTTGAGCGGCTGGGCGTCCGCACCGAAGTGCGGGGGGCGGACCTTTTCGTGCCGGCCGAACAACCCCTGGTGATTGTGGATGACTTGGGCGGGGCCGTACCCAAGATCGACGATGCCCCCTGGCCCGGCTTCCCCACCGACCTGATGAGCATTGCCCTGGTCGTCGCCACCCAGGCCCGGGGAACGGTACTCATTCACGAAAAGATGTTTGACAGCCGACTCTACTTTGTGGACCGCCTGATCGCCATGGGCGCCCGCATCATCCTGTGCGATCCCCACCGAGCCGTCGTCGTGGGGCCGTCGGCCCTGCACGGCGAAACATTACACAGCCCCGACATCCGGGCCGGGATGGCCTTGCTCATCGCCGCTCTCTGTGCGCAGGGGGAAAGCGTCATCCACAACATCCATCAGATTGACCGGGGGTACGAGCGCATTGAGGTCAAATTGCGGGGGCTGGGTGCGCGCATTGAACGGGTGGAGGATTGACATCCGCCGAGAGCCTTCCGCCGGATAGGGATAGAAGGCCCTTTGCGGCTTAACCGCCGTACAGCAAGCGGCGGCACACGGGGCAATAGTAAAACCCTTCGCCTCGCTCCACGGCGCGGGCCACACCCGTAGGCACATCTACACCACAGGTCTGGCAAGTGCCCCGACGCAGCACCGTCACCGCCTGGCCGCCGTATCGCGCCCGCAGGTCATCATACTCGGCCAGCTCCGCCGCGCCGATCTGTGCCCGCATCGCTTCCCGTTCCTCCTCCAATTCCCGCAAGCGGGCCTCCAACGCGGCTTGCTCTTCCCGCAGGGCCGCTTGTTCGGCCCGCCACGCCTCCTCTATTTGACGCAGGCGGGCTTGGCGTTCGGCCAGCTCGGCCTCGGCCTCCTCCGCTTGGATCATCAGCTCCAACTGCCGATCCTCCAACTCGGAGCGGCGGCGGCGCAGCGCCGATGCTTCCTCGTGCAGGTTGGCCAACTCTTTGGGGTTCCGCACCTTGCCACTGTAGAGACGGTCTTGATTCTTTTGGAGTTTATCCGTGACGGAGGCCACCTCCATCTCAACGGAGCGGGTCTGGCGGCGCAGCGTCTGCAGCTCCCGTTCCATCTCGTCCACCGCTTGACGGGCGCGGCGCAGGTCGTCGCTTTCCCCCAGCTCGGCCCGCACTTCGGTCAGACGCTGCTCTTTCTCATCCCACTCGCTATCCACGAGTTGCAAGCGGTACAGTTGTTGCAAAACGCCCATGCCCCTCTCCTTGCGATGCCTAGGGGATTCTGCACATCCCCCCTTCTGCACCCAACGGCTCTGATTATAGCAGCCTCCGCCTGCCCTGTCAATTGGTCGGAGTGGGGAGATAGGGCAAGGGCATCTTCCCGACGTCGGCTTTGCCGCGGAACGCCGAAGGCGCGGAGAGAAACGATGCAAGATCGGCCGTTCTTCGGCGGACTCTGCCCCTGCGGTGCGAGATCTTGTAAATGCATTTGCCCTGGCGGGGAGATATGGTATAATGGCCCGGCAACAACCCAGGAGGGGAACGATGACCGCCAACATTCTTGTCGTTGATCGCAACGTAGCCTTTGCGACCATGCTCAAAGAAATGCTGGAACGGGACGGCGGCTACCGGGTAGACCTGGTCCACGAAGGTAGCCGGGCGTTGGAACTGCTCCCCGATGGGGGCTACGATCTCACCATCGTAGATATGGACCTGGACCCCGCCGACATGACCTCCCTGGCCCTCATTGAGCAGGTCCGTACCCACCATCCCCAAATGCGGTTGGTGCTCATCCCTTTGATGGGGGAAGAGGTCCCGGCAGAAGCCCAGGCGTGGGGCATTCAAGGGACGTTATCCAAGCCCTTCTTTGCCGATGACCTGTTGCCCCGCATCGGCGAAGCGTTGAGCAAAGAGGTCGTCCCTCCGGCCCGGCCCACGTCATCGGCAGGCCCGGCAGACCAAGCACCGGGCGACATCCAATCCCTGCTGATGGACCTGGCCCGCGAAACCCAAGCCGAAGCGGTCTTTCTCTTTTCCAAAGAGCCGGGCCGGGAAGGCGTTGTGGCCCACACCAGCACCCTGGACGGCGAACGGTTGGATGCGCTGGCATACATGATCTTTGCCGCCGTCCAAGCAGCCCAGGCCGTAGCCAACTTTTTGGGCCAGCCGGACCGCCCTTTTGAGCACAATATGTTTGAAAACGACAATTTGCGCCTCTACATCATGACTCTACCGCAGAACCTGCAGTTGGTGATCGTTACACCGCTGAGCACTCCGTTAGGGACGGTTCGCCACAACCTGCGTCGCAGCGTTCGGCAGCTCCGGTCATTAGCATTGACGTAAGTTTGCTTAAAATCTGTGGCTCGCCAAATCTTAAGATTCGGCGGCAGGGGAGGGGGTGTAGATACTAAATGTAGTGCCCGGCAACCCTTTCCCCCCTAAATATGGGTTTTGGACGAACAACCAACTCCCTTGCCACCGCCGAAACCCCCTTGCGCAAAGGCCCTGCTTCTGCTAAAATAGCATCCGACCGTTACACAGGCAAAAGGGCAACGGCCTGCCGCAGGCAGGCATCCTCTGCGACAGTCGGGTTGGCGTCAAAACCGTCAATCCTCGCAGACGTCAAACCCTGTCGCCTCGCCTTTGCCTCACCTTCACGGTCAACCGCGTTGCAGGTACTCGCGTATCAGTTGGATAGACGGCGCGGCAGGGGCAATGCTTCTGCGGCGTCCCGGCGCACGGCTACGGGCGTGTTGCTGCGGTTTCGTGCGCCCACAAAACATCGCACCGACCGAGGAGACCTACTTTGGATAAGCAAACCTTTCAAGGAGGAGTGCGCTCCCTGCCCGGCGCACAAAAACTGTGGCAGGCCGTTCTGGGTGAATTGCAACTGCAGATGACGCGGGCGACCTTTGACACCTGGCTACGGGGGACGCGGGCCATTGCCTTTGAGGACAACACCCTAACCGTTTATGTGCACCATGCCTACGCCGTGGATTGGCTGCAAAACCGGCTGATGCCGGTCATCCGCCGCACCCTGCAACGGCACGCCGGTCCCCAAGCACAGGTGGTGTTCACCGCCCGCAAGCCGGAATCAAACGAATACCTGCGCCTGGAGGCCGAGACCGTTGCCCCCGCCGAGCCGACTCCACCGCCTCCCCCACCCAACGGGCGTCCCTCGGCAGCCCTCAACCCCCTCTACACCTTCGAGTCCTTTGTGGTGGGGGCCAACAACCGCCTGGCCCACGCTGCCAGCCTGGCCGTCGTTGAGAACCCGGCCCACGCTTACAACCCCTTGTTCATCTACGGCGGGGTGGGGTTGGGCAAGACGCACCTTCTCCACGCCCTGGGCCATGCAGCCCAAGAGCGGCGGCTGTCGGTCCTGTATGTTTCGGCGGAATGGTTTACCAACGACCTCATCAATGCCATCCGCAGCCAGCGAACCGAGGAATTCCGCCTCAAATACCGCAACACCGACATCTTGCTGGTGGATGACATTCAGTTTATCGCCGGGAAGGAACGAACCCAGGAAGAGTTCTTTCACACCTTCAACACCTTGCACGGTGCGGGCAAGCAGGTCGTCATCACCTGCGACCGCCCCCCTCGTGCCCTGCTGACGCTGGAGGAACGACTCCGTTCGCGGTTTAGCTGGGGGTTGATCGCCGATGTGCAGCCCCCCGACTTTGAAACGCGCGTTGCCATCCTGCGGGCCAAAGCCGAAGGGCACGCAACTCCCGTCCCCGATGAGGTGCTGGACTATATCGCCCGCAAGATCCCCAGCAACATCCGGGAGTTGGAAGGGGCCTTGACCCGCGTCCTGGCCCACGCCAACCTGATGCACGCGCCGCTCAACCTGGAGACGGCCCAGACGGTACTCCAGAGCATCTTTGCCCAAAAGGCCGAGATCACGCCCGAATCCATCGTTTCGGAAGTGGCCCGTTTCTACCGGCTGACGGAAGAGGAGTTGATCGGGCGCAGCCGACGGCGGGCGGTATCGGTCCCCCGCCAATTGTGCATGTACCTCATCCGGGAAGAGACCAACACTTCGCTCCCCAAGATCGGAGAACTGCTGGGCGGGCGGGACCACACCACCATCTTGCACGGATGCGAAAAGATCGCCGCCCAGATTGAAAGTGATGAAAAACTCCGCCGCGACTGGTTGGCCATCAAACAGTCGCTGGCGGAGCAAGATGTCGGGAGATAGGCGGTGGGGCCGTCCCCGCAAGTCGCCAAGTTGGGCACGTGCCTTTATCGTTCCCACCGCAAAGGCAACCGAAAGAGACAAGCGATCACGGCGTCGGCGTCACCTCCGGCGTCGGTGTTGTCGCCGGCGTCGGCGGCAGCTTGAGTAGGTCGCTTCGCTTCTTTTCCACAAAATCCTTGACCACAAACTCGCCGACGCGGACGTAGTAGGGCGATTCGGAGGAGATGATCACGTAGCTACCGTCCTGAGGGTCCCGCGCTCCGACACGGAGGGTATAGGTTTTTTCCTTCCCTTCCTCATCCCTCGTCAGGACGGTGATGAGGGCGTTGGGATCGTCCATGCCGTACTCGGCCTTTTCCTCCTTGCCCAACGGTTCCAGCAGGGTTGTGTAGTATACCTCGCTGACCAGGACGGAGGCCCGCTGCTGGTCCATCTCCTCACCTTCGGCCAGATCGGTCAGCCGCCAGTTGCCGTCTTCTCCCTTTTCCAAGTCAATCACGCCGTTGGCGTTCTCCAGGCGCATGGCGACGATCTGATCCTTCGGAATCTCCAGATAGGTTGTCTCCACCCAAAAACGGGCTTCCGCGCTGGCATCTTGCACCGTCAGGGCAGAAGTGAGATAGACCTCATCCTGCCCCTCGGCGCGGACGTGCGTCGCGTTATAACCCGGCGACGTGCCCAGGTAGAGACGGTGGACCGAGCCGTCGTCCAGCTCCAGTTCTATGAGCCGCCGGTAATCATCCTCGGCCACCCGGAGCCGCCGGTGGCTGTTGGCCGTCCGGGTCACCAGCCGTTCGGCTTTGACCTGGGCGATCTTGTCCAAGAAGGGAGGGACCTTGTTTTCGCGGACGGGGTAATCGTCCGCTTCCGGTATCACCCAGCCTTCGCCGGAGCGGGTCATTTTGACATATCGGCCGCTGCCGTCGCGGATGGTGACGGAGACCACCTTTTCCGGCACAACCCCCGGAAGCAGCGGCCCGCCGCCACCCGAAGTAGAAGGTCGCGGCCAAAAGATGACGGCCACAAGGGCTACTTGCAGGGCCAAAATGATCGCCAGAATCCGGTTGAGCTTATTCATCGGATGCACCTCCCTTCTCCGGCTCCTCCATTGCCGCCGGTGTGGTCTCCCCGACCAATTCCATCGGCTCCTCGCTGCGGCGACGCCAGTACCACACCCCGCCGATGACCAACAGGCTCAGCAACGCCAAGCCGTAATTCACCCCCTCCCACAGGGTTTGATCGGCCCGATCCAGCGGCTTGAGCAGGCGGGCATAGGTCCCCCGCGTGCGGATGCTCAACAGATCCACATCCTCCGCCGACCAATCTACGGCATTTTGCATGAACTGTAGGTTGTTCAGATAGCGGTCCGCCGAGAGGTTGCGGGAAAGACCCAGCACGGCATCGTCAATGAACTCCGCGCTGCCGATGACGACCAGGCGGGCCGAATCGGGCGAAGAGGCGATCACCCCCGGCGTGGTCTCCGTCGTGCCGGTCAGCGGTTGGCTTTGTTCAACGGCAGGTGGCTCCCGGTCCTTGAAGTAGCTCTCAAAGGTCCCCCGGATGGCAACGGCCAAAGGCCACGACTGCTGTTCCCCTTCAACGGCAAAGCCGTAGGGAGGATAGGTATCCGGGTCGGGCTGGACGTCAATGTCGCTGTGCAGCCAAGATTCGTCGGTAGAGCGCAGCAGAATGCTCACCTCCCGCCCGGCGTTCTTTTCCTCGTCCAGGGTGATGGGCGAAACCCAGTGCATCGTCACCGCCGGCAAGTTGGCAACGATGGGGCTTTCCTTGTCCATGCCGTCGCGCCGCACATCCACAAAGGGCGGATAGTCCAGCTGCTGGATCTCAATGACGCTGGCCCCACCGACCATGTGCTGGACGCGGATGGGGAACGGCTCGTTCTGCGGGTCAAAGACCATGGCCTTGGCCACATCTACGCCGTAGGAGGCCAGCATCTCCTGCAAGCCGTCGCTCACCTCCTCCACATACAAAGTACCGGGGAACTGGACCACGGGCAGAACATAGTTGCCCGCCGCCACGACGACGGCCCCGCCGCGCATCAGATACTGGTCAATGGCGAACCGCTCCACGTCACTCATTTTTTGGGGTGCGATGACGACCAGAACATCTACGTCGCCCGGCACGCGCCCCGTGGTCAGATCCACCCGTTTGATGGTATAGTCCTGGCGCAGCTGCTCCCGGAGCATATCCCAACTGGAGACCGGTTGGCTCATGCCGCCCAAGGGGTTGGGTTGGGGCTGCAGGTTGGGCAGCCAAAGGCCCACCGTTTTGAGAAAGCCGGGTGTCGCCCGCTTGAGGGCCGCTTCCAGCTCGCTGCGCAACTCACCCTCGGTCAGGTCCGCCGTCGGGTAGAGCAACTGGGCCTGATCGCCCACCTGGAGCAACAGGTGGAGGTAGTAGAACTGGGGGAGGAAGGGGGACGTGGCAATGGGCTGCAGGCCGTAGGCGTTCAACAGCGTGTCCCGGTCCACGGGGCTGGTCGGATCGTCGGGGTCAATGACCTGGTAGGTGAGCTTGCCCCCCGATTCCTCTTCCATTTGACGGGCCACCGCCTCAATGCGGTCCGGCACCTCCTTCAGCTCCTCCGGCAAGGTCTGGGGCGTGACAAAGAGGGTCAAGGTGATGGGGTCCTCTATGGCGTTGAACACCATACTAATATCCTGGAAGCCGTAGACCACCCGCTTGATGGCCCGCGTCAGGTCGTATTCCAGGTTGCGCAGGCGCACATCCACGCCCCCGTCGGGCAGCGGCTCAACCTCTATCAGGTCGGCAAAGCCCAGGACGATGTGCTGATCGCCGTAGCGGATCAGGATGTCAAAATAGGAGTTGATGACCGAAGACTCGTAACGGTCCGAGACGCGGAAGGGGCTGGGGCGGATGCCGTAAACCTCCGCCGCTTCGGCTTCCACTTTTTCATCCTGGCGGGGGTCCACGATCTCTACCTGAATCTGGCCGCCGGAGGCGATCTCGTACTCGCGCAGCATGTCGCGGATGGTGGGGATCAAGGGGGCCAGGAGCGGGTGGGTCTTTTCGCTAAAGTACCCTCGGATCAGGAGCGGCTCCGGCAGGTTGGAGATCAGTTCTTTGGTGACGGGCGAAAGGCTGTACTGATGGTCGGCGGTCAGGTCGGCCCGCAGCCCGCTCAGGGGAAAGAGCCAGACGTTGAGCAAGGTCGCGTTGAGGATGACCAGGATGACGGTCAACAGTGCTTGGCGGCGATAGGGAGCGGTGCGGCTGCCCTTGCTCCACCGCTTGGCGTCCAGGGAAAGGACGTTGAGGGCCAAAAAGGCTACCGTCAAGGAGAGGTAATAGAGCAAGTCGCGCAGGTCCACCACACCCCGCTCAATGCTCTCAAAGCGACTGCCTGTGCCGATGGCCCGCAACACCTCACCCAGGGGGTCACCTACCAGGCCGGTCACGCCGGGGGAACCCAACAGATAGAAAAAGCCACCCAGCAACACGGTGACGATAAGGGATACGATCTGGTTGTCGGTCCGCGAAGAGACAAAGAGGCCCATGGCCGCATAGGCCGCCGCCAGTAGCAGGGCGGCCAGATAACCACCGATCACCGGCCCCCAATCCAGGTTGCCCAGCAGACTGACGGTGATGGGCAAAAAGAGGGTCAAGGCCAGGGCCAGAGCGATCAGGAGCATGACGGCCAGGAATTTGCCCAGTACCAGTTCAATACGCCGCAGGGGCAAGGTGAGGAGCACCTCCAGGGTCCCCACCCGCTGCTCCTCGCTCCACTGGCGCATGGTCAAGGCCGCCACCAAAAAGAGCAACAGGACCGGCATCCAGCGGAAAAGGGGCCGCACGTCGGCGATGTTGCGGGCGAAAAAGGTTTCCACCCAGAAAAAGACGAAGAGGGTGACGACCAAAAAGGCACCGATAAAGATCAACGCCATCGGCGAGCCGAAATATGCGCTCACTTCCTTTTTGGCAATGGCCCAAATGCGCTTCATCCCTCCACCTCCTCTCCGGCGGCAGCGACTAACTCGTTGAACACCATCTCCAGGGTTCGCACGTCGCGCCGCAGTTCCTTGAGGGGCCAACCCTGCCCGGCGGCCAGAGCGTAAACGGCCGGGCGCAGGTCTTGGCCTTCGGCAGCATGGACACGGTAGGTCGGGCCGTCGGGTGTTGTGGTCGCTTCCACGGCCCGGACACCGGCCAGTTGCCGCAGGGCATCGGCCGCACCGGGGACCTCCTCACCCAGCACCAGGATCACGTCGGATGTGGCTCCCAGCTCATCCAGCCGGGCGTCGGCTTTGATCTGGCCGTTCAGGAGGATGATCACCCGGTTGCAGATGGCTTCTACTTCCGAAAGGATGTGGGTTGAAAGAAAGATGGTACTGCTTTGGGCCAACTCACGGATCAGGCCCCGCACTTCCAGGACCTGGGTCGGGTCCAAACCGATGGTCGGCTCATCCAAGATGAGAAGCTTGGGGCGGTGGATGATGGCCTGGGCCAATCCCACCCGTTGTCGCAACCCCTTGCTCAGATGGCCGATGGGCCGTGTCAAATAGTCCTCCATGTGGGTCGCCCGAATCGCCGCCGAGATGCGGGCCGGTTGCTCTTCCTCCGGGATGCGGCGTAGGGTGGCGATCATTTTGAGGTAGCTTTGAACCGACAGTTCGGGGTAAAGGGGAGCCGTTTCCGGCAAGTAGCCGATCCGCTTTTGCACCTCCAACGCCTGGGTGACAACGTCCAGGCCGTCAATGAGGGCCGTGCCGCTGTTGGGTTGGAGGTAGCCGGTCAGGATTTTCATCATCGTCGTCTTGCCCGCGCCGTTCGGCCCCAGCAAGCCGATGATCTCCCCCTCCCGGACTTCAAAAGAGACGCCCCGTAACGCCTGCACGGGGCCATACGATTTATACAAGTCGCTCACCTGAATCATGGTGTTCCACCTCATCCTGAACCGCAAAGGCCGCCAAGATGTTCATGCCTTCGGCATCTTGGCGGTTCTCGGTTCCGTTGTCGTCAGGCCGCAGTCTTGGTCGTTTCCGTCTTTTCGCCCATCAGGCGTTTGTGCCGCTCTTTCCTGTGGCCGTTCCCGTAATCGGTGGTGTAAAAGCCCGATCCTTTGAAGATGATGGACGGTTGAGACAACAGGCGATGGACCCGCCTGTGCCCGTTGGGGCAAGTGGGCGTTGGATCGCCAAAATGCTGCAGCCTGTCAAAATGGGTTCCACATTCCAGGCATTCGTATTCGTAGATCGGCATAATCCATCCCTCCCCTCCGTTTGAGTTTCCGGGCACGCCGCCGCGGAGATGCACTATTCCTCCTCGGCGGCAATGCGCTTGATCTCTTCGCCGCCGATGACCTCCTGCTCCTGCAAGACCTGGGCGATGCGGTGTAGGGCCGATTCGTGCTCGCGCAAGAGTTTCAACGCTTGTTCTTGGGCCTCATCCACCAAGCGGCGGATCTCCTGGTCAATGATCGCTGCCGTCTCCGGGCTGAGCTCCGAACGCAGGGTGGTCACAGGCCCCAGGTAGCTGGCCCCCGCCGGAGCCGCGTAGCGCACCGGTCCCAGCGGTTCGGCCATGCCGAATTCGGTGACCATCCGCCGCGCCAGGTCCGTGGCCCGCTCCAGGTCGTTGGCCGCGCCGGTGGACGGTTCGCCAAAGATGAGCAGCTCCGCGGCCCGCCCCCCCAGCATGACGGCCAATCGCTCCCGCAATTCCTCTTCACTCAGCAGGTACTGATCCTCTTCGGGCATCTGCATCGTATAGCCCAATGCTCCCTTGGCGGTGGGGATGATGCTTACCTTGTGGACGGGATCGGTGTGGGGCAGCAACTGGGCCACCAGGGCATGGCCTCCCTCGTGGTAGGCAATGCGGCGTTTGACCTCCGCTTTGAGTTGCATCTTGCGCTGCAGACCGGCGACCACCCGCTCAATGGCCAGTTCAAAGTCGGCCATCGTCACCCGGTCCCGGTTGTGGCGCACGGCCATCAAAGCAGCTTCGTTGACCACATTTGCCAACTCCGCACCGGAGAAACCGGACGTGATCTGGGCCAAGCGGTCCAGGTCCACATCGTCGGCCAGTTTCACATCCCGCGTGTGGATCGCAAGGATTTCACGCCGCCCGGCCTCGGTGGGCAAGGGGACCTGGATCTGGCGGTCAAAGCGACCCGGTCGCAGCAATGCCTTGTCCAGGATTTCGGGGCGGTTCGTAGCGGCCATGATCACCACGCCCTGGTTCGGTTCAAAACCGTCCATCTCGGCGAGCAGTTGGTTGAGTGTTTGCTCGCGCTCATCGTGGCCGCCTATCGTCGTCACCGTCGTCCGGGCCTGGCCGATGGCATCAATCTCGTCCAAAAAGACGATGCAGGGGGCTTTGGCCTTGGCCTGTTCAAAGAGGTCGCGGACGCGGGCAGCTCCGACGCCCACAAACATTTCGACAAAATCGGAGCCGCTGACATAAAAGAAGGGCACACCGGCCTCCCCTGCCGTGGCCTTGGCCAAGAGCGTCTTGCCCGTTCCCGGCGGACCGACCAACAGCACCCCTTTGGGTAACTTGGCACCGATGCGGGCAAAGCGGTCGGGTTCTTTGAGGAATTCAATGATCTCCCGCAGTTCAACCTCCACCTCCTCCGCACCGCCCACATCGTCAAAGGTGATGCCCGTCATCTCTCCGGTGATCTCACGGGCACGGCTTTTGCCAAAGGCCATCACCCCCGGACCGACTTCGCCCATACGGCGGTAGACGAAATACCAGATCAAGGCCAGGGGGAGAATGGGGATGATCCACCCCAACAGGGCCGTTGTCAGATTGCCGGTAGGAGGGCGGGCGCGGAAGGTGACGCCCGCTGCCAGCAGGTCCTGAGTCAGGTCCGGGTCCTCAACGGGAATGGTGTTGTACACCTGCTCCTCCCCGCCGTCCTCCGCTGCGACCGTGTAAAAGATGCGGTCTTGGCCCAGCGTGACCTCTCGGACTTTACCGTCCTGTAGGTCTTGGCGGAAGCGGTTGTACGGGACCTCGGTCTGACGGACGACCATGGGGCGGAAGATCAAGTCCTGGAAGAACAGGACCGCCAGCAAAGCCACCAATAGGTAGATCAGAGAAAAATTGAGCTGTTTTCGTCTTCGTTCGTCCATGCTTTTTCAGAAATTGACATGCTCCCGGTCTGTTGCCGGGGATGAAATACCCGGCCCGCGCCGATGCTCTCGGTCATTCGCCTTCTTTGCCCATGACAAAGCCCGGCTTGGAGAAAGCCGGGCTATCGCCATACGGCGTGTTACGTCAAACGCTGAGGCCACCCACCCGGCGGAAACCGTTTACCCCAGGCGGAAACTACCCTCTTTTTGGTAGGGGCGGAGCGGCAGCCCCGCCCCCACCTTTATTCCAGACGGTCTAGTATTCCGGCACCGGCGGCGTGGACGCCTTTTCCTCCTCCGGGATGTCGGTGATGAGGGCTTCGGTGGTCAGGATCATGGCCCCGATGCTGGCGGCATTTTCCACCGCGCTGCGCGTCACCTTGACCGGGTCAATGATGCCCTGTTTGAGCATGTTCACATACTCGTTGCGCAGCACATCGTAGCCGACGTTGGGGTCGTTCTGCTCTTTTTGCGCCCGCCGCACATTTTCAACGATAACCGCGCCGTCCATACCGGCGTTGTGGGCCAGCTGGCGCATCGGTTCCTCCAGCGCCCGTCGCACGATGGAAACGCCGGTCTGCTCATCGGGGAATTCCATCTTGATCTCGTCCAGCTTGGGAATGGCGTTGATGAGGGCCACACCGCCACCGGGGACGATGCCTTCTTCCACGGCGGCGCGGGTCGCGCTCAGGGCGTCTTCAACGCGGTGCTTTTTCTCTTTCAGCTCAACTTCGGTCCCGGCCCCGACGCGGATGATGGCCACGCCACCGCTCAACTTCGCCAGCCGCTCCTGCAGTTTCTCCTTATCGTAATCGGAGGTGCTGACCTCAATCTCGGCCTTGATCTGGTTGATGCGGGCCAGGATGTTCTTGCTGATCTGCTCATCCTCCACGCCGACGATGGTCGTTTCCTCCTTGGTGGAGATGACCTTGACCGCCCGACCCAGGTCGGAGATCTGCGCCGTCTCCAGCTTGCGGCCCATCTCCTCGGTGATGACCTGGCCGCCGGTCAGGACGGCAATATCCTGCAGCATGGCCTTACGTCGGTCGCCAAAGCCGGGGGCCTTGACCGCCAAGCAGTTGAACACGCCCCGCAGTTTGTTCAGCACCAGGGTTGCCAGGGCCTCACCGTCCACATCCTCGGCGATGATGACCAGGTTCTTGCGCCCTTGCTGGACCATTTTCTCCAGAATGGGGATAATGTCCTGGGCCGAGGAGATCTTTTTATCGTGGATCAGGATCAACGGCTCCTCAATGACGGCCTCCATCCGTTCCGGATCGGTGACAAAGTAGGGCGAAATGTAGCCCCGGTCAAACTGCATACCCTCCACATACTCGGTTTCAAAGGCCAAGCCCTTGCTTTCCTCAACGGTGATGACGCCGTCTTTGCCCACTTTGTCCATCACTTCGGCGATCAGTTCGCCGATCTCTTTGTCGTTGGCCGAGATGGCAGCCACGTTGGCGATCTCTTCTTTGGTGTCAATGTCCTCGGCCATATCGTGCAGCGCCTCCACGACAACCTCGGCAGCGCGGGCGATACCGTTTTTGATCAGCATCGGGTTGGCCCCGGCGGCCACGTTCTTCAGCCCCTCGTTGACGATCATCTGGGCCAAGACGGTGGCCGTCGTCGTACCGTCACCGGCTACGTCATTGGTTTTGGTCGCCGCCTCTTTGAGGAGCTGCGCCCCCATGTTCTGGAACGGCTCTTCCAGCTCAATCTCCTTGGCAACCGTCACACCGTCGTGGGTGATGGTCGGCGCGCCCCACTTTTTGTCAATCGCCACATTGCGGCCTTTGGGCCCCAGCGTCACCTTGACCGCGTTCGCCAGGGCATCCACACCCAATTTCAGGTTACGTCGTGCTTCTTCGGAAAAGACCAGTTGTTTTGCCATTTTCCCTCACTCCTTTATCTAGTCATTCTTCACCAGTCTTGGTCGTTCACCATTCGCCATTGGTCATTCAATGATGGCCAAAATATCACTCTCTTTGAGGATCAGATACTTTTTGTCGTTCAATTTAACCTCTGTGCCGGCATACTTGGCGTAAAGGACGTGGTCGCCGACGGCAACATCCATGGGGATCCGCTTCCCCTCCTCATCCTTGCGGCCAGGCCCTGCCGCGATCACCTTGCCTTCTTGGGGTTTTTCTTTGGCCGTCTCCGGCACATAGATACCGGCGGCGGTTACCTCCTCCCGCTCAATGGGTTCTACTACCAGTCGGTCTGCCAATGGTTTGAGTTTGAGAGCCATTTGACCTACCTCCTTACTCTTGTTGTTAGAGCATGACTAGTGCGTTAGCACTCTTGGTGTGTGAGTGCTAACGCGGGGGCAAGTATACCGCAAAACGGAAAACAATGCAAATTTGAGGGTGGCTGTGGATCAACCGGAATGTCGGCCAAGCGTACCGGTCAACGAGTCCGACCGACGTGTTTCTCGCCGTCGGGGGGATGGGCTTGGCACATGGCCTGCAAGACGGCGACCAACACCGTCCGCCAGCGGTCCTCTCCGTCCAGCGGGAGCCACACGGCCCGTCGTGTCACCCGTGCCCGGTCACCCAGCCGCTGTTGGAGTTGCTCCCGATCCATCCTTTCCAGGCCGTCGGCCCGGATGACGATCTGCCCTTCTTCCCGGCCGATGGCCTGGACCCCGGCGGCCAGGGCCAGCAGTTTGATCCGCATCTGGAAAAAGAGGTTCTGGGCTTCCGGGGGCAGCGGCCCAAAGCGGTCCTCCATCTCGCCTTGCAGTTCGTCTACCGCCTGTTGCTCGGTCAGCCCGGCCAGGCGGCGGTAGAGTTGCAGGCGCAGTTCGGCATCGGCGACGTAGGTTTCGGGCAGGTAAGCGTCCAGGGGCAGGTTGATCTGCACCGCCTGCTCCAGCGGCATGGTCAGGGCGGCGGCTTCGGGTTGTTGCCGTGCCCGCGCCTCCTGGACGGCCTGGGCCAACAGCCGGGTGTAGAGGTCAAACCCCACGGCGGCGATATGGCCGTGCTGCCGCGCCCCCAGCAGTTCGCCCGCCCCCCGGATCTCCAGGTCGCGCATGGCGATCCGGAATCCGGCTCCCAACTCGGTGGCTTCGGCGATGGTCTCCAATCGCCGTCGGGCGGCGGCGGTCAGTGTTGCCAGGGGCGGGTGGAGCAGGTAGGCGTAGGCCCGCCGGGCGCCACGCCCCACCCGGCCTCGCAGCTGGTAGAGCTGGGCCAACCCAAAGCGGTCGGCGCGGTTGACGATGAGGGTGTTGGCGTTGGGAATGTCCAGGCCGCTTTCAATGATGCTGGTGCAGACCAGAACATCAATTTCTCCGGCGGCAAAGTCAAGCATGACCCGCTCCAGCTCCCGTTCCGACATCTGGCCGTGGGCCACGGCTACGCGGGCTTCCGGCACCAGCTTGCGCACCCGGTTCGCCATCTGGTAAATGCCCATCACCCGGTTGTGGACGAAATAGACCTGCCCGCCCCGGTCCAACTCGCGCAGGATCGCCTTGCGGATCAGGGTTTCATCGTATTCGCCCACGTGGGTCCGCACCGGCAGCCGCTCCTCCGGCGGGGTGTCAATGCTGCTCATATCGCGCACGCCGGTCAGGGACATGTGCAGGGTGCGGGGGATGGGGGTGGCCGTCAAGGTCAGGACATCCACCGCTCGGCGCATCTGTTTGAGCTTCTCTTTGTGGGCCACGCCAAAACGCTGCTCTTCGTCAATAATGAGCAACCCCAGGTCCTTGAAGGCGACATCTTTGGAGAGCAAACGGTGGGTGCCGATAACAATGTCCACACTGCCCCGGCGCAACCCTTCCACCACCCGCTCCTGCCGACTCCGTGTGAGAAAGCGGGAAAGCATCGCCACGGTCACGGGGAAGGGTTTGAGCCGCTCGGTAAAGGTGCGGTAGTGCTGTTGGGCCAGGACGGTGGTAGGGACCAGCACGGCCACCTGTTTGCCGTCCATCACCGCTTTGAAGGCTGCCCGGATGGCCACTTCGGTCTTGCCATAGCCCACGTCGCCGCAGACCAGGCGGTCCATGGGGCGGGGCTTTTCCATATCGGCCTTGATCTCTTGCAAGGCGCGAAGTTGGGCCTCCGTCTCAATGTAGGGGAAGGAGGCTTCCAGCTCGGCCTGCCACAGGGTATCGGAGCTGAAGGCGTGGCCCCGGACTACTTGGCGGCTGGCATAGAGGTCCAGCAGGTCCTGGGCGATCTCTTCGACGGCTTTTTTGGCCCGTGCCTTGACCTGCGCCCAGGTCGCCGTGCCCAAGCGGTTGATGGGTGGAGTCTGCTCGCCCACACCCACATAGCGGCTCAGGCGGTCGGCCTGATAAACGGGGACGTAGAGTTTATCCCCGGCGGCGTATTCGACCAGCAGGTATTCCCGCTCTGCACCCTCTATGTGCATTTTGGTCAGGCCGCGGAAGATGCCGATGCCGTGCTCCACGTGGACGACGTAGCTCCCCGGTTGTACGTCGGCGAAAAAGGCTTCCGGGGCGATGTGGCGGGGACGGGGGGTGCGGCGGGGGGCCGGTCGCGCCCAACCGAAAATTTCGGCGTCGGTGAGCAGGGTGCAGGCAGAGCGTAGGGTCCAGCCTTCGGCCAGTGTGCCCTGCACCAGGGTTAGGCTGCCCGGCAGGGGCGGGTCGCGCAGTTCCTCCACCGGCGCGACGGGGGTCCCCCGGTCGGTCAGCAGTTCGGCGATGCGTTGGGCCTGGCGGCTGACCAACACCACCCGCTCACCGGGACGGGGGTGGGCGAATTCATCCAGCAGTTTTTTGAGTTGACCGCCGAATCGCTCACCGTGGGCGAAAAGATGGGCGATCTCCGGCAGGGCAAGGTCGCCCCGTCCGACGCCGCCCAACACCAGGGGGCGGGCCGACCGCAGGCCCGCCTCCAATTCGGCCCAGGAGCGATAGGGCACGGCCAGTTCGCCGAAATTTTCGGGCAACTCCCCCGCTTTGACCAGGTCGGCGTGGAGGGCCTGGGCCTGGGCGTCGGCCTCCTCCACGGCGGCGCGGAGGGCATCCCAATCGTCCACGACGCACAGGCCGCCGGGCGGCAAATAGTCCAGCAGGTTGGCCGGGTGGGAGTAGAAAAAGGGCAGGTAGAATTCCATGCCGCGAAAGGCGGTCCCCTGTTCCAGGCGGGCCAGATCCTCCCGGATCTCCATGCGGGCCGGGGGATGGCAGAGGCGCAGGTTCAGGGCGGCGGCGCGGGCGGCGGCAGCGGGAGCCAAGCGGGGCAGGGCTTCGCCGGCAGGGACCAGGGTAAAAGATTTGATCTGCTCGCGGGAACGCTGGCTGGCGGGATCAAAAAGGCGCAGGCTGTCGATTTCGTCGCCAAAGAGTTCAATGCGCACCGGGCGGAGCAGGTTGGGGGGAAAGACGTCTATGATGCCTCCCCGCCGGCTAAAAGTCCCCGGCTCTTCAACTACCGCTTCGGGCCGATAACCGTGCTCCACCCAAAGGGCCAGGGTGCGTTGCAGGTCAATTTCCTGCCCTCGGCGGTATGTGCGGCGACCCAGCAGAAATTCGCGGCGGGGCAAGGTTTTGTGCATCCAGGCCCGGGCCGAGGCGACGACCAGGGGTGGCGATCCGGCTTCCCCCTTCTGGGGGCGTCGGGCGGCGGCCAGGGCATCCAGGGCCGCCAGCCGCTCGCCCACCGTCTCCCGCGACCAGGGGACCCGTTCGTAGGGCAGGGCGTCCGGTTCGGGGAAAGGGTAGACCGCCTCCGGCCCCAGCCAGACGCGCAGCTGCTCGCACCAGCGGTTTACCTGCTCGGCGCGGGCGGTGAGCAAGAGAAGGGGCCGTTGGAATTCGCAGTGAAGGGCGGCCAGGAGGTAGGGACGGGCGGCGGCGATGACACCCAGGCCCGGCGGCGGTCCCTCACCGGAAGCCGGGGGCGGCCCATCCCGCTGCAACGTCTCCACCAGACGGCGGTAAGCGGGCGCATCTTGGAGCAGAGGGAGCAGACCGGAAAGATTCATTTCACGTCACTACAGCGAATTGGGAAAGGAACGAATTGGTAAGAGCGAATTGGGAAAGGAACGAATTGGTAAGAGCGAATTGGGAAAGGAGCGAATTGGTAAGAACGAATTGGGAAAGGAACGAATTGGTAAGAACGAATTGGCGAGGACGCAAGTATTTCATTCCCGTCCACCTTCGCTCCTGCCTCCATTCGTTGCTGTTCCTATCTCAATTCGTTGTTGTTCCTATCTCAATTCGTTGCCGTCTCAATTCGTTGCCGTCTCAATTCGTTGCCGTCTCAATTCGTTGCCGTCTCAATTCGTTGCCGTCTCAATTCGTTGCCGTCTCAATTCGTTGCCGTCTCAATTCGTTGTTGTCTTCCGGTTAAACCGATCCATAGCCACGACGATTCCATCGGTCAGCCAACACTCGGCAGCGGCGACGGCCCGCGCCACGACTTCTGCCACGATCTCTTGTTCCTCCGGGGTAAAGGGCGAAAGGACGTAATCGGCGGGGTCCACGCCCGCCGGCGGGCGACCGATGCCCAATCGCAAACGGGCGAATTCTTGCGTCCCCAGGGCGTCGGTGATGGAGCGCATTCCTTTGTGGCCGCCTGTGCCGCCGCCGGGACGCAACCGCAGGCGGCCCAGGGGCAGGTCCAGGTCGTCATAGACGACCAGGAGCCGCTCCGGGGGGATGGCGTGTGCCCGGCAGAGGCGGGCGACGGCCTGGCCGCTGAGGTTCATAAAGGTCCGGGGTTTGGCCAAAAGCACGGCTCGGCCACCGATTTCGCCTTGGGCCGTGTGGGCCTTCATCTTTTTGCGGCGGGCAAAGGTCAGGCCGTGGGCCTGGGCCAGAGCGTCCACCACGCGAAAGCCGACGTTGTGGCGGTGGGCGGCGTATTCGGGGCCGGGGTTGCCCAGCCCGACGATCAGGAACAGGGGAATGGCAGCGTCCACCTAGTCCTCGTATCTTCCCAGGCCCTCCCGACCGCGTCGGGCCAGCCAGCGCACGGCGGAAGCCAAAGCGTTCTTGAGGGCGAAGAACAAGCCGATCCCCACAAAGAGGGCTGCCGTGGCTTTGGCCCCCCAGCAGGCTGCTTCGTTGACGCTTTGGAAGGGCAAGTCCAGCGGTTCGGGGGTATCGGTCGGCGAGGCGGTGGGCAAAGGAGTAGCGGTGGGTTTGGGGGTAGGGCTGGCAACCGTGGGAACGCCGATGACGATGGTCGGCGTCGGTGTGGGGGTGTCGGTCGGCCCTGGGGGGGTAGGCGTCTCCGCCGGGGTGGGCGTTTCGGTGGGGCGGGTGTTGGCTACCTGGATGCCGCGCACGAAATACTCGTCGTAATTGCCGTCCTGGCGCACCACCCGCAGCCGCAGGCTGTAAACGCCGTCGGGGATGATCGTTGTATCCCACAGCCCCAGGCGGCCCTGGACGACCGGTACGGTGAAGGGCGAGCCGCCGATGGGCGTCCATTGATCGCCGGGATTGGGTTCCGGGCCGTAGTGGATTTCGTATTTTTGGAATTGAGGGTGGGTCGCGCTGCCTTCAATGGGAACCAGGCCGCGCACCGTCGCCCGGTCGCGGGGTGAGGTGATCTGGCCGCTTGGTTGGGCCAGGGCCGGGTGGGCGGCGGTGACGCCGAGCGCGATCAACCATACCAGAATCAGCAAAGATGCGGTCTTTTTCATCATCATTGGATCAAGCGGCGCGGCGTTGGACGATCAGGATGGCAGCTCCTCCGGCGACCAGGGCCAATCCCAACGCTACCCACAGCCACGGTGACTTGGGCGGTTCTGCCGATGTGGTGGGAGTAGGGGTGAGGCTTGGGGGTGGAGTCTGGGTTGGTGCGGCGGTGTGTGTCGGTGTGAAACCGGGTGTGGGGGAGGCGGTGGGTGTGGAGATGGTGGCCGTCGGTGTAGCGGTCGCAGTGACCGTCGGCGTGGGGGTACCGGTGGGTGGAGCGGTTGCAGTGGGAGAGGGGGTCGTTATGTCGGTCACCGTTGCCTCCGGCGTGGGGGTGCTGCTCGGTGCAACTGCCGTCGGCGATGGGGTAGTGGTCGGTGTGGGGATAGGGGTGTTCGTCGCCGTGGGCGGGGCGGTCGGGCGTGGTGTG
>Ga0256914_1000137_pt1 | contig 69263 bp, 91 predicted proteins | sample HulkmetaG_FD_191571 | JGI IMG/M metagenome (GOLD analysis project Ga0256914, IMG submission 191571) | Hydrothermal chimney microbial communities from Main Endeavour vent field at the Juan de Fuca Ridge, Pacific Ocean - Hulk | ecosystem: Environmental > Aquatic > Marine > Hydrothermal vents ...
AATTTTGCAATCCCCATGACTATATATGGGTTACAGTACCTTAATTTATTCTTAGATATATAAAATAGTTAGCTTAAGCCCAAATCTTAGTTTTAAGCCTGAATTTTAAGTGAGTATTAACTTAAATTTAAGATGATTGTAAGATATGTTTAGATAATTATATTACATTAATATATTAGTGGAATGGTATCATTAAAATAATTACTAATCTCTCTTGATTTTAAGCTATTTTAAAGGTATATCTTGATATACTTACAGTAACAAAATAAAAAGGATTAAGAAATGACATTAAGAGAAACACTTAACACGATATTAGATGGTACGAGAGCATGTTTTAGAGACGATAGAGAAATGTTAGAAACATTTTTAGATGATTATGCAGATAGGAATGAATTGTTAGAGGCACTTATTTATGCAAGTAATATTAACGATATAAAATTGACTGATGATAGTTTAATAGAGTTATACAATGAGTTAATTAGATACGCTAAATTCTTAAAATGTAATGTAGACTTTTTAAAGTTTGAAGATAATTCTACATTTAAAATTGATTACACTTTTGAGAATGCTCAAACGATATTAGAAGATAATCGAAAATATGAGTATATGAACTATGATATAGAGGATTTGAGTGAGGACAATGAGGAATTAATTAAAATAGTCATTGATTACTATACTTATTTAGTAAATGAAGAGTTGATAGAAGATACACTTTTTTAAGTGTATTCTAAGGTATATTTTCATATACTTACAGCAAGACAAAATAAGAGGCTAGAGAGATAGATTATCTCTCTTGATATACAACTAAAAAAAAGGATTAAAACAAATGGTTGAATTTATTAAAAATAATAAAAAGATGTTAGCACTAGCTATTGTATTGATAGGGATTAAATTAATAGCAGACGGGTTAAATAATGAGCCTAAAACGGTTGAGAGTTATATCTCTCTTGATATGCCTATATACAACTAAAAAAGGATTTAAAATGGCATTTATAACAAGTCAAGAAGTTAAAAAAGCTAGAAAAATAGCTAATACGATAAGCCGTGAATATGGCTTCAAGGTATCAACTACAAAGTACAGCTACTGTGGGATTAATGTTAATCTTATGGAAGGTAAAAAAATAACTATTGATGATTTAAACATTAATGGTTATATGCGAAACTTTATAGAATCGCATGGTACGAGTAGTTTTGAAAATATAGAATCGTTTGAAGAATGGTTTAGGCTATACGGCGGGGGAATGGCAGATATCCACCATGAATGGTCACTATATAGCCGTATATCCAATTTAATAGATGAAGGTCAAGGAAGTTTACATCTATTTAAAGATGGTAGTAACATTAAAAATATGGCTAAATTGATTGAGGATAAAATCAAGATAGAATTGAAATATCATAATAAAAATAATAGTATGATTGATTATTATGACGAAAAATTTTATTATGATTTTGAAGTAGGAAAATGGAATAAACCCTACAAAACAATATAAATTTAAGAGGTATTTAAGGTATATCACGGTATACTTACAGTAACAAAATAAGAGGCTAGAGAGATAGATTATCTCTCTTGATATACAACTAAAAAAAAAGGATTGAGAAATGAATAATTTAATTTGCAATAATAGCATGAGTCAAAAGGCAATAAGTAAACTACACAATATTTTAGACAATAAAACAAAGGAAAATTTAAACTGTATATCAGGTAAATTGTTAACACCCTATTTAAAAAGTTTTACAGATATAAGATTGTCTAGTATCATTAATAGTAACACTAAAAAATTAAGTATAGCTATTAATGATAAAGGTTATGTATATATAGCTCCTTTCAATGAGTTGATTATCAAGAAGGGTAAAAATTATACTAGCTATACAGATGCAGGTATAGCCATGGTTGATTTAGGTTACGAAATATTCAATACAAAATAAACAATTTAATACAAAATAAAAAAAGGATTAAGAAATGAGAAATATAAAAAAAGAAATAATAGAAGTAGAATTCAATTTTAGCGGCTTTGAATATAGCCATGACAATATAATAGACACTGTTTTAGAATATAACGGTTTCTCAAGCGATGAAATATTTGAGATTGATTTTACAAGTAAATTCTATAATGAATATACTAAAATTTTACATAACAACATGGAATACTTTATTGTAGATAAATACTTATCAAACAAATCAATAAATGAGTTTATGAATTTTGTAGACTTTACAAATAAAGCTTATGGCGGTACTATTAAGTCTAAAATCAATCTTCATACATTAAGAACATTATATAGTATGATTTTAAAGGATATTGATTTAAAGGCTAAATTTGATGACCTATTAAGAGAATATAGAACATGTGGTGCATATAAATATTGGAATGTAACTAATAAATTACATTTATGGGAGTCTAGCCAACTGGGCTTAATAATAGAAACATTATTGAATGAATTTAACGAGCATGAAGTTATGATAGATAATACAGATAATGTAAATGAACTAATTTATCAATATTGTGATAATTTACCTACAATTTAAGAGGTATTTAAGGTATATTTTCATATACTTACAGCAAGACAAAATAAGAGGCTAGAGAGATAGATTATCTCTCTTAATATATAACTAAAAAAACAAGGATTAAGAAATGAGAAATGTAAAAAAAATAACACGGAAAAGTAGAACTGAAACAATTAAGAGTGTAATAACAATTCTTGAATCTTTTATTAAAGAGAGTGAGAAATATAAAAATAGTTATTTTTGGAATTCTTACTCTAGTGCAAGTGATAGAAGGTCAAACGAGTTTGAAAATTATTTTGAGTGTGAAATTTTAGGAGATAAATTAATTATTAATACAAGTTTAGTAATGAGTTCTAAGAATGTTTATTATAGTAAAGAGTATATTTTAAATAATGAAAACAAAGATTTAAGAATTGTTAAAAAACTTTTACGATCATTGGAAAACATTGTAAATTTAAGAGGTATTTAAGGTATATCACGGTATACTTACAGTAACAAAATAAGAGGCTAGAGAGATAAATTATCTCTCTTGATATACAACTAAAAAAAAAAGGATTAAACGATGAAAAAAGAAAATATAATAAAAATAGAAGAAATAAAAAGCAGTCGATACACAAAAAATGGTAATAGAATGTGGAATATAACAGTTTCTATAGAAGGCATGATCGGTACAATTAATTATAAGAGTATAGATTTTAATTATATCACTCCAAAAGAGGGTGATAAATTTTTAGCAGTTAGAAAAACTACACCAACGGGTAGAAATAAAATCTATATCATAAAAAAACTATAGTTTATTAGAGTGCTAATTTTTTAGCACTCGTATAAGTTATATGAAAAAAGGATTAAGAAATGAAAATTTTTAAAAATGAAACTAAAATGCTATTGAAACAAATAAGCAAATTTACAAGTAATATTGAAAAAAAAGAAGATAAAACGCTCCTAAGCGGCACGGAGCTTGAGGTTATAGCAAACAACACACTTAATATCTCAAAAAACGGTCTAACGATATCGTATTTTAACCATGAAGTTAAAATATATAAAAGTTTCAAGAATAATCATTATAGCAGTTTAGGTGATGCGACAATCACTATTAAATTAACATTTAAAGAATTGAAGGAAATATTGAGCGATAATTTTGAAGTGATTTTAAATAAAGATAGGGATAGTATGATTATAGATACGCCCCGTAAATCATGGCAGATAGAGAGGGTACATTTAAGTTTAAGTGTAAATAGTTTGGTCGATGCAAGTAAGAAAAAATATGATATAGGGAATTTTGATATCAATAAATTGACAATTTCGGCTATAGCTACTAACCATCCAAAACATGAGCTAAACGGCTTATTATTCGATTTAGAAAATAATTGTTTAGTGTCTACTAATACTAAACAATTAGTAAAACAAAAAATTAAAAGTGACTCTAATCAAAAATTCATTATTCCTAAAAAGATGGTTTTTGAAACTATGCGGAATATAGCTTTATATGACGATGATATTATAAGTTTTGATAATGAAGATGTTCATTATCAAAGTAGATTAATTAGAGGTAGTTTCCCTAATTATCAAAGGATTGTACCGAATTATAATAGTGATAGGGGCATAAGTTTCAATCATGAGGATATTAATAAACTAAAACTAAAGAATGAATCGTATGCTATAAAAATAAACGATCGTAAAATATCTTTTATAGAGGATATAGAAAAAATAACCTATCCAAATGAAATAAATAGCATGGAGTCAAAATTAAATATAGAGTGTAATTATACTGGCAATGATTCTATAATTTTGGGGCTTGATGCTACTTTTTTAAAATACGGTATTAAAGATGCTAAAATTTGGATAAATGGAAACAATACACCGTTAATTATATTTAACGATAATATTGAACATATTATCATGCCACTTATCCTAAAACATTCAGAATCGTTAAATTACGAGAAAAACATGACCCAAATTAGTCATGACTGGACATGGAATAAGGAGGTAATTAAAAAAACACTTAAGAGAGTTAATTATAAAAAGCTATATGAAAATAGTATACAAGAGATTGAACTCCTAAAAAATGAGATTGATGCACTAAAAAAAGAGGTTGAATCATGGGAAGATAAATTTAAAGAGTGTAATAAAAACAAGTCTAATAACTTTTTTGAATTATTAGATGAAACTTTAAATAAAGAGGTAGATCAAGAGGTAGATCATGACCTAAAGGAAGATCAAGAGGAAGATCATGACATAAAGGTAGATCATGACCTAAAGGAAGATCATGACCTAAAGGTAGATCATGACCTAAAGGAAGATCAAGAGGAAGATCATGACATAAAGGTAGATCATGACCTAAAGGTAGATCATGACCTAAAGGTAGATCATGACCTAAAGGAAGATCAAGAGGAAGATCATGACATAAAGGTAGATCATGACCTAAAGGAAGATCAAGAGGAAGATCATGACCTAAAGGTAGATCATGACCCGCCATAAAAAAAACAATCCTAAATAGATTAAAAGAGAGTGCAGTTAATACTACATGTAATTAATCTATTTTAATATCAAATTTTGTAGTTTTATTATCTTCAAAATTTGTAGTAACTTCTAAAAAGTTTACACAATTACATGATTTTAGAAGTTCAAATTCTGTGACATAAGCACTTAATATTATAGGTTCTATAGCTTTTTTAACGATATATTTATCATCATCAGTATCTTTATAAAAAGCTTTTATAGAGATAGAACATGGCTTATTGCATTCAACAATAAAATCATCTCCGCAGGTTAGTTTATTATTTAAATGTTTACCAGTGGTGCTAGAATAAGCTTTAACCGTGTATTGAGGTTCAATTACTTCAAGAACGGGCGTGTGGGGCTTAACAGGTTGATAGACAGGCTGAGGTGTGGATACAGTTGTATTAGTGCCTACAGTTACATTAGTCTCTATAGCCTCTATAGTACAACAACTATCACTATTGCTACTACATGCACTAAAAAAGATGATTGAAATTAAAATAAGAGTTTTAAATATCATGCTCAAACTTTAGCTTAAAGATGCTATTAAAAGTTCTTTAGAGCTATAACAATCCTCTATCTTATACATGTTAGCTTGATTAGTTCCCATGTAGCGATCAGTGTCCCCGATTAAATGAGTCACCTCGTTATCTTGATTGATAGATATATCAATTCTCTTAATCTCAAATTGTTTAAACCTCGGTTTAACATGTGCTATATCGTTAATATTACTTCTAGTTTTATTGCAACAATTAACAACATGTACTATATCACCTATCTTATAAACTAAATCAAATAATAAATCGTTATCGGCGTTTAATGGCATTATGAGTCCTTATATTTTTTTCTTAATATAGCACACTTTAATTTTTGCCTTAATGGGAAGGTCAGTCCAATTTTGCCTTAATGGGAAGGTCAGTCCAATTTTGCCTTAATGAGAAGGCTAGTCCAATTTTGCCTTAATGGGAAGGTCAGTCCAATTTTGCCTTAATGAGAAGGCTAGTCCAATTTTGCCTTAATGGGAAGGTCAGTCCAATTTTTGCCTTAATGGGAAGGTCAGTCCAATTTTTGCCTTAATGGGAAGGTCAGTCCAATTTTTGCCTTAATGGGAAGGTCAGTCCAATTTTTGCCTTAATATGAAGAAACGATAAAATGGAATTAAAAAGAGGTTTTAAGAATGTATGATGATTTGATTTCTTGCACTATATGCAACAAGAGTGATAGCAACGATTTGTACCTGCTAAATTTGAACGATGGTGAATATTTGATATCTAACTACTCATCACACTTAATCAGCTTTCCAGAATATATATGTATTGATTGTATTGATGATTTCAACTCCGATATTGATGATATTTTTAGATTCAATGATAGTATGAATCTGTATATAGATATTTAAGGTTAACTTTTCTTTAAGATTGGAAAGATATACTCACTCTTGCAAGTCAATATTTTTCATGATTTTTTGATTTAAAAAGTTGATTTAGTAGTTTGAAGTTTGTCACAAAAAAAACTACTAAATCTTTTGCTTTGCTTGACAAACAAAATTTGTACAAGAGCTTGTATTTTAATATGAATTAATCTTTTAGTGATTAATTATTGCTTGTATTGGTCGTATAAACACTACTAGATCAAACTACATGCAATTTTCAAAAATTAACTCCTTAAGCCCTTTTTACATGCAATTTTTCAAAATTAAGCCCTTAAGCCCCTTTTTTTTTACATGGAATTTTTCAAAATTAAGCCCTTAAGCCCCTTTTTTTTTACATGGAATTTTTCAAAATTAAGCCCTTAAGCCCCTCTTGTCATGCAATTTCCAAAATTAAACCCCTTAAGCCCTCCTATTTAAGTACAGATTAACCTATAATTTAGTATACTTAAGCCCTAAAACGAAAAAGGATAGATAATGAGATTATGTGAAAATTGTGGAACTAATATAGATAAGCACCATGCACTTAGAAAAGTGTGTGATGAATGTCAAGGTGAAAAGAAAAGAGAATTAGCACGACGCTACTGGGCTAAACTAAAAGAGAATCAAAAACCCCTTTATTGCAAGGAGTGTAATACTTTACTTCCAAAAGATGTAAAGCGTAATACTCAACGATGTAGCAACTGTAAAACAAAGAGGATAAACGAGCTATCGAGAGAAGCCTATCACAGAAGGATTAAAGCCCAAAGAGTTAAACCCCGATATTGTATTGATTGTAAAGTAGAATTAGCAAAAGATATGCACTTCAACGCTATTAGATGTGAAGATTGTAGAATTGCAAAACGAAGAGAGTTAGCAAAAGACTTACGATTAATAAAACGAGACAACAAGGTCTCACCACAAAAATATAGAGAATGTAGAGGTGAAAATTGCACTGAAAGTGTAGAGGTAAATAAAAACAGATTTTATTGTGATGAATGTAGACGAAAAAGAGCTAATCAATTAAGTAAAGAATTCTACGAAAGACATGTTAAATCAAAACAACCCCAGTATTTATATTGTGTAGATTGCAAGACACAATTACCAAAAGGTACTCATGTGACTACGCTTAGATGCTATGAGTGTAAAATGGAAAAAAGAAGATTAACTTCTCGTGAATACCATGAGAAAACTAAGGAAACAAAACAAACTAGAACATGTCAAAGTGAAGGCTGTACAAAACAATTCCTAGTGAATAGAAATAGAATTTATTGTGAAGAGTGTGCAATAAAAGAAAAGAAAAGAAAGAACAAAATATACGCTCAAAGGAGTAAGGAATTATACAAGGAAAACAGACGATTAAGAGTCTTGCAAGAGATTGAAGAAGGTAATAATTTTTGCAAATGTGGTACAAAAATACACCCACGAAAAAATAGATGTGCAGAGTGTGCAGGTCAAACTAAAGAAGTTATTAAAAATAGAAAAGTTCCTGCATATACAAATAAAAGCACCATGCCCAAAAAACCAACTTGCAAGATTTGTCCAAGAACAAATTTATTTAGTGATGGATTATGCAAACCGTGCTACTCCAAGCAAATAGAAAAAGATCAAAGCGTTTGGAATGATAGATTTTTGTTACACAAATATAAGAAAATAGCAGATAAAAGCAATCTAACTGTATCTCAAATAGAGCGTTTTATCAAAGATGGAAAGTTAACAATCCCGAACAATCAAAAAGATGTAAATAGTTTTTTTATCAAACTCTCTCAGCTCCAGTGAAGTTTATGAGCATCTAAGATATTTTAGATATCTTAGATGTATTAACTAGGAAAAAAATTAAGGATTTGGGATTGAAAAAGAAACTTTACAAACAATATACTAATCTAAATTTTACCATAATAGAAATTGGTAAAAATAAAAACCCTCTAGCGAAGAGAGATTTAAACGCTAAATCAATAAAATTTGATAAAAATAAAATTTATGGGGCTGTTATACCTGATGGTATTTTTATTATAGATATTGATACAAAAAATGACAAGGTTGGCTTAGAGAGTTTTGAAAGGTTATGTGAAGATATAGAAAACCTTCAAGATATTAGACCTACAATTAAAACAGGTAGCGGTGGTTTACACTACTATTTTAAAACTAATCTACATTTTAGAACTACAAATAAAGAATATCCCGATATAGACTTCTTAACATCTAAAGCAGATAAAAGAGTCCACAATCCTTTCGTAGTAGCAGGTGGACAAAGTTTAGAAAATGGGGATTATACGGTCTTAAATGAGGGTAAATTATACATTAATGATAATTACGATGAACAATTTATGCAAGTATTAGAACAACAAAAAGAGCCTTCTAATGAAGATATTTTAGAAGATGATACCATTTCATTTAACGATATAAAAAAGAACTCTCATGATAAGTTATCTCTTAAAAAAGTTTATCAGTTATTACAATTAGTAGATGGTAGCTCATACGAAAATTGGATGAAAATATGTGCTATTTTAAAAAGAGAAAATAACTCTAAAGAAATGAGAAATTTATTTATAGATTTCTCAAAAAATCAAGATGGGTTTGTTAGCGAAATAGATGTAATTACTAAATGGGATAATATCGGAAATTATCATGGTGATAGTGCAGGTATTGGTAGCTTACTAGAAGAAGCCTTAACCAACAAAACTAATCATATTATTGATGATTTAGAGCGATTAGAAGATGATATTGAACTAGAAGATATTAAAAAAACTTTAACTGATATGCAGGAATACCCGTATATTACCAAGAGTGAACTAGTAGCTAAAATTAGTCATAAAGTTAACATATTAGTTAAAGAAAATAACATACCGTTAGGGCTTAAAGATGTTAGGGAATTTGTAGTTAATTGTACGAAAAAACCTCGACATGTTGCAAAAGAAGAGTATCTCAAGGAAGAAGAAGAGCGAATCGAAGCGGGTGAAGCTCCACGAGATGCTTTTCTAAATGAAATTGTCTATATAGACAAAGAAAAGCAAAGTAAGTATGGCTATAAATATAAAACCTATAATGATATAAGTTTAGAGGCACTTTTATATAAAGAATTCCAAATGCTAAATGACGGTTGGAAAGCAAACAATGGCTTTGGAGATAAAGAAAAAGTTACGCCAAAAAATTGCGTAATTAAAAATTTAATCCCTCTTGCCGATGTATCAGCGTATAATAGTGCTACAAGCGAGAGAATCTTCAAGAACATGCAGGGTAATGATACTTTTAACTTATTTAATCCTCAAACTGTACCTCAAGAGGCAGATAGTATCAGCAAAGAAGGTTTAGAACTTATAAAATTCCTTATTGAACACTATAAAAGACTATACAGTGAAGATGAAGTTAAAACGATGCTAGATTATTGGGCTTACATTGCTCAAAATCCTTCTAAAAGGGTTTCGTGGGTAATGGTAATGCAAGGAAGTCATGGAATTGGTAAAACGCTTATTTGTGAACTTGTAGCAACTCATGTCGTAGGAAGAGCAAACAGTACAATAGTTGACCCTAATCAAGTGACATCTAATTTTAACGATTGGGCATCAGGTAGTAGTTTTTGTGTTATGGACGAGATAAGAGTGGAAGGACAAAGCAGATATTCAGTACTAAACAAACTTAAACCTTTGATTACCAATCAGTATATTTCTTTAAATAGAAAAGGTCAAGTAGGTGTAACAGTTATAAACAATATCACTTATGTAATTGTAACAAATCATAAAGACGCTATACCGTCATCAGCAACTCATAACGATTCAAGAAGATGGTATCGAATGTTCTCTAAAATAGAATCCGATGAGGACTATAAAAAAATGGTTAGAGATTTAGGATATAAAAGTAATAGTGAATATATCAAGCCGATTATTAAACTGTTAAACTCTAAAGCGTATGGATCAGAATTTAAAAAGTGGCTACTTGAAAGAGATGTATCAAAATTTAATCCTAATGAGAGACCTGCAACAATCGAAGCAGATAAAATCAGCGTGGAGTTAGAAATTGAAAAGCACTCTATGAATGTTTCTGTAATTAACTTTATTCAAAAAGCTTATAGCGATGATAGTGTTATTAGTTTAAAAGAGTTGTACGATCGTATAAAAGGAAGTAGTGTTTTAGATAAAGCTAATCCTATTGATTTTGATGATGATGAAACCCCTCGTTATGCCGATATGAGCAAGATATTAAATCGGATTGGATATTTAAAGTCTAAGAGGATTAGTAGGAAATTTGGGAATAAAAGATATCAATTTCAGATTTATACAAAAGATGTGCATTCAAGCAACCTAGAAGTTAAGATTAAAAAGTATGTTAAGAAGTATATTAGACCTTTGTTTGAGAGTGAGAGAGATTAAACTCTCTCTTTTTTTAATCCAGTTGGAGCATAATCTCTAAAATCTCATCAGCATCAAGATCATTAAAAACCAAAATATCGCTTAGTTCTTGTGATTCTAAAACCCACACGCTTTCAAAACTGATTTCACCATTAAAATCTTCATAGGCGATTGCCTCACCATCTATAATCTCAATGTGAATTAATTCACCATCTAAATCTACTAATTTTAACATCTTTTTTTTCCTTTTTTAAGTTATTCAATTTAAGCCGTTTTAATAGCCGACCTATATCAATGTATTACTAAAGGGTAGATCGTTCAAATTTACCCCACTCTATGGCTTTTAAAGCTCATATTTTAGTATTAATCATTACCTCCAAATTCTAACTCTGTAATTTTAACCTTGGTATTCTTAAGTTCTATTTCTACATCTCTCTCGATTGAGCGAATGAATCTAGTTAGTTTTTTCATTGATTTTTCTAAACTGTTTATGTCTGTTAATTCATCGACACTTAATTTTAAATTGTAGCATTTAAACCTCTTGTCAAAATAGACTTTAACTGTGAGCTTGTTAGTATCTTGATACAGCACTACACCTAAGCCTTTAGGTAATTGCAAACTTGCACTTACTAAAGATTTTAAATTAAACTCTATATCTCTGCCCTCACATCTTGCAAAAACCTCATGTTCCATTTCTTCTATTTTTGAATCAACCTCAACTGTTGTAGTTTTTACACTTAATTCTATCTTTCTCATGACTATCTATCCTTTTATTATATTTCAACCCTATTTGGTTGTTAAAAGAGAGTATACACGATAATATCTTTGATATTCCTTAAATATATCCTATTAAGAGTGGCAAAAATGCGTTACTCAGGGTCAAAGCCCTAAATTTGGGGCTTTAAATCAAAATTACTCAGGCAAATGAGTAAAAAAAGGGCTTAGGGTGAGTAATTTGAGCGTTAGGGTGAGTAATCTAAAAAGTGGCAAATCCCTAAATTTAGGGCTTTAAATGAAAAATTACTCACCCTGACAAAATTACTCACCCCTCTCAGAGTTTTTATATATTATTTTTTATTTTTTTTTTCATGTCTTTTATAAAAAAAATAAAATCGCATGTAAAACCTTGGCTAAGGGTGAGTAATCTATATAGGGTGAGTAATTTGATCGTTAAAAGGCTTAATTTAGGGATTTGCTCATCTTCAAAAAAAATTATTTAGGGTGAGTAATATTTAAGAGAGGGTGAGTAATTTGCTCTTCAAATGCCCATATCTTGGTACTTAACTCCACTTTTACAAGATTACTCACCCTGCCTGAGTAACTTTCCCGTTTCTTAAGCTTTTTTATTAATCATTAATATTTATGCTAAAAATTTAACACTTTGATAGAAGTCCGATAATACGGTACTTTAAGGAGCGAATTACTCACCCTAAAACTTATTGCTCACCCACTTTAGAGTTAAGACTCTCTTTATAATTGATTAAATTTACGATTTTTTCTTAATCGTTACTCACCCTACCTAATTACTCACCCACTTTTATAGTGTTTAAGATTCACTAAAGAAAAAGTTACTCACCCTAGCGTGTTACTCACCCACTTTTATAGTGTTTAAGATTCACTAAAGGCGAGTTTGACAAGGTTGAGATATAGTTTTGGTATCTGCTTCGGATAGTCATTGCAAGTGAGTGGGATTTTTGAGTTTTTGTGTAGATATAGTCTTATAAGACTATATCTAAATAGTTATGCGTTTGTCAAGTTTTTATCAAAAATGGCGTTAAAATGGCGGTTTTCGGGGTGTTTTTGAGTAGTTTTTGAGTAGTTTTTGAGTAGTTTTTGAGTAGTTGAGGTTTACAGATTAATTCAATTCTGAGTCGATCTGTAGTTTAGTTTAGTTTTTTTTATCAAAAAAGAATATGGAAATTCCCCATATTCTAAACCTCAACTACCCAAGCACAACCGTGATTAATCCCCGTTCACTCTCATTCCATGAGCTGTTAGGTGTATCCCAGTGTTGGATATCCAAACTACACTCAAGTACAAAAGCTCCCTCAAATTTCTCAACTACTTTGAATGGTGACGCTATTACACCATAGATATCATGCTCACCTGCATAAACTCTGTTAAATTCATCCCCTGCAAGTTCGTGAATCATGTTGAAAAAATAATGATCGTAATCTATTACCTCATCTACATGTTTCATATTAGCTCCATTAATTTTAATTGTTACTTCTCTCATTTTCTAATCCTTATTTTTTTAATTTCAACCTCTTTTGGTTGTTGAAAAGAGTATATAAGAGAATAGCTTAAAAGAATATTAAATATAAGTATATAAGGGTATATTTTTAAGTAGTTTAGCAAGAAGGCTGTTAAGCCCTCTTAGTTTGATTTAATGGAAAGAGCTTTGAGGACTCTTTTAATCTCATCTTCGTTTAAATCTGTTTTAGCTTTCAAATAGCTAAAGAAATTAATATATGAACCATCAAAACAGTAATCTTCAAATAGTGCTTCACAATACACTATTAAATCGCCAATGTAATCAGTATTATTCATTATCTTCACCAACTTTCTTAACTTCAATCATTCCAGATTCACCTAAAAAATCAATAGGTTCACGACACCAATAATTTAATTTGTTTACATCGTTTATGCACAATGTATATCGTATAGAGTCATACATCACTACCATTTGATCTATAGAACTAAGTTTGCCAATCCCTATAGTCTCATTATGTTCCAAGCCCATTAAAGGCTTAAGAATCCCTTCTATCTCCTTTTCTACTTTGTCATCAAATATTACATCGTTACCTTTGAAAATATCCCCGTTGATATCTGTCAATTCATTCAACATATCGCCGAATTGACCCATTCTAAATCTAAATGTAGCGTTTAATGCCATTTGGATAACTCTTAACTGCTCTTCGTTTAAGTGAATTGTATATTTTTTCATCATCTATCCTTCTTTAAAATGTGTAAAAACTCTGTAACCTTGCTATTACCTGCATCTTTTTGACTTTGAAATTTGTCATACTCCCACTCTTTGAAGCTGTAAGTTCCATACTTTGAAAGTATCTCTTTAATCTCACTACTTTTCAAAAGTCCTTCATTGTTGTAACTTAAAAATATGTGTCTAAAGTGAGCTTTTTTAATTAACTCTTCTAGTTCGTTTGCTACTCTTTTTTTATAGCACCAGTTGCTTTTTTGATACTCTCTTAAACCAGTTTTACCTTTTGGTGTGAATCTATCATACTTCGCAATAGTTGTTAAAAGATGATAGTTAGCTCCATATTGTCGAGTGTTGTATGGTGGGTCTAAATATAGTACATCGCCATGTATATTCTCAATCAGTTTGTTACTATCTTCATTAAATATCTTAGGTTCTTTACCTTTGCATTTTACATTTAATCCAACTAAATCAAGTTCTTTCAAAGCAGACGCTTTTAGCTTTTTCAAATATGCTCCAAATACAGAGGCGGTATTTGCTACTTTATCAGCACTTTCAATTAAACTTGCAATTAAATAGTAGTACGAATCCTTATTAATCTCTTTTCGTCTAAAAAGCCTTTCAATCTCTAATCTAATACTATCTATTTTCATAGCGTTTGATTTAGAGAAATAAAGCCTTCCATCGCTCCCACCTTCTCCATAGCTCTCACTAATAAAGCCCTCTACACCTTTAAGATTATTAAGCTTCTTCAAATGCTCTTGCCAACCCAAGGGCTTACAATTTAGTTTGGCTTTTAGTGTAATATACGAGTAGTACTCCATATCATTAGCGATTAAGTTTTTAAATTCACCTTTCATCACTTCACTAATAGCTCCAGTACCTGCAAATAAATCACAAAATACAAGCTTTTGATCGCTACCAACACTATTAAGAATGATATCCTTAATAGTGTTAGCTAGTTTCTTTTTGCTACCTATGTAGTTCATCTACAAACCTTCGTGATTGATAAATCCTCACCATGTTTTTGAATATAAATGTACTTATTTACACTCACTCCTTTAGTATATTCATCGGAAAGACTTTTATCAATCTTGCCAAGGTTGGAGTAAAAGAACACTCCGACAACTAACATGGCTACACTTACTATTACTATTGATGTTTTTTCACTCATTTTAATATTCCCTTACTTCATCTATTTTAATTATATATAGTTCATCATTGTAGTTATGACCTACTTGAAAACTGCCTCGGTTGTACTCTACATTGTCAACTTTTTTATTCAAGTAGTCAACTGTAATAGTCGCTTTGGCGATACTATAAGTATCATCTTTTAAATGAGTTTTCACAATAAAATCTGCATAACCTATTTTTTTATAATTCCAATTAATCCCCTCATAGATAAAATCTGTCAAGGTTATCAAATCACCCTTTTCGATACCTCTTTTTATAAAATCGTTCATTTCAGGTATTTTACTCGTACTACTTTTTAATTTAAACATTGTCTAATCCTTATTTTTTTAATTTCAACCTCTTTTGGTTGATGAAAAGAGTATATACAATAATACCTTAAAAGAATATTAAATATAAGATATTTTAGAGTATATTTTTGTAAACTTCTAAAGTTAGTTAAAATAAGCTAAAACAACAAGGTTTAAATAAATGAAATTAGGCATACCATATATGGGAAGCAAAAGAAAAATAGCGAAAGATGTTTTAGATAAGTGTTTAGAACTAGCTCCAGAGACTAAATATTTTTATGATTTGTTTGGAGGCGGTGGAGCAATCAGCTTTGAAGCACTTCAAAGAGACCAAATTCAAGAAGTATTTTACAATGACTTTAATCCACAAATTGCAACACTTATGCAAGGATTAAAAGATAATGCTACCCCTAAAGGGCTTTATGAAAAATGGATTAGTAGAGAAGAGTACAAAGATAGACGATATGAAAATTCAATCGAAGGTGCAATTATAGCTACTTGTTGGAGTTTTGGAAACAATCCTAAAAAGGGGTATTTGTATTCTAAAGCTCTAACACCTCACAAAAAACTTTTACATGAAGTAGTTGTAAATAAGTCTAAAGAATCTTTACTAAAGTTCAACAAAGAGTTTAATATTAATATCTCTGAATCTGTTTTGAATATTGAACTAGCGAACAATAGACGGCTAAGAATAGGACGAGAAATCAGACAATTAGCAAAAAGTAGATTAGGGGAGCTTCGACATTTAGAGTCTTTAAATAAACTCCAGCATTTAACATCTTTAAATAGACTAAAAGAAATATCTATATTTCCAACTATTACTAACTTAAGTTATGAAGATGTAAAAATCAATACTCCTTCAAATGAAACATTAATTTATCTCGACCCACCATACGCAAACACAACTAAATACACTGATATTATTTGTCATGATGAACTACTTAAATGGATTCAAAAATCGAAGTATAAGATAATAGTAAGTTCTTACGAGTTTGATGGCTTAAAAGAAGTCTACTCTAAAGATGTTAAAACTCCAATGAGCTCCACAAACAACTCAAAACGACAAGAAAAGCTTTTTGTAAACTTCTAAAGTTAGAGAGTGCAATACTCTCTAGCTACTAACTTGTATACTACTCCCATTTAATCCTCTCACACTATTAAAGAAATCCATCATGTCATTATTAACGGCTTTTAGACTAATAACATCTTCTTGTAATTGTTTAAGTTCTTTCACACTCTCTTTATCTACAACTTGTTGAGCGTAAATCTCTCCCCCAAATCTAGCTTTGTACTCTTCTTGTTTTCGTCTAATTTCAACACCGTCCCTTGAAGTCATATTTAACAAGCCTAGATAATCTTGACCATATTTCATCGCAGATTGAGTATCCCCTGCATTGAAGCTTTTCGTATATAATTCTTTAGCATACGATGTTTTTTGTTTAGAGTTCATATAACTATCACTTCCCAAGAAGAAATCGTTTACTTGTGTAACTCTATCTTTCATAGCTTTATAATCTCTATTATTAGCACTTTTTTGCTCATCTGCAATAAGTTTAGAAAGATTTAATTCTTTTAATCTTTCATTCATAGCCTTTTTAACTGCATCTAAATTGTTTTTAATTGCGTCACTCTCTTTATTTGTAGCGTCTGCACTACTCTCTCTAAGTTTTGCCAATTCTCTTTCTGCATCTTTTTGTCTCATAAGTGCTATGTACAGTTCATCTAACTGTTTAATCGTTGTAGCATCTCCATTTGCTACTAATTCATTATAAAAAGCTCCACTTTTATTTCTAATGTTTTCATAAGTTAGATCGCCAAACCTATCATCTTTGCTTTTTGCACTCTCTACTTTTTGTACAGCATCATTTAAATCTATTTGAGCAACTGCAATCTGCCCTGCAAGATCACCTACTCCAAGGGCTTCATGTCTTTTGAAATCTTTTACTACTTGATTGTGAGTCGCTAAAACACTAACAATAACTTCATTAACATCTTGTTGGATACTATCTGCATACTCTTGCCATTTATCTTTGATTAAATTTATATCACTATCTAGCAATCGAGGTGTATCCATATTTTGCCAAACATACCTTAGACCTTCCGCCGTATTAAGTAACATAGATTCTGCTATCATCTCCGTAAGATTAACAAAGCCGTCTTTTGACGCATGAATAAGAGGCTGAGCATAATATCTATATGTGTCTGATATAGATTCATTCATTTGTTCTATAGCATCTTCTAAATTATCAATTTCAAATTGTTTTAGGTCGCTATACATTGTCTTTTTATTTGTAGATTTGAATATGTAAGTTTTCTTACTTCTTTCAAAGTTAGAGATTTTATCTATATTATCTTGTATAGATTTTATAGTGTCAAAATATCCATCTATGAAAATACCCTCTCTTAATATCTCCTTCTTACCTTTTAGACCTCCATAAACACCACCTAGAATAGCACCCGTTAGCGATCCTACTTTTTCACCACCTTTACTATTACCAAACATTGCACCTACAACACTACCTGCAACACTTCCGTAACTTTCACCCTTTTGGGAATACTTAGATGTATTAGTGTTTTTAACTCCAAAAGCTTTTTCTAAATCTCCAAACAATGAGGTTATATCTTTACCATCAATTTTTAAATCTTTGAACGCTTCTAAACCTTTTTTATTACTATCTAATATAGTGCCGATGTCTATAGTTAACTTTTCTGCTAAATCTCCAAGAGTATTAAAGACATTAGAGAATCTGCTATCTATATCCCCAATCATAGTTAACCAAGCTTTATGCTCTTTAGCTCTTCGTTCAAGTTCTTTTTTTGCTAAATCTCTATCTTTTTTTGCTCTATCAAACGCTTCTTTTGCATCATTAAAACCTTTTTTAGCATCGCCGTTGAACCAAACATTATTAAGTTTTCGTTCCTTTCTTTCAATTTTAGCAATCTCTACTGCCCACAATTTAGCTAGTTTGAGTTTGTCCATGCCTTGCTTTCTAAAGTTTTCAAACTTTTCTGCTAATACATATCTATCCCAGTTTAAATCTTTTTTTCTTCTTTTGTCATTTAAAGCATCTACGATAGTGTAAGTATCTAAAGTGTTTTTGAGATAGTAATCGTTAAAAGCTTTTAGCTCTTTAGCTTTTTTATCTGCTTCTTGTTTTAACTCTCTAGCTTTTTTACTAGCTTTTGCTTTAGCTTTTTTATCTTCTTCCTCTTTTAGCTTTTTAGCAACTAAAGCAGACTTGATAACTTTGTCATATTCTGCTTTGTCTAGTCGATGATATCTAGCGTGTTCTTGCGTCAATCTCTTTTTAGTTTTAGTGTACTCTTCATCAAGTTTTGTGAGTAGTTTAGTATTACCTGCATATTTCTTAGTCAACCTATCATGCTCTACCTCTAAAGAGTTTAGAACTGTTTTGAAAGTAGCATCATCTATTTTTGTGTTGATCGTTACATTTTTATAACTACTATCATTCTCTAAAGTTCTATTGTTTAAAGCTGTTCCCTCTAAAGTAGCTTTCATATCTTTTACATTTTTCAAATCTGCTAAAGCTATATTTTTACTAAGTTCAAAAGACTTCCATCGCATAGCATCTTCTGCTAAAAATATCTCTTTTTTCTTTCTTGCTACTTCTTCAAGTTTTTTAATTTCAGCATCAGCAGAATTTGTACTATCAAATTGCATACCATACGATGTAAAAGCTTTCCCACTAAAAATCTGTTTTGCGTAACTAGCTCCTAGTTCAAAACTTCGCTTAAGCTCTAACATTTTTAATTTTATTTTTGTAGACAAGTAATCAAATGAGCCGATTATTCTCTCAACATAATACTTAACAAAATTAACAGTGATTGATAAAGCTTTTCCAAAGTTTTCAATCCCTAAACTTGCTAAGTCCATATATCTATTAATCTTCTCGAGTGTTGAGGTTTCTTCCCCCATATCTACCATGCTATCAACAAATACAGTACCTAAAGCTATCATCGCTAATCTTGTTTTACCATAGAGTGCTAACATTTTTTTAAAGAATTTTAGTAATTTAGACCCTGCTACATACCCCGCTGTAAGTGCGAAAAACTCTGCGATAGTTGTAGTATGTTGAGATATTAGATTATCACTTTCACTAACTGAATTATTTAAATCTTTAAACCACTCCACTAAGCCTGTACCCTCTAAAGCTAACACCATTTCATCAAAAGCGTTACTTATGGTGCTTATAGTTTCTTCAAAAATAGCTTTAGTTGTTATACCTGCCTCATACAAAAAGTTCAAAGCACTACCGATAGAGTCACTCATAGCGTTTGCAATATTTGTGCCTTCAGTGTCCATTAATAGAGTTATAGAATTTAGATTAGTTTTAATAGCATCAAATAGATTTTTAGTACCTTCACCAACCATTGTGGTATATGAATTTTGAAATCTATTTAGTGTACCAGTCATAGATTGTGCAATCTGGTCACCTGCGGGTGCTAATGCTCCAAGCTTTTCAAGTAAATACTCTATAGCCTCATGAGAATTAGCTTTAAAGCTTTGTAGTTTCTTTGAACTTATACCTAATGTTTTTAAATAACTTCCTAACTCTGTACCTTCAAAATCTCCACTAATTAAGTTATCTAATGCACTTTTCATCTCATCAGGAGCAATTTTACCTGTAACACTGGAAATGGAAATCAGTTTCGTTAATTGGAGTATCTCACTATATACTGCTTTACTAGCTCTGGCTTGAGGTAGAATTACTGAAAATATTTTACTTGTTTCTGCGAGAGTAGTCGGCGTTTCGGCATTTAAATCTCGTAAACTTTTAGAAATTTCTAAAATTTCACCTCTAGCTATTCTCCACTTCTCCGCCACAGTAATAGGAATTTTTGTACCATCTTTTTGAAGCTTTAAGTTTTCTGAAGTTGAAGCCACAATACTTTGACTAACAATATTAATATCTTCCATTGTCTTATTAAAATCAACACCTGCCCCAACAGTTTGCATAAAAACAAAGTTTAAACTTTTTAAACCATAATAAATAGTAGATATTTGTCTAATTGCATGGACTAAATTATCGTTCATAATTGAAACTCTACTATTTAATTTATGCTGTTCAATCTTTGCTTTTTTAATTAGTTCAACTTCTTTCAGTCTTGACGCTTGAATACGATTGAAATTATCTGTAATTGCTTTGTTATGAGATTCTCTATCTCTTGCAATAGCGTCATAAGCCCTTTTATTAGCTTTAATTTGTTGAGTAAGTTTAATTTCTTCGGCTTTTAATTCTCTTTCCAAAAGAATTTTATAATCTTTTATCTCTTGATTAAATTGAGCCTTTTTAATCCTATTAGCTTCCCTTGCTATCATCCTCTGATGAGCAACCGTGCTAGTAACTTCACCTTTATCATTTATGATAGGTTTTGTAATAGCAGATATAGGATTATTAATATCTACATTATTTTTCTGATTTTGTAAATTTTTTATTTTTGTTTGTAGTTCTTTAACTTTTGCTATGTCTGAATCAATAGCACCTGATAGTAAACCTCGTTTGTCTGCCTTTAGCAATGATAATGAAGTGTTAATCTTATGAGTATCTTCATTTAGTTTGAGCATTTGAGCGTCTAATTTTTGAATTATAGGGGATACTTCGTCTACCCCTTGAAAGCGTAATCGTAATTGAGCCATGTTTAAACTCCTATTTTTTTTAAATCATTATAATAAAATAGGAGTTTGAGGTGTTAAATCAAAGCCCTCGGATCTTTTCCACCGATTTTTTTAAGATATTTCTCATAGGGGTTTAAATTCCTACTTGCAATTAAAAGACCAGTTTTAGCTATTTGTGTCACTACTTTATTAGCTTTTTCAACATTTGACAACCGCTTTTCTTTATCTTTTGAAGTATCAGCCGTTAAACATGATTTTCTCACCTTTGTTTTAATTCTTCCATCTTTTGTCGGCTTAAAACTATTTTCACTAAAACCTAACTCCTTAACGATGAAAAGCAAGTCTTTATTTGCTTGTAGTAGTTGTTCACTCTCTTTAAATCCAACTCTAATCATCGCTTCCATTTTATCGAAAGCTTTTATATATTCTCGTTGCCACCGATAGGCTTTACTTCCTGTAAAACCAAGTGCCAAAAAAGTAAAAGCCTCTTTATCTAAGAGATATAATTTTTGTTTTTTATTTTGCTTGTTAACATAATATGAAAGCTCAAAATTGAGCCGTCCTATTTCAGCGTCAATATCTTTGTTTTTTTCAATCGACATTTCAATATCTCTAATTACATTCTTATGTTGTTTTTCAAACACTTTTGCAACATCTAAACTTGTTACACTGAAACCATCACTCATCATGCTAAACTCAACTTCTACACCATTAATTGCTACTACTTCATTTTTCATTTTCTCAATCCTTATTTTTATTATTTTTATATTCAATCTGTTAAAAGAAGACTTTTAAAAGTCCTCTAAATCTCTTCTGCTTTTGCTAAAAGCTCTTCAAGATATGCATGAGTAATATATCTCACATATGAACCCTTAATTGCATCTTGCACTCTATCACTTCTATTAATTTCCCAGCCAGTAATTTGCGGAACATTGCACCCAAAAATTATAGCCTTTAGTTCTTCGGCTTCTTTCTTTAGTTCTTCGGCTTCTTCGTTTAACTCTTTTAGATATCTATCTCTCACTTTATTAAAAGCATCTGTCAATAGCCACCATGCGTTCATTGTTTTTACACAAGTATTATCTAACTCTAATAGACTAAAGACATCTTTATCTATTAGATATGATTTTCTCATTTCGCCGTTTTTATCACTATATTTACTTAGTTTAATTACAAAATCAAATGTTTTCGTTACTCTACTATCCATATAATTACTTATTTTTTCAATCTTTTCAATCACATAATCGTGCTCTTTTCCAAGCACTTTTGCAACATCTAAACTACTAACAGTAAATTTACTATCATCTACTAAACTAAACTCAACATCTACACCATTAATTTCTACTAATTCCACTTTTCTCATTTTCTAATCCTTGTTTTTATTTTTATTTTTTCTAATCTATTGAAAGAGGACTCCTAAAAGCCTTCTAAACCTAACCTTGATCCTCTTGCTTAATTTTATTCAACTTATTTTGCGTTTCATTAAAATCTCTTAAGAATTTTCTAACCATTTGAGAAAGTGTTACATCTGCTTTCATTGCATTTTGACGGCTTTCATCTCTTAAACTTCTTGGCATTTTTACAGAGAATATAACATCATTCTCAACTGTTTTTTTATTTTCTTTATACATTTTGTATGTACTCCTTATGTGTTTTGTTGTAGGTGTATAGTAACTAACATATACTTAACATATACTTAAATATATGAGCACTTTTCTTAATCCATTAAAAGAAGACTCCTAAAAGCCCTCTAAACCTCTTTTGCTTCTTCTAAAAACCTATCTAACTTATACGCTGTACTTGTAAGTACCTTAAAGTCTTTACCATCGACTTTTATTCTTTTTAGTTGTATATATCCATGTTGAATATTTACAATTTTACATTTGCCATATCTTTTATGTGAAAAGATTTTACCTTTCACATCTTTCAATTCACATTCAATTAATGCCTTTTGAACACTTATAATTTCACTTTTAATCTTACGAAGTTTGGCTTGAAGCACCGCTTCTTTTGCCTTTAATTCTTCAATTCTTTTCATTTTTTTCGCCTTGCTTTACCTATTAATTTTTTCTCAAATTTCTCAACCTCATTTGCTTCTTCTAAAAACTCTTCAAGAGTTTCATAAGTATTTATACTAAATCTCTCTTTTGTTAAATCTCTAGTTAATTTAACTGTTAAAACCCATTTCCTATTAAGCTCTAAATCGCTTATTTTACAAATACCGTATTTAGGGTGATCGTAAATTTTCCCCTTTAACTCTTTAATTCTTTTCATTTTTTTCGCCTTACTTTACCAATTAATTTTTTCTCAAATTTCTTAACCTCATCTAGTTGTTCATCATTCAAATCATAGATCAGCAAATAGTTATGGTAATCGCTTGTTAGCTCTACCTTGAAGTGTGTTTGTATGTTTTTCTCTATGAACTTGATGAAGCTCACAATCTTGATCGTACTAAGCGTACGGGTTAAATATGTATTCATTTTCTTATCCTTGTTTTAAGTTATGATAGGAGTATACACTATCATAACTTTAAGGGAACTTAAAACGAGTTCCTATAACTTGAAAATTTATCAAGTTGAGGTATTTCTTCTTTACAAATAGGTTCGCCTTCTATTTGCACCCAATCTGCACCATCTCTTTCAAACCATATCTTACTAGTCATAGACACTCTTATATAGTGATATCCACATTTTTCACCCTCTAAGATAAACTTCTTAACATGATAACTATCATATAAGATATAAAAGAGTGCAAATACACCTACAGTGATAATGACTCTTTTAATTAGAGTGTTTATATCTTTTTTGTGTGCTTTTCTACTAGCAATTAAAGACTTATTACACTCTCTAATTTTGTTATGAGCATCATCTTTATCTTTATTTTCATATCGTTTATTTGACCTATTAAAAACATAATCCCCGTTTTTTGTACGCTTTTTAGGCTTACATTCAACATGTGGGTGATGGTGCTTTGGTTTTGGTTTTGGTTTGTGATTGTTATCAGGTTTTTTTATTTTATTATATTTGTTTTTTAATCTCTCCAGTTTTGCAAAAACTCTATTTTTAGTTTCTGCATCAACTTGGTTAGCAGGAAGTGTGCTAATCCATTTTATTAAATCATCAGGGGAAGTAGTTTTATTCTTCCCTCCCATGAATTTTGTGTGAAATAATTCTTGATGATAGTAGCCATTTAGCACTATACAATTATCCAAATCAAACGCCCTATCAGGATAAGTTGATTTATCAAATATGTGATGACTTTGTAGATTCTCCTTAGAACCAGTTAATTCACACACTTGATATTTTTTCTTACACAAGTTGGACCACTCTTGCAAACTGCTAATTACTCCATCGCTACCTTTGTTATCCATGTTTAAGCTTTCGCATATCTTTACTAAAGCGTCTTTTTAGATAATGCTTTCTTTTATTAAGCTCCCTTGACCTATTAGTGCCATTATGTCTAGTTCCATAATTTACTAATAGCGTTTTCATGATGTTTAAATTATAAGCATCATTCCCGTTCCACTCATTTAGAGTCTCCAAGTCAACCACCCATGAGGGTAATTCTTTATCAAATTTATCTAAGAACAAACTAACCCAAATGATAGTCTCATTCTCTCCAAAATTCCAAATTTTTGGTAGTTTAGTCAAGTCTCTGAAGTCATCAGGAATAGCGTAAAAACTATTTACGCCCCCGTTATTGCTACCATTCATTATCATCCCTTTGATAATTATTTAGTACTGCTAAACTATGAGTATGAGCATCTGCATTATCACCATAGATAGCCACATCCCTAACTACTTGCATACTATGCTGTTGAGTATCTAGTACTTTCACAAATGAAAAATATAGCACTGTCATACTAAAAGCAATAATAACTCCAATCATGCTAAACCTTAGATTACTACTACTTTCACTAATCCCCTTAATTTCATCATTACTTCTATAGTTACTAACATCTCTATTTTTTCTATCAATTTCTATAGCTCTAACGATAAGAGTTTCCACATCATTATCATCATATTTAGTTACCTTTTGATTATTATCTAGTTCTATAATGTTTCCCATTTTCAATCCTTTTAACTAGCTTTTGCTAGTAATTTACTTAGTCGATTATCTTCAATCACTTCTTCTTTTAGCATTTCATCTTCAATGTCATGATCCTTATGTAAGAGATAATACCCCTGCATAATGCAAATACCCGTAATAGAACCTCTTTTGTACTTATCTGCAAGTTTTTCACTTTTAAAAAGAGAATCAGAATCTAATCTTAATGTGTATTGTTTCATCACACCTTTTTTTGCTCTTGATAGATATATAGGATTTATTACCAATCTCTCACCATTTAAAAGACTATTACAGCCCATAATAAACAACTCGTTGAGTAATGGATTAAATTGAACCTCTGAACCTTTGATACTGCTTTTTAATTCAGTAACCCATTTCTCCTCTAGCCTTGCACCTATACTAGTAAGCATCGGCTTATTAAAGTTCTTAAGTAGAATCTCTTTCATATTTTCACTAATAGTTGTTTGTAAAGCTTTTTTGTTTGTCATAATTGACTCCTTATTTTTGATATGGAGTTATTATATATGAAGATAGATTAAATACACCTTAAAATAAGTTAGTTTTTGAATATACTTAATCTATATCTTGTGTTAGTTCCATTTTTGTAATAATGCGTTGTTCATATTCTCATTTAACTTCAAAGCTCTCTCATAGTTTTTATTTTGCAATCTGTAAAACTCTTCATTACATCTTAGTTGTTTAACTAAACGCTTTATTTCAATTACATCATCTTCACTTATCTTTCCATTTTCTAGATCAATCTTAAGTTGAGGTACGATATCAAGCGTTACGAGTTCTGGTTGTAAACACATTATCTTAAGATTTTCATTTCCCATTCTCTCACTACATGCACTAAAATTTATAGATAATATGCTCATTAGACTTATCATCACATTTAGTTTTATTACTCTTTTTAATCGCTTCATGTTTATCTCCCCTATTAATATATTGAATAGTTTTATAACTTTTACATTTTTTTGAATCATCGTAAACCTTGTATGCTAATATGATGATAGTTAGAAATATAACTATCATCATTCCACCGTTTATAAATTTGTGAAAACTATCATTTTTCATCAAGTGGCTCTTTTGTAACAGCTCTTATAACACTTGTAATAATTGTATTAGCTAACGCTAAGACTAAACTCGCCTTAGTGGCGTTCTCTTCTCCCACAATTTCCAAAACTAAATCTTTATTGTCAACCAAACCGTAAATCAAAGCAGAAAAGATAACACCCCAAATAATTGTTTTACTTTTGTAACCATTTTTAATAATTGCATCTAACATAGTTACACCTTTGATAAGATTATTTTAGATAAATCTTTAGCCTCTTTACTTCCAAGTCCGTACACTAATTTTAGAATTAGGATCACTATATATTTGTATTTGAACATCGGTATATACTCATTTAAAACTACAATCATAGCATCAACAATTTTTCGATTATCTTCCCCAATATCAAACGGTTCTTTAAAACTTCTCTCATTTCTTGCACCACTTTCAAAAGCTTCTGAAGGAATTTGAACACCACCAACAATTACATCTTTATTATCGCCTTCTTTAACCTCAACGCCACTATTTTCAACTTTGTGACCATAGATAAGCTCATAATCGTTATTGTTAATACCCATCAATATAGATTCTTGTGATAAAACTCCTGCATACAAATCGAACAAAATTACATCACCTTTTTTCCAATTTATTTTAAAAGCCCATTTATTAGCACTTTCAATCTCACAATTTATCTTTTTGTCTAAGTGTAATTGTAACAATCTTGCTTCTAATCTATCTTTTTCATCTTCATCTAAAATATCACCATCAAAAATTGTTGTAACATCTCTTCTTAGTTTAAGACCGATCAAAGATTCAGGCTCTATTGTTGTAAAAGTGTATGGCTCTTCTTTGTTTAATTCTTCTATCTCTTTTTCTACATCTTCATTAAATGCTTTTAAATCTGCATCATTTTCTAAATTATAACTTCGTATCATTATTATCTCCATGCGTTAATCTAAATTTTAATATAGCAAATTTGCTAAAATCAACAAAAAAAGAAGGTTGATTATGAAAATATCAATAGATAAAACTACTTCTGTGATGGTTGAAGGTCATACAGCAGTAGAAGATGTTACTAATACAATGAGTTTTAGTTTTTTTGATGATGCTAATAGAAAATGGAATGATGGAACTATTACTTTGCAAGATAAGCAATTTATGGAGAGTTGGTATATCTATGAACTTACAGAACTTGTAAAAGACTCTTTTAATAGAAATAATGAGTACAAATTATATAATGTTGGAGATTTAGCGACTGCTTATCACAATAATAATATAGCAGTTTATAGAAAAAAGAGTATGACTGATAAGTTTGATAAAGAACAACTATTGCCATGGTTTAGGGTAGAAGAATTTCCAAGCATCCAATCTGTTGAAACCGCAGGAGGTGGCTTACAGATTATAGAAAAAAGTATTGTAGACACTACTATAGAGGGTATTCAAAAAGCTCGAGTTAATTATAAAAATTACGATAAAGATGGACACTTCATCGGAGGAAACAGAGAAGAGGCAATTATCATGCCTTACAACACAAACGATTTAAGTGAAGTAAAGAAATTAACTCCCGATAGTGATGACGGTACTTTAAAAACTATAACTGTAACAGAAATTGAAGGACGATATTATCAACTTCTAAAGAACTATTTATACCCTTTTAATGTTTTAACTGTTGATAATCCAACAGATGACGCTACTAAAAAGCAACAAGCTCAATTTAATTCAGCATGGGAGTTGGCAGTAGATAGTAAAGGTGAGCCTTTAAGACCATACTTCAAAGTCAAAGCAGGTAATAACGCTTCAATATCTGATAAAGATTTACTAACTTACACAACTGGAAACGAGTTGTATATCGCCGCTTATGGTACTTGCTTCAACAAAGTAGCACTACTAAAAACTAAATTTAGTGAAGTGTGTATTGAAGCAAGAGACCAACATGGTAATATAATTCCCGTTAAAGATAAAGCTTGTAGAACACTAGCTGATGAGCAAAAAACAGCTTATGCTCAATTAGTATGTCCAGAATGTGATAAACTCCCAAATTCTCCCGATTGTGCAGAAAATGATGATCGTTACGATATTATTTTTGAATTAGAGAATTACAACGCTACTAATGTTTTGATTCATTTTAAAGATGACGCGTCGATTGGTGGTGTATTTTTAGGTCAAACTTATGATATAAATTGCCTTCTTTGGGGTGTAGAAATTAGACCTATTACAACAACAAGAATTGAAAAAGATGAAAGGACGGGAGCAATATCAAGAGTTGAAGGGATAAGTAAGAGACTAATTAATTTTCCTCTTCATTTCCCTACAGGCTTAACAGATTTACATGCTAGATTCTTTGCAGATCATATATCTGATTTAGTGCTAATTGAAGGAACGCCGATTGACGGAAATAATCCCGATCAAGAGAATTACTTTAACTCTTTAAATCTGTTTTGTTATATTGTTGATGCTCCGATGATTTTAAGTAACAAATCAAGGAGTAGTTTGAATTTGAAGGTTGAAGAGGTTTTGAAGTGGGATTAAGTTTCCCACTTCAGTAAGTGAATAGTGTTTCACTCTGTTTACCAACAGAGTCAGATTTTAGTTAGACTCTTCACTTTCATAGATTTTTTCTACATTTTCAATAAACAGATTTAGCATAGCCGATCTGTTTTTGTTATGTTTTCTACAAAAGTCATCAAATCTTTCAAGATCATCTTTCCCACATCTTAAGCTAATCGCTACTGTAGCTTTATCTTTAGTTGTTATCATTAATTCTTTTAAAGCACTCATTATTTCAACCTTTCTATTTTTATTTTTAATTTATTAAAAGTATTCTTTTAAACCTAATCTTCATAAACCCAAGTTAATTTATCAGTCCTGCCCATGATGGTAAAATAGTCATTAGTAGCATCATTTGTGTGCAGATCACCCATCATTATAAAATCTTCAGCGTCAAGACTATTTTTGAATCCTAAGATTTTAAAATTTCCTTCTTCTTTATCTTCTATATGTACTTCATTATTCACAATAGTTGCTATTACATCATCTTCAAATTGATACATTATTTTAATCCTTCTATTTTTGATTTTATTTGACTTCTTAAGAAAATTATGCTTTCATCGTCACCAAACAAACCCTCTTTTATATCTAGTTCTAATCTATCCCACACTTTTATAGTTTTCTTAAGCACCTTCTCTACATTACGCTTTTCCTTACTGCGAGGTGTTCTGCAATACTCTTTTACTCTTTCAGTTTTTGGATACCCATTTGTTTTAGAGTCCTCCAAATAACCTGCTACTTCTTCGATTGGTGTTAACAATTTTTTAAGATTGGTAGTTTGTGTTCTTAAAAGTTCTTCCATTTTGTTAAAAGCGTCTATGTATGCCCATTGCCAATCGTCTGCTTTTTTGCCAGTGAAGCCAAAGACTATTTTACTGAATACATCTTTATCAAGTTGATAGGCTTTTCTCATTTCACCTTTTTTATCACTATATTTAACCAACGCAATTTTTCGTTGGTTCATTAACTTCTCAAATCTACCAATATTCTCAATTGCTCTAATCACATCAGCATGTCTTTTTCCAAAAACTTTAGCAATGCCCACACTACTAACACTAAACTTACTATCACTTATCATGTTGAACTCAACTTCAACATCATTGATCGCTACTACTTCTGCTTTACTCATTTCGTAAATCCTTATTTTTAATTTCAACCTTCTTTTGGTTGTTGAAAAGAGTATATATAATAATACCTTAAAACAATATTAATTTGTATACAAAAATGAAATATAATGATATACCTACAATCTAGGCATATCAACATTGTCAAAATTCGGTATATCATCGTTAACATACTCCATCTCTCTGATAACCTCCACGCCAAATAATTCCGACTTTTCAATCTTTGCAAGAAACAAACGATTGTCAAATATTCTATTTTTTGTGCATTTAATAAATCTAATATTTTCATCAAACATAACCGCCCCCAACTCATCAACTTTGGGTTTATCATTAGCATCAAGTAGTTTTGCTTTTAAAATAAACAAAATCATGTCTGAATCATATTCGGTATCATTCCCTCCCTTTAAATACAACTCGTTATTTTTTTCATTCTCCTTACTCATCTGATTTATCATATAGATATTAATATCCAACACGCTTGTTAGTTCTTTTAGTACATTACTAATCTTTGAATCTTTTTCAAAAGAACTAGCATTACTAACATTAATTTTCATGTTCGAGTCTATTACGAAATGTTTCACTCCACTTGCGTTTAGATATTTAATCTCGTTTGCAATCTCGGATAACTCTCTACTAGAAGTGTAATAGAGTACATTGTTCTCATTTGCATTAAAAGCATCAATTTTATCAATCACTTGCATATCACTCATCTCGAAATTCATCCAGCTTACTTTTTGATTTAATGAGAAGTTACTTAACATTTTTAGAAGTATTGTTGTCTTTCCTGCTCCTTTTGCTCCTGCTATTTGAATCAAGTTACCAAGAGGAAAGCCTCCAATATCTCCCCTCTTGTGAGCGTCTTTTCCTACAAGTTCCCTATCGAGCGATTTAATCCCCGTTTCAATAGGTACAGGTCTTTTCATTTGATTTACTCTCTCTCTAACAACAGAAAGAGGGATAGATTTGAATCTATTTATATTCTCATTCACAGAATCAATAATCTGAAGTCTTAATTGTAAAAATTCTTTTTCAATCTTACTTCCAACTTCATAATTCTCATTTGCGTATTCTCTTTTAAATTGTACTTCTAACTTTTTTGCTTCTTTTACTTTTTCACTAAATGTCATTTCTTAATCCTTATTTTAATTCTTTTGTGTCAAAAATGCACTCTAATTGATTTTAGGTGCATTTACTTGATTGAACTCTTTTAGCAGTTAAAACCGCTTGTGAGCAACTTTCGTCTCTTTTCTAATTTCAAATAATCGTAATAAATTTTCATCACTTTTGGAGTGAGTGGATTTTGAACTATAATATTCAAATAAACACTTTCTAAAACATGACCTTCTAAACTCTCTTCTAGTTTCAAATTTAAAAGAGACATTGGCAAGTCTTTTGCTATGAACTCATTTATTTTAATTACAAAGCTTTTAAACTCTCTCTCAAAATAATACTCATCTAATAAATCTAACTCTCCAGTTTCGTCAAACAGATAAGCACTTATAATCGCTCTTTGAATGTTTCTTAGCATTATGAGCAACTTAATACATATTTGTTTTCAACTTTTGGAACAGCGGGGGATATATTCTTAGAATGAAACTTATTAAAATCTTTCATGTAATTTATAAATGATTTTGCATAATCACCTTTTTCTAATTGATGAGTAATATATGATTCTTTTAAAAGCTGTTTATTGGTGATAGTATTAAATACTTCTTCCCCTATAAGCTTTACTTTAGATGGTATGTTAACTAAGCTACTTAGTTCGTTAATGAATTTAATAAACTCATCACTATTCTTTTTTTGTTCATCTCTTTTTTGCTGTTTATTATTTGTGTTTATATTTGTGTTTATATTTGAACCTATTAATGATGGTTGTTTTTCTGACGATTGATAGTTATTAATATCACCCTTGATAGTTATTTTTCTAACTATCGACAATTTAGACATCTCACTATCCGTAAAAAGGTATTTTGCTATAAAATCATCTTCAATAGTATACCACTTTGTTTTATTCCATTTTGTTTTATTTAAGTCTGTTCTACTAGATAAAATATTATCATTTTCTAGTTCTCTAACTACTCTTTTTATTGTATTTAATTTCATATAGGGAAACAACTCTAAAAGTGCATCATAAGAATTATATGTATACACTTTACCATCATGAATATTTGAATTGTTAGCCAGATTCTTTGTAATCCAATATGCAAAATTATCTAAAATAATAGCTTTTTCAATAGATTGTAAGTGTGTAGCAATTTCTACACTAAACGAGTGCTTCTTCATTTTCTTAATCCTTGTTTTAAATTAGAAGTGAAGTATATCTATATATATCTTAATCCCCTCTTAACTATATATCTATAATTATGAAAAACTTCTTTGAAAATAAAATGTAAAATTTAATTAATTAAGTAAAGTATAAAAGAACTCTTAAATTACTATATTAATATAATGTATCTTAAGTATACTTTGATATACTTAATTTTACCTCAACTTTAAGTTAGAATTAATTAAGTTAAGTGTAGAATACTCTCAGTTATTTAGTTTAGCATTGTTAAAAAAATCCTTCTAAGTTTCGTGTTAATGCTTTGTGAAAATGAGCATTAACTAGAAATTTAAATTAAAAGGATATTTGATGAAAGTTTACTTCAAAGATATAGAAATCAATCAAGAAGACTGGGAACAACAAAAAACATTATGTAAAAATAAAAGAGATGAACACTCTCTTAATATGTTTGGTTTAGGGTTGTTGATTTTTCTTGTAGGAATGTTTACTTTAGGGTTGTACTTCCCTACCCTCACACAAGGGGGTCTGTAATGAATGGAATATACCCACCCTGTGAAAATTGTAAATCAACTTCTTACACTCTATTAAGTAAGTCTAATGGAGTGGAGATTGTTGAGTGTGACAACTGCTCACAAGAATATAAGGCATACGATACCACTCCCCTACTTCACATAGAAGAGGTGGAAGAAAAAGAGAGTAGTAATACTTATAGTGTAACTACTTCTATAACATTTATAGTCATAGCGTTTTTAGCAATTATCATTGCTGATTTAATCAAATTAACAAATTAAGGATATAAAGATGAAAAATACAATAGTAAAAAGTTTAGTAGCAGGTAGTTTAGTAGTAGGTAGTAGTTTATACGGTTTTACACCCACAAAGATTGATTATATCTTATATGACTACTCTAAAAAAATAGAGTGGTGCAAAAGCCACCCTAATCAATATAGTACGCCAGTTAGTCAAAGAGTGGCAAAGCTAGTAAAGGAAAGAGATCGTAAAATCAAAGCTATAACAGATGCTCAAAGAGCTAAGAAGGTAAGAGTTGAAAAGGCTAGGACAGAAGCAATAGAGCTTATTAAACTAAAGAAGCAAGTCAAAGAATTAACTAAGAAGTTAGCGAAAAATGATGAAATGACTTTATTTGAAACTAATGATAATAATAATACTGGATTAGCAAAGATTGCAAAAATTTGCAATGTAAGTGAAGAGCCTAAGCGAAAAATAGTACATAGAGGTTCTGAATTAATGTGTGTAATGAGTAAGAATAATTTTATAAGATGGGAGTATAACAAGATAGCTACACTTGAAACAGAAAAGGAACAATTAAAATCTAAATTAGCTAAGTGTAAAAAAGGTTCTAATACTACTAGAAGTAATAAGGATAGCGATTTTAGTAATTTCAAAACAACACTTAATAAAAGATTTCTCGACAAAGATTCTAATATTATAGAAGATAGTAATACTACACAAGGGGGCTTATAATGAGTCCTCTATCTCTTGCATGGTGTGTGTTCGGAATTATTGCAAATGCTCTAATGTTTTACGGAAATTGGAAGACAATCACTAGCATAAAAACTAAGCCAAAATCTAAGCGTAAGTTAAAACCAAAATTACACAAAAAGACTAAGCTATGATTAATATTAAAGATAAAGAGGCTTCGCTTAAGCTATATGTAAGCACTACACTTAAGAGCCGTCCTAAATATAAAGAGTACAAAACAAAGGTTAATACTAGCAATAGAATGTATGTGACCATTATGATTGTAAGTATTTTTTTAAGTGCAGTAGGTATATCGGCTATTGCAGAAGCAAATATTGTCATTGCATCACAATATAGAATTTATGTCATGTGGGTAGGTTTATTTGCGGGATTATTTGTGGGATATAACATAACTAGAACTCAACAAGAACTCTTTACATATATAAAAGAGTTAAAATCAAAATGGTATATCTTATCAAGCGATAAGGGTCTGTTATGGTTAGCGAGTATAATTTTAGATATAGCACTTATGACTTACGGAAGTATAGCTACTTATCAAATTAAATTAGACTTGCAATTTAAAGAGCTAAATCTACCCGTCATAGAATCTCAACGAAAAGACGCTTTTAGTAAGAGGGCTTTACTAGATGAATTTATAAAAGATAAAAGAGCTGAAAAGCTTAATTTAGAATCTAATAAATTTGATAGAGAAGGTTTAAAGAAAAGTAGAGAAGCTAAAATATTAGAGTTGAAAAAATCTATAGATGACTGGAGAGCTAAGGAGCTAAAACGAATAAGAAGATTTTGGCATTATGATGGCGGTACAAGTATATATGGTTCTGAAAAAAAAGCTAAAGAAGCATGTACTAGAAAGTATAATCGTAAGATGTTGCAAGTTCCAAAACTAGAATCAAAGTTATTAAAACAAGAAGCTTTAATACTAAAAGATGTCAAGGCTCAAAAGAAAAGTAATGAGGATAAGATTCAAAAGGTTAACGAGGAACTAAGTAAATTGTATGCTCAAAAAGAATCAATTATTATCCCCTCTTTGTCTCCACCTAATCAAAAAGTTTCTAGTAAAAACATAATACAAACTGCACTAGTGGCAATGGCTGTATCTATATTCTTAAGCAATATTCATGCTTGGCATTTAGAAACTATAAGGGTGTTAGATGGTTATGAAGCTCAACAAAGAACCTTTTTAACTAATCAATATATGAGTGATAGAGAGGTGGAAGAGGTAGAAGAGGTAGAAGAGGTTACAGTTATACACCCTATTGAAGAGCAAAATAGCAAAGATGATAGTGAGGAAGAGGCAGAAGAAGTGATAGAGAAGAGAGTGGAAGAAGTGGAGAGAGTAGAGTTAAGTGATGACGAGATTCTATTAAATATAGTGAATAAGCATAAAGGGGATATTAGTTTTAATGACTTAGTCAGTGAGTCAAAACTAAGTCGTCCTACTGTAAAGAGATTCTACAAGCGACAACAAAGTCTTTAGAGGTCTTTTAGAGGTCTCAAAAGATGTCCTAGAGGTCTCAAAAGATGTCCTAGAGGTCTCAAAAGGTCGTAAAGCCCTAAATTTGGGGCTTTGTGGGTTTAAGAAAATTTAAAGTTTTGGGTTTTTTGGGTGTTTAAGTCTAAAAAAATACTTGAAATTTTCTTTTTTTTCTGTTTAAGTCTAAAAAAAATACTTGAAATTATCTTTTTTTCTGTTCAAGAGTCTCAAAAAAGTGATTTAAATTTAAAACAAATTATTAAAAAAGTTTGAGGTTTAGGTGATTTTTTGCATCAGAAGTATTTAATTTTCTAGTCAATCATACTTAAAATACATGTATTTTAAAAAACTTCTATTAAATACCTAAAATAATCATAAATTTAATATCTATTTAAGTCTATGACGATATACTACTCTCATATCTCAAAAAGAGGTATAAAATAAAATATAAAATAAGGATTACAAAATGAGTTTAGGATTAAGTAAGTTAGAGATAGAGCATACGCTCCAAGTGAATGATTTGAGATTTAAGTATACTCTTGAGAAATTAGAGTTAGAAAAAGAGCTTAAAAAATTAGAAATTGAAAAAGAGTTAGAGGAGAAAGAAGTTAAAATTTCAGATATTAAAACGATCAAAAAAGTCACTACTCGAAAAGGGTATACTGCGTCGGCTAATGATGATCTGTTACTTGAAATTTGGAATAAACATGATGGTTCACTTTCATTAGACGAATTAATTAAAATAAGTCATGTAAAAAGAATTCATGTCAGAAAATTCTATTTGAGAATTACAGGAAGGATTTCATGATATCGCATTGTGGTACAAATGAAAAATGAATTAACTACAAACCAAGATAACAAAGAAGGATTACAAATGAAAACTGAATTAAATGCAAACCAAAACAACAAAGAAGGATTACAAGATGCAAAATGAATCAGAAAAATCAATCAGAGAATTTAGTGTAAGTGAAATTAAGTATATGGAGCTTTATGACAATGCGATGAAGGAAAACAAATACTTAACAGCTGAGTTATCTAATAGTAGAGAGTTGGTTAAAACGCTAACTCATAGACTTGCTGATGTTGAAGCAAATCTGGAGTCATGGCGAGATTTGTATTATCAACTGGATAGTGAAATAAAGGAACAAAAAAAATGTGCTAAAGAGCATGGGACATTAGCTGAATGCTACAGAACAGACTTAGAGCATGAGCGTGATCTTAATCTACTTAAAAACGAACGGATAAAAACTCTAAAGAAAACAATAGATTTTTACGAATCAAGAGATACAAACAAATAACAATTTCTAATAACTTCAAGTTACCTTACAATTTGAAGTTATTAGTTTCACTTAAGAAATAAAAGGGAACAAAATGAAAAAAGGATCAGTAATGAAAAATGAAAAAGTAACAATAAAAGGTTTTAAGGCATTTGATAAAGATTTTAAATGTAGAGGTATGCAGTATAAGAGTAACTCAACTTTCAAAGAAGATGTGAAACTGTTAATTTGTGAAGGAGGTTTGCATTTTTGCGAAATGCCGCTAAATGTTTTTAATTATTATAGTTTTGATAGTAGATTTGCGAAAGTTGAAGCTGTAGGAGATATAGAGAAAGAGGGTGACAAAGTGGCGACTAACGAACTAAGAGTTATTGAGGAAATAACTCTTAGTCAAATGTTTAAAGCTCATTTTGACTTAGTGCTAAAAAAAATAAAAACATCTAGTCGAACAACAAATACGACAGAGCATAAAGCACATGTAAGCACATCAGAGCATAATGCTCATGCAAACACAACTGGGAACGGAGCATATGCTAATACGGTAGGCTATAATGCACATGCCAACACGGCGGGGAATGAAGCACATGCTAACACGGTAGGCTATAATGCCCATGCAAGTACAGCAGAGTATAAATCATATGCCAACACGGCGGGAAATTATTCACATGCCAACACATCGGGAAGTGATGCCTATGCAAACACATCAGGTTATAATGCCCATGCAAGTGCATTAGGAAGTGAAGCTTATGCTAATACATCGGGAAATTATTCACATGCCAACACATCGGGAAATGAAGCACATGCTAACACATCAGGGCATAATGCACATGCAAACGCATCAGGAAAATATGCACATGCCAACACGGCGGGAAATTATTCACATGCCAACACATCGGGAAGTGAAGCACATGTCAACACACTCGGAAATTATGCACATGCAAACGCATCAGGAGATTATGCACATGTAAACACGGCGGGAAATTATTCACATGCAAACGCATCAGGAGATTATGCACATGTAAACACGGCGGGAGATTATGCACATGCAAACGCATCAGGAAATTACGCACATGCAAGTGCATCAGGATACAATACTATTTCGGCATCTGTAGGGAGAAATGGTAAAGCAAAATCCGTAAACGGTTGGATTGTCATTGCTGATTGGAGATATGAAGAAGGTAAGTATAATATTAAGCGTATCTATACTGCAAAAGTAGGTGACAAAATACTTGGTGTAAGGATAACCCCTGATACTTGGTACTGGTTTGAAGATAGAAAGCTAAAGAGTGAAAAATGAAAAAATCAAAGATAATTAAAATTCTAAGAGAAGTAATACTTCTTCAAAATGATGAGATTAAAAAATTGAAAGACGAAGTAAAAGCTAAAGAGATGACAATCAAGTTTCTTAATGTTTCAAGAGATGCTTTGTTGAAAGAGTTGTAAGATGAAACTATATATGCAGGGTTTAGAACCCGATAGAATATATCATAATGGCAAGATTTGGATATCTTGTCCAGTTGTAACAGAAGAGCTAGGGCTTCATGAGGGTTACTTCTATGTTGCGAAACATAGATTGAAAAACCTCAATTTTTACAAACCGAAAAAAACTAACTATATCGACCAAGATAGTTATGATGAACTTGAAGCTCAACAAGACATGAGAGTTTGGTTCATCGCAGAATGTAATTTGTTTTTTGATTATTTATGTGAAAGATTTGGCTGGGAGTATGTAAAGAAGAAATTAGGATATAAATATTATCAGTCAACTTTTACGGATAACTTCAACTATTCCCCTGCTATACGAGTTTTTGTGAAATTTAGAATGTTCATAAGAGACTTTGATAAATGGAAAGATGGAGCTTAAAAAAAGAGAGGTTTAAAACCCTCTCTTCTAAAATCAAGGATATTTGATTAGGTGTAATTATATTCAATAATACTTTCAAATAACCTTAAACCTCTTAAGCATTAAGTTCAGTATTCACCATTTCTTTGATTTGGTCTAACAATACTAAAGGCTTAGCTACTTTGTCAATTAGTGCTTGTGGATAATCAGCACTACTTGCTACTGTTGCCTCTAAAACTCTTCTAATGAACGCTATAGAATCATTAAAATTATTAGAAGATTCATTAGGAGTATCAGCACCAAAACCGTAATTTTGAATGAGTGATAAACTAGAAAATCCCGCTACTTCATCAACACCGTTTCTAATATCCTCTAATAATTCTTCTTCTTTTACTGCTAAAGCTATATTCTTGCTAGTATCTAAAGTATAATTCCCCATACCTTCACTAATAAGCTTTAGTGTTTTACCTACATTAATTAAATCTAGTGCTTCATCTTCTTCAATAGATAGATTATTTTGCAATTCTGTTAATGTAAAAGGATTAGGTAGCTCTAATAATGCGATACTCTCCTGCATACTTACGAGTTGTGATTGTTGTGTACTTGTAATAATTCCCATAATTAAAATTCCTTATTTAAATTTCGTTAAATACGATTAGTAACTATAGCAAAAAAGATAAATTTCAATCTTGCTATAGTTTGTTTTTTTAGTCGTCGATTAGATTTCTGTATTCTAAATCGTAAAGTTCTTTCATTTTAGCAGAACTTAAAATAACACCAACACTTTTATTTGCTACAAAAACTCGCAAGTTAGAAAATATCATTGCCCCACCATAATGACCTCTCGCTCCATTAGCCGAATCCCATTTACCAATAAAGGGTTTATTATGTTTTAGTGTTCTGATTTTATTACCATTTAAAGTTAATGTAGTATTTAAAGTATTAGAATCATGTATAACTCCAACATGTAACCACTTATTTATTTGATTAACTCTTTTATATTTGCTATCTAATGTAAAGTTTACATCAGACAACCAAAAAGCAACTGTAAAAACATCGTTTCTTCTATATCCTACATGTAGCGTTTCTTGACTAACACCGTTTCCATCATGGTAAGTTCCTAACATGTAGCTACTTGCATCATTCGCTTTTTTTTCTGTTAATTTAATCCAAAATGAAAAAGCAAAAGATTTATCATTTAAATCTATATCGTTAACAGTTGATAATCTTGTTACTTCTGCACTTGCAAAACTTTTATTATTTACACCTCCTCCTAAAGAGTAAGTATCCTTATCGCCGTAAGAGTGTAGTCTCATTCTAAAGTCTGCTACCCCTGTTCCTTTTCGCCGAGGCAGGAAACTATCGAAAAGATAGCATTCTGTATTTGTGGATCCATGAAAATCAAAAGGATCAACTTCAGCAGATTTATTAACAATTTTTTCCGTTTGATTTGGAGGGAGACTTGTAACAAATAGCCAATTTACACCATCCGATTTATAAATACCCTTATTAAACAAACCTAAATTTTTAGTTAAAATAAAATAATCATTTTTATGACCTTTAGCACTAGGAAAAGTATCAGTATGACCTATAATAACGCCATCTTTCATAGGTTTTTCAATAACTGTCATTTCTTTATTATCATCAATCATATATACGAATTTAGATGGATCATCTTTATTATTTGTACCAGTATAGTAAAGTAAGACTCCTTTAATATCACCTATTGTATCTTTTACCTCTTGTTTTGTAGGAGCCTGAGGATTAGTTGGATTTAAAATACCTAACGGTAAAAACATTCGATTGTATCCTGATACTGAAGTAGTTGCACTACCGCCAGTAAGCTCTATAATCTCACCTAGCTTATTTGAATGAATGATATAAGATGAGTCTATAATTGTATCACTAGCCGAAGTTATAACACCACCCAAACATATAGTATCATTTTCTATGACAGCAGGTGTTAATCTAGTCTCAAAGCGATAATTATTTAAAGCTTCTTCTTTTGTGCTATAAACTTTTTGTCCTATTAATTGATATAGTTTCTTAGTTTTGTAATTTAAATAAAATGTTGAAAAAGTACAAGCATTAGCACTTAATGTTTCATTTCTACCACTATTATCCCAATCTTCTACATTAATGATATCTGTACTATCTGTAACTATTCCTGCTTGATTAATTACTGTAAATAGGGCATTATCTTTACCATGTATGATCGTACTCATTATTCGATTTTCACCTCTAATGAACGCATACACTGTACCTATATCAAAATTTATTTTCTTGTCTGTACTAGCAGTTAAACGGAAACCTTTTTTTATAGCTCCAAGTCCAGTAAAATGATCGGCTATATTGTTAGTGATTGCATATCCCCAATCATTGGTAGGTTCGATAAGATGAGAATTTGTTGAAGGGTCTAATGAACTAGTAGTTGCTTCCATTAAATCACCAAAATCGGAAATAGCATAGCGTTTTTTCCCCATGCCATTCCCGTAATGCTCATAATTATCGTCTACTGTAGCTATTACATGCTCGTCTCTTGTTAGGAAATTATATTGAGCTATCCAAGCTAGGTTTTTACCCATTCCAATATATACACCCGCTCTTCTAGCTCCATCTTGTTCTCTTACAAAAGCTAACTTATTTTTAAATTCTCCCGAGGTGTCATTTGGTAAATCGCCATATTTATCGAAAAATCCAATACATTGATCTTCTCCAACACTTGTGACTTCTCCTGCATCATTCAAAACATACAATTTGTCATTGTATTTTATAACTGTAATACCATTTTTGAAGTTAGCGGGAGTTGGTTCAGTAGTTAAAGTGCTAATTTCGTTAAAATCTTTTTTTTCAGCATCACTGATACCGCTACCACTACTACCACTACCGCCACTACCGCCAGTATTTCCATATCGTCCAAACATATCATGAACTCCTTATAGTAAATTTTTAATATTTTACTATAAAGGGCGATTTAGTGCTTTTGTTATGCCGTTGGAGTTGGAGGATTACCTACATCTAAAACGGCGTGAATCGAACCACTAGGTATAGATATTTCCTTATAGTTATAGATAGTTAATTTATCACTTGCGGGGCATTTAACAACTCCTACACTACCCACATGAAACCATGACGAGTCATCATCGTTCCTAAAATAAGTTTTTCTAAGATATCTATAATCTATTTGTAGTTCACCTTTTGTGAATTGTACTAAAGCTTCAATAGGGTCTATTTTAAACACATGAAAACTCCCATCAGCTAGTTTTGGCTCATAAATATAAAATATTCGTCCTTCAGTGTGTCCATCCCCCGTCTCATAAACGCCATTTGCTTTGTCTGTAGCGTCTTTACTCCAATAACCTCTTTGAGGGAAAGGAGTATCTAAACCATTCCATAAATCAAAATAGGGGTCTGTAGCAGGGTCTTTAGATGTTAGCAATACTCTAAATTTATTTGTAGTGGTTGTTCCACCACCTTCATAGGTTTTATAATATCCTCCAAATTGAACATGTTTACCACTATTTGCATAAGAAGTCCATTGAATTACAAGATTTTCAGTAAGACTACTATCTATAACACCCCCATCATGGGTTAACATTCCACAACCCTGATTTTCTCTAAAAAAGTAAGTTCGATTATCATACTCTCTATTGGATGCGTCCTCTCCAATACAACTAGTTGTGTGACCAGTTTCATCACCTAATCCGAGACCAAAAACGCCATCATTTTCACATGAAGATACTTTATTAACAGTTATCATACCCGTTTTAATGGTGCTTGTTTTACCTTTACTATCTCTACACTTGTAAGCAAAATTATCTGAACCATCATACCCTTTGGTAGGCGTATATTTAAAAGTTCCTGCACTTTCACTAACTGGAGTAATTACGCCATGTAAAGGTTCGGTAGTAATAGTAACGGTAGTATCATCGCCATCTGCATCTGTACAAGTTAAAGTAAATGCGTTATCTTTAGTGTCTTGATCGACAACAATAGTACCATGGTCATTTGCTACTGGAGCCTTATTTAATGGTTCGCAATTTAAATCTATAGTTGTAGAGGTTCCATCCTCTTTAGTTATTTTTAGTTGACACTTGTCTGCAACATTCTCTATCGTCTTTACATTCTTTTTTACTCTAGCATCTATTTTGTCTTGTTCATCTTTTAAAACTTTTCCTTGATTAGCACTTAATGCCGAAGTAGTTGAAGTACTAGTAAGATTATTTACTATAGTTGTTGAACTACCTCCAGCTTTTAACTTCACCCATTTACTATCACTTTTATCCCATATATAACGCTCTACATCTGTACCGTTTGTATCTACATCGGCGTAATCACCTTCACTATTACCCGTGGTTGGTAGATCGCTTTCTGCTCCATACATTCCCCTAAAGTGCGTTTCATCTAAATTTAAAGTGTAATTAGTTCCATCTACTAAAGTAACTTTTACATCACTACTCCCCGCTACTACTTCAAGCTTCTTGATTAAAGTATCTTGAACATCTTTTAAAGTCTTTCCTTGTTTAGCACTTAATGCTTTGTCTGTATCACTAGAAGTAAGATTGTCTACAACTTCAACCTTTGGTAATGTAACTGTTGTATCGGCTGAACCGTCCGTATAACTGATAGTTAGTGTGCTATCTTTCAAAGTTAAATCCTTAACAGCCTTTCCACTACTTCCGCCACTTTTACAACAGTCAGTTAAAGTAATCTTGCTTCCATCATCATATTCAACAATAATATCATCGCCGCTTTTAGTCACGCTTTTTACCATGTTTTTCTCCTTATCAAGTTTTTACAGCAGGGTTACCAAGGTTAACATGTGTCCATGTACCGCTAGATAATTTAATTTCACTTTGTCCATCATACGAGCCCGTGTCATTATCTGCACATTGATATAGTATTACACCTTCCACATGATTCCAACAATCATCATCACCCCAATTTTCCATAAATACTTGATCTAATGATAAAATTTTATCATCAGTGTCTGGGAAATATTCTCTAAATACAGCTTCAATATCCAATTTAAACGCATGAAAATCCCCATCTGCTAGTTCAGGGGCATGTGTTGTAGAGTATATATATCTCCCCCAGCTACTCTCCCAGATACCATTTTCTTTGTCACTTACACTATCTGAGAAAAACCCTCGTTGTTGTCTTGAGTAGCTATTATCTGCCCACACATCTAGTTTACTTGAAGTGATAGGGATAGAAGTTAATCCTATATGAATATCTTGTGTCGTGCCATCTACAATACAAGAACATCTACACTCTAACTTAATAGTCTTACCACTGTTACCATAACTAATCCATTGAATAACTCTTAAATCAGACCCCATATCTGAACCGTCTACAGATAAGTAGTTTTTACCATTATCTTGTCTAAATAGATAATTATTATTACTATATTCCCTAATGCTTAACTGTTCCCCGCTAATATGAGTAACACCTGCTAAACTCTCCCCATCTGCTATCTCTAGTTTTTGATCGCATGAAGATACTTTATTAACAGTTATCATACCCGTTTTAATAGGGCTTGTTTTACCTTTACTATCTCTACACTTGTAAGCAAAATTATCTGAACCATCGTACCCCTTAGTTGGCGTATATTTAAAAGTTCCTGCACTTTCACTAATTGGAGTAATTACGCCATGTGATGGTTCGGTAGTAATAGTAACAGTAGTATCATCGCCATCTGCATCGGTACAAGTTAAAGTAAATGCGTTATCTTTAGTGTCTTGATCGACAACAATAGTACCATGGTCATTTGCTACTGGAGCCTTATTTAATGGTTCGCAATTTAAATCTATAGTTGTAGAGGTTCCATCCTCTTTAGTTATTTTTAGTTGACACTTGTCTGCAACATTCTCTATCGTCTTTACATTCTTTTTTACTCTAGCATCTATTTTGTCTTGTTCATCTTTTAAAACTTTTCCTTGATTAGCACTTAATGCCGAAGTAGTTGAAGTACTAGTAAGATTATTTACTATAGTTGTTGAACTACCTCCAGCTTTTAACTTCACCCATTTACTATCACTTTTATCCCATATATAACGCTCTACATCTGTACCGTTTGTATCTACATCGGCGTAATCACCTTCACTATTACCCGTGGTTGGTAGATCGCTTTCTGCTCCATACATTCCCCTAAAGTGCGTTTCATCTAAATTTAAAGTGTAATTAGTTCCATCTACTAAAGTAACTTTTACATCACTACTCCCCGCTACTACTTCAAGCTTCTTGATTAAAGTATCTTGAACATCTTTTAAAGTCTTTCCTTGTTTAGCACTTAATGCTTTGTCTGTATCACTAGAAGTAAGATTGTCTACAACTTCAACCTTTGGTAATGTAACTGTTGTATCGGCTGAACCGTCCGTATAACTGATAGTTAGTGTACTATCTTTCAAAGTTATGTTTTTTACAGCCTTTCCACTACTTCCACCACTTTTACAACAATCAGTTAAAGTAATCTTGCTCCCATCATCATATTCAACAACAATATCATCGCCGCTTTTAGTCACGCTTTTTACCATGTTTTTCTCCAAAATATTTATTTTTTTATTAGTACCGTCTGCATAAGTAGCCGTTAAATCTCCCGTTGTCTTGTCAAAACTTAAATCTGTTATATAGTTTTTACAAGTGCAAGGGATATCGAACTTACTTGTAGTACCATCAGTATAAGTTATTTCTACTTTATCCCCTGATATAGTTGTAGACTTTACTACTTTAGGTAGTGCTAATTCTAAAGTAGTGTCATCACTATATGTGAGTTTTAGCTTATTATTAGCTTCGTCTACAGATACATTTTTTACAACAGTTCCAACAGTTGCACCTGTTGCTACATCTATATCACTATAAGCACCATCGCACTTAGTTACTCTTAGTTTGCCATCTACTAAAGCAACAGAGTTAACACCTTCACTACAAGAATTATTACCACCACCTCCACCACTAGGTAGGCTTGTTTTAGCTACTGTATTATCTGTATAAGTTACTTCTAATACTTCACCTTTTAGTTTTACATCTTTAACAGTTTTGGTATTACTTCCACCACTACCAGTATTAATTTGTTTAGTAGTTCCATCTGTATAAGTAATAGTAGTCGTGCCATTGCTTGTTACTAAATCTTCTACTACTTTATCATCACTACCACACCCACTTAATTGAATCTCTTGAGTAGTATTATCGCTTTTTGTTAGCTTTAACTTACAGCCACTTAGAGCTTCAAGACTTTTAATGCCCGTACCACCACTAGACGGTATTGCTAAAGTTTCACTTGTACCATCTGTATATAGTATCTTTAGTTTGTCTCCATCAAGTTGTATAGCACGAACTCTTTTCTCGTTAGTACCTCCATTTATTTCATTGTCTAACTCTTCAAAATATCGTTTCAAGTCAAGATGATATTGTTGTTGTGCTTCACACCTCTCTTGTGCCGTCATTAGACTCGCACAATTAGGGTGATTTGGAAAATCTGCCATTTGAGTCGTCCTTATCTTTTTTGAAAAGTATATCAAATTCGTGAAACTCTAAAATTAATACAAGTTTAAGATTAAATTCACTATACTACCGTATATATAAAAAAGATAGTTTATATATAACTTAAATAAATAAAGGATTATTATGAGTGAAGAATTAGCACATGCTAGATTGTCGCCATCAGCCTCGAGCAGGTGGCTAAAATGTACGGCATCGGTAGCACTTGAAGCCGATTATGATGACACTGATAGTGATGTGTCAGTGAGAGGTACGAACATTCACACACTGGCAGAAATGATACACAAAAACATGAACATTAATGTAGTTGATTTCGAGTATGATGATGATATGCTCACTGAAGCTAAAAACTTCAATGAGTATTGTGATGGAATAAAGGGTGAAACCTTTATGGAGAAGGTGGAGTTAAGAGTTAGTATCCCAATAGGTGATAATAGTTTTGGAACTGTTGATTATGTAGCAATTAAAAAGCATAAAGGTAAAATCGTTTTACATATAGTTGATTTAAAAACGGGTATAGTTGCAGTTGAGGCAAAAGATAATACTCAATTATCACTATATGCTTTAGGAGCTATATCTACTTTTGAACAATATAGAATTGATAAAGTAGTTTTGCACATAGTGCAAGACAATGCGAGTGTGCAAAATACAAATAAATCAAAAATGAAAATGAAGAAATTAAAAGAGTTTAAAAAGTTTGCTACTAAACAAGCGGGTAATCATTGTAATTACTGCAAACATAAAGTAAACTGTACTACTGTATTAGCACAATTCAAAGAATTTGAACTAAATAGTCTTGATGAAGAACTACAAGTAAAGCTAATTCAAAACAAATTGGCTTTTACGAACTATATCAAAGATATAGAAGCTAAGTTTCAAGAAAGACTTGAAAATGGTGAAACTATCAAAGGCTTAAAGCTAGTTAAAAAAAGGAGTATTAAAAAATGGAGTGATGAAAAAGAAGTGAAAAAAGAATTTGGTAAATTATTACCAAAAAGTGAGCTGTATGTGAAGAAAATGATTTCACCAACTCAATTAAAATCAAAGTTAAAATTAAATCTTAAGAGTGCAGATAAAGCACTCTTATCAAAACTTAATAATTTACTTGTTACTCCACCTACGGTTCTAACGGTAGTAGGTGAAAGTGATAGAAGAACCGCTGTACAACCAATGCTAATGGTTGATGAAGAAATTGAAACAAAATAGAAGGACAAATAATGGCAAATGATAAAGAAAACAAAGTATATAAAATACAAGGTACTATAGGTTTTAGAAATTTAACTACTCCATCAGCTCCAAAAGATGACAAGTTGACTAAAGAGGAGTTGGCAGAAAGAGCAAAGTATAATGTGGTTATATTAATTGATGATAAGAAGCCAAGAGATTTGAAAGATTTAGAAAAAGAGTTTCTAAAACTAAAGAAGAAAAAGAAGATAAGAGGTGATCTTCCAAAAAAAGACACACCTTTTTATAAGGGTTTACAAGACCCTAATATAGATGAGGATGGTGATTTAGTTAATAGATTTTTTCTAAAGGCATCTAGCAAGTTTAGTCCAAAAGCAGGTTATATAAAGGGTGGTAAATGGCACTCTGTAGATATAGAGGATCAAGATGCACTTTTTACACAAGGTAGTAAGGTGGTTATCTATGTGACCCTATGGTCTGCAAAGGATCATGATGTGATCGGTGCTAATCTAAACGCTATTCAATTTCTATCAGCCGAAGGGGAAGCATGGGTTAAAGGTCATGCTCAAATTTCAGACGACGAAATGATTGATGAAGATGCTGATATTGATGAAGATGATATTATAAATAATAAATCTAAAAAATCGGATAGTGAAAAACCTAAAAAAGATAAGAAGTCTAAAAAAGACAAAAAGGATAAGAAGGCTAAGAAGGATAAAAAGAAAAAATAGAGAGGGGTTTTAGCCTCTCTCACCCTCCACACACTCCCACAAAAAATAAAATCAAGGATTGAAAATGTTTGAAAAGTCCGATGTATCATTTGATATCGAAATGTATCAAAATTACTTCTTAGTAGGTTTTCAAGATGTAGTTACTAAAAACTATAAGCAGTTTGAAGTAAAAAAATCTTCAAAAGCACTAACTAAAAAACAGATAAGTGAAATAAAAAACATTATTAGCAAAAATAGATTAATAGGTTTTAATTGCATAAAATATGATATACCGATATTACTACTCGCTTTAGAGGGTAGAGATGTTAAATATCTCTATAACGCTAGTACGCTTATTATCAAAGAGAATTTTAGTATATATAAAACTTCTCAAATGTATGACTTAGATCGAGAGTTAAAGCAAGTGAATCAAGTAGATTTATCTACAATCGACATTGCAAGAGGGGCGTTTATAAGCCTTAAACAATATGGAGCAAGGATTAATGCTCCTACTATCCAAGATTTACCTATAAAATGGGATTCAAAACTCTCTAAAGAGGACATGAAAGAGATAAAAACATATAATCTAAATGATTTAGACTTAACTACTCAATTATATGAGTATGGGAAAGCAAATATAGAACTAAGGGAGTTTTTATCGAAAAAATATGAAGTGAATCTAACAAGTTCACAAGGTGCAAAAATTGCAGAAACTATTATTAGTAGTGAATTTGCAAAAAGAGGCAAGTATCTGAAGCGGTCGGAATTAGAAGCAGGGGAAGAGATTAGATATAAAGCTCCTAAACATATAAAGTTTAGAGATAAATCCCTAAAACAACTATTGAAGAACTTTAAAAATACACCCCTGATAATAAATGAATCGGGAAATATAATTAAACCTGATTTTTTAAAAGACCCTATAACAGTGAACAAAACCTCTTATACTGTAGGACTAGGTGGATTACACGCTATTATTAAAAATAAAGGAATAGTTCCGAAAAAAGATGAGGTTCTAAATCAGCCCGATGTTGGGAGTTATTATCCAAGTATGATACTAGCTTATGGCTTTAAAGCTAAGGGCATGGGAGAACTTTTCGATAAGATTTATAGAGGTTTGGTTGCAGATAGGTTTAAATGGAAAGTGTTAGATTCCAAACTAAAACACCTCAAAAATGATGATTGGAAAACTGCTATGTTAAACAATAACGGTTTGAAACTAGTGCTAAATGCACTTTTTGGTACTTATGGAAATAAATGGTTTAAAACTTATGCTCCTGATTTGTTAATTCAAATAACTATTACTGGTCAGCTTAATTTGTTAATGCTTATTGAATGGTTAGAAGATGCAGGGATAAAAGTAAAAAGTGCTAATACCGATTCAGTTTTAATACTTCACAAGAAAAAAGATTCTAAAAAAGCTAAAAAAATACTAAAGAAATGGGAGAAGGTTACTTCTATGAGTTTAGAAGATGATTATATTGATGCCTTTTTTGCAAGAGATATAAATTCTTATATGTACACTAAAAAGGGTGGCTATGATGGTATAGCATACTTCAAAAAATTCAAAGATGTATCCAAAAATCTTGAATACCCAATAGTATATAAGGCTATAGGTGATTTTATATCCAAAGATATCCCAATAGAAGAGACTATCGGTGAATGTAACGATATAACAGAGTTTGTATCCACTAGAAAAAGCACTACTGGAGCGACTTACAAAGGTAACTTAATAGGTAAAGCTTTAAGATTCTATTATTGCGATGATGATGATGCACTATTTAACATTATAACTGATGAGAAAATAGAAAACTACAATGAACGATATAGTATTTATGAAGAAAAATTAAAAATCTATAATGATGAAGTTTCTAAATGGGAAGAAGCTCTATTAAAATGGAAAGAAACTAAAGAGGGTAAAAGACCTCTTAAGCCTAAAAAAATATATCCTCCAACAAAACCAAATGAAACAAAAGTATCAAAATCAGACTTTGCTTATCCATGTTTGAAATTACCTCATAATATCCCTGAAAATTTAGATAGAGAATTTTATGTAAAACTAGCATATAAGCATATTAAAGAGATTGGATGGACTAAAAAACTACAAAAGAGGATCATTAAAAATGCTCAAAAAAAGTAATTTATATGATTATCAAAAGAAAAGCGTTAAGTTTATCCTAAAAAACAAATCAGCTTTTATGCTTTTAGGGTTATCTTTAGGTAAGACAATAATATCTTTAACTGCTATTGCTAAACTTATCAAGAAGAAAAAAGTTAAAAAGGTGCTTATATTAGCACCTTTGAGGGTGGCACAATCTGTATGGGATAAAGAACTATCAAATTGGGAACACTTGCAAGATTTAACACTTTCAAAAATGTTAGGCACTCCTAAAAAGCGACTAGAAGCACTAAATAGCGATTCAGATATCTATATTACAAATATAGAAAATACCGTCTGGTTGTTCAAACAAAAAGAGTCAAGTAAATTTGATATGATTGTAATAGATGAAAGCTCTACATTTAAAAGCTATAAATCAGCACGGTTCAAAGCACTAAAAAAACTTATTGATTTAGATCAATTTAAAAGAAAAGTATTACTAACTGGTACACCTGCTAGTAAAGACATTCAGGACTTATTCCCTCAATTATATATCTTAGACAAAGGTGAAAGACTAGGACGATTTATAACTCATTTTAGAAATAGATATATGAGTGAAAATCGCTACGGGTTTGGATATACAGAGAAAAAAGATAGTAGAAAAAAGATATTTAAAAAGATTCAAGATGTGACTTTATCCCTAAGAACAGAGGACTTACTGGATTTACCTCGAAAAGTTTATAATATTTTAGAAACTGTAACTTTGCAAGGAGATTTACTTAAGCAATATAAAGTTTTTGAAAAAGAATTTATATTAGAGTATGGTGAGGATATAGATGATAGTATTGTAGCGTCTACAAAAGTAGCATTGAATATGAAATTAGCTCAATTTTGTTCAGGAGCTATATATAAAGACACAAACATCAATACAGATTATGAAGTATTTCATGAGTTAAAGTTTGATGTATTTGATGAAATACTAGAACAGCATGAAGGTGAAAACATACTACTTGCATATAATTTTAAACATGAACTAGATCGTATATTAAAGCGATATCCTCAAGCAGTAGCGTTTAATGATAAAAGTGTAGATGAATGGAATGGAGGGAAGATTAAAATATTGTGTATCCATCCTGCAAGTGCTTCACATGGTATTAATCTCCAACATGGTGGTAGGATTCTCGTCTGGTTATCGCCAACTTATGACTTGGAAAGACATTTGCAACTAGAAGGTAGGATATCAAGGATAGGACAAAAACATACAACACTTTATTATAATATTGTTTTAGGCGGTATAGAGAGAGAAATAGCAAAGAAGAGAAATAAAAAAGATGTTAAACAAGTGAAACTACTTAAGAAACTAAGATAATCACAAAGTTATTCACATTTCAAATTTAAGAATGTGAATAACTTTTAAATTAATGTGAAAAGCCTCATAGCGTCCACACAATCCCCTTAAAACGCTCATAACTATTTAATCAATGAAACACAAAGCCCACTCAATTAAAAACGCTCTAAATGGCTGTAGGAACTTAAACCTTACTTAATCCAAACTCTTTGGGTGAGATATAAAAATCACACAAATAGATACAATCGTTTTCATCGTACTCGGCTTCAAAACATGCATAACTTAATCGCTTTGTAGTTTTAGGGATTTTTGATCGCATACAATCTACAAAAGTACATTTTTCACTCTCGCAAAAAGTATAATCTAATGGCAAATATATACTTGCACTTTTAAATTCTAAACTCATTTTAACCTCTCCAATCTATTAGCCCAACCACTCTTATTTTCAAGATACCGATCAGGATTCAATCTTATTAAATTAGCGTAATGCTTCTCCATTCTACTAATCAATTCTTTATTTAAAAACTCATCATCTAAATCATATTGCTCTAATGCAAGAAAAGTTTTCTCTCCTGCATATCCATCTAATTTTAAATTAGCACCAGCTTCATTTAGAATCTCTTGAATAAAGATACTAAACCTTCCAAAACCCCCATTAACTGCTATACTAAAAGCACTTAAAGAGGATTTTTTACCAAACAAGTACAATCTTAGAGGATTAAAAAACTCTATCTCATAAAAATCCCGTGCTATTTTTCTATATTCTTCATCGTGATACGATCTGATAATCTCTGTAAGGTATATTCTAGTTGATTTATTATCTCGTAAATCATAATCAATAAGGTGAGCATTGTTAGCCACACCATCCAACCAATTCCAACCACTAAAAATAGGGTGTGCGTAACGATAAATACCGAAAAAAGCTGTAATATCTCTCTCGCCCTTAAGAAAATGTACTTCATAACCTTCTTCGTCCTCCAAATATTGCATCAGTAGAGTTAATAAAGTATCTCTATCTATAAATCTTTTTGTAAGAGGTGTTTTAACCTCAACTTTTTCGATCGGTATCGTTTTAGCGATAGGCAATGAGCCAAAATCATCGCTAGGTTTCAAAAATGCTTTAGGTTCATTATCTTTACAATCATTAAAGGACTTAAAAAATCCCTCTATTATCTTTTTGAAAATGTTCATATTTTTTTTACACTCCGTTTTCTAGTCTTGCTTAAAACTATCACAAAACTTATAAAAATAGCAAGAGTAAATAAATAGTTTGCTACTTCTCTAAAACCTAATTGACTTATCAAACTACTAATAGCAATACTCCAAATTAGAATAAAGAGTGGTCTATTGATAGAAATAAATCTATATTTTAAAGTTAGAATAGCAATCAATATACTACTTACACTTAATATAAATGAGCTTAAATCATAATCTATCATGAATCACCTCTTTTAAGATATCTTTGTCTTATTAAAAACATAATTGAACTTCCAATATCTTCGGCATAATAACTAAAAAACCCACTTATCCCTGCTGTTGCTATTATTGGATAAGCAGGGTAATAATAGCTAATTGTAAAAAATATAGTAGTCATTATTATAGACCCAAAGATTACCCGTCTTACTATTGTAGATATTATTTTTCCGATTGTATATCCTTGAAGGTCGCCATGATAATATTCATGAGCAAATCCTGCTAATGATAAAATCGTACCAATCAACATTAATGCCAATATTTTTTCATCTTCAAAGATTATGCCCATACCGCCCATCAGAGAGAGGGTGGAGCTTGTGTTTTCTAGTTTATTCAAAGTTAAAAACTCTCTTTTTAGCTTATATTAGCAAAATCCTTCAAATCAACATAAAAATCTATATCTAACATTGCCTCGTAAGCATCTTTATTTAGTTTTGCTTCTTTTAGTTTTTCACTTAACTCATGATATTCTTGAAGGTAATTAACTAGTGGAGCATCTACAACTAAAACCTTTCCCTTGATTTCAATCAACTTCATTAATTGATCTTGCCTTCTAATGATCGACTTAATATCGCACTCTAGTTGCAAGATATGGAATTCACACACATCTACTTCATTTAATTTGATACCTAAATATTTCCCCATTTGTTCAGCCAGACAAGTGAGTGTGCTTAAATCCTTTACTTTGTTATTCGTGATTTTCTCTTTGATTTTCTCTTTGTGTTCTATACTTTTCATGATATTCCTTTTCATCTTTAATCGCTCTTTTAAGTGCTTGTTCAGTTCTATTTGTTTCACTTAAAACCTCTTCTATCGCCATTTGCTTCTTAAACCTATCCATATCAAATTGATAGGAACATCTAGGAGAACAAAAATGTTTAGACTTTGAGTTTAGCAATGATTTTGAACACACTTTACATAAAATAGTACTCTCAAATTCTAAAGCATCTACATATTTTAATCTGTTTAACTTAGCTGTTAAAGTTTTATATCGCTGTGCATGTCTGCAAGTAGGACATTTAACAACTCTAATATGAGTGCTATCTACTTTATTAGTACAACCTTCAACATTACATGTTCTATTTCTTCGCCAGTCTTTCTCGTCCAAAACTACACCTTGTTTTAGACTATTGTAGCTTTTTTCCCCTTTTTTGCAAAATCTTAACTTGTTCTTCCACCTCTTCTAAACTAAAAGCAAACATAGAAAAACCTTTAGATTCATGTACACTTTTAGATTCTAATCTTTGAAGGGGCTTGATTGTATCCCCTTTATCCTTCACCTCTATTGCTAGAAATAAGCCATTTACACATGCAATAATATCTGCAATGCCTTTTCTATTACTAGAAACAGTAACAAAATTATATATCTTTTGATCGTTAAGATATTTAATGATCCTCGTTTGTAGTTTAGATGCCATCTTTCAATCGCTTTTTAAGTTTTTTGTAAATCTTCCATGTAGCTTCAATATCGCTGAGTGCATCATGGGCATTGATATTGATATTTAAATGTTTAGCTATTGTAGAGAGTCGATGATTAGGGAGTTTGTGAAAATCCCATTCATTGATTAGAAAAAGTTTGACTAACTCATAAACATCAAAACCTTTATAGTTTATAAATCCCCCGTATATACCTTTGTTATCATTAAACCACATTTGTAACATCTGCTCATCAAATCGAGAACTGTTGTACCCCATAGGTGTATAGTTGTCACCTCTTGAATAAGGGTCTACATATTCAGCCAAAAATAATTGAAATTTTCCAAATATTTTTTTTTGTGAGGGGTATGATTTTAAATCCTCTATAGAAGTATCCGTTATTTTTAAAGCTTCGTTACTTAGAAGAAAATCCCTATTAAGTGTATAAGGATTCATTTTTTCATTGAACTTATCAACAATCTTCCCATTTGGAGCTATAATCAAGGCTCCAATTTGTGTAATTGCAGGTTGTTTTTTCTTGCCAATTTGCAATAATCCTGTAGTTTCAACATCAAAACATAATGTGAACTTTTTCATTTTAAATCCTCCATAGACACTTTTGTTAAAGATGGCTCACATTTGTAACATTTATCACATTTGTAACCCATGGAGCTATACTCATCTCCTTTTCGATAAGGGTTTACATACTCACCTAAAGATATTTTAAATTTTTCAATTATCTTTTTTTGCAAGGGATGCGGTATCAGCTCTTCTTTTGTAGTAACAGTCATTCGTGAAACTTCATCACTTAGAGGAAAATCCTTATTGAGAGTGAAAGGCTTCATTTTCTGATTGATCTTGCCGTTTTGTAGTAGTTTAAGTGAAAACTTTTTCATGTTAAGTCCTTTTTTTAAGTATGTAATATTATACTCCAAAAGGACTTAAAAATATCTTCCTTTTAGGGTACTAGATTGCCATTTAAGTAAAATAACTTAAAAATATTGTTATTTTTAGTTATCGCTTCAAGTTTATAATCATTTGTATATTTCTCAAGTATTGTAAGTGCGTCATCTGTGAGGACAAGTTCAAAGTCTGCAAATTTTAAAATAAGATTTAAATTACAAACCTCATCTTTACTAAACGCCCCGATTTGAATATCTTTTCTATCAAAATTTAAAGCTCTTAGTTCCGTATATTGATTTAACACATGAAGTTTCATAGCATCACTTATTTTGCAAGAAGAGTTATCAATATTCAATACATCTCTATAAGGTAGAAATAGGAATTTATCCTCTTTATTACGAATCTTTTCAACCGCTTCGTATTTATCTATATCAAATACAAGACTTGATTGATCTAGTATCGACTGTGAACTAGAATATAACTGTATAACTGTAAGTAGTAGAAAAAATATATTTTTCAATTTTAACCTTTCAAATAGTTTGAAAAATTATATCAAAAATTTAATCTTTCAAGCTATTCTCTAAAATCTCATACTCTTTATCAATCATAATTGTTTCAATTACTTGCAATAATTGCATATCTAGTTTGTTATATTTAATCTTCATCATTTTAAGTAAAGAGAATATATCTGTATAGTTTAGCGATGCTTTCATGCTTCCTTGTTGACCAAGGCTTTTATAGTGCCACGAATTACTAACTAAAGAGTAAATATGTATTAACTTCTCACTTCTTTTAGATAAATAAGGAGCTTGATACTCCTTAGATATTTTTAGTCCTTCTTTGGTCGCCATTTTAAGATATTCTTGAAGCCCTTCATCAAAAAGCCACTTGAAATATTCTTTTAGGCGTTTCCCTCATATAAGATAGGCTCTAAAGTAGCAACTATGATGAGTTCTAACCACATAATTAGCTCACCTATTTGCAAATCATCGGCTACATCAGTTAAGCCTTTTAAATCTAAAATAGAGTCTAGGAATTTATCTCTTTCATCTATATTGGTTGTTTGAAATGTATATTTCGTAATATCAATCTTCTTTTTTCTTAGAGATTTAATCTCTTTTCTAGTTAGTGAGCCTACAGTGTTAATCAACTCTTTGGTTTGAAGCTTATAGTTTAGAAGTTTTTGAATATACTCTTCTTGCTCTTTTGCTAATTCCATAGCTTTTTTTTGATCTTCTTCCTCTTTTTTAATGAATAACTCTATCGCTTCGGGAGTTAAGTTATTCATAAATTCTACTGATTCATCTATGTTTTTTGCCATGATGCACATTGCCTTTCAATTTTTAGTTGTACAATCATAGCAAAAAAATCTAATCAATCAAAGCTTAAGCGTAATTTGCTTGTGCATTAACTAGAGTAATTTTTAATCTCTCTGTAGAAGTAGCACTTCTTGAAGCGATATAAGTTGTATCTAACATTAACTTTTCTCCATAAACTGCAGGAGTAGTTTTGTATGCGAATTGTACCTCTTTCATATAATAAGTAAGCGATTTAGTATTATCTGCATTTTCATATTTTATTTCAACTTCATTTTTAAGATTTTTAACCAAAGTTTCATGTAGTACAGCATCAAATAAACCTGCTACGCTTCCATTTACTGATAGTTCTTTTTCCCAAACATCTTTTTGATTACCTATTAATTCATCAACTTGCATACCTAAATCAACATTGATACCAAATTTAGAGAGTTTAGCAGGTTGGTTGTTCACTTTTACAGTCGCTCTGTTTGTATCTAATGCGAATCTATCCATATTAACTTGTTTACCAGTCGCTAAAGCTACAATAGGATTAGGGTTATCTCGTGAAGTTCTAAATTTACTTGCAACTAATCCAAGAGATAGAGTATTTAAACCTCTTCCACTTACTTCATGAGCATAAGTTGAAGCTTTTACACCATTGTATCTTTCAACATAGTCAACTGGAGGATTAACACAATCATCATCATTGTTAAATATATTCTCTAAACTCCAGCACGGCTTACATCTTTTAGTAGTATCAAAAGTGTGAGTATAAGTACCGTCTCCATTATCGACCGTTGAAGGATCACCAAATAACATTGTGAAATATAATCCTACTTGTTCAAAATAGATTGTACTAGCTAAAGAACCATTTATATCACTACCAGTAATAACAACCTCACCACCACCGTCGGCATGTTCATTTATACAACCATCACCTTCACTTGTTTCAGTCATTGCTAGTCCACTATTTTTAACACACACTGGGTATAAAATAGGGTCTAAATGATCTTCACCACATGTTGTCTCTCTTGCAAGACTTACTTTTATTGGTTTCATCTGCTTATCTCCATTATTAAATTTTCACCATTTTAACAAAATCACTATTTTCCAATATTTGAAATATTTTCATTCCATTGTCTTTTAGCCTCTTTTTCAAATATTCCCACAAAATTAGTAATTTTCATGTGTGGATGAGGTTGTCGATCTACATAACCCCTTTTTACAACTCCCATGAAGCCTGACATTGCAAATAAAGCTCTTTGTTTTTTAGTTAAGTATTTTCTCCCACCTTCAAACATATCCTCTGTTATATGGCTTACAAATGTACCTCTTGCTCTACCATTTGGGGATTGTACGCCGTTTTTAAAAGTGTATTTTTTAAAAGCTTTTGTATCCATATAACCTATAACTACTTTGTTTTGGTGTGGAAAAAGCTTTGATCGTGTAAATTGTGCCAAAGATGTATCTAACTTCCCACCTCTTACCCTATCTAGTCTTTCATAATGTCGTTTAGTAGTTTTTCCAACAGTTATGCGTCTACGACCATTCACAAATTTTTGATTAAAATTACTTTTACTACCATACTGTTCAGCCGATTTAATAATAGATTTTCTAACTTCCAAGCCGCCAAAGTGTAAAGCCTGATTGAATAGACCACTTGAACGATCAGCAAGTTTCTTTAAAATAGGAGATATTCCATCATCTATAGTAACAGTCATAAAGTTACCTCTTTTTTGAAGAGATTATATCATTTTGGCGTGATTTGGCGTGATTTAAACTTATTTTGTAATTTATTATTTATTTAAGGTTATTTTAATAATCTTTTTTGTAGAATGTTTTTAACGAAAGATAAGAGATATCTTTTAAGAAGTTGAAGAGGTGTTTAGAACCTCTTCTTATATATTTAACACCATTAAAGGAATAAAAAATGTCAAATAGTAATATCAGTGTACCAAAATTAGAATTAAAAGACCTTGAAGAGATTGAAGAGGTTGTTATTAGGTTTGAAGATTTAAAAGAAGCTGAAGAGATTGTTAATGGGCTTAGAGATAAACTTAGATCACTTGAAGAACTAATCAAACTTAGCGATACTATTAAAAACCTGCAAGTAAAGAAACTTGAGGAAGAATTAATTAGAAAAGATACTTTGATTTTAGATAGAGATTGCAAAATAGAAAAATTGACTTATGAAAATAATCAACTAAAAAAGAGTATTAGTAATCAATAGTACATTTCAACCAAGCGTTTGAGAGGTTAATCCCTCTCTCCACCAAATTAAAATAAAAACAAAAACAAAAATTAAAATAAAAAAAGGAAATAAAATGGCAAAATTAAACTTAGACGATTTAACGAACAAAGTAGCAGGTAAAGAGTTGGTAAAACCAAAAAAAGAAAAGATAATGCAATTAAATTTAAAAGCTCCAGTATCTTTGAAAAATAGAATTGATAAGTATGCAGAAATTTTAAACATTGGCAAGTCTGAATTGATGATTATCCTAATAAATGACGGCTTAGAAAAACTAGAACAAGCTAAAAAAGATTAGAGGTTAAACCCCTCTAATCACCTACAAGACCCATTAATACTCTCATTACCAATGCAAAAGTCGTTTTCTTCAGTAATATTAAGCCTTATATACCCTCTATACTCATTATGATTACTAACGACCCTCAAAGGTTCAGCAAAACTATCAATATCGGCAAAATCATAACACCTCAAAGCATCACAGAAATTAATTGCTTCAATGATTAGTTTATTAATCTCTTCAACCTCATCTATACCCTCATATACGATAATGTCATTGATTCTAGGTTTATCAAAGTATTCATCCTCATGAACTACTAAGACATGTATTCCCAAACCGTACTCTTTATATTCAGAAGTAGTGCCATCTAATCTACTAACACTATCTAGGATTATTAAGGGACAATGTTTATAAAAATTCTCACTGTACTCATCTCTATCTAATACTAAACCTCTAATATATGTTAGTGATTTATTAAATAAACCTTCAACATAATTATTTAATGGTGCATAAGATTTACATGCGTCAATAATTTGAGTTCCTATTATTTTATTAGTTGTCATTTTCGACGCCCTCTATAGTGCATTTCACTCTCATGTGAGCGGGTAAAAATATCGTATAGATTAGAATATTCATTCACTTGTTTCCAACTTTCAACTAGATAAGTATCACCATTGTATTTAATAGCATCTCTTCTCATGGGTTCATTCTCTAAATCAACCATACAAAACTTTCTAAGATCAAATCGTGTTTCTTCCCCGTCTTTATCGTTTAAATCACACGCTACAAACGCCCTAACTTTAACTTCTTGATTGCTTCTTCTATAAACATAGATGATGTTTTCACCTGCTCCCATATCTCTATTGACCTGATGTAATTCTATTTGATTCATTAAAGATAGGATATTTTTAACCATGATTAATTCTTTTTTGTAGGTTTTTTTCTTGTAGTTTTAGGTTTTTCACTCTTTTTTTCAACTATACTAACATCTATAATCTCTTCAACTATATAGTCTTTTAATTTTTCTGCTAATTCTTTTGATATTTCTACTTCTGTATTTGGAGGGTTACCATTCCAGTAGCCTTTTAATTTAACTTTTACCATGTTTTTTCCTTCTAGTTTGATAGGGGTTTTAAGTCCCTATCAAAAATTCTATTAATCAACTACCCATCTTTGAAATACATCAGGGAATTTAATATAAGGTGCAAATGCACTCATCATTGCGATTTCTGCCATAGTTTGAGCATCGTTCACAGTAGAATAAGTTCTAATTCTTTTACTTTGCCATTGAGCCGTCATCTTAGTATCATTTCCATTTACAGAAACAAAAGGAATTTGACCATAAATCCAACCTGCTACAGAAGGGTTATTTTTATGAAATGTTACAAACATAGCTGTATTATCAGCAATTAGTCTACTCTCATTACCACCGATATCACTTAGAACACCAATAGAGTAATAAACAGGTAGATTAATCTCTTCGATATAACCTAAAAATAACAAATCATCACTTAGTTTCTTACTATCTTTCTCTGCTCCAAACGCTCTTGCAAATGCTCTTGGATAATCAGGATTATAAGAACTTTGACCTACTTTTGGGTGAGCCAAGAATAAATTTTTAGCTTTTCTATCTAAAATTAGTGCATCAGGTCTAACACCTGCACCGACTTTCTTACCTCCAGCAGTAGTTACAATTCTATTTGGAAAATCTTCCCATGCTTCAACAATTTGTCTAATTGGATCAGAATTATCTGTATCACTCCAAGCATCAGTAGTTCCAGTTAGAATTGTAGGAGCAGGTAAACCCATTGCAATAGTGCCGTTATGATGTTTAATCTCACCAGTACTTAACAAATCATAACCCATTTTAACGGCTAATAGTTGTCTTCTTCTCTCTAAAATAGAATAAGGTTGTAGTCTTGCCATTTTTTGTTGATAATCTCTTTGCTCTTCAGGCGTTTTAGCTTCAAAACCATCTCTGATAATTTTATCATCTGGTGAAATTGCTTTACTCTCATGGAATTGAGGTAATTTGAACTTGAAGCTTGTTGTTCCATCTTCATGCCTAACTCTTGTACTTGAAGCGAAAAAATCACCCGTTGTACCGACTCTGTCACTCTCTACAAAAGTTTTGATTTCAAACTCTTCACCTGCATATACAGGAGCCTTTGAAAAGTCACCAAAAATTAGATTGACCAAACTCATATCAATATATGAAACTGATAAAAGTCTCTCTATTACTTGTTCTTTAGGATTTCTTATAACTTTTGCCATCTTAATTAACTCCTTTATCAGCAGGTTTTACCGCTTGATATTCAATATTATCTACTAATGGTAGTCTACCATTTAGTTCTAGGTCTGCAAAATCATCGTATGTTTTACCTTCCCAATAAATAAGTTCTTTTGCAATACCTCTAGGACTTGCAAAGATTACATCACCCTCACATGCTACACCATCCATTGAATCATAATCATGTAACATATAGCCATATAATTTAGTACCATCACCGCCCAACGCTTTGACTTTATTAATAACGCTATCACCTTTCACAGTATTAGCAGGAGCTGTACCATCAAGTTCTACGGCTTCACCTCTACCCAGTTGTACATTAGCAGGGATTGCTACTCTTCTAGTTGTATAGTTATGACCATACATCACCAACTCACTTAAGTCCACAAAAGGGGCTATTGTTGCTCTAAGTGCCATTAGATTACTCCTTCGTTAGCCATTGCAATAATTGTATCTACACTTTCATTGCTAACATATTCTTTCTCGTCTGTACTAGCTTTTTCTTCTTCTTTGTTGCCATCTAATTGACTCATAGAAGTAGTAGCACCCTCACTTGCATCGGTTTTACTTTTTAGTAAAAATAAACCTGCTTCACCTTCGCTCATGCTAAGCATTTTAATAGCTTGATCTTTACTAGCTCCATATTCAAACGCCATTGATACAATATTTTCGATTGCACTCATATTAACGCCATCATTAGATTTACTTTCAAGATTTTTAATTACTTCATCTTTAGCTTTTAAATCAGCCGTTAAAGTTTCAATCTTGTTAGTTGCTAAACCAATTTCAGCACTTAAAACCTCAACAGATTTAACAGATTTACTTGTTTTATCATCAGCCATATTTGACTCCTCTTTATTTAAATTTGAAAGTATTGTATCAAAAGAGTCAATTTTGTTTAAAAATCCAAAGCTCAGAGCATCTTTAGACATAACAATATCGCCTTTATTAAAGTATTTTACTATTTCATCCCTACTTAATCCAGTATTTCTACTTACTCGCGAATGAAACAAATCTTCTAAATCGTTTATTTGGTTAGTTATTTTAGTTTTACAATCCCCATTTAATGAACAGTTTTTATTTTCAGCATTTTTTGAAACAATTATTACAGTGTCTTTATCTACACCTCTATCCCTATAAGTAGACATTACACCAATAGACCCTATAAAAGCTAATTCACTAGCATAGAGTTTATCACTTGCACTAAAAGCCCATACACCCGCACTACAACCATAATTTTCATAATAAGTTATAGTTTCTTTTTTACTGTTATATATAAGTTCTCCAATGTTATCAACTCCACTAACATCGCCGCCAACAGTATCAACTCTTAGAATAATACGCTTCACTGAAGGATTGTTTTCGGCAGAAACTAGATGTTTCTCAATCTCTTCATAGGAAGTGAATCCACCACACCAAGCCGACATGATAGTATGCTTCTTTATCATTGCACCTTCTATTCTAATGATCGCATTATTGTTATTGTCTATAGTCATGCTACAAGATGGTAAAACTTCAACTTCGTTAGATGAAGCTTCTAATTTAGGTACGCCATTATTTACTGTAGATATTAAAGTTTCTAAATAATTTGGTTCTACGGCAAAATAAGCATTGTCGAAATAGCTTTTAATTTGAGCAGTTCGCATATTAATCTCCAATTTTTTAGAGATAGTTTAACAAAGTTAAGATTTTAGGGAGTAGGAAGAGAAGCCGTACAATCTAAAAAAGGAGGAGAGTGTACGGCTACTTTGTGAAAATGGAACATCATTTAGTTTTTTAAAGGTTGAAACGACTAAAAAAGGATTAAGTTAAAAAATCGTTTCAAGCCTTACTATATCATTTTTCTTCTTTAGTGTCAAGCGGTTTCTCAATAGGTTGAGGTTCATTCTCTTTATTTAAATTAAACTCCACACCTTTACTTTCACAATAGTCTTTAAATCTAGCAATATCGTCTATATGAGTTTGCCAATCTATACCCATTTCTCCAAGCTTTTGAATAGGTGAGCCTAATCCGTTGTTAATATCTTCGCTATTTGCTTTAGAGTCTTTAACTGGGTCTAAATTTTTAGAACTTTTACGCATATATTGTAATTTTCTCCACTCTCGAGGATTTTTCCAATAATCTTTAGGTGTTTTAATCAAACCTTTTACAATAATTGCATCAATAAAGCGTTTACCATAGATTTCTTTTAGTGTTAACTCTACTAAATCTTTTAACTTCAAACTAAATTCTTTATCGTCCATCTGCAAAGCTAATAAACTCGCATTGTATGAAGATGGTAAATCTCTTACAGTTGTTTGAGAGGATAAACCTACTGATGATGAGATTGTTTTCTTCTTATGTACTTCTAAAGGGTCAAAAATACTAACATCTAAAGTGGATAAATTTTGCACATCATCTTCTTTTGGAATATATGAAATACCTTGATTCTCTTTAATCTTGTAAGTATCATATAAATCACTAACCATAGCAGGAGTAAAATCACCTTTACTTCGTTTTAGTGCTGTTTTAAGTTCGGCAAAACTATTAGTTTTAACAACTATTTTATTATCACTTCTTACTTTAGAACTTATTAGTTCACTTGCTTCATAATCACTTAGCATGTCTATACCTCTTATAGCAGGTGCTAATAAAGATACGCCACTTATTTGGTTTAGTTCATACTCTGGAATTATATGAAATGTAAGATGTTTAGCTAAAACTCTAACACTTTTTTCTTTTAAGTAGTTTGTATATATCCAAACTGCTTTTTTATTATTATATTTATCTAATTCAAAACCATTAATATTGTTATTTTCAGGATCATGATGATTAGCATCAACCATATTTAAAGGAATTATTTCTATTTTATAACCAAATTTCCATGCATCGTTGTAATGATGCCTTATGATAAAACCACCTTCGAGAATTTCAGCTTTTATCATAGCTCTTTCCATTAGACCTCTATAGTATCTGCCACTTATTTCAAAGTTTTCAACTTCACTAAATTCGGCAAATAAAGCCTCGGCTTGTCTATTGAATTCCTCATTACTTGATCTAAACTGTAGATTAATTTCATCGCCGATGACTTCTCTTCTAAAAGACTTAGTAATTGAAGCTACTATATCGTTATTCTTGTGTAAAGATATAGCGTTTTCATTAATACATATAGATTCACTGTCATCATCTACATGTTTTTGTCTATCTACTTCGGCTAATAGTTTAATGTACATACTAGCATCAAAACCACGATTAAAAAAGTTAGTAAAAGGGTATTTTAGACTTCTAAAACCGTTCATGGCTCTATGTAGCCATTGTGAATAATTTACATTACTCGACATGCTTCCCTCCTTATTAGAGGTTCATTCTCTAATACATGTACATTAGCTCTTGCTTGTCTTATCGCTAAATTTAATTCCGAAATACTTGTAAATCTCATAGTAGTATCACATTTAGTGAAAGATTTCAGTAAACCACCCTTTAACATATCAGCTCTTACATCAAGTAGAAGTGTCAAATATTCTTGTGCATCAATTTGAGCGTCAATAAGTTTTTGTTCATTTGTCAAAACTCACTCCTTGTTTTTTAAAGAAGTATACCGAAAGTGGAAGAACAAGCAAGACCCCCACAAAACATGTACCTCATGAATTGTTGTTAAAAATATTTTTTATGCAACGCCTATCAAACGCTAAAATCTTGCTTGTTAAGTAGAGTATATAGAAAAAACGCTTAATCTTTTTAATTAAAGGTTGTTTTAAGCTATTCTCTTGTATACTCTTTTCAACAACCAAAAGAGGTTGAAATAAAATTATAATAAAAGGTATAGAAATGTTATTAAAAAAAGAAGAGGTTATCCCTGAATCAAGGTTAGAGAGAGTGCAAATCCCGTTTAAAGCGAATAGAGACTTAAAAGATAAATTAGACCTAGTGTCTAAAGAGTTAGTTGTTAGTAGACAAGGCTTAATTGAACAAATACTGATTAAAAATCTAACATCATTGTTAGAAGAGATAAACAATGGAGATTAAATTGAAGCAAATTAGTTTAAAAAGAGGTAAACATGATTTTATCATTAGGTATAATAGTGGCAAAGCAATGGGGTATATTGATGGCGTGAATATCGGTGTAGCTATAAAACCCGATCAGTTAATACATCGTTTTGAAGTGCTAACTAGCATGAAGGATCAATTAAAACTAGAAGACTTTGAATAGTCTTCTAGCGGTGGTGTTGATACTGTTTAGTTTCAAAATCTACATTAAAATATAAATTTAGAGTGTGTATCATTGCATGACAATCCAAATAATCATTTCTAGTTCTTATTTTAGTCCATATTCCATCATTCATTAAATCTTTTTGTTCAGCAGTTAGTTGCATAGAATAATGTTTCATTTGCAATTTACCATGATTTGCAATAAACTCCTTTTCATCGCTAATAATTGTTTCATTAACATAAAATAAGCGTCTAACATAATTAAAACCTTTTTCACTCTCATCTTTAGCACTAACTTTATTTAAAGTTCGGCTTATAATCATTGCTAAATCATCTTTTATAGCCGTATTGCTCATCACTAGAGTTTTATATTTCACTTCTACATCATCATCTAAAACCTCTTTTCTATTACTAACTTTATATAGTTGATCGTCAAATAATTTATCAACACCCAAACAGCCGAAAACTTCTTGATCTGTAATACCATTACTATCAATATAGTCTTGTAGAGAAACTAAGAAAGCCTTTGCTTCAGCGATTCTATCCACACTACCTTTTTTATATCCCCTTAAATCCATTATAATTCCACTTACTTGAAAATATTTATCAATAGATTTATACATTCTAGTAAATAAATCCCTCACAAATTCAAAATCTTCATCTGTATCGTTGCTAACAGCTTTCCCATGTGCGATAGTGTACTGGACATTGTCATAAGTAACAGCAGATAAAACCCAATATACATGATCTTTTTGATTATCCACTCCAAGGAAAATTTTATATGTATCTTCAGGTATAACTAATTCATTTAGTCCTGAACCGAGTTTATGGATATCATCAATATCTATAATATCTATTTTAGAAGAGTAAAGCTCATTGAAATAATCTCTATATATCCTTGCAAGGACATTTATGGACTCATTAGCTTTAATAATTAGTGTCATCATTTCATCAAAAGGGGTGAAATAAGTAGCAAGGGCGTTTACTAGATATCCTATGGATTCTGCACCTTCTTCACCTTCAACAATTTTAAATCCACACTTCCCCTCTTTTATGAGTCGATCTTTTGTGTAACTATCAAATTCATGTTTGCAATAAGTACACACTAAATGAGCTTTCCTCTCTTTAGCAATTTTAAGATGATCTAGCATATGGTAAGTGTTTTCATCTTTGTTAAACTCTTTCATGTATTCATCTTTAGTTAAAAATTTTAGATTGTTTGAAGTTGGATAAAACAACTCATGACATGAAGGGCATTGTAAGCACCACTCTTTTTTTAATTCACAATCTAAATATGATTGATCTATAGGATCGCCGATATGCTCCCAACTTGACACGCCTACAATTTTTCTACCCATTTTAGAAAAAGATTTTGTTCTATTTATGAATTCACTAACATCAGCCATACCGCCTTTAAATAGTCTAATCTCATCAAGTAATAGCACTTTTATTGATTTAGCATTTCTAGCTAAAGCAGTATTACCTGCAATGACCCATTTGCCACTATAAGTCACTTTTAGATTATCTTTTGTAGCCGTTGTGGTCTCTTTAGCGTATTTTTGTATAGCATCTCTGTAGGTTGGTACAGATTGAATAAATGGATTAATTTTAGTAGAAATATATTGTTTAACTTCTGATTCTAAGGGGATTGATATTTGCACCATGCCGCCAACAGTATCTAAAGTTTTAACACCTGCTATAAATAGAAATGATGTTTTGGCTGTTTGTGTTGAAGCTTTTACCCATTGAAATACGGTTGATGGTTTATCAAAATCATCACACATACCCTTTAAATGTGGTGTAATATCAAAACTAAAATCACCTGCAAACGCCGATGTTTCAGTTGTCATCTTAATATTGTTTACAGCCCAGTCGGTAGTATTTTGGAGCATTTGCCATGTGTAACTAGATTTGTATAAAACGCCTTCGTGAGTATTAATCATAGAAAACTCCTTTTTAAGATTAAGTATAGCCTTTTTAATTTAATACTTGTTAGACTTCTAAAATAGAAAAAAAGGTTGTTGAATGGAAAGAGATTATCAAATTATGTATTTTGCAACATGTGCTAAATACTTATGTATAGGTTTTACTGATGGAAAAACTAGCAAGATATTCAAAAGTAAGAAAAACGGTAGGTTAAAAAATCGTGAAATTGAACAAATTGAAAGAATCTTAGAGAATTATACTATATATGCAATAGATAGGGAAAACATACTAATAGGTATAGTGCGTACTTTGATAGATTATAAAGCTCCACTTGTATATAACTTCATCACCAAGCATATAAACTTACCACCTTGGCAATTATCTAAGCGTATAGGGTACTATCATAGACCTAATTATGTTCCACTTAAGTACCAAGCCGAACATACACCTAAATTAGAAACTATATGTTTAAAATCATGCACTAAAATTAAAAAAACAGTTAAAGATCAACTAGAACACATACATAATGCTTTTAAAACAGATCAACTAAAACATGCCAATGCGTATGAATACATGTATGTGGTATCTAGTACAAAAAGAGAACATTCACTTAAAATAGGTGTAACTGATGATATTGATGCAAGACTAATAGCTCTTAAGAAAAAGTTTCCATCTGAAAAATTCAATCTTGAAAAATTATATACACATAAGAAACAATTAAGATATTCTACATTTATTTTCGATGAAGAGCAAAAAATACATAATATATCAAATAGAGCTGGATATCACAAGAAAGACCGTCATGAATGGCACGAGCTTTCACTTAAAGCTCTTCATAAATACTTTAAAAAATTAGGTTTTAAAAGAGTTAAGAAAACTAATCCATTCAAGATTAATCCATTCAAGATTGTAAATTTAAAACCTAAAGTATTTTGCAAAAATGAGAGATTGAATTTTTCCGATGAAGTAGATAGAAATACATATTTAATGGTTAGAGAACCTGACTTTGACGAGTGGTTTGAACTTCTAATAAGCCAATGTGAAAGCGTTTTAGATATCGATCTACACAACTATATATTATATGATAGGGAGTACGCTAAATTGATACATAGTTTGTATACTGGAGTTAATATAGTGAACAAAATCCCTTCAATCGTAGGAATGTTGAATAATTTCCTTCATTTCATGGAGAAAGACTCAAATTTTAGCAATGTTGCTACCTTGCAAAAAATAGAGGTTGTAATCATGCTTATATACTTGCAATATATTGATATAGCCGAATCATTGCAAAAAAAGCTAATTTTTTTCAAAGAAGTCTTTGGAGAATTTGAGTTTGGTAATCCTGATAATGTGTATTTGAAAATTCTCGGCACAATAGATTCAAGATTCAACCAGTTTAAATTAGAATTGAATTAGAGGGCGATATACCCTCTAATCATTCAATTTCCCTATCAAATCATCTACATTTCCATTATTTTCAATTAATAATTTCATAACTAATTGCATAACATCATAAAAAGCTAAGTCGTTATCTGTGCTTGTATTAGCAAAAGAGTTTAAATCTTTTATCCTCTTATCGTAATGAGCATCTAATCTCTTGCTAATGTCGTTTCTATTAAGATTCTCTAAGTCAATAGGTAATAATCGTAAATCATTCTTATAGTTTGTTACAAGTTGAGTTTGTAACTCACTCATAGCTTTGTCAACCTCATCAGCTCTAATAGTTGCACCTCGTGCTAATTCATTTTCTAAAAGTATCTTTTCTAATTTAGCTTCGGCTATATTTGCATCAGCTTCATCTTTTCTATCTCTTGCATCTCCAAAACTTTCATGTTGTACTTTACTTCTTTTACTTGCAAACTTGTTAGTTAATTCTTCTTCAAGCTTAAGCAAATCGTGTTCATGTTTAGCTTTTAATTTATTGCCATGATATTCAACTTCATACTCAACATGTAACTTAATTGCATCACTTAATTCAAATTTTTTGGATAGAGGTAAGAGTCCTTTTTGCATATACCATTTCAATCTATGCTCATCAATCATTAACAACTTCATTAGTTCAAATTTACCAATTCTCATTAAATCCACCTTTTTTAGGTATATATTACTAAAAATTAATTGATATGACAACTGTATAAATTTTATACAGTTTTGTGATTAAAAAGTGTACAGACGGGAAAAAAGTTGTTAAAATGTAACTGTTTTACGACGAAACACACGATTTATAACTGTTTTTCGGCATTCTAACCTTAATTGAAACTTAGATATCCGAAAATATACCGATGATCGGAGGTTTTTTTGAGCATAAAAAATACTATATTTTAAGCTATTTTACCCCGCCCCGTGCAAACTTGTTTAAGGTTGTAAAAAAAATTATTCAGAGAGAGGAAAGCCGCGAATTTTGCAATCCCCATG
>Ga0256914_1000138_pt1 | contig 69222 bp, 53 predicted proteins | sample HulkmetaG_FD_191571 | JGI IMG/M metagenome (GOLD analysis project Ga0256914, IMG submission 191571) | Hydrothermal chimney microbial communities from Main Endeavour vent field at the Juan de Fuca Ridge, Pacific Ocean - Hulk | ecosystem: Environmental > Aquatic > Marine > Hydrothermal vents ...
GGGGTGATGGTGGGGGTGGGGGTTTGGGTGGGAGTGGGGGGTGGTGTGAGGGTGGGGGTGAAGGTGGGAGGATGGAGGGTGGGTGGACGGGTGGGAGAAATCCGCGGGGTGGAGGAGATCTGTTTGTAGGCGCGGATGAGTAGCAGGGCGGCAATAATGATTATGCTGAGGCTGATTAGGATGAGTTTACGAAATGCTGGCATACACTCCCCTTTTGCAGGGGAAGTGTATGCCATTTTGTCCAGGGAGGCAAGCAAGAGCCGCCCCCCCTGGGGGTTGGGGGATGGTTAATGGGCCAGGAACGGGAGATAGCCACGGAGGTGACCACGACTTTCGGCTTGTGCGGGTATCTCCACTTCCCATGGCCCGAACCGTCCGCCCGCGGGTGTGGTCAGCAGGTACAGGTAGGTGGTTCCCGGCCCGACGTTTTTGTCCACGAATTCATAGGTTACCTCACTCGTGTCCTGCACGGTGGGTGTTAGTGGGCTTTCCGTTAGGCGGTGCCATTTGCCGCCGGGCTGGGATCGCCACACGTCAAAGGTAGGGGCGAATGGCCGCGGAACGGATACGCTCCAACGCAGGTGGACGGTCCCGTCCATGATCTGGGCGGTGAATTGGTTGACGGTGACCCATGTGGGTGCGATGTACCCGAAGTTGATGTTCAGGTTGTCCCTCAGTGTCGCGGAGAGGGAGAAGGTCTGCGGGCTGGGTGATGTGCGGACGTAACCGCTGATCTGGTATGGTGTTTCGACGGAGTAGGTGCCGGGAAGGAGGTGTTCGACCAGGTACCGTCCGTCCGGCCCTGTGGATGTGGTGATGTCCACGGCCTCTCCCAGCACGTTGGTACCGGTGATGTGAACCGGGACGTTTTGAATGGGGGTGTTTTCGCCCGCGTCTTGGGTCGCGTTTCCGTTTTGGTCTACCCAGACGATCCCGCCGATGCGCCCGGTGGGGATGAGTCCGATATCCCACTGGTCGGCTGTGTCCCCGCTCTGGAGGGTGAAGATCGCGGTGCGTCCGCTATCCCGGTCTGCGTCGCTGTCCACCGCGTCGTCCCCCGCGTTGGGCTGAGTGAGTGTGTATCCGTCCGGCACTACGATGTGGATGTAATATTCGCCGGCAGGGACCTGGGAAAAGGTGTAATGGCCCTGGTCGTCTGTTTGCGTGTCGGCGAAGAGGGTGCCATCCCCGGTGTACAGTTCGACACGTACGCCCGCGATGCCGTTTTCGCCACTGTCCTGGAGGCCGTTTCCGTTTGCGTCTTCCCACACGTAGTCTCCCACTGTGGCACTCACTTCTGTGCCTCCGGCTACCTGTGCGGCCTGAACTGCCCGGTACGCGTCGACTCTTCCGTAGCCGTAGTACGGATCCCAACCGGGATCTCCCAGGTCAGTGGCTGAACTCTTCAGGAGGTTTTCCAGGTCTTGGTTGGTCAGGTTGGGGTTGACGGCTAACATAAGGGCCGCAACGGCCGCGACGTGGGGGGAGGCCATGGAGGTCCCGCTACGGGAGGCGTAGGGCCCCGCTCCCCCTTCCCAGTCCGTGCTGTAGATGCCCACGCCGGGGGCGGCCAGGTCAATATAATCTCCGTAGTTGGAAATGCTCCACCGCTGGTCGTTCCAGTCTGTGGCCGCGATGGCCAGCACGTGGTCGTATGCCGCGGGGTAGACAGGTGAATCGCTGCCATCGTTGCCGGCTGCTGCCACGACAAGAACTCCCTTGTTCCACGCGTAATCCACCGCGTCCTTGAGGAGGGAGGAGTCTACGGTGCCGCGTAAACTCAGGTTGATGATGCGGGCACCGTGGTCCGCGGCGTAGGTGATTCCCTGGGCTACTTTGCTGTAGTACCCAGCGCCCGAACTGCTCAGCACTTTGATGGCCATGACGCGGGTGTTGAACCCAATGCCAGCGATCCCCAGGCCGTTGTTGGTGGCCGCGGCAATAATCCCGGTGACGTGGGTGCCATGTCCGTTGTCGTCAGAGGGATCGCTGTCGTCGTTGACGAAATCCCATCCCGCGACGATTTTGTTTTGCAGGTCAGGATGGTCCATGTCCGCGCCGGTGTCCACTACCGCGACCAGGATGTCGGCGTTCCCTCTGGTGATGTCCCAGGCCTGGTCCGCGTGGATTAACTGGGGGCTGTACTGGTGTAAATTGAATTCGGGATCGTTAGGAGTGAACGCGGCCATCACCCGGGCGTCTTCTTCCACGTACGCCACACGGGGATCGGCTTGGTATGCGGCAATGGCTGCCTGGACCCGTGTGGCGGGTACCTGGACAACTACCGCGTTCAGTTGGGGAATCCGGTCGACGACTACACCTTCATGTACGGGAACTTCGTTCAAGCGCAGGGAAGATGTAGGTGTGGATTGGTATTTGACGATCAGTCGAACACCTGAACGGGCCTGCCCGTTGGGTGCTGTGTGAGCATCCGCGAGGGTCGGGACAGGCGTTATGGCCATTCCCAGTATAGCAAGTATGATGATATATCCCACCCAACAACGGAGCCCTTTCATTTTCCCATCCCCCACCCATTTATGTTGTTTGTGTTACTTCCGTGCGTTTTCAGGAAAGTGAGTTGTTCACGAATTCGGTATGTCCTTTTTCAATTTCTACTATAGGCGAATTTTTGCGAATAGCAATGGATAATGAGTAGGGGGAAATTGTACAGATAATATGTGACGTGTACGCGGTGGGATTAGTGGACATCTAACAGTACTAAAGGCCTAAAAGGGGTAGGGCCGGTGGCGGGCAGTCCACCGGCCCTTGGTGTGGGATGTATCTCGGGCGTGTTTTGTCCTTCTGTTATGTCAGCCCCCTCTTGGGGTGAAGGCGTTTGCTTTTTCCTCTTTTAGCGGTAGAGCATGGGCATGAAGATGTGGGCGGGTTGAATTCCCTCTGTGTTCGCGCTCCCAGGTACCCTCACACTCCATGGACCAAATGTTTCGCCTGTGGCGCTTTCCAGTTGGTAAAGGTAGAGGGTTCCTGGTTGCACGGTTGTGTCCGTGTACATGTAGTGTGCGGCGGTTCCAGCCATCTGGTACGGCTGGACAGGGGTAGCGGTCAGCCGTTGCCAGGTTTCTCCTGTTGCCGATCGCCACACGTGGAAGGTAAGCGCTGGTTCGTTGTTCAACCCTACTGTCCACTGGAGTTGGACGGCCTCTTCTGTGGCCTGTGTTGTGAAGGAGGTGATGTGCACCCCGGTGGGGGTGATGTAGCCAAAGTCCAGGGTCAGATCTTCCATGTGGTCTACAGTGAGGGTGGTGGATAATCGACTATCCGTAGTCAGCACGAAACCGTTGACGGACGCGGGTGCGGTGACTGTGTAGGTGCCGGGCAGTAAGTCTTCGACGATGTAGAAACCGGTGTTTGAGGTGGTGACTATTCTGTCGATGGTCTCGTTGATGATGTTGACGCCGGTGATGTGGAGTGGCACGTTGGGAACCCCGGTGGTCTCCCCCGCGTCCTGGACGCCGTTGCCGTTGGAGTCCACCCACGCGCGGTCGCCAATGCGGCCTTTGACTATATCCCCGAAATCGTTGTTCGCGGAGGAACCACTGGGCCCTATCACGACCAGGTCTACCCGACGGACGTTGGGGGTGGTGTCGTCGAGCCCAGATGGTTGAGTTTCAACCACGAAGTAGGTTCCAGGCAGGTAGTGGTTAAAGACGTAGGTTCCATCCGCGCTGGTCACGCGGCATTCCTGCAGTGTGTCCTCACTGCCGTACGAGCCGTTGCCATCATCCTCGTAGAGACATACTTCCACGCTTCCGATGCCCGCTTCTCCCGGATCTTGCTGACCATCTTCGTCCCAGTCGTAGAAGACGGTACCAGCAATGCTCCCTTCTCCAGCATAGCCGAAGTCCGCGTTGTTGTACGCGTCGCCGTAGTTCACGGTGACCAGATGGGGTTGTGGGCCACTTTCGGGCCCGGTGATGAAGGTGTATCCGCTGAGCGCGGGGCTGGATTCGACAACGTCCACCCAATAGGTGCCGGGATAGAGCATGGTAAATCGGTACTCCCCATCCCCCGAGGTGATTGATGCAGCCACCAGGGGATCGTCCGTACCTGGTTCAAACAGGCTATCTCCATCATCGCGGTAAAGGTGGACGGTGACTCCGTTGATGCCGTACCCGGGCCCTTCGTCTTGTTGTCCGTTGCCGTTGGCGTCGTTCCAGATGTAGTCGCCAATGCTGGCCGGCGGACGGCAGGTGACCGACGCGGTGTCCGACGTTTCAGGGACTGTTCGGTTGTACTCATCGAATGCCCCGGACACGGTGGCTGTGTTCAGAGCACTGTCGTCCTCTGCCACGGCCTGCATAGGAATGGTTACCAGGAAACTCTCCCCTGGCGGGAGATCCCGCCCGAAGGAGGATGTCAGGTCTGCCCACTCGATAAAGTCGCTTCCGCGGTTGTTCTCGAGCGGTGTGGCGGATTTGGCGTTGTATTGGAGACAGGTGTTCTCAAACATGTCGCGCAGGGGGAGCCATACGATGGTTGTGCTCCCGGTGTTGGTGATGCGCACTGTGAAGGTGATGGTGTCCCCGATCAGGACAACGTTGTTGGGTACGTCCGGCCCTACTTTGTCCACTACCAGCGCGGGAGGCGGAAGGGGTGTTGGCGTGGGTGTGGGCGTCGGCGTGGGTGTGGGCGTGGCACACAGGACGGTGCTCACGTGTGTTTCCGGGAAGGGTACGCTGGCCGGGTTCCCCTGGTAGTCTGTGTAGTCTACTCGGGAGTCTGGGTACACGTCCACCAGTTGGTTAGGGTACGCTGGGTCCATTTCTACTTGAAAGGTGATGGTGACTGTTTGTGTGATGCCGACAATGCCCAGGTTCCACACGAGCGTTTGACCGGATACGGAATCCGGAGCAGGGTCGGCTGTGCCGGGGATGTAGTGGACGTCGTTGGGCAGGATGTCGGTGACCACGACATCGGTGCCCGCGGCATTGCTGATGATGGTGGCGATGTCGTTGAAGATGCCGTTTAGGTCGCTGGAATCTGGGGATTCGTAGTAGTTGGCTGGCGTGGTGGCCATTGTGCGCAGGACGTTGCGCGCGAGGTTTTCCACATCCTCTCCGTGTTCGTCCCCGATGTTGTCCAGGTTGAGGCCAATGGTGTAGATGACGGTGCCGTTGTTTTTGGCCGCGGCGGCCTGGTTGATGGCGTCGTCAGTGCAGTGCGTGGGCTGTGAGGGCCATGTGTCGCATTCCCATCCGTCGTGGCTGCGATTCGCCACTCCATCGGAGAGGAGGACGATCACGTGCGCGGCATCACTTCGGCCGTGGGTGTGTAATTCCTGTTGGGCTTCGTACACTGCATCACCGATGTTGGTGTATCCGCCAGTGTCGATGTCGTCAATGGCGTCCTTAACGTCGTTGAAGTCGTTGGTGAGCGGTTCATCCAAACTGGCCCAGTCCGCGTATGAGACAAGTCCTACCCGATCCAGGTCGGGGTTTAACTGGTTGACCAGTGCCTTGGCCGCCTCTTTGGCGTCGGTGATGGGTTGTGGCGGGTTGCCCCCAGCATCGTCCATGGATCCGGACCGGTCAAGGACGATCATCACGTCTAAGGGCCGTCGCTCTGTGACCGGATCCCCCGCTCCACGAACGTAAAGGTGCACTTCCGCCCGCTGGCATTGGGAGAGAGGTTGGGCGTCTTTGTCCGTGACGAGGTGAGGGGGATTGCTGGGCGTGGGTGTGGGGGTCGGTGTCGCGCCCGGTATGACGGTTGGCGTGATGCGGATGTCCTCTTCGCCGTCCTTGGACGGTGAATTGTGGGCGGAAAGGACGGAGACGATGATGTCGTCGTTTCCGCACACGCTGAGGTCCATGCTCATTTCGTAGATGACAGCCCATTCCCATTGGAAGGTGGTGTCAAAGCCCGGATAGGAATCCGGGACTGTGTCGGGGGAGAGGAAGGGGGATTTGTACTTTCGTTTGTTGGTACGCGTGCCCGCCAGCGTGATATCCCAAACTGTGTGGTTGAGGTTCCACGCTAATGAACTGGCCGAGACCAACCCCGGCGGTGGGGTGCCATCCCCATCGCGGCCGTTGGGGTCAGATAACCAGTCATGCTCTAAAGGGTCTTGGTCGTTGTCCTCATCGTACAGGTAATCCTGTTTCCACGTCCAGGTATGGTCTCCACATTGAATGCGAAACCGGACGTGATCAGATCCGAGCAATTGGTCAAATCGGTGTTTGTTCCAGTTGACGCTTTGCACGTAATCCTGATCTGTCGCGTTACGCGCGTCGCCGAACACGTTATCGTTCACGTCAGGGTCAACGCGCATTAAGAGGTACAGTGTGTGTCCGTCCCTGTGGTAGTAAAGGGTTCCCCGGCCATCGTCCGCTTGGCCCAGCACCTGGTAATGGGCTTCATCTCCGCTGTACAGCCCATCCACGGTGGGAACCCCAGATGTGTTCGTGGAGGCTGCAGGAATGCGAAAGCCGGCAATCGCGGTATCCGAGGACGCGCTTTCGCCCAGGGCTGCAGGCGTGTAAGCCATGGCGATAACTATCATCACAATGAACAGTGTAAATGTCCAATATCTCATCTTCATGTATCTCATATCACGAGCCTCCTGTGCTTACTCATGCCGGAGGACCATCACACGGTAAATGACTTCATCTACCCGGTTGATTCGACAGGCAATTGTTCTATACAAATAATACCATCCCAAACACTTAGCGTAGGTTACAATTTGCTGACAATTGCTCTGCGGGAATTTCTGCGAATTGGTGGGGAACTGGGTATCATTCGGGGAGAGGTCTAAGGGGAGGTGTGGGGACGTAGTCCGTGCGGAGGAGGTGGTGTACAATGAGGGTAACTGCCTGCAAGGGCGAAAGGGGAGAAGGACTATGGAGGAATTGGCCGGGGTATTTGCTCCTATTGTGACTCCGTTTCGCGCGGGGGGAACGACAATTGATTTTGCGTGGTTACCGTATTTGCTCTCTTATCTGGAGGCCCACGGTTTGGATGGGGTGGTTCCCATGGGGACTACTGGGGAAGGACCGTCACTGAGTCCGGATGAGCGGAAGGCGCTGTTAGATACGGTGATGGCCCGCCGTGGGAGGTTGCGGGTGATCGCGGGGGTGGGGACGCCTTCTCTGGCCCTTACTATTGAGTTGACACAACACGCGTTCGCGTCCGGGGTGGACAGTGTGTTGGTGTTGCCCCCCTATTACTGGCGTAATGTGTCGGATGAGGGGTTGGTGACGTATTTTCGCACGTTGTGCGATAAGGCCGTGAAACCGGGCCAGAAGATCATGCTTTACCACATTCCCCACATCAGCGGCGTGCCCATTACATTGAACATGCTGGACGCGTTAATGGAAACGCATGGGGATTGTATTTTGGGGTTAAAGGATTCGTCAGGAAATCCCCGCAGTGCGTTGGAGTTTATGCGACGGTATCCTACCCTGAAGGTGTTTATCGGTAGCGATGATCTGGCCGGGTTCGCATATGAAATGGGGGCCGCGGGCACTATCTCCTTGGCAGCCAACGTGGTGCCAGATAAGTTGCAAGCGCTGCGACATTTGGCACAGTCTGGCAAGGATTACACCCAGGCTCAGGAGGAATTGAGTGCACTCCGGGCCTTACTGGTGGAATTCGGTCCGGTTCAAGCGTCCTTAAAGGTGCTATTGTCCAAAATCTTGAATACGCCGTTGACGTTTGTCCGCCCTCCGCTGTTAAACCTGTCTGCCGAACAGCAGTTTGGATTGCTGGCTCGGGCTCGGGAGTTGCCCATTCTCAAGGACCGTAATCTGTAAGGATGTGATATGTCCCCCCAATCCATCCACGTTTTGGTGTAAGGAGAGTGTGTGGTGATGGAGCGAATTTACTTGACCTGGCATGATGTGGATATGTTGATCGATAAGTTGCTACCCCAGTTCACGCACTCCTTCGACGCGTTGCTGATGATCACCCGGGGCGGGATTGTTCCCGGAGGCATTTTGGCCGAAGCGCTGGACATTCGGTACGTACTGACCGCGGCTGTGCGCTTCCCGGACACGGAGGGGGTGGAGAAACGGTTCGCGTGGCCCACTTTCCTCCAGTTCCCCGAGGACGCGTTGTTGGAGAACCGCCGTGTGCTCATTGTGGATGATGTGTGGGATGATGGTCGCACGATTATGACGGTGAAGGGACGTGTGGAACAGGCCGGGGCCATGCCCGAGTTGGCGGTTCTCCACTATAAGCCTACTCGTTCCCTGTTTCCCAAGAACAAGCCGGATTACTTTGCTGCTATTACGGACAAGTGGGTGGTGTACCCGTGGGAGTTGCGGCGAGGCGGGGAGATGATTCGACCTATTACTCCCAGCCCCCTGTAGTCATGTTGGGAGAAGTGAGGAATAGGCGGGCGTTCTGCAGTTCAGCAATGTTTTGAACGCCCGCCTGCTCGTTACGTGCGATAGGATCCGTTAATGGTCACGTAGTCGTGACTGAGATCGCATGTCCACACTTCGGCTTCGCCCTCCCCCAGGCCCAAATCCACCAGGACGTCGATTTCCGGTTGGGCAAAGATGTGGGAGGCTTCTTCCTCGCTGTATGAGGTGGGTGTGCCACCGGCCACCACTTGGAGTGCGGGGCCGCGCTGCCCTTCCTGCCCGCCAGCAAACCACAGGTTGACCCGATGGGGGTCTACCTGCGCGCCCGAGTATCCCACTGCAGCAAGGACACGTCCCCAGTTCGCGTCGCCACCGTAAAATGCTGTCTTGCACAGGGGGGAATTGGCGATAGCTTTGGCCGCGCGCAACGCGTCCTCGTCACTCGCGGCCCCGCGTATTCGTACGGTGACGAACTTGGTCGCGCCTTCCCCGTCCCGGACGATCATGTGCGCCAGCGTTTGGCTGACCCGCGTGAGTGCGTCTACGAAGAGGGGAAATCGCGGGTCGTCAACCGTGAGGATGGGGGAATTCCCTACTTTGCCATTTGCCAGCACCACTACTGTGTCGTTGGTGCTGGTGTCCCCGTCCACGGTGATGCGGTTGAAGGAGGCGTTCACGGCTTGGCGGAGTGCCTGGTTCAGGGCTTCACCGCTGATGGCGATGTCTGTGGCGATGACGGCCAGCATGGTTGCCATGTTCGGGTGGATCATCCCGGCCCCTTTTGCTATTCCACCGATGACCGCGGGGGCTAGGGGGGCGGGGAGAGTTTCTACCGCGATCTTGGGCACCGTGTCTGTCGTCATAATCGCACGCGCCGCTTCCTCCCAGCCGTCCTCGCGCAGGCGTTGAACCAGGTGGGGAAGCGCGCTTTCAATTTTCTCCACGGGCAGAGGCACGCCGATAACGCCTGTGGACATGATGAACGCGCTGCTGGGTGGGAGATTCAGGGCGTTTTCCGCGGCCTGGGCCATACGTTGAGCAGCCAGCATCCCGGGGTCTCCGGTGCACGCGTTGGCGTTGCCCGCGTTGATGAGTACGGCTTGCACGCGGGCTTCGGGGCCTTGCAGCAGTTCGCGGTCGTACAGGACCGGGGCCGCGGCGAACGCGTTTTGGGTGAATACGGCCGCGGCTGTCGCGGGGATATCGCTCACCACCAGGGCGAGGTCCAGGGCTTGGTTGGGCTTGATGCCCGCCGATCCACCTGCGGCCCTAAAGCCGGGAATCACCAACCTGATCATGAGTTCTCTCCTTCTAGTCACGCTTGAATTTGGTGTAATCAGGCGCGGTGTACGGGCTTACCCCTCCCCCCTCAATGTTGACCAGGGCGCGCACTTTGAGGGGCAGGCCGAAGAGTTTGATGAACCCTTCCGCGTCCTTCTGGTTGTACACGTCACTTTCGCCAAAGGTTGCGTAATCCTCCCGGTACAGGGAAGTGGGCGACTTGCGCCCCACGACCCACACGTTGCCCTTGTACAATTTCAGGCGCACCGCGCCTGTGACGGTTTTCTGGGTTTCGCGCACGAACGCGTCCAGTGCTTCGCGCAGGGGGGTAAACCACTTGCCATCGTACACCAGGTCCGCGTAGCGGAGCGCGATTTGTTGTTTGTAGTGTAAGGTATCCCGGTCCAGACAGAGTTCTTCCAGGGCTTGATGTGCGGTGACCCAGATTGTGCCGCCCGGGGTTTCATAGACGCCGTGGGATTTCATGCCGACCAGGCGGTTTTCCACCAGGTCCACGCGGCCAATGCCGTGTTTGGCGCCCAGCGCGTTGAGTTCCTCCATGATGCCCACCAGCCCGCGGGATACGCCGTTGATGCGTACGGGAACTCCTTCTTCAAATTCCAGGGTGATGTATTCTGGTTCGTCTGGGGCGTCTTGAGGGTTGACGGTGAGTTTGTACATGGCTTCTTCGGGTTCGAGCCACGGATCTTCCAGGGGGCCTCCTTCGTGGCTCATGTGCCAGAAGTTCGCGTCTCGGCTGTAGATGGATTTCCGGGTGTGGGTAACCGGCACATTGTGCTGGGCCGCGTATTCCAGTGCATCCTCGCGGCTCCGAATATGCCATTCCCGCCAGGGCGCGATGATCTTCAGTTTGGGGTTGAGGGCCATGTATGTGAGTTCAAAGCGCACCTGGTCGTTGCCCTTTCCCGTGGCTCCGTGCGCCACCGCGTCCGCGCCTTCCAGTTCCGCGATTTCTACCTGCCGTTTGGCAATGAGTGGTCGGGCCATAGATGTGCCTAGAAGGTATTTGCGCTCGTAAATTGCGCCTGCTTGCACCGTGGGTAGCACGTAGTCGCGCAGGAATTCCAGGCGCAGGTCCTCAATGTAGATCTTGCTGGCACCCGAGGCGAGGGCTTTCTCTTCTAGCCCTTCCAATTCTTCTTCTTGGCCCAAGTTGGCTGTGAAGCAGATGACTTCACAGCCGTAGTTTTCCTTCAGCCAGGGGACGATGACTGACGTGTCCAACCCTCCGGAATAAGCGAGGACGACCTTTTTGATTTCTCCTTGTGCCATGGTTCATTACTCCTTCCTTAGGATACAAGTTCATTGGTCCACATGTCGTGAATTCTGGGTGGGGGAACTCCTTGTTTTGTCCTGTGATCGGGGGGAGTTCCCAGGCCGGGTAAACAAAAAAGCCACGGGGATATGAAATCCCACGTGGCTTTACGGGCGAGAGGTGTGCACCAGGACAACGCGCGCTATCCCAGGCGGGTGGACCTCCCGCCCGGCCTGTACCTCACGCGCAGTCCAAGTGTCTGTCCTTGAAGCATCATCATCCTCCGCAGTGCTGGCACAATTATGGGGGAAACTTCCTCTCGCGTCAAATCTTGACTCTTCGCGATTGGGCTACGGTGAGTCGCCGCAGGCGGCTTTGGCCTCCGCGGGCCCGGGTTTCCAACCACCGGCTGTTGAGTTTGAGGGCCCTCTCATTCCGGTATACACTTAGGGACATGTCGGGTGGTGGTAGTCCATCTCCTTGCCCAGGAGCACGTATGGGACGACGGCAGTGGCAGGATGGTGTTATTGGCTGGGGGATTGGGATCGGCGCGGCCGCGCTGTTCCTTGTGTTGACGGCTGTTTGGCCCGATACCCCCGATGGTTGGTTTCACCTTCAACGCGTGCGCGCTCTCTCCGACGCATTGCGTTGGGGTGTGATATATCCTCGTTGGTTCCCTGATTTCGCGTTTGGTTATGGATATCCGGTGCTCAACTTTTACGCCCCGGCTTTTTATTATGGTCCTGCCCTTCTGCACCTAATGGGTGTGGACATTATCCCTGCCGTGCGAGGCGTCCTCGCTTTAGGGTACGGTCTGTCCGGGGTGGCCGCTTATGTGGCTGCCCGACGTTTCCTCTCGCCCTGGGGGGCGGTCGCTGCAGCCGTTTTCTATCTCGTGTACCCGTACCATTTGTACGATATGTTTGTTCGCGGGGCGTATCCCGAGTTCATCGCGTTTGTCTGGCCTCCACTTCTCTTGTGGGCTGCCCACCGGTTGCACGTTCATGGCCAGGCTATGGATTTCTTGTGGGTGGTCTTTTCCTGGAGCGGTTTGATCCTCACGCACAATTTGACGGCGTTCATGGTGGGGTGCGCGTACGGGCTTGCTCTGCTGGTGATGCTGTGGCGGATCCCGCGAGTCGCACTCCGACATGGCTTCGCGTTGGTTTTGGGGACGTTGTTGGCTTCTTTTTACGTGTGGCCTGCTCTCTGGGAGATGCGGTGGGTGGGCTTGGGCAGTGGTCCTGATGTGCACGGCTATGTCCGCCATTTGATCGCTCTCCAGGATGTGTTCACCTGGTCGGGCGTGTACCATTATCCCACCGCGGATGTGCCGGTGGTGCCAGTACCCGCGTATGTAGGTATTCTGGTCGTGGTCGCGGCTGTCGTGGGGGGGCGAGACCGGCGTCCTCTGTGGGGGGTGTTGATGGCGGCGGTTTTGTTGCTCTTGGTCATTATGAGTCGGGCATCGGCCCCCCTGTGGGACGCGTTGAGTTTTATATTGGGGAAGTTGCAATTTCCCTGGCGCTGGCACACTTTGTTGACGCTGGCCGGAGCGCTTTTGCTAGGTCTTTTGGTGGATTGGTGGACGGATCAGCGCCCATTCGCCCGCGCGGTGCTGACCGTGGGGGTGATTTTGTACCTGGGAGTATACGGTCTGTGGGGGCTGCGGGTCACGCCCGCGTGGTACACGGATCGCGATGTGACGGTGGAGCAGATGTGGGCCTTTGACGCGGAGCACGGTCAGGTGGGCGCGTCGTGGACCGGTGAATTTCTGCCCCGATGGGTTACGGAACAACGATGGGCTATCGGCCGCGAGCCAACGGTGAGCACGGTATTGCCGGCCGCGCGGATTACCGAACTTCACCTCCAACGCGAAGGGTATCTTTCCCTCACGGGGGAGTACACGGCCGCGATCCCTAGCGTGTTGACTTTCCATCGTTTCTATTACCCTGCATGGCAGGTGCGTGTGGACGGTCAGGTGGTTTCCCCCATTCCCTTGACGAATCTGGGCTTGTTGGCCGTCCGTGTGCCCGCGGGCCAACACACGTTTGACGTGCGCTGGCGGCCAACGTGGGCAGTCAATTGGGGACGTTCTTTGACCGCGTTGGCGTGGTTCCTGGTGTTCATGTTGATTGTGCGGGTCCGCAAGAGGGTTCCTTCTCGCCTGGCTGTGGTTTGGGGCGTTGTGGGGCTGTTGTCCCTGGTCGGGTCCCTGGGGATTCTGGAACGGCATGTGCCCTTACCGCTTACACACGCTTCGTACTCCCAGGTTTCCCTTGCCGGCTCTCGCGTTGAGGTCCAGGGGGAGATGGCGCTTGTGCGCTTACACTGGCTAGTTCAAATGTATGCGCCTGGACTTACTGTGTTCGTCCACCTGGTAGACGAACACGGCCACGTGGTCACCCAACACGATGCCCCGCTGGGAGGGATCTACACCCCACCCAGCCGGCAATTCCCCGGCCTTTTGTTGCCTGATGATCACCCGGTGTCCTTGAAGGGTGTGCCGCCGGGCAGGTACCACTGGGTCATTGGATTGTACCCCCCTGCGGATCCTGCACATCCCCTTGTGCCAGTGCGTGGAACCACACCTTTTGTGGACTTAGGTACGATTTTGGTGGGAGGGCGACAGTGAAGGGAAAGGGGGTAAGGGTAGGTTGGGTGGTGCTTTTCCTGGTTCTCGGGCATTTGCTCCTGGCCGGTGCTTACAGTCTGTGGGTTCCCCTGGGGGAATCTCCGGATGAGGCTGATCACTGGGCGTATATCCAGTATCTGGCTCGGGAACATCGCCTGCCTCGGGGGCCTGAACTCACCCAGGCGAAGCACCCTCCCCTCTACCACGCTACCGCGGCCCTGGTGTCTTTGGTAGCCACGCGGGATGTGGGTTTTCTGGATAGCCGTCTTTTTTTGCGTTCAAACCCGGATGTGAGTTTTTGGGCTCAGGATGTGCAGACAGGCGCGTACGGGTACAATTCCTTCATTCATACTACGTATGAGGATTGGCCGTGGCGGCCGGGACCCAGGGCCTTTCATTGGGCGCGCTTTTGGTCGGTTTTGTTGAGTACGCTGACGGTGTGGGTAACGTATCGAGCCGTGCGCTTGGCTTTCCCCTCTCTCGGGGAGATGCCTGCACTCTTGGCCGCGGCCCTTGTCGCGTTCTTGCCAGAGTTCGCGTTCATTGGTGGGGTTCTGAACAATGACACACTGGCCGCCTTTCTGGCCGGCGCTGCTCTATGGGGCAGTTTGGCCATTTTCCGGTCCGGGCGCTGGTCGGCTGGTTGGTGGACTCCGCTGGCCCTGGGGTTGGGTGTGTGGACTAAGGTGAGCACGCTCGCTGTGTGGCCCGTTGCGCTCTGGTTGAGCGCTACTCCCCGCCGCCGCTGGTCCTATGCCCTGCTGACGGGCGGACTTGCCGCGGTTGGGGGGGCTCCGTGGTTTATCCGGAATGCGATCCTGTACGGGGATCCCCTGGGGATGGCTCTTGTGCGGGCTACTGTGGATGTCCGTACGACACCGTGGACGTGGGCAGATACGCGCTGGTTGCTCAGTGGGTGGTTCCACTCCTTTTGGGGGAAGTTCGGGAGCGCGGGACACATCCCCATGGCCCGGGGAATCTACGTGGTGCTGGGAGGATGTTCCCTGGCGGCTTTCTTGGGGATCCTGTGGGCGTTTGCTCAGCGTTCCCGGATCCGGGAGATGCTGGTGATATTTGCCGTGACCGCGGTGAGTGTGGCCGCGGCGATCTGGCGGTATTCCCTGGTTGCGTTGGGTACGGATCAGGGCCGCTTGCTGTTTCCCGCTCTGGTTCCGCTGGCTGGTTTAATGGCTGTTGGTTGGCTCGCGTGGGTCCCCCGGCATCGCTGGCCGCACGCGACAGCCCTTCTCACTCTGGCGTTGATGGTTCTGGGAGGATACGGGGGGATTGGGGTTATCCGTCCGGCATACGCTCCCCCGCCGTCCGCCCACGTGAGCGCGCGCAGTCGGTTGGATTCCCCTGTGCGCTTCGGGTCCCTTGCGCTGGTGGGTTGGGAGTTCGCCCAGGATCTGACGTTGTACTGGCAGGCCTGGGCTCCCATCACAGAGGATGTACGGGTAGTGGTTCGTTTTGTGGACGAGGGTGGGCGAGTTGTCTGGGAGTGGAAGCGATCTCCTGGTGCGGGGCGGTGGAGCACAGATCACTGGCCTGTGCATTACATCATGCGGGATGTATACCCATCGGCGCGGTGGCAGCACCTGAAGCCTGGCCGCTACCGTGTGGAGGTGGGGGCATATGTGTTCATGGGGGATCACATCCATCCCCAGGGATACGCGTCAACTTTTGTCCCCCTGGGGATGGTGGAAATTCGGTGAGAGGGTGGTTCCTCAGGATGTCATTAAGTACTCGAACGCGTCCATGAACGCTTCTTCGATAAGTGTCCACCCCCTATCCATGTGGTAGATTTCAATGGCTTCCTCGATCATGTCCGAGAATTCCCCGTCCGAGTAGTCCAGTTCTCGAGACCAGCGGTCAATGAGGCGTTCGATTTCCTTTTGCCGCGGGTGGGAAATTTCCCGCATTAACAGTGCGCCCAGGATGAGCAGGCGTAAGCCTTCGTCTAAGCGGCCGAGTTCTGTGGCCATCATGCCCAATTCCGCAAACACTTCGGCCTCGCCCGCGCGATCCCCCACCTCCTGCTGGATGGCCAGAGCCATGCGGAATTTGGTATGGGCATCCCGGTATCGCCCTTCGTTGACATCAATCGTTGCCAGATATTGCCACGTTGCCGCGGCCGCGTATCGATTTTGCATGTGTGTACTACCTCACTATCCACGGATACAGTTTGGTTACCGCGAGGATCATACCCACCCCTATCAGGATTGCCAAAACTGCCTTGTCGCTACGTGACATGCGCAGGGGACGCCACACTGTGCGTCGACGACCTTCCGGCAGGGTTGCGCCCAGGCCGCGAGTTTCAAGTGCCCAGCCCAGGGATTGAGCCATGCGCAACGTGCTGATAATCATGGCTACCAGGATGGGAAGCCGAGCGCGCAGGCGCTGCCACCAGTGGCCCTGGTCCAGCACAAGCCCGCGCGCCTGTTGGGCATCTCGAATTTGTTCGTACAGGCCGGCCACTGTGGGCAAGTAGCGAATGGAGAGCGCGAAGATTAACGCCCATGTGTGGGGTATCCCCAATCCAAGGAACGTGCGCAGGATGTGGGCCGAAGGTGTGGTGAAGAGCCACATAAACGCGGCAAAGGCCAGAGCGTCCAGACGGAACACAGCCCAACATCCGTGCCACAACCCTCCCCATGAGAGGTGGAAAGGTCCCCAGGACCAGAAGGGTGTTCCCACAGGCTGGAGGAGAAACCAGGCCAGGGGAACGAACACGTGGAGGGGGATCATCATTAGCCAGACCCATCGAACGCGCGGCCATGGGATGCCCACTGCGAACAACAGGGCGTGCAAGAACACCAGAGTCGCTCCAATGACAGGTGGCGTGGGCCAAAGCACGACAACGAACACAATCTCCATCGCGAAGAGTAGTTTTACCCTCGGATCCAGCCGGTGAATCCAGGAGTGCCCTTCCACGTACAGGTCAAAGCGAACGCTCATCCGGTTCCCCTCCGTTGGCGATCCACCCAGGCAGTAATGAATTCCTCCACGGTAAGAATTCCCTCGGGCATACCCCACGGGTGCAACGCGTGGGCCAGGCGGGTGATGGGGGGAGGAACGAGGTGCGCCCGCGCCAGGATATCGTTTTGTTGGAAGAGAACTCGCGTGGAGCCGTCAAACACCACCCGTCCCTCCAACAGGACAACCGCGCGCGGGGCCCATTCGGCAACCGTACGCATGTCGTGGGTGATGAGCACAATGGTGTGGCCTGCCTGATGATAAGCGTGAATCAATGTCATCAACTGCCGCGCGGATTGGGCATCCAAGCCACTGGTGGGCTCATCCAGAATAAGAATGCTGGGCCGGGCAGCCAGTACTGCTGCCAGGGCCACTTTACGCCGCAGCCCAAATCCCAGAGTGGCTGGGGGAAGGTGCGCGAACTCTTCCAGGTCAAAAGCCTCGATCATCTCCTGTACACGTTCGTCCACTTCCGCGGGGGAAAGGCCCAGGTTGCGGGGGCCAAACGCGATCTCCTCCCATACGGTAGGCGAGAACAGTTGATGGTCTGGGTTCTGGAACGCGTAGCCGACCAGGCGGGCCAGTTCGTGAACCGCGCGCTCGCGAGTGTCCTCATGTCCGATCCACACAGTGCCCTGGACCGGGTGGAGTAGTCCGTTAACGTGTCGGGCCAGGGTGGATTTCCCTGCCCCATTGGGGCCGACAATTGCCACAAATTCCCCGGGTTGAATGTTTAGGGAGATGTGATGTAAGGCCTCCACACCGTCTGGGTACGTGTAGGAAACATTCTCAAAGCGGATGGGAGGTGGGGTCGCGGGGTGAGGTGCCCACCGAAGTGTGGGTAACGAATGCGATTGGGGCCCACTGATTTTTGGGGGAGGCTTGAGCGCGATCAAGGTGTGAATGGCCTGTTCCTGGTTCAACAGGGGGGGCACATCCAGTCCCATGTGGCGTAGGGCCAGGGAAAGTTCGACCAATTGGGGGAGGGGAATGGCCGCGCGGCGCAGGTCGGTGATGTGGGTGAAGACTTCTTCTGGAGAACCGGTCAACGTTAGGCGTCCGTCGTCCAGCGCGTGGACGGACTGGGCGATCTCCACAGCCCAATCCACCTCCTGGGTCGCGATGAGCAATGTGTGTCCTTCCTGGGCCAAACGAGTCAGCAGGGGCAGGAGTTCATCCCGCCCTACTGGATCCAGGTTGGCGGTTGGTTCGTCCAGGACAAGAACGTGTGGCCGCATGGCCAACACGGTTGCCAGGGCCAGGCGCTGTTTCTGCCCTCCGGACAGGTGCGTGGGATCCCGGTGGCTTACGTGTTGAAGTCCTACCACCTCCAATGCCCATGCCACGCGGCGGGAGATCTCCTGGGGGGGAAGGCCCAAATTCTCCAAAGCGAAGGCCACCTCATCGTCCACCCGCACCTGAAAGATCTGCACCTCAGGATCTTGGAAGAGGAATCCCACATGGGTGGCCAGGTCGGGCACAGGAACCCAACGGGTATCCAGTCCTGCGACCATCACACGTCCGCGAAACGTCCCCCCTGTACGCTGGGGCACAATTCCCACGGTGCTCAGGAGAAGGGTAGTTTTGCCCACCCCTGTGCGCCCCAGGATTACCGCGCGTTCACCCGCGGCAACAGAGAAGCGTATCCCCCGCAGAACCCACGGTGCCGGCGTTTGGGGTGTCTGCGGGGGATATGCGTATTGGACGTTCTCAAATTGGACAGTTGCTTCCCCTGGTGATGTCATTCATGCCATCCAGGCGGTGAGGCCAGGTAAGCCACCTGGGGGAAAGCGCGGCGGACCACTTGAACCAACGGGATGCCAACCACACCTCCCGCCAGCATTTGGAAGAGATTGCCGGGGATTTCCTCCAGGGCCCCGGCCCAGCCAATGCCCATGATTGTGGCTTCCCCCAGGAAGTAGGCCATGACCATGAAAAATCCACCGATCAACCAGCCCAGGGCCATCTTGGTGAGGTCCCGGTTGTACCCGATGTAACCGATAATCAGCCCTTCAATCCCATGGGCCAGCAACGTGAGGGGAGCCCATTGAGCATATCCTCCCAACACATCAGCCAATCCGGCCCCGATACCCCCGGCCAGAAAACCTACTAGAGGACCGAACGTCAGAGCGCTAAAGGTAATAGCCACATCCGAAAGGTTAATATACCCACCCGTGGCTGGAACAGGCACGCGCACGAGCAGGGTGAAGACCGTAGTCAGTGCTATCATCAGCGCGCTAATAGCAATCACTTGAGGAGACAACTGTGTTCGTTCCATTCTCCCCCTCCTCGAATGCACCATTCTTCAGGAACCAGCGGCCCCGCGGTCATTATACGACCTTTCACTCCCAGGCCAAAAGGATTTTCCAGGATGGGAAACCCTCGGATAGCGGGAATACTCCACTGGAGACCTCCCCTCGCGTGACCATGCCTCAGTGGTGAGCCCAATAAATCGCTGCTTGGACCTCATCGGGCTATAATGTGTTAAGAGATCCTGGGCGTTCAACAACATCGGACATGGTACACGCCTTCTCCTTTTTGAGGTGAACATGAACGGGACAGGTCAACCGAATTTGGTCATCACCGGGTTTATGGGGACGGGGAAAAGCGCGGTTGCCCGTGAGGTGGCTCGACAATTGGGCCGCGATTTTGTGGATATGGACGCTTTGATTGAGGAACGAGAAGGGCGGTCTATCCCGCGCATCTTTCAGGAGAGCGGGGAACCCTACTTCCGCCAGGTGGAGGCGCGGTTAGCATTGGAATTGGCCAATCGTTCGAACCTGGTGATCGCGACAGGCGGCGGGACTTTGATGTTAGCGGCCAGTCGACAAGCACTGTTGCAGACCGGCGTTGTGGTCTGTTTGTGGGCGGATGTGGAGGTCCTCATCGAACGGCTTCGTGATGACACCCAACGCCCCCTTCTTCACCGTCCTGATTGGGAAGATCACCTGCGGGCATTGCTCACGGCTCGCGAACCTGTGTATCGAACCCTCCCTTACCATGTGGACACCACAGGCAAGGATGTGCAGCAGGTGGCAGCGGAGGTGATCGCGATATACCGGCGGGCCCTTCCTGAATTCCGCAGAACTCCCCCTGCATCCTGGGCGTAGCAATGGGTAAAGAGCATCAGAGAGGAATGCGTGGATTGATGAAGGAAAACATCCTGGCCGATCTGAACCCTCAACAGCGGGAGGCTGTAACGTATACAGGGGGACCGTTGCTGGTTATTGCCGGGCCCGGCAGTGGCAAGACGCGCATTGTGGTCCGACGTGCAGCGTGGTTCGTCGCGGCACATCAGGTTGATCCCGAGCGCGTGTTGGCGGTGACCTTCACCAACCGGGCCGCGGAAGAGATGCGTACCCGTTTGCACCTGTTGTTGGGTGAGCAAGCGGACGCAATGTGGGTTTACACATTTCACGCGCTGGCGTTGCGGCTATTGCGACGTTTTGGGGAAGCCATTGGCCTGCCCGCGGATTTTGCTGTTGCCGATGAAGATCACCAGCGGGACATCCTCATCGAAGCGTACAGGCGCCATCGGGTGTCCACTGAGCAATATCCCCTTCACATGCTGGCGGATTTCATTGCCCGGCGCAAAGCGTACTTGCTGGATCCCACGCTACCTGTTGCTCAGGAGACTGCTCCCCCCCTGTGGCTTTCCCTTGCTCAGACATACCAGACACTTCTGCGGGAACAGTCCCTGCTGGACTTCGACGATCTTATAGAGCGAGCCGTCCACTTATTGCGCCATCGCAAGGACGTGCTGGACCGTGTGCGGTCCATGTTTTCCGTAGTGCTGGTTGACGAATATCAGGACATTAACGTGGCCCAGTACACATTAATGTCCCTCATCGCCACTCCCGCGTCTGAAGTGACGGTTGTAGCCGATGAGGACCAATCCATTTACGGATGGCGGGGCGCGGATCCCCGGTTGGTGGACCGGTTTCGACGGGAGTACGCGCCCTACGTGGTGAAACTGGTGCACTCCTACCGGAGCACCGAACACATCCTCTACGCGGCGCAACGCTTTATCGCTCGGGAGCGCTTGCGAGAGGACCAGTCATTTCTGCGCACACAGCGTGAAGCCGGCGAGCCGGTCTACCATTACATCTTCCAAACGCTGGATCAGGAACAGCGGTGGCTTGCGTATGCCATTCGTGGCCTGGTCGAACGTCACGGATATCGGTATCGCGACATTGCCATTCTTTATCGCGTGCACACCCTGGCTGATCCAATTGAGCAATACCTCCTCCAACAGCGGATCCCTGTTCAACGCGTGCAACCGCGCGATGTCTTCGAGCGCGATACTGTTCGGGAGTTCGTTCGCTATCTGGCGTTGTTGCATGTGCCTACCACATACGACTTCGTCCAGGCGTTGAACTTCCCCGTCACATTGCTCGATGAACCCACGCAAGCGTTCATCCAACATGTAGCCCGAGAAGCCGGGGTTACGCTGGGAGTCGTCGCCCAACACCCGGAGAACTTTCCCGCGTTAGGGCCTCTAACGCGGTGGCAATTGCGCTGGTTTCGCGATGCCCTGAACGACCTGCGCGTGGCCTCTCGTTCCCTTCCTCTGGAAGACATTGTTGAGCGGTTGTTCGACTTTCTGGAACAGAGGCGTTCTCCTTTCACACCAGAAGAACACGCCAGCATTCGACATCTGCAACAGTTGTCTTGGCCCCCTTCTGATATGGAGGCGTTTGTGGCCCTGGTGCGGGAACACAACCGGGTCCACGTGGGGCTGGATCCAGAAAGTGAGGATTCCTTGGATGCCTGGGCTGCTCGTTACCTGCTGCAACACGTGTTGGCGGAAATTCTCGGCCTTGCACCAGGGGCGCAGGAGGACGGGGATCTTCTGCACGTTGAGGTAGGGCGTGAAGGCATTCGCGTGAATCACCTGTTGTTCGCGAGGGAGCGTTTTTCCTCCCTTTCCTTGCTGGCATGGCGGTTGTCCACCGACTTATTGGTGCGTCTTGAGCCCGTTACCGAACGCACTTATGTGGTGTACGATCTGGAAACCACGGGGGTGGACGTGCGGCGGGACGAGATTGTGGAAATCGCCGCACGTCGGTATCGGAACCGACAGCCCGAGGATGAGGGGTTCCACACGCTGGTGCGCCCTACTTCCCACCGGTTTATTCCCCACGCGGCGACTTTGGTCCACGGTATTACCTGGGCAGATGTGGCCAACGCGCCAGTGCTTTCTGATGTGTTGCCGGACGTGGTGTCCTATTTGGATGACCACATCCTGGTGGGACATAACATCCGCGGTTTTGACAACCGGTTTCTGGACAGGGCATTGGGTTCTCTTCTGGACCGAGGATTGACGAATCCCGTGGTGGATACGTTGGAGATGGCCCAACGTCTGTTTCCCGAGGAGCGGCAATACACATTGGATTTCTTAACCCGCCGCCTGGGTTTGCATCACGTTCAAACCCACCGTGCTCTGGACGATGTACACCAAACCGCGGCTGTCTACCATCGTCTCCTGGACGAGAACGCGATGGCTCGAGCCCGTGAATCTTTACCCCACATGCTCCCCCTGGTTGCTGTGGGAATTTTGGACGCGGCCACTCCGCTGGGCGACGTGGAACGCTCTCTGCTGCACGCCGCGGCGCGCGTTCTCCGTCGAGCCGGCACTGTGCCCCAGGTTGACGCGTGGGTGGAGATCTTGCCCTCCCACTTGCAATGGCGGGCCATGGATCTGCTCGCTCGTCTGCGGGATATGCCCTTACCACCGGATAAAAGCGATACTCAATGGGCCGAATGGCGTCTTCGATTTCGGGAGCATGTGATGCGATACCTCCAGGGAGGGGGGACTCCTGACCTGGGCCATTTTCTGGATTACGAAGCATTGCGCACCGCGCTGGATGAGCGTGACCCGGACGCGGATGCTGTGACGTTGATGACTCTGCACAATGCAAAGGGCACGGAATTTCCCGTGGTTTTCATTATTGGCCTGGAAGACGGTCATTTGCCTTTGTGGACGGTTCGAGGGGATAAGGAAGCCCTGAACGAGGAACGGCGTGTGTTTTACGTGGGCATGACGCGAGCGCGAGATCGGCTGTATCTCACATCTGTGTTGGACCGTCGGGATGGTGTAAAACGCGTGGCCAGTCCGTTTGCATTTGAATTGGCTTCTCACCACGTACGACGATTTCAAGTGGACCGCCGTGGGCGGGTCAGTGAACTCAAGGAATGAGGAGGCTTTATGGCCGTTCATGTGTCTCGGGAAGAGTTTGAACACATGGTCCTGGACGTGTTGGACACGCTGCCCGAGGACATCGTCCGTTACCTCGAAAACGTGGACGTGGTGATCGCTCGCTGGCCCACGCGTGAACAGTTGGCCCGCGCGGGCGTGCCTCCGGGACAGACTCTGCTGGGATTGTACGAGGGCGTTCCCTTAACCCAACGTGGCATCCACTACGGATTGGTCCCCCCGGATAAGATCACCATTTTTCAGGGTCCGTTAGAGGCCGTGGCGCATAGTCGAGATGATTTGCGCTCCCGCATTCGTCGTACTGTATTACACGAACTGGCCCACCACTTTGGCATTGGGGATGATCGCCTTCGCGAATTAGGCGCGTATTAGCAGGCTGGCGCGGGCACTGGGGCGCCCACACAAAACCCGTGGCTGTTTGTAGGGCAATTCCAAAGGACGGCAACCGTGTACGAGGACGGTCGTGAGCACGAGATGCACGTGTACATGCTCGGCCCGCCTCGAGTGTTGTGGCAGGGCGACCTCCTCCCTGTCACACGGCGTCAAGTGCGAGCCCTGCTCTACCGCCTGGCATCATCTCGTGCGCCCCTGAGTCGTGATGAGTTGAGTTTTCTTCTCTGGCCTGACATTCCTCAGGCAAAGGCACGACGGCATTTGACCCACTTATTAACCCATCTGCGGCGTACGTTGCCCGATGCGTCCCTGGTGGAGACATCGCGTTTTGGCATCCAGGTGGACCGCGATCGCGTTTGGGTGGATACAGACGCCTTCCTTCACCTTCTGGAGACGGGGACCATTCCGGCCGTAGAAGAGGCCGCGACCCTCTACAAAGGACCGTTTCTGGCGGGCTTTTCCCTGCCCACGAATCCCGAGTTCGAACACTGGCTGATCGCCGAACGGCAAGTGTGGGAACAACGTTACTTGACCGTGCTTCGGCGTCTGGTGGAATGGTATAGCAGCCAGCGCGTTTGGGAGAAGGCCATTCACTACGCTCGGCTGTACCTGGAGACGGACAACCTGGCCGAGGATGTGCATCGGCGCCTAATGGCCCTTTACGCGGCCGCGGGGAATCGTGCCGCGGCCTTACGGCAATTCGAGATATGCATCACGGTCCTCGACAGGGAATTGGGGATCTCTCCCTTGCCGGAAACTCGGGCTCTTTATGAGAGCATCCTCACGGGGCACACTGCTTCCCGGTATATACCACCGGACCGTGGCCCCTCCCCTTCTTTATCCGACATCCGCGTTCCGTTCACCGGGCGGGAGCACGCGTTGGCTACGCTGATGCGTTCCTACAATTCCATCTCCACACGTGGCCGCGTCATTCTCATCTCAGGCGAGGCAGGCATTGGGAAGTCGCGCCTGGTGCGCGAATTCGTTCAGAACGTGCCGGGCCGCGTGTTCTTTGCTTGTGCACAACCGGGCACTCAGGGCCTCCCCTATTATCCTGTGGTCCAGGCACTGCGACCTGTTGTGTACGAACGGATGGCCTCCTTGCGCGATTGGGCTTCCCAATGGCTGGGCGAACTTACCAGAATTTGGCCAGAATTGCGGAGTCATGTGCCTGACCTGCCTGTTCCCCTTGCAGGTTCTCCCGAGGAGGTGCGTTTGCGCCTCTTTGAGGCTTTGGCCCGTCTCCTCTTCCTCCTCGGGGAAGGACCTCACCCGGCTGTGCTTTGGCTGGACGATTTGCATTGGGCCGATCAGACCACCTTGGAATGGGTTGCCTACTTAACGTCTCATTTGTCCGAAGTGCGCATGTTGGTGGTGGGGACGTACCGGGTGGAAGAAGCGGAGAAGGTGCGCGGGCTACGACACCATCTTAGGCGGTTGGGTATGCTGGAGGACCTGTTCCTCTCGCCCCTAACGCACGCGGACATTCGGCACATTGTCGGGCATTTATTTGGTGCCGCGGCCGATGACGATGATTTCGTGGAACGGTTGCACCGGGCCACCGGGGGAAATCCTTTCTTCCTGCTGGAGACGATGCGCGTGCTTCGGGAACAACAGGGCGGGTTCCACGTCGCAGATCTTCGAGATTTGCCGTTGCCGGATACAGTGTGCCAGGCTGTAGAATCCCGGTTGTCCCTCTTGCAGCCACAGACGCGCCAGGTGCTGGAAGCCGGGTCGATTTTGGAAGACCGTTTTTCCTTCGATGTGATACGACTGGTCGCAGGACGTAGTGAGGCTGAGGTCGCGTCCGCGCTGGAGGAGTTGGTGGCCCGGCAGTTGTTGGTGCTTCGGGATGGGAGGTATCACTTTGCCCACGATCTGGTTCGCCGCGCGGTTGAACACGGGTTGAACCCCGTGCGTCGCCAATTGTTGCACCGCCGGGCTGCTGGGGCCATCGCTCGGTTGCACCCGCAGGCGCTCATCACCCTGGCCCAACACCTGGAGCGGAGTGCTCAATTTGAGGAGGCGTTGGCCACGTATTTGCGGGCGGCCGCTCAGGTCCAGACCATTGGCGCGTGGCAGGAGGTGGAGCAGTGTTACACGCGGGCTTTAGCCTTGTTGGATAGGTTGGATCCGGATGGGTGTCACCCTGTTTATGTACACCGCCGGGGGGATATTTTGCTGGATCGGGCGCACATCCGTTTTCTCCAAGGCCGCCTGCAGGAACGGGACGCGGATATTTCCTTGTTGGAACAGTGGGGGGAGCGGTGTCAAAGTGAACGGTTGCGTCTCCAGGCGTGTTTGGCCCGTTCCCGCTATTTGAATTTGGATGGGCGTTACGCGGAGGCGTTGAAGGCTGCCCGGGCTGGACTGCAATTCGCTGTTCGGCTGGAGGATACTGCTGCACAGTCTCGGCTGTTGGCTCGCATGGGGTTTGCTCACTACTTCCGTGGCGAGTACGAAGTTGCCATGGAAGTGCTCCACAGGGCGTTGGATCTGGAGAAGGAGGAAAGTGCTGCCCGTGCCGAGGTTTTGAGCGTTCTTTCATACGCGTATTATCTGGTTGCTGATTACGTCCGCTCCCTGGACTATCGCCGCCAGGCTTTATCCATCCGACAGCGTCTGGGGCGTTTGGCCCGCGTGGCCGAGGATCTGACGGATATGGGGGTGCTTTACACTCGGTTGAATCAATGGGAGGACGCGCGTCGGTACCTGGAGGATGCCCTTTCCCTGGCCCGACGGATTGGTTCCCAACCTGCAGAATCTTATGCTCTCAACAACCTGGGCAACTTGTACTATGTGGAGGGCAATTATCCCGCGGCGTTGGAACATTATTACCAATCCCTGGTCTTGCAGCGGGCGACGGGCAGCCGTCGCGGCGAAGCGTCCGCGTTGGGCAACGCGGGAATGGCTCATTTGGCCCTGGGAAATTACAAGCAGGCGGAGGTGCTCATCAGGCAGTCCATTGCGATAGAGGAGGAGATTGGGTATGAGAGCGGGTTGGCCGAGGATTGGGCTCATCTGGGGCAAACTTTGCTGGCCCAGGGCAGTGCAGACGCGGCTTTTGACGCGGCCCACCGGGCCTTGAGGATCGCGCGACGGATTCGCGACCCGTATTGTCGTGTTCTGGCCCTGAACACTCTGGCCGATGTGTGTTTGCACTGTGGGGAGTTCACCCCGGCTCTGGACTACGCGCGAAACGCCCTGGCCGCGGCCCAGGAATCAGGATTAACCCAGGGACGTGTGTGGGCTCTGACGATGATGGCGCGGGCGTGGCTGCTTCAGGGGGAAGGGACTTCTGCTTTTCGCTCTTCTCAAGAGGCTGTGGAACTGTTGGAAACCCTGGGGGGATTGGAAGGCCCGGCAGAACGGGTGTATGGAGTTCACGCGATGGCGTTATCCGCCATTGGCGAGCGTCAGGCTGCTGCTTGTGCGCTCCTGCAGGCTCGGGCTCTTGTTCACAGCAAAGCGCGCTTTATCCCCGATCCGTTACAGCGTCGCCATTACCTGCAAACCGCCTTACGTCGTTGTCGGCAGTAGTCCTCGTGTGGACACTTTGTAGCCACTTTTTTGCTACACTGGACATGCAGTGGATCCCTGGAGGAGGGAAGGCCGGAGGACATGGTGTGCACAGTGGTGTATACATCCTTTCTCGTCCGACTGTGGTGCCAACGTTCTGAGAGCCTTCAGGCCGTTCCAGAGGCGTGGCATGCTCAAGTAGAACATGTGCAGACCGGCGCGGTCTGGGAGTTCGACGATCCTGAGGCTTTGCTCACCTTTCTTCTCCAGCAGTTCACCCACCCCGACCAGTGGGGGTGTTCATCGCATTTGTCTCCTCGAGCGTAAGATGCTGCCAGGAAAAGAGGGCCCTGTCAGCAATTTGTAAAGCAATTTCGTGGTAAATTCCCCGAAATTTGTGGATTTGCCTATTGACTTTTAAGACAGAATGTGTTATATTTTCCTTGCTATGGGACTAGAGAAGCGTTTTCCAATTCTATTGGTAAGATAACGGCACAAGGGCACGTGCGCACGTGCCCTTTTCGCACGTTTAGGCCGCTGTACTCCGCGCTCTGCAAAGGGTGTTGGGGAGTGGCACGAAGGCCGTGAGATTTACGAGAGGAAGGAGGTGAGACTGCATGGCAACCGTCGTCCTGCGCCCTGGCGAGACCCAGGAGCAATTGTTGAAGCGGTTTCGCAAGAAGGTAGCCAAGGCGCGGATTTTGAGCACCGTTCGCCGCAAGCGGTGGTTCACATCGAAGAGCGAACTGCGCCGAATTCAGCGCCAGAAGGCCATTCGCCGGGAGCGCCGACGTCAGCGCAAGTTACAGCGCAAGTTGGCTCGTCGGCGGTAATCCACAAAGTCTCTCGCCGAAAGTGGCCTCACTCGCCGGGCGCAGACAGGTGTCTGCAGAGGTGAGTAGGCTCACTCTCGCCTCTTCCTCGTGAACTGAAGGAGGCGATATGGGCGAGCGAAGAGGTAAGGAAAACCGCAGACGCCGACGTCGACGTAAACCTAAACGGCGGAATGGACGATCATCCGGAGCCCATGTGAACGCACGGATGGAGGAAGAGTCTGCGGTGGCAGAGATTTCCTCCCCTGGAGGGGAGAGCGAAATTTGGATTTACACGTACACTCGTTACAAACGTGATAAGTATCGCTAAATCCAAACAGCGGGCCGAAGCCAATCCTTCGGCCCGCTCATATCCTAAAACTTCACGTTATTTTCAAAGGGGAGGCCGACTCCTTTTTGAAAATAACATGAGGTACGCAGGTGGGGTATGGGTACGATGACTATGGATGAATTCTATCAGGATGAAGAACTGACAATTGAAGAGGCCCTGGACTTGGTCATGCAAGTCGCTTCGGAACAGGGGTATGTGACGTATGAGGATATTCTCACCCTTGTTCCGGAGGTGGAGGAACATACCGAACTCTTGGATGAGATCTTCGCCCAATTACAGGCTCGCGATATTCCCGTGTATGAGACCGCTGAAGAGGCTGAGGAAGCCCAACGGGCTGCAGAACTGGATGAGGCCAAGGCGGAGAAGGAGAAGGCCTATAGCCTGGACGACGTGCCTGTGGGCGATACCGTGGACCTTTACTTCCGGGAGATGGGGCGTGAACCCCTGTTGACAGCAGAGCAGGAAGTGGAACTGGCCAAGCGCATTGAGGCCGGTAAACTCGCCAAAGCACAACTCAAGGAAGCGGAAGAGTCCGGTATTGAACTGAGCGACGAGGAACGGCAGCGCCTGGAAGAGATCATCGCTGACGCGGAAGAAGCGCGCCAGAAGTTGATCAAGGCGAACACTCGATTGGTGATCAGCGTGGCCAAGCGCTACATCGGCCAGGGCGTGCCCTTCCTGGACCTTATTCAGGAAGGAAACCTGGGCTTGATGAAAGCCGTGGAGAAGTTCGATTACACCCGCGGCTACAAGTTCAGCACCTACGCGACCTGGTGGATCCGGCAGGCGGTGAGCCGAGCCGTCGCGGACCAGGGGCGGACTATTCGGCTCCCCGTTCATGTGGGGGATAAACTACGCCAATTACACCGCACAGCCCAGATGCTGGAACAGAAGTTAGGGCATCCCGCCACGCCGGAGGAAATCGCCGAGGAATTGGGGCTCCCGCCTGAGCGGGTGCGTCGTTACCTGCGTGTGGCCCGACGGCCCCTCTCCCTGGAACAGCCCGTGGGAGAGGAAGAGGAAAGCAACCTGGGTCAGTTCATCGAAGATGAGGATGTGGAAGCACCACCTGACGCGGCCGAGCAAAGCCTCCTGCGGGAAAAGATGGAAGAACTTCTGGACACCTTACGCCCGCGGGAAGCACGCATCCTGCGCCTGCGCTTTGGCTTCTATGACGGGCACACTTACACCCTGGAGGAAGTCGGGCGCAAGTTCGGCCTCACCCGAGAGCGCATCCGCCAGATCGAGGCTCAGGCCCTGGCCCGGTTACGCCATCCCAGCCGCAGCCGTCAACTGCGGGACTACCTGAATTGAGAACACATCACATGGGCGGCGCGACAAGCGCCGTCCATGTGACAAACACCCCTGCCGATACCAGGAATCCCACCCCAAAGCCTACCACCACATCTCCCAGGTAATGCACCCCAAGCGCGGCCCGACTCCAAATACACCACAGACTGATGAGCCAAAACACGCCCATCCAGTGAGGGAAAAGCACACTCCCCCAGAACGCCACCGTGCCCATGCGGGTCGCATGTCCAGAAGGAAACGCGTGAGCATCGTACCGTCGCGAATAAAAACCGCCTATCTCCCGGGGGCGCCGACGTTTCACCGTGAACTTTATCGTATACGTCACAACGGCTCCCACAATTGCAGAGAACACCCAGGCCGCGATCCCATCCCGCAAGTGGGGAGAGTGCCACCAGTACGCCATCCCTGCCAACCACAACACCAACCACAGGGGCCCATCTCCCAAATGTGCCCCAATGACCACCAGGGGGCGCAGAGGATGTCCGGGAGGGACGTGGATTCGGTGCGTCAACCGTTCATCCCACTGATGTAACCACTGCCACATACAGTTAAACTCCTACATGATTATGGATATCATGTCCTCCTTGACACGGGCAGTGAATTCTATCCCACTCCCCTGCTTCCTACAAAGGACATCCCCAACAGGGACAACCTCCTTCCCCCCCTACCCGGTCCCCCTACTTTTGCTCGTCAACGATGAAGACAGGGAGAAAGGTGAGACGGTGGCGGTGGTTGAAGTCCCACAGGGATTGGGCGAGCGAGGCTTGTAACGTCTGGTTGCTGGGTGTCTTGCGTGGCTTCCCCTCCCCTTGGCCGGCGGGGCGGGACTGGGAGATGATGGGGCCTGCGACGGTCAGCAGTTGGAAACGGCGGCCTTCGGTTGCTGGGCGAAATAGGCCATTCGGACGGTGCGGGATGAGAGGCAGGGACTGGAGGCATTGCGCGGTTAGTTCACTTGTGCTAATATCCCTTTTGTACGCGAACAATGGTGTGTAGTTCCTGGCGGGAAAGGAACAGAGATTAATGAGCAAGCGCAAGAACAACGCGAACCCGTTGAAACATATTCCCCATCCCGTGCTGGTGCTTTTAGATGGGCACAGCCTTGCATTCCGCGCGTTCCATGCTCTCCCGCAGAACTTGCGCACGTCCAAAGGTGAATTGACCAACGCGACGTACGGCTTCACATCCATGCTCCTCAACGTCTTGCGGGACGTGGAACCGGAATACATCGCGGTCGCGTTTGACGTAGGACGAACATTTCGTCACGACGCGTTTGAAGAGTACAAGGCGCAGCGTCCAGAAACACCGGAGATCCTTCATCGGCAGGTAGAGCGCATCAAGGAAATAATCCACGCCTTCAACATTCCCATCTTCACCCTGGAAGGGTATGAGGCGGATGATGTGATTGGCACGCTGGCCCGTCAGGCCGAAGCCCAGGGAATTGATGTGCTCATTGTCACCGGCGACACAGACGCCTTTCAACTCATCTCCCCAAAAGTGCGGGTGATGACCAGCGGTCGTCGGTTTTCCGACATTATCATCTACGATGAAGAAAGGGTTCGCGAGCGCTATGGCCTTTCCCCCCAACAACTGGTGGATTACAAAGCGCTGGTGGGGGATAAATCGGATAACATTCCCGGGGTTCGAGGTATTGGGCCTAAGACCGCCACCTCCTTATTGCAAAAGTACGGTTCCCTGGAAGGGATATACGAACACCTCGCGGAAATTAAACCTGAACGCGTGCGTCGAGCACTAGAAGCCCACCGGGAGATCGCGTTCAAAGCGCGGGATTTGGTGCGAATTCGCACGGATTTACCCCTGCAATTGGACCTGGACGCCTGTCGTACGCGGCAGTTCGACAAGGAGAAAGTGCTGGCCCTCTTCCGGGAGTTGGAATTCCGTTCCCTTATTCCTCGCTTGCCGGAACCGGAAACACCCACACCTAACTCCGGTGTTCCCGTCCAGCCACCCTTGTTCAATACTGTGGAGATCGCTCAGGCTGAGAAAATTCCCCTTATTGTGGACACGAACGCTTCATTGGAGCGCCTGTTGCGCGCGATTCGCAACGTGCCGCGCCTCGCGTTCGATGTGGAAACGGACAGCATTGACCAGCATCGAGCGACTCTGGTAGGCCTGGCCCTCGCGTGGGGCTCTTCAGATGAGGAAGCCGCGTACATTCCCGTGGCCCACGTGGGACATCCCTCCCTTCCCTGGGAACAGGTGCGCGCGGCCCTGGCCCCACTGCTGGCTCGGGATGATGTGCTCTACGTAGCCCACAATGCCAAATACGATCTCACCGTATTACAGCGTCACGGCCTGGAGGTCCAGGGGCGCATAGCGGATACCATGATCATGGCATGGCTTATTAATCCGAGCCGTCGACGTTTGGGACTTAAGGAGTTGGCCTTTAATGAGTTCGGTATTGAGATGACCGAAATTACCGACCTTATTGGCAAAGGCCGTCACCAAATCACCATGGACCAGGTGCCGGTCCTACAGGCGGCTCCTTATGCTGCCGCGGATGTGACTATTACCTTGCGTCTGTACGATCACCTGTTGCCCCAACTGCGCGAGCGGGAATTGGAACGCCTTTTCTGGGACATCGAGATGCCCCTGGTCCCGGTGCTTATCGCGATGGAACGGCACGGAGTGCTCCTGGATTTGGACTTCCTGAAGGAACTATCCCGTACGCTCACCGCGCGTCTGTTGGAAATTGAGGAGGAGATTTACCGCCTGGTGGGGTATCGCTTTAACGTGAACTCCACGCAACAACTGTCAGATGTGCTCTTTGGCACTTTGGGACTCCCCGCGGCGGGCTTGCGGAAGACTAAGAGTGGCCACTACTCCACCGCGGCCAGCGTCCTGGAGAAACTGCGTGGTCGCCACCCGGTAGTGGACTTGGTGTTGGAACAGCGCCAACTGCAAAAACTCCTCTCCACCTACATCAACTCCCTGCCCAAAATGGTGAACCCTGAGACAGGTCGTGTGCACACGGACTTCAACCAGACGGGCGCAGAGACCGGCCGTCTGGCTTCCAACTCACCTAACTTGCAGAACATTCCCATTCGCACCGAGATCGGTCGGCTGATCCGCAAAGCCTTTATCGCTCCACCACAACACGTACTGTTGGCCGCGGACTACTCTCAGGTGGAACTGCGCATACTTGCCCACGTTTCTGGGGATCCCGCGCTCATTCAGGCGTTCAAGGAAGGACGTGATATTCATGCTCACACCGCATCCCTGGTATATGGCGTGCCCATTGAAGAAGTGACACCTCAGATGCGTCGGGTGGCGAAGATGACAAATTTCGCCATCTCCTACGGAGTGACTGGGCACGGGTTGGCCGAACGCACGGACATGACGCGGGAAGAAGCCACCGCGTTTATTGCTGAGTACTTCAAGACATATCCAAAGGTCAAGGAATACATCGAGCGGATAAAACGAGAAGTCCGAGAAAAAGGATATGTCCAGACCCTGTTGGGGCGTCGACGTTATTTTCCGGAACTGTTGCCCGATAGCGGGGTGAGTCGAATGCTGCGCCAGGCCGCGGAGCGAGCAGCCATTAACCACCCCATTCAGGGGACGGCCGCGGACATTATCAAGATAGCAATGATCCGACTGCATCACCGGTTGCACGAGGCGGGCTTGCGTTCTGCGATGATTCTGCAAGTACACGATGAGTTGGTGTTAGAAGTGCCAGAAGAGGAGGTAGAACGTGTGATCCCCCTTGTGCGGGACGCGATGGAAAACGCGTATACCCTTGTGGTCCCCTTGAAGGTGGATATTGAAGTTGGGCCGAACTGGTACGAGATGGAAAAGATCTAAGGTCCTGGGAGGGAAAGCGCGGGCAAAAGGCGTACAGGGTCAACCCGCGCGCCGTAATCCCGAATCTCAAAGTGAAGGTGGGGGCCGGTACTGTGGCCGGTGCTTCCTACAACGCCAATAGGTTGCCCTTTGATAACCCGTTCCCCTGTCGCCACCCACACACTCTCTAAGTGAGCGTAGTAGGTGCGGTACCCGTTCTGGTGGTCAATGATCACAAGCCAGCCATATCCCTGGGTGTTCCATCCAGCCCAGGCTACCACCCCTGTGTCTGCAGCCGCGACCAGTGTCCCCTCATCCGCGGCAATGTCCACTGCTTTGTGTTTTGGCGAAAATCCTTGACTAATGATGCCCTGCACCGGCCAGATAAAGTGTCCGTCGCCGAAACTCCAGGGCCGCGCGGGGATATTTGGGGGCACAGGGAGAAGAACTCGCCGGCCGGGTGCTCGAAAGTAGGGTGGGGTGTCCAAGTGATTTTGGGGGAGGGCCACGATGTCCGCCAGGGTGACGCCGTACGCGGCAGCAACTCGCGAAAGCGTCTGATCCCAGGCCAACACATGACAGATGCTGGCTTCTGGTGGAATGTACAGCGTTTCCCCGGGGATAAGGGGGGCTGTGGCCGGGCGTTCTGGCGGGACAATGCACGCGATCTGGTGTAGGGGACGGTGGAACTGTCGGGATATGGTGAAGAGTGTGTCCCCCTCTTTCACCACGTAAGGCACGCTCTGGGGAAAAGGCGTTAAGCGCGGGCGCGGACGTTGGTGGACGAGGAAGGGAAAGTACCGTTGCCGGACCGTTGGGCCCTGGGCAACACTGTGTGCGTTCGCGCCGCCCCCCAACATCAGGAAAGCGATTATAAGCCAGGTGATGATTCTGTGTTTTCGTTGCATTGTGCGCCTCGTGTTCGACGTACTCCTCGCAGCAGGGCCGTGTCCAGCGCGTAAGCAATGCAGCGCATACGCCAATCCGAGCGAAAATCCCGGTCGTTGAACGTAAAGGGTCGAATGCCCGCTTGGTTGAGCAAGTTCAAAAAAGCCTTCCCTTTTTCCGGATCGTCCTTGGCAACATCATCCCACATGCCAAAGTACCCGTCCACATATTCCGCAAGTCCGGTTTCCAGCAGATCTCGAATTACCTCTGTTTCAGCCCCTTCGATATTCATGCGGAGAATGAGCACGGTTCGGGTCAGGTCCACATCCTGGTCCTGTATCCAATCGGATAGGCGTATGGCTGGCACCTCTTCATATACGCCAAAGGATGTGCGGTACAGGGACGATGCTCGTCCGTCCGCGGGGGACAGGTAGAGGCGAACCGTATTTCCCCGCGGGATTTGGTAACAAAGCGCGGCATGTACCATCTCCACGTGGGGGAGATGGGCTGTGTTCTGTTGGGCCTCCTTGTAAAATGTTTGACTGGCTTCAAAGCCCACAGCGCGATAATGCGTTGTTCGCCGGGCCAGCACATGTCTGACCACCCACTGCAATTCACGCGCCTCCCGATGCGTGCCCAGGTCCAGGTAGAGGACACACATGTCCGCGGGCAGGTGGGGATTCCACAGTTCGGCGGAGAACCCGGTCACCTGCCAGCGCTGGAAAATGGCCCGCGCCCACAGGAGAGCAGTATCCGCGACAATGAGCGAATGTTGAAGTACATCACGCAAGCCCGGGAAGGGCACAATTCGTCCGATGAGTCGGTAAAGTGTCCAATTCCACAGACCCTGGTAGGGATGCCACAGGACCCAATGCCAGGGCTTGCGTCTACCAGTTCGGACTGTCTTCATAGCCTAATTCCACAAGAAGGTCGCCGGCCACCTCCTTGAACGCCTGTTTGTGGATTTCGCGGAAGTGATTTCGCCAATCCCCAATAGTCCCCTTGCGGAAGGTCGCGCTGCCCGTGTAGAACAGGCGTTGTGCTATTTCCTCTACTTGGGAAGACGTGAGCGGCCAACCGATGTGACGGGCAATGTTCCTGATTTCCTCCAACTGCTTTTCTTGGTCCCCACCTCCTTGCGGGCCCACCAGATCTTCAAAGCGAACCAGGTAAGCACCGTGTTTCTGCCAGGCTAATAGGCCCCGAAAACGTTGGGAGATGTTGGGCAAGTACAGGTCTTCCCTGCCCGGTGGCGGCTCAATGCCGCGGATGGAGGTGAGGAGACGTTCATCATCGGAGGGGAGGGCCTGATAGTACGAGCGCAATCGATGATGTTTGTCCTTGTACGTCACATAGTAGAAGTGTGAGACCACCACATCCCGGGGATCACGAATGATAAGCACCATACGGGATGCTGTTTGGACAACAAGTTGGGCCACGAACTCGCTGTACGGTAGATGGGCTGTGAGGAATTCTCCGGGTTTCAGGCGCGAGAACGCGCGAGCGATGTGTTCCTGGGAATGCAGGTAATGCGCGTGTTGGCGGGAGTTCACCATGCCCATTAAGACAAGGCATCGGGCCAGCAGGTGGCTCCCGGCCTTGGGAACACTGTTGGCCACGGCCTTAGGAGCCTGGCGGGCTTCTTCATCCCACATTAGCCGCCAGTGGTGATAAAGCCGTCGGAAGAAGCGTTCAAATTGGTCTCGAGTGGGCAAGGACATTTTCCCCTGTGACGAACAAAACGAGCGGGGCAAAGTACTTTTGCCCCGCTCGTTGTCCGATGCTGAACTGGTTTCTGGTGTTACTTCTTATAAGCGTTGTACGCTGCCTGCTGGTCCGCGTAGATAATGTCCGCGACGCCGACGATTCCCACATCCGAGGTCACTTCAACCGACCCCTGGAAGTTGTCGCCCAGCGCGTTCATCAGGGCATTGTACACATCCTCTCGGTCCTTCAGGCTGGCCTTGAACCGAGTGTTGAAGCCGTGGTTAGTTCCTGCCGGGATGGTGTCCGTGAACTGGTAAGCCAGGGAGCCATCCTTGCGATACCACTTCACCGTTACATGGGCTGCGCTGTTGGACACGTTCTGGACGAACACACTGGTGTAGCGGGCCCAGGTGCTGCCGCTCTTAATGCGGTAGACAGCAGGGTAGAAGATGTGAGTGCTACCGGAGGATGTGCCCTCAGCCTGGTACATGCTGGCGCGTGGGGTATTGCTGCCACCAGCGGAGAAGGATCGGCCCAGGTACACGGCTGCCAGCGGCTGCCCGTTGTTGGAGCGTACCCGGAGACCGCCCACGAAATCGTCGCCCAGGGCGTCAAAGACCGGGCCAGAGTGGTTCGGGCTTGTCCGCTGACACAGGTTCGCCGGGTAGTTGGAGCAGAAGCGGGTGTTGTACCCCTTGGCTGCGTTGGGCGCAATGGTGTCGTCGAAGGAGTACACCACATTCCCGGCGCGGTCGAGGAAGGTCACCGTGATATTGGCCGTCGAAGTGCCCAGGTTCTGAATAATGTTACCGCCGTCCTCTGCCCACTTGCCCGCGATGTAGCGGCGCTTAATGTTCGGGAAGACCAGTTCTGTGTCGCCGCCGCTCAAGCAGTTGTAGGCCTGGCTGAAGTCTCGCCAGAGCATGGTAACCACCGCGGCCAGTTTCTTGCCGTTGGTGGAGGAGATCTTCACGCTACCCAGCCAGCCATCGCCCGGAGGTGTGGTCACGGGCAGGCCCAGGTCCGTCAGGTCCCAGACTTTGCTGGCCCCTGCCGGGATGTTCGCGGTGACAGGGTTGCCGCTCCAGGCATTCCCTGCCCGGTCGAAGAACTCCAACTTCACAGACGCGTCCCCAGTGTCCGCGTTCTGCACCGCGATAAGGGACTTCTGAATGTTATTGCGGGCTGCCAGGGAGGGGCAGTACAGGGTCGTCGCTCCCTCGGCCACACCGCTGTACGCGGCTGCGGTCGTGCCATCCGCGCTCTGACCACCGGTCCAGTAAATGAAGGCCACGGAAGCGCCTTCCTGATCCGAGGAGATCACGCCGGCGCCGTTCCAACCGTCGCCCAGACCGGAGTTCGAGGCCAGGAAGTCAAAACTGCCGTGAGCGTTCACATTGGCATTGCGGGTGGCCTCAATGGTGCCACTGGTGTTGTAGTAGTCAATTGTCACTACCGCGTTCGATTCGGTCACATTAGTAAAACGTACATCTGTGCTGCCGCTGCCGGGATTCGGTCCTGCCGCGGCCATGGTCATGCTCGCTACCACGAGCAAAGCCGCCACCACAAACATCAAAGTGCGTACACGTCGCATGTTCATCCTCCTTCAGGATATGTTCCTTAGTTTTCCTCTTGCGGAAAACATGTGCTCACTGTGGTCACTGTAGCGCAACCCCCTCGTGAAGTCAATACTCTTTTTGGAGTAATTTGGGGGTCTTCGCCGCGGAGTGGCAATTTATGTCAATAACCCAATCGGGTTATTGGGGGGAAACTCCTGTTCCCCCGCGTCAGATCCCGCCCCCGGAGGATGGACCGAGCATCTCTGCCACCACCTCGCGTACCAGGTGAGGAGGAACATCGGTGATAATGTCCACTCGGCCGTATCCGCGCGGCACAATGAAACGCAGGCGTTGTTGAACGCGCTTTTTATCGGTCATCATGGCCGCCAGCACTTCATCAACAGAAGGGGGTGGGCCCATATCGGCTATATCCTGCCAGTGTCGAGGAAGTCCCACCTGCTGGACCAGATCTGCCACCTCTGTGACCATGCGCGGGTCTGTCAAGCCCAGTTCCACCCCCAATCGAGTGGCCGCAACCAATCCCATGGCGACAGCCTGCCCGTGACGGAGCCGGTAATCCAACACCTTCTCCAGCGCGTGGGCGAACGTGTGTCCCAGGTTGAGCACTGCTCGGCGTCCCTTCTCAAAGGGATCCTCTTCTACCACCTCGATTTTGACCCGTACCGCACGCTCAACGAGTGCGGGCCAGGACCAGTGCCCACGCCGGATCGCCTCCAGGATGGACGGATCGCCGATGATGCCGTGTTTGATAACTTCCGCTAACCCGCACGCGATCTCCACCTGGGGCAACGTGGCGAGAGTGTCCACATCCGCGATGACCATTTCAGGGAACTTGAACGCGCCGACCAGGTTCTTTCCTTGCGGCAGATCTACCCCCGTCTTTCCCCCCACACTGGCATCCACCATTGCCAGTAAGGTAGTTGGCATTTGCACAAAGGGCACGCCGCGCAACACAGTGGCAGCCACAAAGCCGCTCAAATCACCGATAACGCCACCTCCCAGCGCGATGATGGGAGTTTGTCGGTCAATGCCAGCGTAAACAACCTTATCATACACCCGCCGTACTGTATCCAGGTTTTTGTGGCGTTCGCCAGGAGGAAGGGTAATGAGGGTAACAGCGAAGTTGGCCCCTTCCAGAGCACCACACACATCTTGGGCATAGAGGGGAGCTACGTTCTCGTCCGTGATGACCACTGCCTGCTGGGTGAAGTCCCGCGCGGCCAGCCACTCCCCGAGCCGGTGCCGTATGCCTGCCCCGATGTAAATGGGATACGATCCCGATGGCGTGTGCACGTCCAGGCGTCCGCTCATCAGTACCCCCAGTCCCTTGGATAGCGGAAGTCAATGCCCACGGTCCGCTGGCTGAGTTTAGCAATAACGGGCGGCATGCGTTTGTATTGATTTCGTCTCACCCGTTCTTTGATGCCGTACACCAACGGTTCGGGGAATCCCAGCGCGATGACTTCTTCCACGGTCCAGCGGGCATCGAAGAGCAGGTAAAGAATTTGGTCGGCTTCGTCGTAGGTGAACCCCAACTCCTGTTCATCGGTCTGCCCCACCCACAAATCCGCGGTGGGGGGCTTGGTGATAATCTGCTGAGGGATACCCAAATACGCGGCCAGTTGTCGAACCTGGCGTTTGTACAGATCGCCGAGGGGGTTGATGGCACACGCGGAATCGCCGAACAGTGTTGTGTATCCCAGGAGTAATTCCGTTTTGTTCCCCGTGCCCACAACGAGTCCCCCGAAGGACACGGAGCGGTCGTACAGGATGATCATGCGTTCTCGGGCCATCACATTTCCCCGACGTCGTTTATCCATATCCGGCGTCATCTCAAAAAAGGGATCGACCATGGGGGTGATGTCCACGGTTTCGTGGTGGACGCCTAGCATATCGATGACGGCCTGGGCATCCTCCAGGCTTTGAGGGCTGGAGGTGCGATAGGGCATACGGACACCCAGGACGTTTTCTGGGCCCAGGGCTCGAGCGCAGAGGGCCAGGGTCGTGGCTGAATCGATTCCCCCGGACACCCCCACTACCGCGCGGTGAAATCCCACTTTGGTGATCTCCTCCTGCAAAAAGTGCACCAGAATGCGGGTCACCAACTCGGGATCGATGTCCAGTTTGTGGAGCACGTCCGGAATCAGAACGGGCATGTGCATTTCCTCCTCAAGGGCTGTAGGTTTCCTGAGCGCTTTTCACTGCATCCTCCGGCGATTGGTGTTCCACCAGGACGGCCTTGAGTCCACGCGCTAGAGAGCGGCGCATGTCGATGACCGAAGGATGCGAGGGATAAGGGGTCCCATGCTGCAGCAGGAGATCCAGCAGATCCCGGTAGCCGGGAGCAATGTCCCACAGGTGAAGGGCTGCGGGACGGGTGGGCACTCGTCCCGCCCGCTGGGACCACGGGCCCAGGGTGGCGGGGTCGAGTAGCCATTGGATGAAGGCCAACGCTGCCTCCTGATGTCTCTCATCTGTCGCGGTGATAGCCAATCCCCACCCCTGGGTGAGTGTTCGCGGCTTGCCGTCCCATGTGGGCAATGGCGCCGCGTCCACGCCCACCTGTTGGATGCCTTCCCGGATAAAGCGTCGCGCGGAAACATCTACCATGGTGGTTCGTTCCTCCCGAAGCGAGCCCCACAACGTGTCCGGCGTTTGCGGCTCCAACACATCCTCCGGGAAAATGCCGCGGCGCGCTGCCTGGTCGTACAACGAGAACAGGGTGAGGAGAACCTGATCGTCCAGGGGTACGGCCTTCTCCTGGGGGAGAATTCCGCCCAGGGCAACGTACTGGGTAAGGACGATGTCGCTGGCCAGGTCCTCGGAAGAGAACACCCAGGAGAGATAATGGGTTTCGCTGTTCAGCAGGGATTCCCAGGTGCTGGGCGGGTTGGGCATGATATCTCGCAAATAGGCGATGTGATAGAGGTTGGCTTCAAATTGCACCGCGAGCCATTTATCGTTCACCTTCCCCGTTTCCTGGACAAAGGGGTAGAACTCACTTTTCACGGTTTCGCTGATGGGATCCAGGGGCTGGAAGATGCCCAACGTTGCCAGTGAGGGCAGGTCATTCATATCTATTGCAACCACATCGGGAATGAGCGAAGGGGCCACTTTGTACGCGCCCTGGAGGTAATCCTTAATCCCCCCCTTCCCGTATGCGGGTTTGACGCGCGTTTCAACGTGGATGTTGGGATGTTGATCCTCAAACGCCTGCACGCGCTGCTGCAGAAATTCCCCTGCCGCGTCCTGACTTCGGGGGGAGAACCAGATAGGGGTCCACCAGGTCAGGGTGATGACCGATGGCGTAGGAGTTACTTCGGGAGAACTTGTGGGGCCGCGGGTGGGTGTGGGGGTGGTGGTGGGAGTGGGTGTTGAGGTGGGGGCTGGGGATATCCACGGCAGACGCGGGGAAAGGGAGCACGCGGTCACGAACAATCCCAACAACACCATAGGAACAGCGAACACAAGCATTCGTCTGTGCATGCAATATCCTTCCCGGTGAGAACCTAGATGTACAGGTGAGTTTTGATTCGTTGCCAGGCAAGGCTATTATACTACACGGAACCGGGGGGCACCGAAGTCCGTATAGCATCATAATGCTACTCCGGGTGGAGATGAGTTCACATGCAAAAACCGCAGCCCTGGGTCGTGCTTTCTGAGGATGTCGTGTATGTGGATCGTTGGGTACGTGTCGCGCGCACGCGCGTGCGTTTGCCCAACGGGCGAACATACGTGTACACCACCCTGTATCGGGTTCCCGGCGCGGCCGTGGTGGTCCTGGATGATAAACAGCACATCCTCTTGCAGGAGGAATATCGTCATCCCCTGGGCAAGGTCATCTACCAAATTCCTGGGGGTCTGGTGGACGCGGGGGAGACGCCCCTGGACGCGGCGCGGCGAGAATTGCGTGAGGAGACCGGCTATGAAGCGCGATCCTGGGAACTGCTGGGGGTTGTGCAGGATAATCCAGGCCTGATCGATGGTGAGACAACGCTCTTCCTGGCACGGGATGTGTACCGTGCAGGGGATGCGGTTCCCGAGTGGACGGAATTCCACCGTGTGGGCTGGTATCCGCTCTCCTGGCTACGCGATCGCATTGAGCGTGGGGAAATTGAGGATAGGGTAGTGCTGGCTGCGTTTGCGTTCTTGTGTGCGAGAGGGTACATGTAGTCATGGGCTCGAAATTAGTAATTCGCATGTTTGGCACATTTCAAGTGGAGCGGGATGGAGTTGTTTTGCCGGAGACCGCCTGGCACACTCAACAGGCCAAGCAAGTCCTGAAGATCCTCCTCCTGGCCCGGGGCCGACCGGTGGCTTCGGATCGCCTTATTGAGTGGCTGTGGCCAGGCGCGAACCCTACAACCACCTCTACCACACTCCGTTCTACTGTACACGCCCTGCGTCGGGCTTTGGAACCGGACCGCGCACCGCGAGTCCCCTCCCGCTATGTGGTCACCCGTTCCCCTGGATATGCGTTCGTGGCGGATGAGGATACCTGGGTGGACCTTTACGTTTTTGAGGAGTTGTTGGCCCAGGCGGAACGTACACGTCATCCCGGTCACAAGCGACGCCTGCTCAATCAGGCATTGAACCTGTACCGGGGGGATTTGCTTGAGGAGGATTTGTACGCGGATTGGGCCATTGTGGAACGGGAGCGGGTGCGCGAGCGGTATTTGGATGCCCTGTTGGACCTGGCTGAACTGCATGCGGCCTCGGGCGAACTGGATCGAGCCATTGCCGCGTGCCGTCGGGCTCTGGCCCGGGACGAGTATCGGGAGCCTGTCTACCGCGCACTGATGCGGTACCAGGTGCTGGCCGGAGATGTGGCCGCGGCGTTGAACACCTATGAACGATGTCGAACAATGCTCCAGGAGGAGTTCGGCGCGGAGCCAGCCCCGCAAACACGCGCCCTGTACGAAGCCATTCTACGGGGAGAAGTGCCCACCGCACGCGTACACGTCACCACCCCGTCACCCTCCCCTCCGCCCACGGAAGGTCCGGTCGCACTGTTGCCCGCGTACGAGTTACCTTTTGAGGGGATCTTTGTTGGACGGGAGGCAGAGCGGGACCGTTTGCTCCAACATGTGAACGCGCTTTCCCAAGGAAAAGGGCGCACAGTGGCTGTGACCGGCGAGATGGGCATGGGGAAAACCCACCTGGTCCTGCACGTGCTTCGCGAGGTGCAGGGCAAAGTGGACATTGTAGGAACCCGCTGTCTCTCTCTGGAACACGATCTTCCCTTTGCCCCCCTAACGCATGTGCTGCGACGCTTTCTCGACGTCTTGCCCCCCGAGCGGCTGATGGAACTCCCTCCCTTCGCGCTGGCCCAGGCTGCCCAACTGATCCCCGCGCTGCACTACGCCCTGCCCGACCTGCCAGACGTGCCGGATACTACCCCGGAGGAGAACCGCGGGCGTCTTATTGATGGTCTGGCCAACCTCATTGTGGCCTTAAGCGACCAGGCACCTTTGATCATCTTCCTGGACGATGTGCAGTGGGCGGACGAGGGGACGTTGGCTGTTTTGGGACGGCTGGCGTATCGAGCCCGTCGGCACCCCCTTCTCCTGGTGATGACGTACACGGCTGACGCGTTCGCGGCCAACGATGACCTGCGCAATCTGATTGTGCACTTACAACACGACGGCCTGCTGGACGAGATCACCCTATCCCCTCTCAACGTGGCTGATGTCCGGCATTTTCTGGCCCAGGTGTGGCATACTGATGAGGAGACTGTGCAGGCCCTGGCCAAACAGGTGCACCATCACGTGGAGGGAGTCCCCCTTTACCTGGTGGAAGTGGTGAGGGAGGTGGGGGCTCGCTCTGATGGGCTCCCCCGGGCCGAGGACATCCCACCGGTGCAGACCCTTTCCCACGTGCGGGCGTTGATTTTGAACCGGGTGGACCGCCTTTCCCCCGCGGCCAAAGATGTGTTGAACCTGGCCGCGGTTATTGGTCGGGATGTGCCCCTGGATGTGTTGGAGACCGCCGCGTTACACGATCCACTGCCTGGACTGGAGGAGTTGCTCCACCACCACTTCCTGCGAGAAGAGGAGGCAGGACACGTTTCCTTTGTGCACGAAGTCGTTCGGCACGTGGTGTACAGTTCTTTGCCCACGTTGGCCAGGCAGCGCCTTCACCGCCAGGTTGCCGATGCTCTGGTGGCCTTGCGCGGATCGAAGGCTGGGCCCCACGCGGTGACCGTGGCGTATCATTACCATCAGGCCGGTCCCCGGTACGCGCTCCCTGCTTTGCAGTTCTCTGTGTTGGCTGGCGATCACCTGCGGCGGAGTTACGGTTTTCGGCAGGCGCGGGATCACTACCGCCGCGCGTTGCAACTGGCATCCTCTGTGCTCCCTGATGACCAGGCCCAGGAGTGGATTCGGCGTGCCTATGTGGGCCTGGGCCTGGCCCACGAGGCTCAGGGGGACTGGGAAGGGATTGTGACCACGTACACCGCAATGCGGGAATGGGCTGAAAAGCACGGGGATGAAGATCTGGCTTTGCTGGCCGCGCGGCGGTTGATGGTGGCTTTGACCGTGGTGGGACGATTGGATGAGGCCGCGGTGATGGCAGGAGAGGTGTTGGCCGCGCTGCACGGCGGTGGACACGCGGCTGTGGCCGAGGTATTCCACCGCTTGCGCCTGGTGTTCGGCAGCAGCGGTGAACCCCCTGCCGATCACGGGTGGCCTGAGTACCTCCCGCCGCAACCCGTATCCGGCCGACCCTGGGAGGAGGCTGCTGCGGTGCTAGGCGCGGATATGGCACCGTTGCCCCTGGGGCTGTACGGGTGGAGTTTGGCGTTGCAGGGATTGCTGGAGGAAGCAGAGGCGTGCCTCACCTACGCGGTATCCCTGGCCGAGGAGACGGCTCAACAGGCGTACGCGGTCCTTGCTCGGCATTTCCTGGCCCATGTAGCCTTCTTGCGTGATGATTTGCGGGCTGTGCAAGAACACCTGGACGCGGGATTCCGCCTCGCCCGTCAATCGCCCGATGCTGCCTGGAGTACCCTTTGGGGGCGCGTGTTCGAGGGATATATTCACCTCCACGTGGGGGATATTTCTGGGGCCCAACAGCGCTTCGCGACGTTGGACAAACTCCTCGAACAACAGGCCGGCTTCCGAACTCATCACCTGAGCGCGTGGGTGGGGCTGACGTTGGTGAGTATTGCCCAGGAGGATATTGAGACCGCTTCCGCGTTGTTGGATCGCGTCCTGGTGGAACGGGAGAACCTGGATGTGGTCACTTCCTTCTGGTCGCGCATTGCCGACGCGGCCCTGGCCCGACGCCATCGGGATTGGGAACGCGGTCAGCGCCGCGTGCGGGAAGCCCTCTCCCTGGCCGGGCAACGCGGTCTCCTGTTCGAGTACGTGGCCGCGGTGGAGGAGGCCGTGCGTTTAAGTGTGGCTCAGGGGGAGGTCGAACCTTCCACCCGGGACCTGGTCCGTCAAGCCCAGGATCTGGCCCACCGACGCGGGAGTCCCACCGTCCTCCGAGTGGTGCACCGCTTGACTTCTCGTCTCCCCGGCACATAGCGGATCACAGTCCTCGCGTGGTGGCTCAACCGGCAACAGAGGGGAACCCTTACTGAACGGGGGCACAACGTGGTTTGCATATGCTATTTTCGGTTGCCAAGACGTTGGTCTCTTCTGTTGGGGAGGGTGGAATGAACCATCGGGAATCCTTTCTCGTACGGGTGTGGTTTGATAGCACTTGCCTACCCTCACAGATGCGGGGGGAGGTCCAACACGTGCGTAGCGGGCAGAGCCGCCGTTTCTGTGGTCAGGAAGAACTCCTGTCCATTTTGAACGAGTGGATTGATGCCATTCGTGATCGGGCAGCGGACACAGAATCCTTCGCGGTTGTGGAATCGGAAATTGGGGATTCCCCATGAACCGCTTAGAGACGTCTCGTGGCGCTCAAATCTTTCGCTTGCCGTTGCGTCTCTTTCCCACGCTGAACGGGTACGCTCACCTGATCTTCACGTCGGATGCCCTGGTGTTGGTGGATACAGGTTCTGGACTGCCGGAGAGTAACGAGAGTCTGCTGGATGGGTTCCGTCAGGTGAGTCAGGTGGTGGGCCGTGAGGTGACATTACGGGACGTGGATCTGATTTTAATTACCCACGGTCACATTGACCACTTTGGGGGGCTTCCCTTTGTGCGTGAACACACTCAGGCGCCGGTGTACGTGCACGCGCTGGACCACCGGGTGCTGACTCGATTTGAGGAACGGACGGCTATTGCAACGCGCGATTTGGACATTTTCCTGCGCCGCGCGGGAGTGCGCGAGGAGCGACGCCGCGCGTTGCTTGGGATGTACGGGTTTGCTCGGAGTTTTTACCGCTCGGTTGCTGTGGACGGCCATTTGGTCGATGGAATGGAGATTGGCGGCTTCCGCGTCTGCCATGTGCCCGGACACTGTCCGGGATTGGTGTGCTTACGGTTGGATGATGTGTTGCTGGTAGGGGATCATGTGTTGCCCCACACTACCCCACACCTTTCCCCGGAGAGCATTACCCGGTACACCGGTGTGGGGCACTATTTAGCCTCCCTGGATACGTTGGAGCGGGAGTCTACAGGGGTGCGGGTGGCATTGGGGGGACACGAGGAGGCGATGTTCGACCTTGGTGCTCGCGTGCAGGAGATTCGGCGTTCCATTGTGCGTAAGTTAGGGCAGGTGCTGAGTTTGTGTGCAGAGCCGACCACGGTGGTGGATATATCGAAACACCGGTATCCAGATGTGCACGGGTATGATGTGCTCCTGGCATTGTTGGAGACAGGGGCGTATGTGGAGTACTTGCACGAGCACGGTTATGTTTACGTGAGCAATTGGGCCGACGTTCAGGATGATGTGACCGCGCCGGTGCACTACCAGCGCGCGGCCGATGCAATGCGTCGATTCCAGGAGGAGGTTGTACACGTGTACGGTGATGGGTGATCTCCCCGGTGGTCGGGGCACGAGAGGACTTTCTCTCTCATCACCTGCGCGCAGCACGTGGTGAGTTCCTCGATAAAAACAGTACATTTTCAGAAAGGAGAGAGGAGCATGAGCGAGAAGAAAGTTACAGCCCGAGATCTGGTCATGTCCATGCCCAAGTATTTCAAACCTGAGAAGGCCCAGGGGGTGAACGCGGTAATCCAGTATCACCTTACCGGCGAGGGTGGCGGGGATTGGATTATCCGCATTGAAAATGGCACGTGTACTGTGGAAGAGGGTGTGGCCGAGAATCCCACGTTGACTTTGCGCATGGACGCGCAGGAATACGTGGATCTCATTGCAGGGCGGTTGGACGGTATGACCGCGTTTATGACCGGGAAGTTGCAACTGGAGGGTGACTTCACCCTCGCGACCCGTTTGCTCACGTTCTTTGGTCTGGGTTGATCGCCTTATCCCCCGGCGGCCCTCTTGCCGTCGGGGGACCTCCCCCTTGAACCGCAATTGAATTTTCGCTCCCCTTCGCGCGCGTGTATAATCCCCCCGATGTGCAGAAATCGAAATCCCGGTGGGGAAACCCTGGAGAGCCCGGTGGGAATCCGCGGCTGTCTGTTGCAGGCAATTCCCGCGTTTGGGGATGGGGTTCGCATGTGAAGATTTCGGCCGGGGTTCTGAGGACTCTTCGCAGGGCATTTTGATGTAACACGATTGTCAGGAGAGGGAGATCTCATGGGTACGTATTTGTACATTGTGCAAATCATCCTGGGCATCGCGCTTATTGTCTTGGTTTTGCTCCAGACCAAGGGGGCGGGCTTAAGCGGTGTGTTTGGTGGTCAGGATGTGTACGCGACGCGCACGCGTCGGGGGGTGGAGAAGACGCTGTTCCAGGCCACCATTGTGGTGTCTATCCTGTTCTTCCTGGTGTCTTTGATCTCTGTAATGATTTCAGGGTAACGTGGGAGCCCTTGCACGCGTTCATCGGTGGCAGTTTCTCATTGCCTTTCTAGGAGGTGTGTTACTGGTCGGCCTCCTGGGGATGGCCGCGTACAATTACACGACGGTATCTATTCCCACCTATGGTGGGGTGTATCGCGAGGGCGTTGCTGGTGCTCCCCGCTATCTGAATCCGTTGTTGAGCCCCTTCAACTTAGTTAGTCAGGATATCGACGCGTTGATTTATCGGGGGTTAGGACGTTTCGATGACCAGGGCCGGGTGGTGCCGGACCTCGCGGATCGGTGGGAGATCAGTCCGGACGCACGCGTTTTCACCGTGCACATAAAACCGGGACAGCGATGGCAGGATGGGGTGCCGGTGACCGCGGAAGATGTGGTTTTCACTTTCTCCACTTTGCAGGACCCCCAGTTTCCCGGTGACCCGACGGTTATTCAATCCTGGCAAGCGGTTAAGATCGAGCAACTCGATGACCTGACGGTTCGTTTCACCCTCCCTGAGCCTTTGGCCCCGTTTCTGGATGAGTTGACAACGGGTTTACTGCCCGCGCACGTGTGGCGGGATATTCCTCCGAATTTAATGGACCGTTCCCGACTGAACTTTCAGCCCGTGGGAAGTGGCCCATTTCAGGTGGATGCGCTGAACGCGGTGAGCATGACGTTGAAGCCCAACCCCCAGTATGGCGGGCCGCGACCGTATATCGATGCGATAAATTTCCGCTTTTACCCGGATGACGCTTCGGTGCTGGAGGCGTATCAGCAGGGGGAGGTGGACGCGGTGTCGCGCATTCTCCCCCAGGATTTGCCCACGGCTCAGGCTCTGGAGGATATGAATATTTTCTTCAGCACGATGCCTGGCTATGCCATCATTCTGTTGAACGAGAAGAATCCCAATGTGCCCTTTTTCAAGGATAAGCGTGTGCGTCAGGCATTGTTGTACGCGGTGGATCGGGAGGCGTTGATCCAGAAGTATCTCAACGGCATGGGGGTGGTGGCTCACTCTCCCTTTTTGCCTCATACCTGGGCCTACGCAGCAGATGTCCCGAAATACCCCTACGATCCGGAACGGGCGAAGGCGTTGTTGGATCAGGCGGGCTGGACCGATTCGGACGGGGATGGGGTGCGGGACCGCGATGGGCGTCCCCTGCGTTTTACCCTGCACGGGGACGACGATCCGGCCCGGGCCGCGATCTTGAAGGCTGTCGCCGCGTACTGGCGTGCGGTGGGCGTGGATGTGGTGGCCCAGCCAGTGACTTTCCCCGGATTGGTGGGCGATTTTCTGGAAACGCACACCTTTGAGGCGGCCCTGGTCTTTTGGCGTCTCTACGGCGACCCGGATCCTTATCCGCTTTGGCATTCTAGCCAGATTCAGGATGGTCAGAATTACGCGGGTTGGGATAATCTGGACGCGGATCATCTCATGGAGGACGCGCGACGGACCCCTGATCTCAACCGACGCATCCGTCTGTACCATGATTTTCAGGTTCTATTTGCGGAGGAGGTGCCAGGTCTCCTGTTGTACCATCCTGTTTACGCGTTCGGTGTACGCAACACGGTGAAGAATGTGACCATTGGTCCCCTGCACCGGCCCGGGGATCGGTATCGGACGTTTGCCTTTTGGTACATTCGCACTCGCCGTGTTCCCATTGTTCAGCGGTGAGGGAGAGGAGTGCCCCAAAGTATTTGACACGCGTTGCCCCCTCTATGTAAAATGGTACATCCGGGGCGGCGTAATGTACTTCCACCTACGCCTGGAGGGGCAATGAGCACAATGGGTGTGCGAAGTTCCTACACCGCGATGTGTCCTCCTTTGTTGTGGTGGCACACGTGGGACATTTGTTTTCGAGCCCCTTCTTTGCTGACAGGCATTCGTGTATTTGCTGCACGGTTTCACTTCTTCCTGACACGGTTACATGCCGTCCTCACTGGGTACATATCATCCCCCCTTGCTTGTCGGACTTCCAGGCCACAGAAGTCGTGCTTGACTGTTGTGTCCACGGCTTTGGGCTGAAGTCCCTGCGTGATGACATGTGGTGAAGTGCATGTCATACCCACCCACAAGAGGAGAGAAAGGAGGAGCGTTATGAAGCGGGTTGTCTTGTTCATCGTCTTTGCCCTCATCGTGATTGCCCTGGTCGCCTGTCAGCCCGGTGCCCGCGCTGCCTACGGCGGCGTCATTAAGATCGGGCATGTGGCACCGTTGACCGGCGACATCCCCAAGGTTGGCGAGGAAGGGAAGTACGCGTTGGAGATGTGGTTGGAGGACCTGGACAAGGCCGGTGGTATTGAGGTCAACGGGGTGAAGTACAAGGTCCAGGTGATTCACGAGGATAACGAGTCCAAGGCTGAATCGGCGGCTGCCGCGACTACGAAGTTGATCACCGAGGATAAGGTCCTGGCCATTATTGGTCCTTACGCGTCCAAGCAGGCTATCCCCGCCGGTGAGGTGGCCGATCGCTTGAAGACACCGCTCATCAGCCCCTGGTCCACCAACCCGCGCACGACCAAGGGACGCCCCTTTGTGTTCCGGGCTGCGTTCCTGGATGACTTCCAGGGCCGGGTTGTGGCCAAGTTCATCAAGGAGGAGTTCGGCGCGACCAAGGTGGCTGTTCTCTACGATGTGGCCAGCGACTATCCCAAGGGTCTGGCCGAGTTCTTCAAGCAGGGCGCGGAGGAGCAGGGAATGCAGGTGGTGGCCTTCGAGAGTTTCACCACCAAGGACCGCGATTTCAGCGCGCAGTTGACGAAGATCATCAATTCCGGCGCGGAAGTGCTCTTCACGCCTCAGTACTACGACGAGGTTCCTCTCATTGTCAAGCAGGCCCATCAGTTGGGCTGGAACAAGCCCATTGTGGGAAGCGACAGTTGGGGCTCTCCTGAACTGATGAACCTGTGCGGTGATGACTGTGTGGGCGCCTTCTTCAGCACGCACTGGGCGGTTGCCGGTGCGAAAGGGGCGGCCAAGGAGTTCATCGATCGGTTTGAGAAGAAGTACGGCTATGCTCCCGGTGATGTGGCCGCGTTGGCTTGGGATTCCGCTCACCTGCTGGAGCAGGCCATTAAGGATTGTGGTAAGTTGACGGGCAAACTGGAAGAGGACCGCAAGTGCATCCGCGATGCGTTGGCCAACATCAAGGAGTTCAACGGCATCACGGGCAAGATGAAGTTTAATGAGGAAGGCGATCCTATTAAGTGCGCGGTCATTGTGCGCATCAACGAGAACCACAAGTTCGAGTTCTACAAGCAGGCGTGTCCGTAAAGGGACAGTTTGGGGGGTGGCAACGGAGGCGCCGTTGCCACCCCTAATCTCTTGCTGAAGAGGAGATGAACGATGGGTTTCCTGGGGCAACTGCTTGACCCCCAGCAGTGGTTCAATGCGTTGCAATGGGGGAGTTTTTACGCCCTTATCGCGTTGGGCTACAGCATGGTGTACAGCATCCTCATGCTCTTTAACTTCGCTCATGGGGATGTGTTCATGGTGGGAGCCTATATTGGCTTCTTTGTGGCTACAGGGTTTTTGGCGCTGGCCAGTGCCGGAATTCTCCCCGCGTCCGGGTGGCTTATCTTCGTGCTGACGTTGATTCTCACCATGTTCCTCACTTCGTTCGTGGGGATGGCTGTGGAGCGGGTGGCGTATCGACCTCTGCGCAATGCTCCCCGGGCCTCTGCAGCCATTACTGGTTTGATGGTGGGCATTTTCCTGGAAACGGGGAACTTGGCGCTGTTGGGAGCCAGTCGAAAGACGTTTCCCACGCTTATTGAGACGAAGACGTTTCAAATTGGCAGTGTGTACCTGACAAATATCAAGGTGTTGACAATTGTGCTTTCCCTGGCGTTGATGCTGGCCTTGCACTTGTTCGTGCAGAAGACGAAGACGGGCATGGCCATGCGCGCGATGTCTTATGATTACGCGGCCGTACCTTTGATGGGCGTACCCATGGATCGGGTGATTGTGCTGACGTTCGCCCTGGGGTCCGCGTTGGCCGGAGCCGCGGGTGTGCTGTTCTCCATGTCGTACCCGGTGTTGGAGCCGTACATGGGTTTGCTCATCGGGTGGAAAGCCTTCGTCGCCGCGATCCTGGGGGGGCGCGGTTCCATTCTGGGGGCTGTACTCGGCGGCTTTTTGCTGGGGTTCATTGAGATCTTGGTGGCGGCCGCGTTTGTGTCCACTATGCGCGATTTGATCGCGTTCAGCATTGTGTTGTTGATCCTGACGTTCCGGCCTTATGGGCTGTTCGGCGAGGAGTACAGCGCCCGCCTGCGCATTTGATGCGCGGGCCCACAGGGTTAGGGCGTTGACCCTCGAACATAGGGGAGCGGTGTTCATTTCTTGATGCGCATACTCTAAACCGAAGGGTAGGAGACGAGGCGTGAAAGACTGGATAACGCGATTGGGGAGCCCGTTGATGCGGTGGTTGGGTGGGTTGCCCCTTGGTTCTTGGCTCATCGGTGCACTGGTCGCCAGCCTGTTGGAGCATGTGTTCGGCGCGACGCTTTCTTACGCGCTGTGGTTGCACTCTCTTCCGGCCATTTTCGGCCTGTCGGTTATCCTCTCTGAACCGACGTTGATCCCCAGTGTGTTGCTCTACTTGATTATCATGTACTTCATTCCCACGTACATTGTGGCTCGGCTCAGTGCACCCTTAGTACGTCGTGTGGAGCAACACTTTTCTCCACGCGTGTACATTATTGTGCACCTGGTTTTGCTGTACCTGGTGCTTCAGGTGTGGGGCACAGTGGATGAGTACCGCTTGTTGGTGTTGCGTTTGTTGGGCGTGGGCATTATGCTGACGACCAGCCTGAACCTGGTCAACGGCTGGATGGGGGAGTTCTCCGTGGCGGTGGCCGGGTTCATGTCCGTGGGCGCGTACGTGTCCTCTGTGCTTATGGTGTGGGGCTTTGTCAACGATGATGTGTTTGGCCCCGCGGTGTTGCCCTCATCGCTGGCCCCCTTTGCTTTCCCCATTGTGCTGATTATTGGGGGCATTGCCGCGTCCATCACCGCGTTGGCCGTGGCTATCCCCTCTTTCCGCACGCGAGGGGATTACCTGGCCATTATTACCCTGGCTTATGTGTTCATTATTAAGAGCGCGGTGGAGAACATCGATTACATTGGAGGGCCGCGGGGGTTTATGAATCAGCCACCTGTGGCGTCTTTCCCTGTGGTCTTTGTGTGGACTGTTCTCGCGTTGTGGACGATCTACAATTACGTTTCCTCCACGTACGGGAAAGCCACCAGCGCGGTGCGGGATAATGAGTCCGCGGCCGAGGCTATGACGGTGGACACGCGACGGGTAAAGGTTATTGCCTTCTTGACCCATGCCTTTTGGTCGGGAGTGGCTGGCGGTCTGTACGCCCACGTGATAGGGTACATCAACCCCAGCAGTTTTGGCCTGGTGAAATCCGCGGAGGTGCTGGGCATGTTGTACCTGGGTGGGCTCAGTTCTGTTACCGGCTCGGTGTTCGGCACAGTGTTGTTCCAGTTACTGGCCGAGATCCTGCGTCCGCTGAAGTTAGCCAAGTGGTTGGTTATCCCGGTCGTCCTGATTCTCGTGATGGTGTATCGTCCGCGCGGGCTGTTGGGCTTCCGTGAAGTCCAATTCCCCTTCCTCACGGCAAAGAAGAAGGAGGTGGAACATGCCCCTGCTGGAAATTAAGAACATGACCCATTACTTCGGTGGACTGCGGGCCGTCCACAACTTCAACACCTCCATTGAGAAGGGGGAAATTCGCGGCCTCATTGGGCCCAACGGCGCGGGCAAGACGACCATTTTCAACCTCACCACTGGGGTGTACACGCCCACAGAGGGACACATCATCTTTGACGGCCAGGAAATCACGGGCAAAACGCCCCACGAGATCGCACATTTGGGCATTAGTCGCACGTTCCAGAACCTGCGGTTGTGGACGAATCTCACCGCGCTGGACAACGTGCGCATTGCGTTCTATTCCCAGATTGAATACGGGCTGTTGGGTGCCTTTTTTGGCTTGAAGCACCGCCACGCGGAGGAAGAGCGCATTGAGGAAAAGGCGCGCTCTCTGATGCGGCTGCTGGGTATTGAACAGTACGCGGACTACGTGGTCTCCGGGTTGCCGTACGGTATCCAGCGCAAGGTGGAGATGGCCCGAGCCCTGGCCACTCGGCCCAAACTCCTCCTGCTGGATGAGCCCACCGCGGGCATGAGCCCCGCGGAGATGATGGAGACCATGGAAGTGATCCGCCGGGTGAAAGAGGAATTCGACTTGACGATTTGGCTCATTGAGCACCGCATGAAGTTTGTGATGAGTCTGTGTCAGACAATTCAGGTGCTGGACTTTGGCGAGGTCATTGCTGAAGGTCCCCCTGAGGAGATCCAGAACAATCCGCGGGTTATCAAAGCCTATTTGGGCGAGATGGTGGAAGTGTGATGCTTCTACAAGTGGAGAACTTAGAAGTCTCATACGGGGCAATTAAAGCCGTCCATGGGATAACATTTCACGTGGACGAGGGGGAGATTGTGTGCATTATCGGCGCCAACGGCGCGGGGAAAACGTCCACCTTGCGGGCCATCTCGCGCCTGGTGCCTGTTGGACCGAACACGAAGATGATTTTTGACGGTAAGAATTTGTTGGATTATCCGCCTCACAAGGTGGTGAGCGAGTTGGGTATCAGCCATGTGCCGGAGGGGCGGCACATCTTCGGCAATCTGACGGTTATGGAAAATTTGATCCTGGCGACATACGGCCGCAAGGACAAGGAGAACATCCAGCGGGATTTTGACATGGTCTTCGACCTGTTCCCTCGCCTGGCCGAACGCAAGGATCAAAAGGCCGGCACCATGAGTGGTGGCGAACAGCAGATGCTGGCTGTAGGTCGCGCGCTGGTAAGTGGGCGTCGTCTCATGCTCCTGGACGAACCGTCCATGGGGTTGGCGCCGGTGCTCATGCAGGAGATGTTCGCCGCACTCAAGCAGATTAACGCGGAGGGTACAACCATTCTACTGGTGGAGCAGAACGCTCACATGGCCCTCCAATTTGCCCAGCGCGGGTACGTGTTGGAGACCGGCCAACTGGTTCTGGAAGGTCCCACCAAGGATCTGTTGACGAACCCGCGCGTTAAAGAGGCTTACCTGGGTGGCTGATGCCCGTGCGCGTGTTCTCTCAGGGCGGGAACACCGCGGTTCCCGCCCTGGTGGTTCTCACCCTGGCGTTCCTGCTGGGCTGGACCGTGGCATGTCGGCCGGTTCTACCACCACCCCCCGTTCACTCGGATATGGTGTTCGTGCCTGCGGGGCCCTTTGTCATGGGGAGCAATACGGGCCGTGAGGACGAACGCCCCCCGCATCAGGTTGATGTGCACGCGTTTTACATTGACCGCACCGAGGTGACGGTAGCCGATTACGCGCGTTTCCTCACCTGGCAAGGCTCTCTCACGGCCTGCGATGGACACCTGTGTGCTGATGTCCACTCGGAAAATCCCCAGGCGCATTTGGAAGAGACACCAACAGGGTACCGTGCTTTGCCCGGATGGGATGATTTTCCCATGACGTGGGTGAGTTGGTACGGGGCCGCGGCTTATTGCAAAGCCCAGGGAAAACGTTTGCCCACCGAGGCAGAGTGGGAAAAGGCTGCCCGTGGCACCGATGGACGTGCGTATCCGTGGGGAAATGAGTATGATGAAGGGCGGGCCAATGCCGGTCACCGCTATTCAGGCCCCACGCGGGTGGGCATGTTCCCCGCGGGCGCCAGTCCCTACGGCGCGTTGGACATGGCCGGCAATGTGTGGGAGTGGGTCGCGGATTGGTACGCACCTTATCCGGGCAGCACCTACTCCTCGCCGTTCTTTGGCAAGTACAAAGTCGTGCGGGGTGGCTCCTGGAATCACCCCGTGGTGGACGCGCGGACCACAGCCCGAGACATCGCACATCCGGCGCGACGTCTGCGGGTGGTCGGCTTTCGGTGCGTCTGGTCATCGGATCACCGATGATGGGTGAGTTCGGGATTGGCAGGCAGGGGAACCCCACGCGCGGCTTTGAGATCGACTTCAGGTGAAGGGAGGTGGGGATGATGAAGCGACCCCCTGAGCGTCTGGGGAGTTTCTACCTGGGCGCGGAGTACGATATCGAGAAGGGTGAACGCACGGATGCGTGGCTGAATTACGATGCTCGGGATCTGACCACCCATGCTGTGGTGGTGGGCATGACGGGCAGTGGCAAGACCGGGCTGTGCATTGATTTGTTGGAGGAGGCAGCCATTGATCAGGTGCCGGCCATCCTTGTGGACCCCAAAGGGGATGTGACCAATCTCCTGTTGCAATTTCCCGAACTGCGGCCAGAGGACTTCCGCCCCTGGATTAATGTGGACGACGCGCGGCGGAAGGGCATGAGCGAGGATGAGTACGCGGAGTACATTGCCAACCTGTGGCGTAAGGGGTTGGCCGACTGGGGCATCGATTCCGAGCGCATCCGCATGTTGAAGGACGCGGTGGATTACACCATTTACACGCCAGGATCTGACGCGGGCGTTCCGGTCAACATTTTGGGAAGTTTGGCTGCTCCTCAGTTGGATTTCGAGAGCAACGCGGATGCGATTCGTGAACGCATTGCCGGCACGGTTGCCGCGCTCCTTAGCCTGGTGGGCATCGACGCCGATCCTGTGCGCAGCCGGGAGGCCATCCTCCTGAGCAATATTTTTGAACACTACTGGCGTCAGGGCGAGGATCTGGATCTGGCAAAGCTTATTTTGGCCATTCAGAACCCACCTGTGCACCAGTTGGGCGTTTTCGATGTGGACACGTTCTTCCCTCCGGATGACCGCTTCCAACTGGCAATGGCTTTCAACAACCTGGTGGCCTCACCCAATTTCCGAACGTGGTTGGAAGGAGATCCCCTGGACATTGACGCGCTTTTCTACACGGATGAGGGCAAACCACGCCATAGCATCTTCTACATCGCGCACCTCTCCGATGCGGAGCGCATGTTCTTTGTCACGTTGCTCCTGGAGAACCTGGTGACCTGGATGCGTCAGCAGTCGGGCACCACCAGTTTGCGCGCGCTTCTCTACTTTGATGAAGTGTTCGGTTACTTCCCGCCCGTGGCCGAACCTCCGTCCAAACGGCCGCTGCTCACACTGTTGAAGCAAGCGCGCGCGTTTGGCCTGGGCGTGGTATTGGTCACTCAAAACCCCGTGGACATCGATTACAAGGGATTGACCAACGCGGGCACCTGGTTCATCGGCAAACTGCAGGCAGAACGGGATAAGGCTCGGGTGTTGGCCGGGCTTAAAGGAGCACTGGCAGAAGCCGGCGTGGGGTCGCCTCCGGTGGACTATGACGCGCTTATCAACCGTTTGGGCAGTCGCGTGTTCCTGATGCACAACGTTCACGAGGATAGGCCGGTGGTCTTCCACACCCGGTGGGCTATGAGTTACTTGCGCGGTCCACTGACCCGCCCGCAGATTCGGGAACTCATGGCCACCCGTCGGACACGTGTACAGCCCGCGGTGGCCCCCACAACCCGCTCTCGGGTCCGGACAGTCTCCCGGGAGGTGACCGACCTCCCAGCCGGATATCTGGCCCAACCGCCGGCCCTGGATCCGGACGTGATGCAGGTGTTCCTCCCCCTGACTGTGGATGAGGAGGCGGCTCGGCGGATCCTGGCGAAGCAGTTGGGACACACACCGCAGGTGGAGTCCATGCAGTTGGTGTATGAACCGGCCATCCTGGCTCACACCACGGTGCGGTTTTTCAGCCGCAAGTGGGATGTGGATTACACGGTTGAGCGCCTTCTCCTGGCTTCCCCCCCGGATGAGGTGGGGCGGATAGATTGGGAGGAAGCGGAAACACTTCCCCTCAAGGAGGATGAGTTGGAGTCAGGTCCGGCTCGTTTGGAGGGGAACAAGGGGCCGTTTTTCGCCAGCGTTCCTGCCTCTGCCAATACCCCTCGGGAGTTGAAACGCATTGGCAAGGACCTGGCCGATTGGTTGTACCACAATGCGCGAGTGCGGATGAAAGTGCACCCGGTGCTCAAGATCGCCAAACGTCCTGGAGAAAAGGAACGGGTGTTCACTATGGCAGTGCGGCAAGCCGCGCGGGAGTTCCGGGATCGGGAGATGGACGCGTTACGCGCGAAGTATGAGAAACGTATAGAGAAATTAGAGAACAAATTGCGTCGGTTGGAACGGGAGTTGGCTGAGGACGAGGCTGAGTATGAAGCCCGCAAGCGGGAGACCTTGCTCACGACCGGGGAGTCCCTTATCTCTTTCCTCTTTGGACGGCGAAGTACTCGCGTGGCCAGTTCCATTGCCCGCAAGCATCGCCTGGCCAGCAAGGTGAAGATGGACATCGAGGAGACTCAGGCGGAGATCCGTGAGGTGCAAGAGGAAATCCGCGAGATCCAGGCCGAATTGGAGGAAGCCCTGGCCGAAATTCGGCGCAAGTGGGAACAGGCTCTGGAGGATGTGGAAGAGGTAGTGCTGAAACCACGGCGCGCGGATGTGCGAATTTCCTGGGTCGCGTTGGCCTGGAAGCCCGTGTGGACCATCCGTTATGCCGGCCCCGCCGGAAGCCGTGAGGCCACCGTTCCGGCTTACCCTTCGGCCGAAGGGAAGTGACAGCGGCCGCGAGTCTACCTTGGAAAACCAGGAGAGGACGGTGTGCTGCTTCATCCGGGGGGAGTCCGTGTTTTATGGACCTGGATATCCGGGACTTTTCCTGTTCCACCGGCCATGAGTCAGTGATTGCAGTGAACACACGTCATTTCGGAGGCCCTGCACCATGACTTATGCGCTCCACGTACGCGACTTGCGCAAGGCGTATGCTACAGTCCAGGCCGTGAATGGCATCAGCCTGGATGTTGCCCAGGGGGAAATTTTCGGCCTCCTGGGTCCCAACGGTGCCGGTAAGACCACCACCATCCGGATCATTATGGACATCCTGCCGGCAGACGCGGGCGAAGTGCGGGTGTTGGGACACCCCCCGCGTGAGGTTCGAGAACGGGTTGGGTACCTGCCAGAGGAGCGGGGGCTTTATCCCAACATGCGAGTTCTCGACCTTCTGGTATACTTGGCTCAGTTGAAGGGCCGGTCCGCGTCCTGGGCTCGCAAACAAGCGATGGAATACCTGGACAAGGTTGGTCTGGCCGATCGCCGTCATGCCAAAGTGCGAGAACTTAGTCGAGGTATGCAGCAAAAAGTCCAGTTCCTCGCGGCCCTTATTCACGATCCTGACCTTCTCATCCTGGACGAGCCCTTTCAGGGGTTGGACCCTGTCAACGTTCAGGTGGTGAAGGACTTGATGCTTGAACTTCAGGCGCGGGGCAAGACCATTGTGCTCAGCACGCATCAAATGAACCGGGTGGAGGCGCTGTGCAGCCGCATCGCGCTCATCAACCGAGGGCGCTTGGTCCTGTACGGTGCGTTAGATGAGATCAAGCGTGAGTACTCCCCCAACATCGTGCTCCTGCGCACTCCTGGGCCCTTACCCGATATGGCATCCGTGGCCCACGTTACCCAACGGGATGGGATGTATTACCTGGAATTGCACGAGGACGTGTCTCCCCAGGAGGTGTTGAAGCGCCTGGTGATCGCGAACGTCCCCGTTGAGGCCTTTGAGGTTGGGCGACTTCCCCTGGAGGACATTTTCGTGCGTGTGGTTAAGGAGGCCGGCTATGAACCTGCATAAAGTGTGGACCATTGCTCACCACGAGTACACCACCAACATCCGCCGGACGGGCTTCATTGTGATGACGCTGATCGTTCCCGCGGTGGGTATTCTGGCGCTTTTCCTCGCGACGTTCGCGGGCAAGGCCGCGCTGAAATCCCTGGAGCACGTCTTCGGTGGGTTTGAGAAACCCTACGCTGTTGTGGACGAGTGCGGGTGTTTCCACCCCATCCTGCCGGAATTTCAAAAGGACTTTATCCTGTATCCCGATCAGGAATCCGCAAAGAAGGCTGTGGATGAAGGAGAATCTCAAGCCGCGCTCATTATCCCTCAGGATTTCCTGAAAACGCGTGAGGTCCAGGTGTACACCCACAATGGGGCTTTGGCTCTTGCTAACCTGAACGATTCTGAGCGGGTCCAAGCATTTTTCACGGTGCACCTGGTACACCCATATATCCCACCGGAAGTGGAAACTGTGCTGACCGCAGGTCCCCCTCGATTCAAACTTGTCAACCACCCGCAACCTACCTCTCCTGTGGGTGAGATGGCGAGTTTCATGGTGCCGTACACTCTGGCTATTTTGATGGTGATGAGTATCTTCATCAGTTCCGGGTACCTTCTTCAGGGGGTAGGCGAGGAAAAGGAGAATCGTCTGGTGGAGATCATTCTCTCCTCTGTCACGCCTCAGGAGTGGTTCCTGGGAAAGGTGCTTGGTTTAGGCGCGGTGGGATTGACGCAGTTAGCCGTTTGGTTGGTGACTATGGCTTTGCTCTCCGGCGGGAGTGTGCTCTTGCTGGCCATATTCATTCCCACCATGTCGGCGAAGAAGGTGATATTCATCGTTGTCTTCTACCTGTTGGGTTATACTTTGTACGCGTCCCTGTACGCGGGTTTAGGCGCTCTGGGCACGAACATGCGGGAATCCCAACAGGTGGCTGGGGTGATTTCCTTCCTGGCAGCCGTGCCCTTCATGGTCTCCGGTCTGTTGTTTACCAATCCGAACTCCACCATCATTCGGATCATTAGTGTGTTTCCTCTGACTGCACCGACGATGATGATAATGCGCGTGACTATGGCGGAGATCCCCCTTTTGGACTTAACGCTTAGTCTTCTCTTGCTCCTTGTTTCCATTCCCTTTACCATCTGGTTGGGCGGCAAACTTTTCCGCTTCGGCATACTGATCTACGGCAAACGCCCGGATTTGAAGACCATCTGGCAATCCTTACGCACAGCATGACTCACGTCCAGACGCACAACGGAGGCTGAATTATGTACGGCGAACTGGCGGTATTCTCCGGAACGGCTAACCGTCCCCTAGCCGAATCCGTAGCCGACTACCTGGGTATTGAATTGAACGAAGCGGATGTTTTCCAGTTTCCCAACACCAACACATTCTGTCGGTTACGCTCCAGTGTCCGCGGCAAGGATGTGTTCCTCATTCAGCCTACCAGCCCTCCCACCAACGACAATCTCATGGAACTTCTGGTCTTTCTGGACACATTCCGACGGGATTCCGCGGCGCGCATCACCGCGGTCATTCCGTATTACGGTTACGGTCGTACGGACAAGAAGGACCAACCACGGGTGCCCATCACAGGGCGTCTTGTGGCCGATTTGATTACGGTGGCCGGTGCCAACCGGGTTCTTACCTTTGACTTGCACGCGGGGCAGATCCAGGGATTCTTCACCATTCCCGTGGATGAGTTAAGCGCTATCCCCATTCTGGTAGAATACGTCCAGCAACAGCAATGGGAAAACCTGGTGGTTGTGGCCCCGGATATTGGAGCAGTACGCCGTAGCCGTACGTTTGCCGAGCGTTTGGGCGTACCGTTGGCCATCATTGAGAAGCGTCGCGCCTTGAGCGGGGACCACACAACCATTTACAACTTGATCGGCGATGTGCAGGGCGCGAGCGCTCTCCTGGTGGATGATGAGATCGATACTGCGGGGACGATTGTCAGCGCGGCGGAGTTCCTCATGGAACGCGGGGCCGAACGCGTGTTCGCGTGCGCGACCCATCCCATCTTCTCCCCTCCCGCGCCTGAGCGGCTGAACAGCAGTCCTCTGGAGAAGATTATTGTGTCCAACACCGTATTCGTTCAGGACCACGTGCGGGAGATGCTGGGTGAGCGTCTGGTCATCCTTAACGTGGGGGATTTGCTGGGAGAGGTCATTCGCCGCATTCATGTGGGCATCTCTGTGGGAGCGCTGTTCAGTGATTGGGGATTCCGTCGGCATTGGGGGTGAGAGGCTTGCACGCCGATGGCCCATATTCTGGTGAGGAGGAGAGTTATCCATGTCATCCCATGAAGACACTCGCATTCTTCGACCCTACGGTCTGTGGGATAGCCCTATCACCCCGCGCATGGTCGCGCAGGGAATACGCCTCAACGATGTGCAGTGGGTCCGTGATGGTCGTACACTGGTCTGGCTGGAGGGCCGTTCCGGTCACAACGTTTTGGTCGCCCAAACAGCCGGCGACGCGCCCAGGGACTTGATTTTAGAACATTCCCCGCGAGGTGGTCTGGCGTACGGGGGTGGGGAGTTCACCCTGCATGGCGACGATCTCTTCTTCGTGCAGAAGGGACGGCTGTACCGCCTCTCGTTGTCCGGCGGACTTCCCCGTGCTATCACGCCCCAGTTTGGGGAGTTGGCTTCGCCGGCCGTGTCCCCAGACGGGCGTTGGGTACTCTTCGCCCATTCCTATGGGGACGTGGATGTGCTGGCCGTGGTGGATTCCTCTGGCGGGCAATGGCCCCAGCGGCTTGTTTGGGGGGCGGATTTTTACATGGCTCCGGTGTGGCATCCCTCGGGGTCGCTCATTGCCTGGCTTGAATGGGATCATCCCAACATGCCCTGGGATGGCACGCGTCTTTTCCTCGCCCACGTGGAGGGCACTCCTCCTCGGGTGACACGACGTACCTTCATCGCGGGGGGCGACGATGTGCCCGTTTTTCAGCCTGAATTTTCTCCGGACGGTCGGTACTTGAGTTATGTAGTCACTGAGGGCGAATGGGATACACTGGTCCTGTACGAGGTGGATACGGGTGAATTCCGCCCCCTTCTGGGCGGGGATGGATTGGTTCTCTCCGCCCCTGCTTGGGTGCAGGGATTACGCACTTACGGCTGGAGTGGTGACAGTCGCTTTATCTACGTGCGTCAGAATGAACGGGGATTCGCGCGGTTGTTGCGCGTTCACGTGGGGACTGGAGAGGTAGAACAGTTATCGTTGGCCGAATACACCTGGATTGACCAGGTAAGTCCGAGTCCGGTTGGTGATCGCGTCGCGTTCATCGCGTCCGCTTCCCGCATTCCGGCTCGGGTGGTCACGTGGAGTGAGGAGGGAATGCGAGTTCACCGGCGCAGTATGCCGGAGATCATCCCACCTGCGGACATGTCTGAACCGGTCCCCATTTCCTGGCAAGCCGCTGATGGCACAACCGTCCACGCGTTGTACTATCCGCCTACCAGCAGTCGCTTTTACAGCGACGGCAAACCTCCGGCCATTATCAACGTACACGGTGGCCCCACGTCTCAGCGAGTCGCCAATTTCAACAACGATGCCCAATTCTTCACCAGTCGAGGTTGGGCATACGTGGAGGTGAATTATCGGGGCAGCACCGGGTACGGTAAGTCCTACATGCGGTCGTTGTACGGGCACTGGGGGGAGTATGACGTGGAGGACACGGTGGGCGCGGCTCGGGCGGTGGCCGATCAAGGCCTGGCCGATCCGGCCCGTTTGGTGGTTAAAGGGGGCAGTGCCGGAGGCTACACCGTGCTTAATGTGCTCATTCGGTATCCCGATGTGTTCAAGGCCGCCATTTGTCTGTACGGCGTGAGCAATCTCTTCACCCTGACCACCGATACCCACAAGTTCGAGCGTTGGTACACGGACATGTTGGTGGGTCCCTTGCCCGAGGCTGCGGCCTTGTACCGGGAATGGTCTCCTGTTTTCCACGCCGATCGCATCCGCACGCCCATCGCCATCTTCCAGGGAGAGGAGGATAAGGTGGTGCCTCCGGATCAATCGGAGAGCATTGTACAGGTCCTGCGGGCGAATAAAGTCCCTCACATTTTCCGCATGTACCCCGGGGAAGGGCATGGTTGGCGCAAGGCCGAGACCATTGAAGCGTACTATCGGGATGTGCTGGCTTTTCTGCGGGAACACGTGATCTTCGCGTGAGGGAGACCATGACTCACCTGATCCTCGCGTCCGCGTCGCCCCGCCGACAGGAATTTCTCCGCCTGCTGGGGATACCTTTTCGCGCGTTGCCCACAAACGTGGATGAGCGCGCGTTGCCCGGTGAGTTGCCCGAACGGTTGGTCGCGCGCGTTTCTGCTTTGAAGGCTGCAGCCGCGGCCCAACAGGTCGAAGGGGTTATCCTCGCGGCGGACACTGTGGTGGTGTTGGATGGTCGCGTGTTGGGGAAGCCTCGGAATGAGGACGATGCCCGACGCATGTTGCTGGCTTTGCGCAATCGCTGGCATGTGGTATATACAGCCGTGACTGTGGGGCGCGCCCAGGGTGGCGTTTTGGAAGATGCCCGGACTGTGGTGGACGCGGCCCGAGTTCACATGCGCGCGTACTCGGATGAGGAAATCGACGCGTACATTGCCACTGGCGATCCTTTGGACAAAGCAGGGGCTTACGCGATTCAGAATGTGGCATTTCGGCCGGTGGACCGGGTGGATGGGTGCAGGGCGACGGTGATGGGTCTGCCCATTGCCCGGCTCCTACCTTTGCTCGCGCGGCAGGGGATCCCCCTGCCCGAGGATCCCACCCGCGCGTGTCGCCACATTTTTGGCGCGTGCTGTCTGGATGATGGTGAGGTTCTGGGTGAAGGCTAAATCCGAGAAGGAGCAGGAAGGGAGCCCAGCCTGTTCGCAGGAGCGGTTATCCTAATTCGAAGATGTTACGATGGCATACAACGGTATTGTTGCGCGAGTGCGTGGACCTGTAGCGGACATTTTGTTGGATGATGGCAGGGTGGTTCCCGCGGTGCCTCGGGGCACGCTCAAGCGGGAGCGTCGCGGCACGCTCCTCGCGGTGGGGGACCGCGTGCGTGTGACGGAACGTCGGGACAAGGATACGTGGGTTATCGAGGAAATCGCCCCGCGAGAACGGGCACTGGTGCGGCGCTGGCCCAACACTCAGGGGCGGGTGGACGTTATTGTGGCGAATCCGGATCAGGCTTTCTTTATGTTCGCTGTGCGTGATCCTTACCCCCGTCTCCAGATGTTGGACCGTCTTCTGGTCATCGCGGAGGATAATGATATTCCTGCCGCGGTTATTGTGAACAAGATAGATCTGGACTCGGAGGGGAAAGCCCGCGAACTGTTTCGGGATTACGAGCAAGCGGGATATCCTGTGTTTTACATCTCTGTTCAGACAGGTGCGGGAGTGGACGCGTTAAGGGAACATTTGCGCGCTCGAATAACTGTCCTGGCCGGCCCGTCCGGTGTGGGCAAATCCAGCCTGATCAACGCGCTGGAGCCTACAGTTCAATTACCGACAATGGCGGTGAGTCGTAAGTGGCGCCAGGGGCGCCATACGACCGTCATGGCCCAACTCATCCCCCTGAGTGGTGGAGGCTACATCGTGGACACTCCCGGCCTTCGGGAGGTGGGGCTCTGGGGTGTGGATTTGGACAATTTGGATTATTACTTCCCGGAGTTTCGCCCGTACCTGGGTCAATGTCGGTTTAATGATTGCCGTCACCTGGATGAGCCTGATTGTGCGGTCATCCGCGCGGTGGAAGAGGGAAAGATCAGTCGCCGTCGGTACGAAAGTTATGTCAGCATCCTCTTGTCTGAGGGGACGTGAGACCATGCGCGTGGCTCTGGTGCATGACTGGCTCAACCAGATGGGAGGCGCGGAGAATGTCCTGGAGGTGTTGGTGGACTTGTTCCCTGGCGCGCCCATCTACACCAGCATTTACGATCCCAAGCGCGTGTCCCCCAAGTACCGGCAGTGGGATATTCGGGTCTCGTGGATGAACAAGTTGCCCGGCGTGGGAGCCCATCACCAGGCATATCTCCCCTTTTATCCCCTGGCCTTCGAGTCCTTCGACCTGTCTGGATACGATCTGGTGATCAGCAATAAATCCGGTTTTGCTCACAGTGTGATCACTCCCCCGCAGACAGTGCACATCAGTTATTGCCTTACTCCTGCTCGATTTCTCTGGCAGTATCACACGTACCGGCGGCGGGAGGGCATCGGTCGCTTGAAGAACGCACTTCTCCAACCAGTGCTCACGTGGCAGCGTCAGTTCGATCGCCTGGCCGCGGACCGGGTAGACTATTTCATCGCTATTTCCACTGAAGTCCAGGCCCGCATTCGCAAGTATTACCGGCGGGAGAGCGTGGTCATTCACCCCCCCGTGGACACGCGGCGGTTCCGTCCCACAGATGATCCTCCAGAGGATTATTTTTTGATTGTGTCCCGGTTGATTCCCTACAAGCGTGTGGACCTGGCTGTGGAGGCGTGTACCCGGTTGGGATTGCCCCTGGTGGTGGTGGGAGATGGTCGGGATCGGCCCGCGCTGGAACGTTCTGCCGGGCCTACGGTTCGTTTTTTAGGTCGGGTTTCGGATGAGGAGATTGTTCGGTTGATGCAGCGAGCCCGCGCGTTTCTCTTCCCGGGCCTGGAGGATTTCGGCATCGCGCCGGTGGAGGCGATGGCGTGTGGCCGACCGGTCATCGCGTACGCGGGCGGCGGTGCTCTGGACACGGTGGTCCCCGGCGTGACGGGTGAGTTTTTCCACGAGCAGACGGTGGACGCGCTTGTGGAGGTGCTGGCTCGTTTTGATCCCGGCCAGTACGATCCTCGGGCTTGTCGCGCGCAGGCGGAGAAGTTCGACACCCAGGTCTTCAAGGATAAATTTATGGCCTTTGTTCACCAGGTGATGGCCGAGCATCCCACGGGGTTCGGAAGGACAGGGTGAATTCCCCGGGTAAGGGGATATGCTAAGATGGAGGTGTAAGATGGACATTCGTACAGTTGGCGTTATTGGTTGTGGTCAGATGGGTTCGGGCATTGTGGAGGTGGTTGCCCGAGCGGGATACGAGGTATGGGTTCTGGAGGTCAATGATGAACTCCTGCAGAAGGGTCTAAGTCGGGTGCAGGCTTCCATGGCGCGGGCCGTGAAGCGGGGTAAGATGTCGGAAGCGGAGAAGGAGGCCGCGTGGAAGCGCATTCACGGTACGTTGAATCTGGATGATTTCCACCGGTGCGATTTGGTGATCGAGGCCGCGGTGGAGCGTTTAGAGGTCAAGCAGGATATTTTCCGACAGTTGGATGAGATTACACCGGACCACGCGCTGTTGGCATCTAACACGTCCTCCATCAGTTTGACCGCGTTGGCCGCGGCCACTCAGCGGCCGGACCGGGTGCTGGGTTTGCACTTCTTCAACCCGGCTCCTGTCATGCCTTTGGTGGAAGTGGTGCGCGCGGTGACAACCAGTGATGAGACGGTGGAGATTGCCCGTGCGTTCGCTCAGTCCCTGGGTAAGACGCCGGTCTTGGCCAAGGATGCGCCGGGCTTTATTGTGAATCGGTTGCTGGTTCCTTATTTGATCGATGCCATACGCGCGTACGAGCAGGGGTTGGCCAGTAAGGAGGACATTGATACGGCGATGAAATTGGGGGCCAATCACCCCATGGGGCCGTTGGAACTCTCGGATTTCATTGGATTGGATACTCTCCTGTACGTTGCGGAGGTGTTGTACGAGGAACTGGCCGAACCTCGTCTGGCCCCTCCACCGCTTTTGCGTCGAATGGTCGCGGCAGGACATCTGGGCCGTAAGACGGGCCGCGGATTTTACGAGTACTAAGGGGGACCTATGGCAGAGCGCCCGACACCATTGGCAACCGGAAAACTTCCCCACGAGATGCTCCGAGCCCTCCTGCGCGAGTACGGTCAGGAGGACGAGCAGGTGCTGGTTGGCCCTCGCGTTGGGGAGGATGCCGCGGCTGTGCAACTACGCGAGGATGTGGTGGTTGCGGGTATGGATCCCATCACGTTTGCCACGGAGGAGATCGGTTGGTACGTGGTGCACGTTAACGCGAACGATGTGGCGGTGATGGGCGCGGCTCCACGCTGGTTCCTGGTCACGTTTCTTCTTCCCGAAGGGGCGGCCACCGCGTCCGATGTGGAACGCATGTTCGCGCAGGTGGCTCACGCGTGTGAAGAGGTCGGCGCGGTGCTGGTGGGTGGTCACACAGAGGTTTCGTATGGCCTGCCTCGGCCTTTGGCCATTGGGGTTATGCTGGGGGAAGTGTCCTCCCAGGGGTTGGTACGAACCGGCGGTGCTCAGCCCGGGGACGCGTTGATCCTGGCCCGCGGGGTTCCCATTGAGGGGACGGCTATCATTGCCCGGGAACGACGGGATGATCTTCTGGCGCGCGGGATTCCGGAAACGTTGGTTCAGCGGGCTGCCGACTTTCTCCACGACCCGGGTATTAGTGTGGTGAAGGCCGCGCTCTTGGCTGTGGAGACTGCGACAGTGCACGCGATGCACGATCCCACTGAGGGTGGGTTGATTACCGGGTTGTGGGAAATGGCCGAAGCGTCGGGTGTGGGGCTCTGGGTGGATCTGGACGCGGTGCCGGTGCTGGAGGAAGGACGGGTGCTGTGTGATCTGTTCGGGCTGGATCCGTTGGCTACGATTGCGTCGGGCGCTCTGCTCATCGCGGTTGCACAGGAACACGGACCGCGATTGGTGTCGGCACTGGCTGATGCGGGGATCCCCGCGCGCGTTATCGGTCGAGTGACATCGTTGGAGGAAGGACGGGTCGCGGTGCGTGAGGGCCAGCGAATTCCCTTGCGCCCCCAGTCTGTGGATGAAATTGTCAAGATCTTCTGAGGGCAGGGCCTGGATATTTGGATAAGGGAGGATAGCACACGGTGAAGAGGGTTAAAGTGGTCGCGGATAGCGCGTGCGATTTGCCCGCGCCTTTGTTGGCGAAGTGGGATATTCACGTCGTCCCCCTCCATGTGACGGTGAACGGCCAGGATGTGTCCCACCTGTACACGGATCCGGACGCGTTTTGGCGCCTTGTGGAGGAAACCGGCGGCCGGCCGACCACGGCCGCGCCTTCACCAGAGCAGGTGAAGGCGGTTATCGAGCCCCTGGTGGAGGCGGGGTATGAGGTTGTTGCTATCCCCCTTTCGGCCCAACTGTCTACTACGTACGCGTCTTTTGTCCAGGCCGCGGCGGATTATCCACAGCAAGTCCACGTGTTTGATTCTGCTTCCCTGAGTTTGGGCATTGGTATTCAGGTCCTTGAAGCCGCGCGATTGGCGGCTGAGGGTTCCTCATCCGCGGATATTCTGGCCCACCTGGCGACTGTGCGCGAGCGAGTGCACCTCCTGGCTGTGCTGGATACTATTGAATGGGCGGATCGCGGTGGACGGATCGCGTATCTTATGCCTGTTATCCGTCGCGTGGCCCGGGTGTTCAACGTGAAGGTGATCCTGGATGTGAAGGGGAAGGTGCACTTTCTGGGTGCCCAACGTTCGTACAGGGCAGCCTTGCGGGTTCTCAAGGAGAAGGCATTGGCCCTGGGTCCCGCGCATCACCTGCTTGTCCCCCACACCCGACAGCACGCGTTGGCGGAGTCCCTGGCGGATGAGTTGGCGCCCGCGCTGGGTGTTCCCCGGGAGGAGGTGATCGTGCACGAGGCAGGGCCCATCTTGGGGGCGCACGTAGGTCCCAGGGCAGTAGGCGTTGTTGTTCATCGCAGGTAGTATCACTGCTCCCCTGGGCTTGCCCCGGGGCTGACCACATCGCAGGGATTCATTCCTCTCCGGTGGCCACTTCTTCCCGTGTGTTCGCCTGACGCGCGGGTCTGGAGGGGTACCCTTGGCTCATCTAGGGTGTGGTGCTCTCTGTTCGTATCCGATAATGGGTTACCCGCACCCCCACAAAGGGTCGGTCCTCCACGCGCTCCGCGTGTTGGTCTAGCCATTGGCGAACGAGCCCCTTGGGGTCCCACATTGCGCTTTCCGATTCCACCAACCACACATCCCGTGTGCCGTTGAGGCGACGGAGAATGTCCGCGCCTGTTTGGTCCACAGTGCCCTGGGGGCCGGGCGCGGGCGCCTCTACCAGGTGCGGCCGGGAATCCGGCGCGTAGTAGGTGTACGCGTGGATTAAGTATCCCAGGTGGAGCAGGACTTTGCTCTCCGGATCGCGTCGGGATTCCACATAGTGCACTGCCCCGCGCATATCCGGCTTGATTGGAATGTGCACCTGATATCCAATTCCCACCAGGAAGAGGGCCAACACCATGGCCAGCGCGGACAGGGAAACTACCGGCCAGCGACGTTGCGCTTCTACCCCTAATGCTGTTAGCGCGTACACTGCGGGCATAGTCCAAATCAAGTACCGTTCTGTGAAGAGGGGTAATTCCAGTGAAATGAGGTAAAGCCCGATCACGGGTACCAGAAACCACAGGATAATCCAGATCTTGACTCGCCAAGCAATGGATTTTTTCCCTCTGGGGATGCTTAATGCCAGTCCGCTTATCATCAAAAACAGCAAGGGAATAATCCGCACGTTTCCTGGGGCGTGGATGGGAAGCGCGATGGAGTGAACGCCTACACTGAACACGGTG
>Ga0256914_1000139_pt1 | contig 69009 bp, 67 predicted proteins | sample HulkmetaG_FD_191571 | JGI IMG/M metagenome (GOLD analysis project Ga0256914, IMG submission 191571) | Hydrothermal chimney microbial communities from Main Endeavour vent field at the Juan de Fuca Ridge, Pacific Ocean - Hulk | ecosystem: Environmental > Aquatic > Marine > Hydrothermal vents ...
TTTTGCAGATAAATAAAGCTTATTTTTCCAAAAATTTTTTCTTCAAGATATCCTAATGGTTTTCCCTGTTTCAGTACATATATTTTCAATAGAAATTTCCAAATTAATTAAGTATGTATACTTAATTATACCTGTTTAGTGTCTTTTTGTCAAGTTTTTTAAGATATATAGTTGCAACTTGACAAAATTTTATATATATGATATAGTTAAGTATATATACTTAACTAAGAAGGGACTAAAAAAGAAATGGCAAAAACCAAAAGAGATCTTTTTAGTAAAAATATTGAGATTATTAAAAAATTACTTTTAGAAAAAAAACTATATTCATTAAAAGAACTCAATCTGCTTCTTAATCGTCTCAAAACCAAAAGGCTTATTGCTCAAGATGTCTCTTCAAGAAAATTTTTTGATCTGTTGCAAAACAGATTGAAACTCAGAACATATTCCGTATTTTCCAAAAAGATTAACAAGGTTCGATATACGCTCTATCCTGATATCAGTATATATGATTTTGTAAGTACATTTGAAAAGCAGGGATTCTTTTCAATGACTACCGCATTAAATATTCAACGATTAACTAATCAAAAAGATAATTTTGTTTTTTTTTCCAAAGAATTATCATTAAAAAATTATTCTAAAAATAATTCACTCAGTCAAAAAGATATTGATCAGGCATATCAAAAAGAGTATCGTTTTACCAGAAGTATAGCTTCCTATGAAGATAAACATATCATCTATCTGACACCAAAGAATACAAATCGCTTTGAGGTAATCGAGTATGATGGATACGCTGTGTCATCTGTACACAGGGCTTTTGTTGAAATGATTATGAATGTGCAGTACTTCAAAAATTTTGATACTATAATAAAAATATTTAAACCGCTTAAAAACAAACTGAATCCCAAAAGGGTATTTGATGTTGTAAAATCATTTGATCCTGTTTATCCTTATTATCAATTGATGGGGTTTTCTTTGGATAGAGTAGGATTTGACAAAAAAAATTTGATTTTATTTAAAGAACGCGTTACCAATCTTAGGTTTTATACGGAAAAAAACAGACATAAATATTCATTTGATGCCTATTGGAGTATTTATTATTAGATTAGAGATACCCATATCTTTGTACTTTTACGAATAGCCTCTCAGGCTTGAATTTGAAATTTATGTTATAATAAATGAAATTACAAATTACTTTATCAGATCGTAAAAAATATCTTTTTGTTTATATCGTAAATTATAGTAATAAAAAGGATAAAATTTAGGTATGATAAGAGGAAATTTTTTAAAAAGGTAAATATTGAATTTTAAAGATTTTAATTTTAAAGCAGAATTAAACAAAGCGATTGAAGAGGCAGGTTTCAGAGAACCAAGTCCCGTACAAAAAGAGGCGATGCCGATAGTATTACAAGGCAGAGATATAGTTGCACAGGCACATACGGGAACCGGAAAAACAGCGGCATTTGGATTGCCGATGCTTCAGATGATGGACGGTAAAAGCGGAATAGAAGGTGTTGTGATAGTTCCCACAAGAGAACTTGCAATGCAGGTAAGTGATGAGATTTACAAATTCGGAAGATATATGGGGATAAATACCGCTACGGTTTACGGCGGAAGTTCTTACAGCAGACAGATGAAACATATAAAAAACGCTTCGGTTATCGTAGCGACACCGGGAAGATTTTTGGATCTTCTCTCTTCCAACCAGATAGATATAGCTCCCTCTTTTGTTGTTTTGGATGAAGCGGATGAGATGCTTGATATGGGTTTTTTGGATGATATAAAAAAGATATTCTCCTATCTTCCCATCAACAGACATACGATGATGTTTTCAGCTACGATGCCAAAAGAGATAAAAGATTTGGCTCTGACTATTTTAGATAATCCCGCTTTTGTGGCAGTTACAAAAAACGAGATAACCAATGAAAATATCAAACAAAATTACTATGTTGTAGAGGAGTATGAGAGAGATGATGCTCTTATGCGTCTTTTGGATTATAAAGATCCGGCAAAAAGCATCATTTTTTGCAGAACCAAAAAAGAGGTTGACAGACTTTCGACTTCACTTATCTCTCAGGGATATGTAGCCAAAGGTCTTCACGGAGATATGGAGCAAAGACAAAGAGAAGAGGTTATCAGAAGTTTTAAAAACGGTAATTTGGAGATACTGATAGCTACCGATGTAGCCGCAAGAGGTCTTGATGTCAATGATGTAAGCCATGTTTTTAACTATCATATTCCTTTTGACAGCGACAGTTATGTTCACAGGATAGGAAGAACAGGAAGAGCCGGTAAAGAGGGAACGGCGGTAACTATCGTAACTCCTCACGAATTTAAAGCTTTGACGAAAATTCAAAAAAGCGTCGGCAGCAAGATGGAGACAAAAATCATCCCTTCCATAAAAGATGTAAAATCAAAAAAACTTCATAAACTTATAGAGATGATCAAAAGTCAGAATATAGATGAAATGGCTGAAGAGATTGTAAATACTTTGATCCTTCAAGAAGATGATCCTTTGAAAGTAGCATATAAACTTGCCGCACTTCTATCTAAAACGCAAAAAATCAAAGGTGCCAACAGGATAGGTAAAAGCAAACAGGAGATAAACAGACTTTTCGACAGATTTTACAACGAAAAAAGAAGTTCAAACACCAGAGGAAGAGGCAGAAGAGGTCAAAATTATAGTAAAAATAAAAGAAATTTTAATCAAAGAAGAAATTCCGGTAGGAGATAAGCTTTATTTAGATTAAAATAATTTAATGTTTTTAAAAAAACATTATTTATTTGCAAATTTGTTAAAAATAGGTGTATAATTTCATTTCAAGATTTTTATCTTGAAATGAAATTTTGGAGATAATAATGTTTCTTTACAGAGATACCCTATCGGAAGATTTACCCTCTATTTGCTCACTGCCCCAAAGTGAGGAAGAACTCTTTTATATGTTTCCCTCAGCCACTTTTCCCCTCCAAGAAAGACAGATGAAAGAGATACTGAAAAAAAGAGAAGGTCATACCACTTTTTTATATGATGATGAGATTATAGGATATGCCAATCTTTACAGATTTAAAGATGATGACACTCCTTATATAGGTCATCTTATTTTGTCAAAAAAATACAGAGGCAGAGGTTTTGGCAAAGAGATCATCAGAATTATGATAAGAAAGGCATATCTGCTTTATAAGAGCAACAAAATCAAAATAGCGGTTATAAATGAAAATACACATGCGTTTTTGTTATATACCAAACTCGGTTTTTATCCCTTTAAAGCATCATTGAGATTTGACAAAAAAAGAGAACAAAAGGTTCTTATCTCTATGGAAATGGATCTTTTTGAAGCAATAGATGATGAGAAACTGCAAGAAGTTTGTGTGGAGACTCACTAAAGGGTAGCCCTAAAGAGTAAAAAATTATACAATCTTTTTTTCAGCTAAAAAATATTAAAATTTATCCAAACAAAATCAATGGGGAGGGGAACAAATGGAAACACTGTTTAATGATCTTTATTTTTTGAAAGAGAGGATTCAAAAACCTGATCTTAAAAAGAGACTTGAGAGTCTGGAGAAAAAGATACATCTTTTAAAGACAAAAAACGGTATCAGACAGCTTGTCAAAGGTAAAAAAATATCAAAAGCATTAAGAACGATTGAATATGAAAATGAACTGATAAATCTTCAAATAGAACTTATAAAAATGCAAAACTGGATTTTTGAAAATAAAAAAAGACTCATGATTATCTATGAGGGAAGAGATGCAGCCGGAAAAGGCGGTTCCATAAAAAGAGCGGTTCAACATCTAAATCCAAGAAAATACAGAGAAGTTGCCCTGCCAAAACCGACAGAAGTGGAAACCGGTCAATTTTATTTTCAAAGGTATTTTCAACATCTTCCAAATCCCGGAGAGATCGTATTTTTTGACAGAAGCTGGTATAACAGAGCTTTGGTTGAACCTGTTTATGGTTTTTGTACAAAAGAACAGTATGAAAAATTTATGATGGAGGTTCCTGAGATTGAACATGCCATCATAGATGACGGTATAATTTTGATAAAGTTTTGGTTTAGTATCTCCAAAGAGACTCAACAAAAAAGATTTAAAGAGAGAGAAAACAATCCGCTAAAACAGTGGAAACTGAGTCCTGTGGACAAACAGGCACAGGCTTTGTGGGATAAAATCACAAAATATAAAGAGGAGATGTTCAGTCGTACGCATACAGCCTATTCACCATGGATCATCGTAAACAGCAATGACAAAAAAAGAGCCAGATTGGAATCTATAAGATTTGTTTTGTCTAAAATCCCTTATGAAGGGAAAGAAAAAGCAAAAGTATCTCTCCATCCGGATCCTGAAATTGTGCAAAGATATCACAGAAAAAATGTTCAGTTGGATTGACAGTTACCAAACGGAACATCCATAAGAATTTCTTAAAAAAAATACTTATTAAAATAATTTGATTTAATAGTTTTTATATAGTTTTTTTTATATTTTAATCAGAAAAATCAATAAACTGATATTTACATAGTTAAAAAAATCTACTATAATTTCGATATAAAAATGACAAAAATAATTTACATAAGTTAAATATGATTTAATATTTAGCTTATATATTATTTTATTTATGTCTTATTAAGTTTTAATTAGATCAAAAGGAGAGTGAAATGAAAAATTTTGCGATGATAGGTACGGCAGGTTATATAGCTCCAAGACACATGAGAGCCATAAAAGAGACAGGAAACAATCTTGTAGCGGCAATGGACAGATGCGACAGTGTCGGAATTATCGACAGTTACTTTCCTGATGCGGACTATTTTATAGAGTTTGAAAGATTTGACAGACATATTGACAAACTAAGAAGAAAGGGAACAAAAGTTGATTATGTATCGATCTGTTCTCCAAACTATCTTCATGATGCGCATATAAGATTTGCATTGAGAAATCAGGCTCATGCCATTTGTGAAAAACCTTTGGTGTTAAATCCGTGGAATATAGATGCTTTGGAGGAGATAGAAAAAGAGAGCGGTAAAAATATATACAATATTTTACAGTTAAGACTTCACCCCTCAATCATAGCCTTAAAAGAGAAAGTGCAAAAAGAACTTAAAGAAGATCCTGATAAGGTTTATGATATCGATCTTACATATCTTACAAGCAGGGGGAAATGGTACTTTATCAGTTGGAAAGGAGATGAGAGCAAAAGTGGCGGAATAGCTACAAATATCGGTGTTCATTTTTACGATATGCTTTCATGGATTTTCGGTGAGGCGGAAGAGAATATAGTTCATTGCAAAACTCCTTATGCAAATGCCGGATATTTAAAACTAAAACATGCAAATGTCAGATGGTTTTTGAGTGTTATTTATGACTATATCCCCGATGAGATAAAAGCAAAAGGGCAAAGAACATTCAGAAGTATCACGGTTGACGGTGAAGAGTTTGAATTTAGCGGCGGTTTTACCGATCTTCATACAAGAACCTATGAAGAGATTTTAAAAGGCAACGGCTTTAGACTGAATGAAGCAAGAAATGCGATAAATATCGTATCTACTATCAGAAATCTTGAACCTATCGGCTTAAAAGGCGACTATCACCCTTTTTGCAAAAAAATAGAAAACAACAAAGCTCATGATGTAAAAGAGACGCTAAAAACAATGTTTGTGCATTGATAAAGGATTTTCGTGAAAGCAATAATTTCTCACGATGTCGATCATATCACGGTTTGGGAACATAAAGATCTGATTGTTCCCAAATTCCTTGTAAAAAGCACGATTGAAGCGTTTAGCAGAACCATCTCACCAAAAGATTATCTTCTAAGGTACAAAGAGATAGCAAGAAACAAATGGCAAAATATCGAGGAGTTGATAGAGTTTAACAAAAAAAACTCTATCCCCTCAACCTTTTTTTTGGGAGTCAATCACGGTGTCGGTCTTGTCTATTCACTGCAAAATGCAAAAAAGTGGGCGCAAAAAATCATCTCTTTGGGATATGATGCCGGAGTTCACGGGATAGCCTATGATGATCTTCAAATGATGCAAAAAGAGCATGATACATTCAAAGAGATATCAAATCTTGAGAATTTCGGTATCAGAATGCACTATCTAAGAAACGATCCAAATACCATAACAAATCTTTCAAAGTGCGGATATCTTTTCGACTCTACCGTATATGAGATCAAAAATCCCTACAAAGTCGGTGATATGTGGGAATTTCCTTTGCATATCATGGACGGATATGAGATATTTCAGGGAAAACCGTGGCAGTATCTGAAGATTGAAAAAATAAAAGATTTGACAAAACAAAAGATCGAAAATATCGAAAAAGAGGGGATAGAGTATCTGAGTATTCTTTTTCATGACAGATACTTCAATGAGAGTTTCAGTACATGGATGGAGTGGTATTTTTTCGTGATCGATTACCTTAAAACAAACAATATAGAACTTATCTCTTACAGAGAAGCTATAAAGGAACTTGAAGATGAAACTTCTGACAATCATAGGGGCTAGACCCCAGTTTATCAAAGCTGCCGCAGTCAGCAGAGAGATAAAAAAACACAAAGATATAAAAGAGGTGATAGTTCATACCGGACAGCATTTTGATACGAATATGAGCGACATTTTTTTTGAGGAACTCCATATTCCAAAACCGAATTACAATCTCGATATAAACGGACTAAACCACGGTGCTATGACCGGACAGATGCTTGAAAAGATAGAAGAGGTGCTTTTGAGAGAAAAACCAGATTGGGTTTTGGTTTACGGAGATACAAACTCCACGATTGCAGGAGCATTGGCGGCAAGTAAACTTCATATAAAAACTGCTCATGTGGAAGCCGGTTTGAGATCGTTTAATATGAAAATGCCAGAAGAGATAAACAGAATCCTGACTGACAGGATAAGCAATATCCTCTTTTGTCCGACCGATAAGGCGGTGGAGAATCTAAAAGATGAGGGATTTGAGAGATTTGAAAACTCCATCATCACAAAAAGCGGTGATGTTATGCAAGATGCCGCCGTTTATTACGACTCTTTTTCCAAAAAACCGGAAAATCTGGATATAGAAGGCGATTTTGTATTAAGTACGATTCACCGAGCCGAAAATACCGATGATGAAAAGAGACTGAGAGATATTTTCGATGCTTTAAATGAGATAGCAAAAACCAAAACCATTATCCTGCCTCTTCATCCAAGAACAAAAAAAATCATCCAAAATCTGAATTTGTCCGCAGACAATATCATGATAATAGAGCCGGTCGGTTATCTACAGATGGTTTGGCTGCTTCAAAACTGCTCTTTGGTAATGACAGACAGCGGAGGATTGCAAAAAGAGGCTTTTTTCTTCAAAAAACCGTGTATCACCCTAAGAGATGAAACAGAATGGGTGGAACTTGTCCAAAACGGTTTTAATCAGATCGTAGGAGCAGACAGAGAAAAGATTTTGGAGGCGTACAAAGAGGTACAGGACAAAGAGATAAATTTTGATATGGATCTTTACGGGGGTGGAAAGGCATCGCAAAATATCGTAAGCAAATTAAGGAGTGTCAGCAATGAAAACAGTATGGATAATTAACGAGTATGCAGGTTCCAAATATCACGGAATGGTATTTAGAAGCTACTACTACGCAAAAGAGCTTGTTAAAAACGGCTACAGAGTATTTGTGATAACGGGCGCATATCATCACAATCTAAAGGTTTTCCCAAAAGTTGAAGGAGATTTTACATTTGAGGATATAGACGGTATCACCTATGTATGGGTGGATGTTCCAAAATACAATAATGCCCACGATAAAAAAAGAGTTTACAAATGGTTTAAATTCGGAGCAAAAGTTTTAAAACTTCCCGTAGAAAAGATGCAAAAACCAGATCTCATCATAGATTCGTCGGCATCTCTTTTTCATGTCTATTCGGCTCATCAACTTGCCAAAAAATACGGCGCCAAACTCTTTTTTGAGGTAAGAGATATCTGGCCTCTTTCTTTGATAGAGCTTGGAGGATACTCTCCAAATCACCCTTTTATGAGGATGATGGACTGGTTGGAGAGATACGGATACAAAAATGCAGACAGAGTGGTATCGGTATTGCCAAACGCAAAAGAGCATATGATGAGTCAGGGAATGGATGAGAGTAAATTTCTCTATCTTCCAAACGGTATTGCTTTGGAGGATTATGAAGAGATAGAGGATTTGGAAAAGGATATAAAAGAAAAAATTCCAACCGATAAATTTTTGATAGGATATGCCGGAACGGTAGGTCATGCAAATGCTCTTAGGCATCTTATAGAAGCTGCAAGGATCATGAAAGAGAGAGGATATGAGGATACCCATTTTGTGATAGTCGGCAACGGTAAAGACAAAGAGTATCTAAAAGAGATGGCTAAAAAATATGAACTTGAGAATATAACTTTTATCGATCAGATTTTAAAAAGCCAGGTATCATCTTTGTTGGAGCTTTTGGATGTCTGTTATATCGGTCTTATCAATCAGCCTCTTTTTAGATTTGGAGTATCGCCGAACAAACTTTTTGATTACATGATGGCGGCAAAACCCATCCTTTATGCGATAAATTCGGGAAACAAACCGGTAGAGGAAGCAAACTGCGGTATCAGTGCGGAAGCGGAAAATCCAGACTCTATAGCCGAGGGGATAATGAAACTTCATGACATGAGCAAAGAAGACAGAGAGAAGATGGGACAAAACGGCAAAGAGTATGTTTTGAAAAATCATACTTACGAAGAGTTGGCACACAGATTGATAAAAGCTTTTGAGGAAATGACAAATGAAGAAAGAATCGCCTCAGTTGCTTAAATTCAGACGGTGCATCAGCAAAATTTGATGATGCACCTCTTTATCTGTAGAGAGTTTTAAAGATAAACATTCCCATTATTGTTGCGCTTAGACAAAAAAGAACATTCAGACCTATATTTAAAAAGGCTTTGGCATATTCACCAGACTGGATCATGGCAACAGTTTCAAAACTGAAAGTGGAAAAAGTTGTCAAAGCTCCCAAAAATCCGGTAACAAACATCGCCTTATATTCCGGTGCGATGGTTTGTTCAAAATACATTACCAAAAATCCGATAATAAAACTTCCTATGATATTTACACTCAAAGTTCCTGTCGGGAAAAAAGGTATAGTGTTTTTTTGAATGAAAGTTGAGATCAGAAAACGGCTGATTGCTCCGAAAAATCCGCCTATTCCTACGAAAAATATCATAGAAGTATTCATGGTCTGTTTCCGTTGTGTTTATAGGAGATAACCTCTACATCGCTTAGTGTAACAAGTCCCTCTTTTATCATATCATCCACATTTTTTAGAAAATTTTCTATCTTCTCTTCATTATCAATCATCTCTATGATAATCGGAAGTTCCTGAGATAATGACCAGACATTGAAGGTTCTTACCTTTGTATGCGCTCCTATACCCGAAACCGCTTTATAAACGGTGGCTCCCGACATATTCAGCTCTTTTGATTTTTTCAAAAGAGCTTCCCACAAAGCTTCATGCCTGTATCTGTCATTGTTGTCTATATAGATTCTGAGCAGCTTTTTTTTACCGAGAAATCTCTTCATAAAATACTCCTATGAATATAAATTATTTTTAACATTTTTGTTTGTTTTTAACTAATTAGAGTTATAATCAATAATATTTTCTATTTAAGGACAAAACAATGAAAACAGTGATATTTTTTTTAACACTTTTTTTTAATTCCATCCTTTTTGCAACCAATTATTATATCTCCCACGATAAAGATAATCATCTGCTTATAAAAACCGGCTCTTTTGAGGTCAAAACATCTCTTGAGGAGCTTTTAAGCGTTGCAAAAGAGGGAGATGTTTATTATTTTAAAAGAGGAGAGTATTTTAATCTCAATATTGAGATTAAATCTCAAAAAAACCTCTCCTTTCTCTCTTACGGAGACAAAAACAAACCTCTGCCCGTTATTGATGCATCTACTAAAATAATCATAGATCAAACAAGCTTAGATATTATTTATGATGTATCGAAAAAGAGATTTTATGACAAAAGTTGGAGGGAGATTGAAAAAGATTTTTCAAAATATTATAATATTCAATCTACCGTTACAAAAAAATCTATTGCAAAAGATTTTAAAGAGGTAAGAGGGGATATCGTATCAATGGCAAGATTTAAACTTTCTTTGCCAAAATACGGTTATTATGATCCAAATGCAATGAGGATATTTTATGGTAATAAAGAACTTTTAAAAATTCTTCTTTTTGAGGAGTTCAAATGCAAAGAGTGCAAGGAAAAAATAAGATGGTATTTTGAACAAAAGAGCGGATATCTTTATATCTTTACTCTCTCACAGGATATAGATATAGAAAAAGTTGTAAACAATCTCTCTATAAACAATGACTCTCTGTCTGCTTTTGGCATAACAGATTCCCAAAACATTATGATAAAAGGTCTTGATTTGAGAGGGGGAAAATATGCGCTTTTGATAAAAGCTTCCAAAAATATCAAAGTATTTGATTCAAATATAGGAAACTACTCCTTTACAGGTGTTTACATTATAAGCGACAAAACTCCGTCTTCCCATATCACAATTGCAAATTCTTTGATTGATTCAAAGTTTTATTTTAAAAATTATCGTTTTTATTCGTCAAGAGGTTCACAGGACGGAATATTTCTGATAGGAAATGTTCACAGCTGTATTATCAAAAAATGTGATATAAACAACTGGGGACACAACGGTATTACTCTCTACTCTGTTGATGAGACAAACAGAGTTTCAAATAATTATATAGCTTTGAACAAGATAAGCGGAAAAGAGATAGCTTATATGCACGGTATTATCGTTGATAATAAATACTGCACAAATAATAAAATAATTTCAAATCTTATCACCGATATCTCCGCTCCAAACCAGATAAACGGAATGAGCAATACTTTTGAAAACAACACCGTTATATCTGTTAAAAATTCATCCGTTAAAAAAGATCAGGGATACGGTTCGGGTATAGCCCTCCAGATTCAGGCATACGGCAAAGACAATGCCGCAATAGGCAATATCATAAAAAACAACTCATTTATAAATTGCGAAAGTGAGGGATTGTCTCTTTATGATAACGGCTATGATGGTGTAAAGAAAAATAATATAATAAAAGAGAACAGATTTGTAAACTGTTCAATTAATCCTTTTAACAAACAAAAAGGGGTATATATAGAGGTCAGCAAATACCATCCCTCCAACATGATAAACAATTCATTTGTAAAAAATCTTTTTTATGAAGAGAGTTCAAAATTGTTGATAGACTACAAAGGAGAATATCTTGATATAGATGCCTTTAACAAGGTGAAGGGCAATAAAGATAATGAGATAATTTCTCCTTTGTTGATAGATGAGGATGAGATAATTCAAAACTTTGAACTAGAAAGGAGAAGAAGCAGGTAGCTACCGGTGTAGTGTCTTTAAAATATCAAAATTTTGTCTGATCGCCTCATAAAGGACTATTCCCACCGCAACGGAGAGATTTAGACTTCTTCCGTTTTCGCCCATGGGAATAGTCAGAGCATTTTGCCATCTCTTTTGCATAAGCTCCATGGGAAGACCGGTTGATTCACCTCCGAAAAACAGAAAATCCCCCTTTTTGAATTCGGCTTTGAAATATGGTTTTTTGCTTTTTGTCGTAGCGAAAAAAAATCTCTCTGTTTTATCGCTGTTTTCTTCTAAAAACTCATCAAGACTCTCCCATACGGTCAAATCCAAAAGATTCCAGTAATCCAGTCCCGCTCTTTTGACATTTTTGTCATTGATCTCAAAACAGATGGGTTTTATGATGTGAAGCTTTGTATCGGTATTTACGCAGATTCTGCCTATACTGCCGGTATTTTGCGGTATCTGCGGACTGACTAAAACGATGTTGAACATAAAAAACCTTTAGAAAATGATGGTTTTGTTGGCATAGACAAATATTCTGTCTTCAAACACAAGATCAAGTGCGGTTGAGAGAACGACTTTTTCGACATTCCGCCCCGCTTTTTGCATATCCTTCCATGTATATTCATGATTTACATGTATGACATCCTGCATGATGATAGGACCCTCGTCAAGATTGTTATTGACAAAATGCGCTGTTGCCCCTATGATCTTGACACCTCTCTCATACGCCTGTTTGTAGGGGTTTGCTCCTATAAATGCCGGTAAAAAGGAGTGATGGATATTGATAATCTTCTCTTCATAATGTTTGACAAATTCACTTGAGAGGATTCTCATATATTTTGCCAAAACGATAAAATCAAGATCATAATCTTTTAATATATTCAAAATCTTCTCTTCATGCTCTCTTCTGCCAAGACCTTCATGAGAGATATAAAAATATGGTATTTTGAATTTTTCACTGAGATTTTTCAGATTGTCGTAATTTGAAATTACCGCTAAAATCTCCGCATTGATCTCCTTGCTACAATGTTTTAAAAGTATCTCTCCTAAACAGTGAGACTCTTTTGTTGCCATCAAAACGATCTTTTTCTTTCTCTTTTTTGTCAAAAAAATATTTGCATCTTTTGGAAGCTCTTTTTTCAAAGCCTCTTTGATCTTCTCTGTGATAACTTCTCCGCTCAAAAGCGCTCTTAGAAAAAACTTTTTATTCTCATTATCCACAAATTCGCTGTTTTTTTCGATATTCAGCCCGTTTTCATAAACAATTTTGGATATTTTATAGATAAGCCCCGCCTCATCGGAGCAATCAATCTTTAGAATATACCTGTTCATCAATCATCCTCTCTATCATCATTTTTTTTCTTCGCTCGATCTCCATTCCAAGCTCTTTCCCGCTAAATCCCTCTTTCATCAAATCAACGGCTTTTATGCCTCCGTCAAATTTTTTATCATAAATTCCAAGTTCTTTTGCCCTTTTTTTCACATCATCGGTATAATTTCCAAGCCACTCTTTTATAGGATATCTCAAAGAGAGCATCAATAAAAACCTCTCATCCGCAACCTTTGGAATATCAACCTGCTTTTCAAGCATTTTTATATAAATCAGAGGAGAATTTAAAATTCTTGCAATTTTATCAAATTTTATAGAGAGATTTTTAGACAGAATATACAAAAAACAGTATCTGTAATACTCTTTTTCAAATTTATCTCTGTTTTTTTGAAGCTCAAACGCTGTTTTGAAAAAGATCTCTTTTGAGAGTTCAATGTCAAAAAGCTTTTTCAACACTCCAAGAGCGCTTAGATAATAAAGCCCAAAATGAAGCCACGAAGAGAGAAACATCTTTTCAAATTCCCAAAAAACACGCTCTTTGCTCAAATCGTCCAATTCAATTTCTCTCATCACCTCACAGGAGTATTTATCTATCCTGAATCCAAGTCTTGAGCTAAACTGCACAGCTCTTAAAACTCTCAGACTGTCCTCTTTAAATCTCTCCTCATCAATGATTCTTATCTTTTTTTGTTCTATATCTTTCAAACCGCCCCACAGATCAAGAAGCTCTTTTGTAAAAAGATTTATCATCAAAGCATTCATCGTAAAATCTCTTCTTTTTGATGCCTCTTTTTCATCTTTGCACAAAGTTACCTCAAATCCCCGATGACCGACTGAAACTTTTCTCTCTCTTCTTGCAAGAGCAAGATCAAAAACATCATATTTGTAAACAAAAAAACTTTTGCCGACCCCTTTTGCTCCGAGTTTTTTCATCAGGCTGTCAAAGAGTTTGGGTTCTATATCAAAGATCTCTATATCAAAATCTTTAACATCCATTCCCATAACAAGATCCCTCACACATCCGCCCACAAGATAGACTCTTTTTGTATAGGGAGATAAAAACTCTTTGATAATTTGAAGTTTTTTGAGATAGGAGGGAGGTATTTTTTCTAAAAGATCCATTTATGGCTTTTGATCTATTTTTTGGAGTCTTTCATCTATGGCTGCTAAAAGGTATTCTAAAAAATTGAGAGTCAGATCCATCTTTGTTTCAAGATTTTGATTGTTGGGAGCCTGGAAACCTTCAAAAAGAACCAAAATTCTCTCTCTTAGACTGTTTAAAAATTCCTCTTCGTCACTATTGCCGACAAAAACACTCTGTTTGGGTATGGGGATGACCTCTTTTTCTTCAAAAGAGTTCTCTTTCTCTCTTTTGATATCGATTTTTGATTCATCTTTGTTCTCTATTTCCGACAGAGTAGATAATATAATGTTTTTTAGATCCATAATTTAGCAAGCCACCTTTCAAATTCCAAAAACTCCACTTCACTGTCCATTTTTATAAAAAACTCTTTCATCTCTTCATTGACTCCGGGAAAATTTTTACGAATTCCCGAAAGCCTTTTGATAGCTATTTTTGCTTCCTGATTATTGGGATCCTGACTCAATATCTCTTTATATATCTCAAGAGCATCCTCTTTCAAACCCTGAAGCTCATAAATGGAAGCAAGAGTTAGTGTTTTCACTTTATAATCTTTTTATTCGTCCATTGAAACATATTCTGCTATGATAGAACCCATCTCACCGGTAGAACAGATCTCTTTTGCCCCGAATGATGAGAGATCTTTGGTTCTAAAGCCCTCTTTTAAAGCCCTTTTTATGGCATTGTCTATCCTGTTAGCCGCTTTTACCTCTCCCAAAGAGTATTTAAGCATCATCGCCGCACTTGCTATTGCGGCTATCGGATTTGCTATACCCTGATTTGCGATATCCGGCGCTGATCCGTGAATAGGCTCGTAAAGTCCCACTTTGCCGCCTATCGAAGCCGAAGGCAAAAGCCCGATGGAACCGCTTATCATACTTGCTTCATCACTCAAAATATCACCGAAAATATTTCCGGTCAGGATAACATCAAACTGTCTTGGATTTCTGATAAGCTGCATAGCGGCATTATCAACATACATATGAGAAAGACTGATCTCTGGATAGTTTTTTGCAACACTCTCTACAACCTCTCTCCAAAGTTGGCTCACTTCCAAAACATTGGCTTTATCCACCGAACAGACCTGTTTGTTCCGTTTCATGGCGATCTCAAAAGCCACTTTTGCGATCCTCTCAATTTCATCTGCCGTATAAACCATCGTATTGTAGGCTCTATCTTTTTGCAACTCTCTTGGCTGACCAAAATAGATACCTCCGGTCAGTTCTCTGACAACCGTCAAATCAACATTTTTTACAACTTCCTCTTTTAAAGCACTTGCCATTGTCAGCTCGTCATATATAACGACAGGGCGGATATTTGCAAATACTCCCAAAGCCTCTCTCAGTTTCAAAAGACCGGTTTCCGGCCTTTTGTCTCTTGGCAGATTATCCCATTTCTCACCACCGATAGAGCCAAAAAGTACCGCATCGGAGTTTAAACATCCTTCAATCGTCTCTTTGGGAAGAGGATCTCCTGTGATATCGATAGCAGATCCTCCCATCAGATACTCTTCATAATGAAGTTCAAAATCCTTTTTTACGGAAACCGAATCTAAAACTTTGATCGTTTCGTCAATTATCTCAGGTCCTATACCGTCGCCTTTTATAACGGCAATCTTGTAATGCTTCATCTAAATCTCTCCCCTTTGCAAAAGTTCCTCTTTGGCATAGTTTATAAGCCCTCCGCAGCTTATAAGCTCTTGCATAAAAGGAGGAATCGGAGTAAATTTGAAAGTTTTGTGTTTGTCAAGATCGACAATATCACCTTTGTCCATATCGATCTTTATAAGATTGCCCTCTTCTATCTCTCTGCTCTCTTTTAGCTCAAATATGGGAAGTCCCATATTGAAGGCATTTCGATAAAAAATCCTTGCAAAGCTTTTGGCCACAACCGCAGAAACCCCCGCCGCTTTCAAAGCGATAGGCGCATGTTCCCTGCTGCTTCCGCAACCGAAATTCTCACCGGCTACGATAACATCTCCGGGGTTGAATTTTTTTATAAAATCGGGATCGGCATCCTCCATCACATGTTTTGCAAGTTCATGGGGATCGGAAGTATTTAGATACCTTGCCGCAATAATCAAATCGGTATCGATATTATCCCCAAATTTCCAAACTTTTCCGGTTATCATATTCATCAATTTCCTTCATGATGTTTTTTAAAGGGCAGCTCTAAAAACCTATACAGTTCATAGCTTTGTCAGTTTGTTCATAGGCAAGGCGCAACGACGAAGGCGATGCCATAGCATCGTTGAGGAGTTGCAACAAAGCATATGGGCAAACTGGCAAAGCCCGAAGGGAAGGCAAATAAGGCACAATCTTTTGCAAGATAAATTCTTGAATTACCTTTGGGTAGTCCTGCGAATTTCTCTTGCGAAATCTTATGCCTTTTTTGCCTTCTATGGACTATATAAGTTTTTAGAGATGCCCTAAAGTTAGTGTAGCTAAAATTAAGTTTAATAATTATTAAATTCACAAGGAGTTCCAATCAAAAGTCTTCAATCCATCTCTCCATAACCGCATCGCTTGGCATTCTCCAGTCTCCTCTTGGACTCAAAGAGATACTTCCGACTTTTGGAGCATCCGGAGTACAGCTTCTTTTAAACTGATTGGCAAAAAAGCGTTTTATGAAGATTTTTAACCATTTTCTAATCGTTTCTTCATCATAGTTTTCAAAAGCCTCATTTGCAAGATAGAGAATCTTTTTGGGAGGAGCGCCGTATTTTATCATGTGATAGAGAAAAAAATCGTGCAATTCGTACGGTCCTATGATCTCTTCTGTTTTTTGAACGATTTTATCATCGATTTTGGGCAGCAGTTCGGGCGATACGGGAGTATCTATGATGTCTTTGAGTATATTTTGCACCTCTTTTTCCATATCAGACACCCATGAGATAACATATCTTATCAGAGTTTTTGGGATTGAGGCGTTTACATTGTACATCGATATCTGATCTCCTCCGTAAGTGGCAAATCCCAATGCTATTTCACTTAAATCCCCCGTTCCTATGACGATTCCCCCCTCTTTGTTGGCAAGATCAAAAAGGATCTGTGTTCTCTCTCTTGCCTGAGAGTTCTCATATGTGATATCGTGAATATTTTTGTCATGTCCTATATCTTTGAAATGTCCCAAAACCGCCTCTTTTATCGATATCTCTTTTAGGGTAATACCGAGTTTTTTACATAAGGCAAGAGCATTTTTATAAGTTCTGTCAGTTGTTCCAAAACCCGGCATTGTAACGGCTATAATCTCTTTTGTATCTCTTTTTAGAAGTTTGAAAGTTTCATAGGCCACAAGAAGAGCCAAAGTAGAGTCAAGTCCTCCCGATATTCCCAAAACGACTTTTGGTTTTCCGATATGCTCTATCCTCTTTGCAAGAGCGGCGCTTTGGATGGAAAAAATCTCTTTGCATCTCTCATCCCGTCTGTTTTGGTTTTTTGGAACAAACGGATGAGGATCGATATATCTTTGAAGTTTTTTTATAGAATTTGTTTTTTTCAAGGGTATCTTTTTTGTCAGAGTCGGTTCGTTATCTGCATAGGAGGTTTCCATTTTTCTGTAATATTTTAAATAATCAATATCAATATCAGCGGTTATAAGATAAGAATCTCTCTTAAATCTCTCTCCGTGGGATAGCAAAATACCGTTTTCCGCTATCAGTGCATCTCCTGAATAGACAATATCGGTAGTGGATTCAAAAACTCCGCTTGAAGAGTAGATATAACCGCTTACACATCTTGCGCTCTGTCCTTTTACAAGCTCTTTTCGGTATTCGTATTTGCCTACTATCTCATTACTTGCAGAGAGGTTGAAGTGTAAAAGTGCGCCGTTTATCGCATGGTAGGAGCTTGGAGGTATGACACTCCACAGATCCTCGCAGATCTCTACCGAAAAAGCGAATTTATCCCCAAAGACAAGATCAACTCCAAAAGGTATCTTAAAAGAGTTTATCTCTATCTCCTGACTTTTGATGTTTTTGCCGCTGCTAAACCATCTCTTTTCATAAAACTCTTTGTGTTCGGGTAAAAAAGTCTTTGGAACAACACCCAAAATCTCACCTTTTTGTATGACAACAGCACAGTTGTAGAGTCTGTTTTGGTGCCAAAGAGGGGCGCCTACAACGGATATGATATCAAGTTTTCCGGTTTCATCCACTATAAAATCAACAGCTTCATAAACTCCCTCTATAAGAGCTTTTTGAAAAAAAAGATCACCGCATGTATAAGCTGTTATGCCAAGTTCGGGGAAAACGACAACAGCCGTATTTTCTGAATCGGCTTTGCGTATGAGTTTTACTGTCTCTTTTGCATTGAAATTTGTATCTGCAACTTTTAGTTTATGAACTGCCGCCGCAACTCTTATAAATCCGTGCATTTTTTTCTCCGATAAAACTTTTTCATATTGTACCATTTTATTTTCTGTAAATTATTTTTATAAAGTGCCGATTTGGTGCCAAAGGAGTGTTTGAGAATGAGAGTTTTTATCGCTTTTGTACTGTTGTGTATCTCTTTATCCGCTAAAGAAATATATATGATCCAATTAAGCGCCGCTAAAAACAGAAACTATTTGATTGATATCTTGAAAAGATTTGAAGGTTATGGGCACAATCTGAAAATCATAAAAAAAGATAACGGCTTTTTTGCTTTGGTGGCAGATACGGGAGAGGACAAGACAAAAGCGATGACTCTCTTGAAAAGATACAAAAGAGATTTTGATGACGCATTTTTGGAAAAGAAAAAAGATGCCGATGTGAGTCTGAATCTCTCCTCCTTGATAAAAAATACTCCAAAAAAAGAAAATAGTATCAAACTGTATATCCTTCTTCCCAAAAAAAGTAATATTTTAAAAAACAGCATCTCTTTAAACGGCAAAAAAGCAACTCCCTCTTTGATAGAGAAAAATTATATGGAGTTTTTTTTCAAAAATCTGGACTTGAAAAACAGTACCGTTTTATCCTTTGATGTAAACAATCACCAAAAAATCCCATTGGAAGAGATCAAAATATCTGCCTTTGCAAAAGATGAAAAAGGAAATGTCATAACCCTCATAGACAAAATGCAAAAAGAGAAACTAAAACTCTCTTTGGAAGATTATCTGCAGACAAAGCACTTTTTGAAATGTAAAGGTTAGGCGATATAACTTATGGGCAAACTGGCAAAGCTATGGACTATATAAGTTTTTAGAGATGCCCTTATCTTATTCATCCTTTGCAAAACTCCAAAATCGGGCAGATATCGCATTTTGGTTTTTTTGGAGTGCAGATAACTTGACCGAAGCTTACCAACAGTTTGTTGAGATTTTTCAGATGTTTTTTATCGAGTTTTTTTTCCAGAAGTTTTTCTGTTTCTTTTTCGTTTTTTGAGTTTATAAAACCTAGCAGATTTACGATCCTGTGCACATGCGTATCTACGGCTATACACTCTTTTTCAAATGCCGATTCCAAGACGATATTTGCAACTTTTTCTCCCACTCCTTTTAGTTTTAGGAGTTCCTTTTTTTCATTTGGAACTTGTGAGTTGTATTTCTCTGTCAGAGTTTTACAAAGGTCTATGATAGCTTTGCTCTTTGTTTTGTAAAATCCTACCGGATAGATCTCCTTTTCTATCTCTTCACAGGAGAGTTTTAACATATCTTTGGGATTGTCTGCGAGTTTTAGAAGTCTTTGCAAAGCTTTCAGAGTTGTTTCATCTTTTGTTCTTGTACTTAAAAGTGCCGAGATAAGAATGGTAAAGGGAGTTCTTTTGTAGGCATTTTCAAATCTCTTTGCCGGAGCATCCCATTTTGGATACTCTTTTTTCAAAATCTCTGTGATTTTTAAAAATTGATCCAAGTTCATTTTGTACTGTCGCAAAATCTTTTTTTTATATCTTCAAAATACTCTATTCTTCTGTCTCTGAAAAACGGCCATATTTTTCTGACCTCTTCTGTTCTTTTGTTGTTTATATCCACGATCAATATCTCCTCCCTGTCGTGTGAGGCTTTTGCCATTATCTCTCCCTGTACTCCTGCTACAAAAGATCCGCCCCAAAAACGGATACCCTCTATTGCAAAGCTTCTGTCTTTTTCAAAGCCTACTCTGTTTACCGCTGCTACAAATATCGTATTTGCTATGGCGTGTCCTCTTTGCACATTCAGCCACGCTTCATACTGTCTTTTTTTCTCCTCTTTTTTATCTTCGTCAAACCAGCCGATGGCGGTTGGATAGATAAGTATCTGCGCTCCTTTCAAAGCCATGATCCTTGCGGCTTCTGGATACCACTGATCCCAGCATATCAGCACTCCAAGCCGTCCCACACTTGTATCTATCGGTTCAAATCCCAAATCTCCGGGTGTAAAATAGAACTTTTCATAAAATCCGGGATCATCTGGTATATGCATTTTTCTGTATTTGCCACAGATTGATCCGTCCTTTTCAAAAACGACGGCGGTATTGTGGTAGAGTCCCGCCGCTCTTTTTTCAAAAAGAGAGGTGATGAGAACTATTTTGTTTTCTTTTGCAACTTTACTCCAAAATTTCAAATCTTTTTCAAAATCCTCTGCCAAATCAAAATTTTTCACATCTTCTGTTATGCAAAAATATTCTCCCTGATGAAGTTCCTGCAAGATGACAAGTTTGGCTTTTTTCTTTTTTGCCTCTTTTATCATCTGAAGAGTTCTTTTTATGGTTTTTTCTTTTGTTTTTCTGACTTTTTGTTGAATAAGAGCTATTCTCATCCGATTTCTCCTTTTTTCTTCTCAAAAGCAAATATACTGCAACCTTTTTCATAACGATAGGTGAGGATCATATCGTGTGCTTCCAGAATGCTTTCTACGATATAAAGTCCCAAACCGAAACTTCTCGAACTTGTCGTTCCTTTGACAAAAGGCTCTATATAGTATGAAAGATCATGTTCCAAAGGTTTTCCCTCATTTATAAATTCTATCTTTTTTTTATCCGCTTTTATCGTCATTTTGTGATCAAAAGAGTATTTGATGGCGTTGTCTATCATATTTTTCATAGCGATTGCAAACAGTTTAAAATCAACGGTAATAAAAAGATCCTGAACAACATCTACTTTTATCTTTTTGGAATCTTTGTCAAACAAAAAAAGATCCAAAGCTTCATCGATGATATCGACTACCCTGTACTCTCTTTTCTCCTGCATTCCAAATCCGGAAGTCAGTTGTTCAACGGCTATAAATTCATTTAACAGACTCTCAAGTCTTCCAAAAACCCTCTCAAGTCTCTCTTTTTGTTTGCATTCAGGCAGCATTTCGGTACTTATCACACCTTTTGTTATCGGAGTTTTAAACTCGTGCATAACATTTCTGAGAAAAAGAACTCTTGAGTTGTTCAGTTTTCTTATCTGTCTTACCGCATGATCAAAAGCGTTTGCCACCTGAGAGATTTCATCGGTACCGTTTGTTTTACAGTTGATGTCAAGATCTCCCATTGCAAATTTATCTATCTCTTTTTTCAGATTGATAAGAGGTTTGACTCTTTTTATCGTAAATATATAGGTTATCAAAAGGATAATAAAAATAGCTGTAAATATAAGTTCTATGATCCGGTATCTGTATGGCTGAAAGAGTATATCTTGCAGTATGATTTTATCTTCTAATGTTTCTATCAAAAGATAATATTCTCTTTTGTAGTATAAAATCGTACTGCTTCCTATCGGTGAAGTGATCTTTTGAATCATTTCGGAATAATTTTTGATGTCTTTTTTTCTTGATTTGTCGGTGATGATCTTCATACCATACTCTTTGAGTTTCTTTTCCAAAGTTTCATCTATCTCATGATTGTAAAGATATGTAAGTGATATTTTGGAAACGATAGTATATTTGTTATTGAGTTCATCTGTATATCTTTCTTGATCAAAACGCATCAGATAAAAAAATGCCACGATTATTCCTATTGCGGCAAGTATGAAAATAAAGGTGATTTTATAGGTGATAGAGTATTTGTTCATTGCAAAAACTTATATCCTATTCCTCTGACAGAGTGGATATATTTTGGTTTTTTCGGAGTTTCCCCAAGTTTTGTGCGGATTCTTCCGACTATTACATCGATACTTTTGTTTGTACTCTCTTCACTGATTGCTTCGACATTGTAGATAAGTTCCTCTCTTGAAACGACTCCTCCCTCTTTTTTGATAAGATATGCAAGTATCCCGTATTCTGCATTTGTCAGGTTCAGCACTCTGTTTAAAAAGGAGATTTCCCTTCTCTTTTCATCCAAAATAAGATCTTTTCTTTTCTCTTCTCTTTTCTCTTCCACATTCTCTTTGCGTCTTAAAAGACTTTTTATTCTTGCCTGAAGCTCTCGCGGATTGTAAGGTTTTGGCAGATAGTCATCAGCCCCTCTTTTTTCGAGTGCTTCCACTTTGTCATTTATATCATGACGCGCAGATGATATGATGATGGGAATATCATGTTTTTTTCTTATCTCACTGCATACTTCTAATCCGTCCAGATCCGGAAGAGTCAGATCAAGTATCAAAAGATCAAATTTTTGCAGTTCCAGTTTTGCCATACCGATATAGGGATTTTCCACATTTGTTATCTCTATATCGAATTGTTCAAGATATTCTGTCAATATCTCCGCCAGTTCGGTATCATCTTCAATCATTAAAACTTTTATCATTGCCATTCTCTCAATATTTTTTACTATTATATCCAAAAATATTCACTTTTTTCAGTTTATACCATGATTGACATAGACTAAAGTTTTATGATATAATTTGTATAAAAAGATTAGGAGATAAGAGTTGAGTAAAAGTTTATATGAGACATTGGGAGTAAGTCAGACAGCATCGACAGAAGAGATAAAAAAAGCATACAGAAAACTGGCAAGAAAATATCATCCCGATATCAATAAAGATCCAAAAGCAGAAGATAAATTCAAAGAGATAAATGCAGCTTATGAGATATTAAGCGATCCGGATAAAAGAGCCAAATATGATCAGTTCGGCGATGATATGTTCGGAGGACAGAATTTTCATGATTTTACCCAAAGTCATGGAGGAGCTGCCGATCTCGACGAGATACTTCGTAACATTTTCGGAGGCGGTTTTGGCGGTGGCGGTTTTGGCGGTTTCAGAAGCAGCAGAGGCGGTGGATTTGGTGATTTTGGTTTCGGAGCGCCTGACCTTGATGTGAGTGCGAGGATAGTCGTACCTTTTGATGTGGCGTTACACGGAGGAAAACACTCTATAAATTACAATAACGAGCATTTTGATGTAAGGATTCCCGCCGGTATCAAAAACGGTGAGAGATTGAGAGTCAGAGGCAAAGGCAAATCCTATCAGGGACAAAGAGGAGATCTTATCCTCACAGTTGAAGTGGCAGAGAGTACGGAGTATGAGAGAAAAGGAAATGATCTGATAAAGAGTATGCCCATCTCTTTGAAAACAGCACTTTTTGGCGGAAAAGTAAAAGTACAGACTCCATACAAAGAGGTAACGATAAAGGTGCCAAAAGGTGTCAGATGCAATCAAAAACTCCGTATCAAAGAGCATGGAATAGCAGACAGAAAAACGGGGCAAAAAGGTGATCTCTATATAAAATTGAATGTCAATTTGCCAAAGATTGAAGAACTTGATAAAGATTTGGTAGAAGTTATGAAAGAAAAATTACCCGGAGAATAAAATGCATAATTATGATGAACCTGTATATTTGATAAGTGTTGTGGCAAAGGCTTTAAATATCCATCCTCAGACTTTAAGACAGTATGAGAGAGAGGGTTTGGTTACCCCCTCAAGAACAGAGGGCAAGATGCGACTCTATTCTCAAAGAGATATTGACAGGATCAGTATGATTTTACGACTTACAAGAGATCTTGGGGTAAATCTTGCCGGAGTTGATGTGATACTGCAATTTAAAGAGAAAATAGAGGAGCTTGAAAGAGATATAGAAGAGTTAAGAAGCAAATTAAGAGAGTATCAAAACTATTCCACTATAGATATGAATAAAAATCTTGTTAAAAAGAGGAGTAGTTACGATATTATCATTTTTGGTGAATAGGGAAAAAATTTTTATATAGAAAAGGGTGTATTTTTCCAAATTGGAATATTAATTGCTTTATTAAGTTATGGATACTTAATAAAGGAAGTTTATGGGAAATGCATCTCTTTTACATATAGCACTTGATCTGACTTCATTTTTAAAAGCCGATGATAAGGAGTTATCACAAAAAGCCAATACTCCTGAAATCCCTTTTTCCTCTATGCTTTCTGATCTTTTTGGTGATAAGCCTTTGGAAAAAGCGGAGCAGAACGAACAAAATTTAAAAACAAAATCCATTGACAAAATAAAAAAAGAGATAAAAACAAAAGAGCCTGAAAAATTTTTGGAGGGTTTTGATACACAAAAAAGAGTTTATCATGAAATTTCGATAGAAGAGCTTTTGAAATTTAGCAAGTTTTTGTCAAAAAATGAAAATTTAACACAAAAATTTCCTTCTGTTTCCAATAAACTTCAAAAAATTATATCAAATAAGAAAACTATAAAAGAATTTAAAAATGCTAAAACCATAAAGGAGCTTATCGGTGTTGCAAAAAAGCATAATATCAAGATAAGCTCTTTGGAAATAGGGCAGATTAAAAAAGAGGCTTTGGATAAAAATATCAGATCATTTGATCCTAAAAGAGATATGGTAAAAACAGAGTCAAAAGGTAAAAGCAAGAGATTTTTTCATCCTACAAGCAGGGAGATATTGAGTGTTGTTGATGAACACAAACCCAAAAATATTCAAAAAGCAGAAGAAAAAAAACCAAAAGCAGAAAAAACAAATTTGTTAAAAGAGATTTTGAAAAAGCCTGTAAAAGAGATTCATCAAAAAAGAGAACTTCAAACCCAAACTGAAGTTTTGACAAAACCACTTCAAAGAGAGACGAAGAAACCTCTTCAAAGAGTTTTGGATAAAAAGGGATTGTCAAATGTTTTACATGAGCAAAAAGAGATACAAAAGAGTTTCTTTATCAAAAAAAAAGATGTGAAAATATCTGATAAAAAGGAGCTAAAAAGAGAGTTTTTTTCTGATGGAAAAGTTGAAAAAGACAGATATGTCCATAAAGGAGAAGCAGAAGGAAAAATCCGTTTGAAAGAAACCTTCGTATCTTTAAAAGAGCCTGAAGAGAAAAATTTTAAGAGTGCTGATTTAAAAGAAAAAAAAGTTCCGATCCAAATAGAAGATTCCAAAACTCCTCTCAAACCTGTTTTTAAAGAGGGGAAAGAGATAAAAGAGAGTCCAAAAAGAGAATATCATAGAAAAGATCAATCTGAATTTTTTGCTTTTGATGTTGAGGCATTTCAGGATTCAAAAAACAAGGTTATAAAAACCGCTGTTTTGCAGTCTCCTCAAAATATCTCTTTGAAACAAAATGAAGCGGTTTTGGAGGCATCATCAGAGCTGTTGGGGGAGAAAACAAAAAAAAGAGATATTAAAGAGTCTGTAAAAGAGCAAAAGAGAGATTTTTTTCCAAAGAGTGTTGAAAATATAAAAACAGATAGTTCTGTTTTCTCTCTTGCTCTCTCTTTTACGGAAAAAACAGAAGATGAAGAATTTGAAAAAGAGTCAAAAGAGTTTGAGATAAAAGATGAGATAAAGCCCCAAAACAGTCAAGTTTTCCAAAAAACGGAGATTGATTATAAAAAAAGAGAATTTTTGCCACAAAAAACATTCTCCTCTTTTGCAAATGATTTTAAAGAGGCGGTGCAAAACTATAAGCCGCCTGTTACAAAGATAAGTATGACATTAAATCCTGAAAATTTGGGCGAAGTAAAAGTAACGCTGATCCACAGAGGTGAAAATCTGCATGTGAGTATCAATTCCAATCCAAATACGATAGCGATTTTTACACAAAATCATACGGAGTTTAAAAATGCTCTTTCTAATATAGGTTTTTCCAATCTTCAGATGAGCTTTTCCCAAAACAATCAACAAGAGAGGCAAAATCAAAATCCGTATAAAACGATTTACAAATATGATAAAGAAAATGAGGAAGAGCAACAGCAAAATTCTATAAATTTTATAGTTCCAAGATATATATAAGGAGAAAATATGGCGATAGAGAGTGTATCTTCAACAACACAGACAACACAGAATGATTTGGCGGTAAACCCAAAATCTATTTTAGGAAAAGATGATTTTTTAAAATTGCTTTTAACAGAGCTTGAACATCAAGATCCTACATCACCGATGGATACAGAGAAAATTCTGACTCAGACTTCACAACTTGCGACTTTGGAAACGCAGCAGAATACAAATAAAACACTTGAAAAGATAGCAGACCAGTTTCAATCAAGCGCCAATCTTTCCGCTATCAATGCCATAGGAAAACTGGCAAAAATGGGTAGCAAGGTGAAACTTGAAAAAGACAAAGAGGCATCTTTTAATATCAATTTTGAAAAAGAGGTAAAAAGCGGAAATATAGATATCTATAACAGCAACAAAGAACTTGTCAAATCAATTCCCATAAAAGAGGGAGCAAGTGGAAACACTCTTTTTAAGTGGGACGGTACGGACAACTCTTCCAAACCTCTTCCGGAAGGATTTTATGAGGTATCGGGAAAATATACGGATAAAGACGGTAACTCCCATCAGATAGATTTTGGTACATATCCGATAGAGGGAGTCTCTTTTGATAATGGAAAAGTTATGTTGAAAATAGGCAATCAATATGTTCCTATGGAAAATATCTCCCAAATTTTGGATAATAAGGGCTAAAAGATGAACAGCTCTTTTTATATAGGCATTATGGGTTCAAAAACCCAGTTGGAGGGTATCACTGTTTGTTCAAACAATATAGCAAATATAAACAGTTACGGATTTAAAGCAGATCGCCCGGAATTTAAAAGTATTTTTGAAACGGAAATGGCAAACAACTATTTTGATCCGACATCCAATGATTTAAATGCCGGTGCCGTTATGCAGACAACCGTAGCCGATATCAGTGAAGGTTCTTATGTAAAAACCGATAATAATTTTGATATGGCGATAGCCGGAGACGGTTGGTTTGGAGTTCAAAACAAAGACAGAGTCTATTATACAAGAGCCGGTACATTTGTAAAAGATGTTCAAAATTATCTGATAGATATGGATGGAAATTATCTAATGGGTACAAACGGAAAAAATGTTAATGATAAAAAACTTGTTACGATGATTGACAAAGTGGAATTGGATCCTGTGGATAAACAGCAAAAGATCAATCTTCCTCCCGATTTGATCCTTCCTCCCAAACCGACACTTAAAGTTGTATTGAAAGGTAATCTTGATCCGACAATAAAAACAGTGTTTGATCCTAATTTACAAAAAGATGTGGAAGTTCCAAATATTGAGAAATTTTCCTCTACAATAATATCTCCGGAAGGAGAAAAAAATCAAATCAAAGTAACTTTTACCAAAAAAGTGCCACATCAGCTTACGGGAATTATTTGGGATGCCACTTTGGATATTTTAAATGAAAAGGGAGAAGTTATAGAGACCAAAAAAGGCTCTCTCTCTTTTAATGACAAAGGAGCGCTGATAGAGAGTGATCTCCCTTCTATTTCAAACGGAGGACAATCATTGACGGTAGATGTCGGTACTCCCTACAGTGAAGCTTCACGAAGTGGAGGATATGACGGTTTGGTCTCTTATGTAGGGATGAATCAGGGAAAATCGGTATCAAAAGACGGATACTCAAAAGGATATCTGCAAAATTATGAGATAAATGAAAGAGGAGAAGTAATAGCGGTTTTTGATAACGGCAGAAGTTCTCCCGTTGCAAGAGTATCGATATACCATTTTCAAAATGATGAAGGACTTCATAAAGTTACTCCTACTATTTTTGAAACCACGGCAAACAGCGGTGAGGCTCTCTTTTTTAAAGACAAGGACGGAAATTTTATGGAAAATTCAAGAATCCTAAGCTCTACTCTTGAAACTTCAAATGTAACTTTAAGAGAGTCTTTGACAAATCTTTTGGTTATGCAAAAAGCATTTGATGCGAGTGCAAAAAGTATCACTACAAGCGATCAAATGATACAAAAAGCTATCAATATGAAAAAGTAGGAACAGATTTTGCTTTATATCTTATTAGGAGTTTTTTGTAAAGGTATTTTTTAAAAAAGGATTGAAAAATGATGAGATCATTATGGGCTGGAGTAAGCGGTCTTCAGGCACATCAGATAGCTATGGATGTTGAAGGTAATAATATAGCCAATGTCAATACCAACGGTTTTAAATACTCAAGAGCCAATTTTGCGGATCTTCTTTCTCAGACAAGCAAAATTGCAACTGCTCCCCAGGGAGATATGGGCGGAAAGAATGCCGTTCAAATAGGACTTGGAACAAAAATAAACGCTGTTACGAAAATTTTTTCTCAAGGATCAATCCAAACAACCAATAAAAATACCGATTTGGCAATCCAGGGAGACGGATTTTTTGTTGTAAGTCCCGATGGCGGTAAGACTTATAAATATTCAAGAAGCGGTGATTTTTTGTTTGATGCAAACGGCAATTTTGTTGATAATAACGGTTATGTTGTTCAAGGATGGCTAAGAGACAGTAAAACGGGTGAGATAGACTCTACCGCTCCTATAAGAGATATTGTTATTCCTCCCGGACTTACCACTCCTGCGAAAGAGACCTCTTATGTCTCTTTGAAAGCAAATCTCAATTCGGGTAACGATATAATCAACAGATCTCCTATCAGACCTTTGGATACGACAAACGGCACAGCCGGTCCTGACGGTGTTGTAAATACAAAAGATGATGAAAAAGTAGATGATTTTAGTGTTTTATTCAATGCAAAAGGAGAAGCTTTTAATCTTAGAGAAGGGCAGGGGATAAAGATAAGTTTTGACGGAGGAACAACCACAAAAGAGTTCAGATTTACAGAAGGAACCGCCGATACTACCGATTCCAATAACGACGGAATTTATAAATTTAAAAGTACGGAAGATTTAAGAGCCTCTTTACAGGATTTTGTAAAAAAAACAGAAAGTACTGCTACTGTGGAAGTAAATGACGAGGGAAAATTTGAGATAAAAAATTCAGACAGTGCTGCCGCCAATGATCTGAATATAAAAGTAAGTTCAATCGAAGATGCAAATACAACGGAAAATAAACGCTTTACTGTCTCTATGCAGTCGATAGCAGGACAGCTTCCCGCCAAAAGTACCGGTTCAAGGATATCCCAGATCATCAATGCCGCTACCCATGCTTCAAGTATCGATATTTTTGATTCTTTGGGAACCAAGCATACTTTGAGGTTTGAGTTTAGAAAATCAGGTTATATCACCGATACAAACAATGTAAAAACAGGAACTACATGGGAATTGAAAATCAGTGTTCCAGAACCCGGAGATATTGGTGGTGATGTTAATGTAAACGAACTTGAAGGTCAGCTTGTTTTCAATAACGACGGTTCTTTGTCTTCATATACTCCGGCAAGTATCACCTATACGGCAAACAACGGTTCATCTCCAAATCAGATAGTGCAGTTGGAGTTTGGAACTCCGGGAGATTTTGACGGAATGACAAGTTTTGACAACCAGTCAAACACTTCCGGTATCAGTCAGGACGGTTATCAGGGCGGAGATTTGGCAGGTATCAGGGTAGATGAGAGCGGAACGCTGATAGGAAGTTTTTCCAACGGAAGAAGTTTCGGTTTAGCTCAGGTATCCATGGCAAAATTTACAAATAATGCCGGTCTTCAAACCGACGGAGGCAATATCTATGTTCAGACTGCAAATTCGGGAGATCCCGTTATCGGTCAGGCTGCTCTTGGAGGAAGAGGCTTTATTCAGGCAAGTGCATTGGAGATGAGTAATGTTGATCTAAGCAGAAGTTTGACTCAGCTTATCGTTATACAAAGAGGTTTTCAGGCAAACTCAAAAACGATAACAACATCGGATCAGATGTTAAATACACTTTTACAGCTAAAGCAGTAGGAGTTCTATTATAATTTATAATCTGGTATAATAGCATCAACTTTGCCACTAAGGAAAAAGATGCTGATTGACGGACACGGAAGAGAAGTTACCTATCTTAGAGTCTCCGTAACGGAGAGGTGCAATTTTAGGTGTCAATACTGTATGCCCGAAAAGCCTTTTAGCTGGGTACCGAAAGAAAATCTCCTTAAATTTGAGGAGCTTTTTTTGTTTATAAAAACAGCTATTGACGAGGGAATCACCAAAATCCGAATAACCGGAGGAGAACCGACTCTTAGAGAAGATTTGGATAAATTTATAAAGATGATAAGCGACTATAAGAGTGATATCGATCTGGCGCTTACGACAAACGGCTATCTTTTGAAAGAGAGTGCAAAAAAATTAAAAGATGCCGGTCTAAAGAGGATAAATGTCTCTTTGGACTCCTTGAAAAAAGAGACCGCCTACAAGATTGCCCAAAAAGATGTTTTGGGTAGAGTTATGGAGGGGATAGAGGAGGCTTTAAAAGTCGGACTCGGTGTGAAAGTCAATATGGTTCCCTTAAAAGGAATCAATGATGATGAGATTATTCCTCTTCTTGAATACTGCAAAAAAAGAGGGATAACAATAAGATATATCGAATATATGGAAAACAGTTTTGCCAAAAATTCTCTTAAAGGATTGTGCGGAAAAGAGATTTTGGATCATATCAAAGAGAAGTATGAGATAAAAAAGGTAGGAAGAAGCGGAAGCAGTCCGGCTTTTAACTATGAACTAAAAGACGGATACCGTTTTGGTATCATCGATCCGCATAAACACGATTTTTGTGAAGATTGTAACCGTATAAGACTGACAGCCGAAGGATTTTTGATTCCCTGTTTGTATTTTGACGAGGCTATGAGTATCAAAGATGCCGTTATGAAAGGGGATATAAAAGCCGCAAGTGAAGTGCTGAAAACCGTTTTGAAAAACAAGCCCGAAAAGAACAGATGGGGACATGAAGACAATGAAATATCAAGCAGAGCATTTTATGAAACGGGTGGCTGAGAATAATTGATCTATCTTGTAGAAAGTTTTTACTCTTTTCAGGGGGAGGGCAAATATGCCGGTACCCCTTCTGTTTTTGTCCGTTTTGGTGGATGCAATCTAAAATGCAAAGGTTTCAACACCAAAACATTTTTACCCGACAGTGATAAAATTTTGAGAGGGTGTGATTCTATAAGGGCGGTTGACAGAAAACATTTTTCACATCTTTGGAAAAAGATACAAAAAGATGAAGAGCTTATAAAAGAGATAAAACAGTATCAAAAAGATGACTGTAAAGCAGATATCGTTTTTACCGGCGGAGAGCCTCTTCTTTATCATCAAGAAGAGATTTTTTGCAATACTTTAAAATATTTTTTTTCCCGCGGATACCGTATCACCATTGAAACCAATGCAACGATATATATAGATTTTGAAAAATATCCCTGTTTTAGAGATGTTATCTTTGCAATGAGCGTAAAACTCTCCAACAGCAAAGAGCCTTATGAAAAAAGAATCAATAAAAAAGCGATAAGTTCCATAATAAACAATACAAAAGACTCTTTTTTTAAATTTGTTTTGGATAAAGATATCATAAATTCAAAAAAAGCGGAAAAAGAGATCAAAGATATTGTTATGGAGTATAATAATCCTCAAGTTTACTGTATGCCTCTTGGAAGCAGTGCGAAAGAGTTACAACAAAATGATAAAGAGGTTGCAAATTTTTGTATAAAAAACTGCTTTTGCTATATGGACAGACTTCATATAAGGTTATGGAACAATAAAGAGAAGGTATAGGATTGGAAAATGTTAATAAGAAAGCTTTTTAAATTTGAAAATGCCCACATCGTAAGAAATTGTACTTCCGACAGATGTAAAAGCAGTATTCACGGACACTCTTACAAAGTAGAAGTGATTTTTGAGTCTGATTATCTCGATAACGGTCAAATGGTCTATGATTTTGGATTAATGAAGACAAATATAAAAGATATTATAGATTCCTTTGATCACTCTACAACTTTTTGGAAATATGACGATATGGAGTATATAAGTTTTATAAAAAAGTTTTCAAAAAGATGGATTGGATTGCCGGTAAATCCTTCGGCAGAACAGTACAGTCGGGTTATTTTTTTAATGGTTGACAGGATTTTAGAACAGACGCAGATGAAAAACGGTGAAGAGGGGATAAATCTTCACAGTATTATTGTTCATGAAACGGATACGGGATATGCACAGGGTTTTAGAGAAGATGCCTACAATAAAAATATGGGAGAGATTTCTCTAAAAGAGATAGAGTTTAGCGATCAGATAAAAAAAGAGTGGAAAGACCCTTTTATGTGGGACAGATTGCTTAAAGGTATGTTGTTTGAAAATCCGAAAAATTTATAAGATTAAGAATTTATTATTAAAATAAATATTATCTCTATTTTATATCGAAAAAGGTAAAATTTATTATAAATTTTTTGGAGATAAAGGAGATTTCATGAGAAAAAGTTTAATTCTCAGTATAGTTGCTATTGCTATGTTGATAAGCGGTTGCAGTGATGGTTCACAGAGCAAAGAGAAAGCCAATGCGGGTGAGCAAAAAAGCATTATAGAAAAAAGTACCGAGGTTGTAAAAAATGCCGCTGAAAGCACAAAAGAGGCTGCTTCAAATGTTGCCGAAGCTACAAAAGAAGCCGCAGGTTCGGCAGTAGATACAACAAAAGAGGTTGCAGGTAATGTTGTAGAAGGTTCCAAAGAGGCTGCAAGTGCAGTAGCTGAAACAACAAAAGAAGTTGCTTCGGATGTAGTAGAAGGCGGTAAAAATATGGTAAGCAAAGCTGCCGAAACAACAAAAGAGGTTGCAAGTTCGGCAGTAGAGGCAACAAAAGAAAAAGTTGCCAAAGCAGCGACAGCGGTAGCCGAAGCGGTAGCGCCAAAAGAGAGTGGTGCGGAAGGTGATAAAGTTTATGTAAAATGTGCCGGATGTCATGGTGCAAAAGCTGAAAAAAAAGCGCTTGGCAAATCCCAGGTTATCGCAGGATGGACAGCTGAAAAGTTGGAAAGTGCTATAAAAGGGTATCAAGATGGAAGTTACGGTGGTGCTATGAAAGGTGTTATGGCAGGTCAGGTAAAAACATTGAGCGATGCCGATATAAAAGCGGTAGCCGAATATATTTCAAAATTATAAAAAGGGAAAAAACATGAAAGAGATATTGAAAAAAGTTGAAAAAGTTTTGATTTTAACTCTTTTTTGTTCTCTTCATGTCTTAAATGCAGCCGATGCAGCCGGTATTTATAAAAAATGTTCCGGCTGCCACGGCAAAGACGGAAAACACAAAGCATTTGACAGGAGTGCTGTTATAGCGGGAGAGAGTAAGGAGACTTTACTTAAAAAACTTATGTTTTTTCAAAGTACCGACTCCGATAAGGGTACGCTCTCTGTTATGAAAAAGCAGTTAAAGAATCTGACAAAAGAGGAGATGGAGTCTTTGGCCGAATATATATCAAAATTATAAATTTATGTTGCAAAGTCTTTAAATTTCTCTGTTTTGAAATTCCAATCAACAGGGATAAATTTTACCGTATCTCCTTTTTTTAATATCTCTGTATTTTCCGATAGAACGATAAATCCGTTACATCTGTTTAGTACATTTACCATTCCCGGTGCAAATTTTGATGTTACTTCAAAAGATTCTCCGTTAAAATTACCCGGAATTACACTTTGTGGTCCTTTTTTCTTTTTATAGTCATGAGATATTTTGGTTTTTACAAAGTTGTGGTGGATCTCTTTTGCGCCCCTTAGCATCTCTATTATAATCCGTCCGAAAATTTCAAAATTAAGCGCTCCGGCAAGTGGATTTCCGGGCAGGTTCAAAACCAGCGTATTGCCTATTTTTCCAAAAGTTGTAGGTTTTCCGGGTCTTATTTGGACTTTTGAAAAAATCTCTTTAAACCCCAGTTTTTTAAAAGCCTCTTTGGTAAAATCGGCTTCTCCTACACTAACACCTCCGCTTGTTAAAATAAGATCGCTCTTTAAAGAGGATGAGATTAGTTTGGTGATAGAATCCAAACTGTCATCAGCTTTTCCTATAAAGCTTGTTTCACAGCCAAGTTCATGGGCGCGGGAGATAAAATAGGGGGTGTTTGAGTTGTAAATTTGTGATTTTTCAAGTTTTTCAAAGTGGAGTTTAAGTTCGTTTCCCGAACTAAAAACCGAAACTTTCGGTTTTTTGTAAACTGATATATGAGTTATGCCCTGACTTGCCAATAATGCTATATGGGATGACTTGATCTCTTCTGACGGTGAGATAACGGTATCTCCTATATTGATGTCTTCACCCTTTTTTCTTATATTTGCCTCTAACTTGATATCTTCATTCAGTCGGATAAAATTATCATCCAAAGCGGTTGTTTTTTCCTGAGGTATTACACAATCCGTCTTGGGCGGGATCATTGCTCCTGTCATGATTTTGACAGCTTGAGTTTTTTTCAAATGAAAATTATTTTTTTCACCTGCCAGTATTTTTCCTATTACTTTAAAACTCTCTCCTTTTTGTGGTGCTTCTTTGTCCATCCTAAGTGCATAACCGTCCATTGCGGAGTTGTCAAAGGGAGGAAGGGCGATAGAAGCTTTTATCTCTTTTGTGCAGATTCTGCCTTTTGCCTCTTCCAAAGGCAATATCTCTGTCTGCAATGGTATTAATTCTTTAGTTATTAAATTAATTGCTTCTTTTATCGTAACACTCAAATAAAATCCTTTTTTTGACGATATAAAATTGTAACATTATTAAGGAAAAAGATGAATAAAAAAGCTTTTACTCTTATAGAACTTGTCTTTATTATCGTTATCATAGGTATTTTGGCATCTATTGCCCTTCCCAAATTTAATAAAATGGATGATACTGCAAAAATAAATGCTGAAATGGGTACGATGAGAGCGGTTATAAGTTCTTTTGAGGTGGCAAATGCAAAGTATAAAGATATTGTCAATTCCGGTTGGAGAGGCGGAAAAGACGGCAACAAAGAGACTTATGATGTTGATGAGGACGGGAAAGAGGAAAAATTTGCAAACGGAGTTCTTTTAACTCTTCACAGCAGTGAAAAAGAGGCGAAATTTGACTCAAAAAACAGTATGGATATTTCCAAAAAATATGCTCTTTTTAATGATCAGGGAAAAATTTTCAGTAAGCTTGTCAAAAATTCTTCAGCCCTTAGAGTGATAGCCTATGTTGAGTGCAGTCAAAACGGTATCGGAGAAAATGGAGAAGGAGATGACTCTGCTGATTATGATATCATTGCGGTAACTGCCCAGGCAAGTTCAAGATTTTCAGGCGCACCCGAAAGTTCCGTAAACAAAGATATAGTTGGCAGACCAGATGAAAATGATTTTTGGATATATAACGGTTCGCCTTATCCGATAGATTTGAATACAACTGATAAAATTATTTTAAGCGATAATGCAAATTATATAAATCCCGGTGAATTGGTCTTGATAGATATAGACGGTTCAAAGATGAAATCCGATATAAAACTGAGAAATATAAAAGTACAAAGATCAGATCACAGCGGCAAAAGCGTTCCTTTCAGGGAACTGACTCAAGACGGTTTTAATTAAGGGCAGTCAATAACTCTCATTGCAATATTTATTTCTATATAGTAAAATTTAAAGTAAAGAATAAGTGATTTTGTTAAAAAATTATGATAGAATGATAAAAATATAACATTTTAAGAAATAAAAAGAAAGAGTTCTTACTTTTTATAGAATGTTAAAGATATGAAGGATTAAAATATGTTAATCTTTAAAAAAATTTTTTTACAAATCTCTTCTCTTTTGTTTGTTGTATATTTCTTGATCGGCTGTGGCGGCGGCGGTGGAAATAGTGCAGATGATACCCGATTTGCAGTGGCTTTACTAGGAAGATTGGCTGATGCAAATGCCACGATATATCTGCTTGAACAAAACTTTACAAAAAAAGTGATTTTTAGTGAAAAAACTTCAAATGACAACAGTGATATAGAAAAAATCGGAAAATTTAATGCCCATTTAAATTCTTTGAAAGATGAAAAATTTTATATCTATGAAGTTAAAGGAGGCATTGACAAAGACAGTGACAACAATGGGATTATTGATGCTGTTTCTCTTAAAAACAGTGGAAAAATCAGACTTGTTTCAAAAGGAAAATGGCTAAAAGAGTATAAAAATCCAATTCACCTTACCATAGCTTCAGAGATTTTATATCTGTATGTTCATAAATATTTTTACAAACAGGATGAGTTAGAAGAGAGGATAAGAGAGCTTCCTTCAAAAATCTTCAAAGAAGATATCAATAATGATAATAAAATTGATATAAATGATATTTTTGCTTTTGATCCGGTAAAAGATATCGATAAATTATATCCGAAATTCAAAAAATCAAAAATCAAAGAGATTGTTTCCAAGATTCATGAAAACGATACAACTTACGCAGATGATATCTTTAATCCTGATATAAACAGCATTACCCAAAACAGGGAGATAGTAAAAATTCTGCTCTCAAAAGACAATAAAACTCTTTTTGCAGTTGAAAACAGTTCCAAATTTTCTGTCGATAAATCATATCAGGTAAAGATTTTTGATATCGCCAATCCTTTGAATATATCATTAATGGCAAAAGTCGATATTAACGGTTCTGTTGCCAATGATTTTGCTCTTTGCAATGATGAAAAAAAGATATATATCGCGGATACGGAAGGTTTAAATATATTTGATATAAGTGATCTTTCTTCTATCAGGAAAAAAGAGAAGATATATATAAACGGTGTTTGCTATTCGATAAATTTATCCAAAGATGCCAAAGTAGCTTATTTGGATTATTATGCCGATAAAAAGCATAAACTTGCCGTTATAAAATTCAGAGATGATTTTCCTCCTCAAATAGTCAAATATCTTGATATTACTGCCTCTTATGAAGATTTCCAAAAATCATTGTTGGCAAAAAAAGGTGATGTACTCTATATCTGTGAGGGCAGTGGACTGCAAAGTGATATTTTTGTTTTGGATATTGCAAATGCCGATAATCCTTCCATAATCGGCAGTATCAAAGTGGCGGGAAAGGTGAGTAATCTTCTTCTGTCGCAGGATGAAAGAAAACTTTTTGTCAATGTTGTATATGGAGGTTTAAAACCTACCGGAGATGAATTGTTAATATATGATGTAACGATGTTTTCAAATCCGGTTGAAATAGGAAAATTCAAAGATTTAAAAGCCAACTATAATTTCAAAGGTTCTTTGGAACTCTCCAAAGACGGGAATCTGATTTACAGCAGCGCTTTAAACAAAATCAGAGTTATAGATATAAAAGATATAAACAGACCGATTTTGAAAGCCATAATCGGAGATATTGGCAATATTAAGGATTTTGTATTGTCATCGGATAACAGTAAAATATATATATCTTCAAATGATAATAATATCTCCGTTTTGGATAATTTGTTTGATCATACTCCTGCAATTTTAAAAAGATACTTTTTTGAAGATGAAATCAAAGATATTGTTTTATCCAATACGCAGGAGAGAGGATATTTTCTTGTGAGGTCATGTAACTACTATATCGGAGGATATCATAGTAAATTGATGATTTATGATATAAAAGATCTTTTTTCGATGAAGTTTATTTCAGAATATGAGAGTCCCGATTATACATGCGGTGAAAAAGTCAGAATTACAGATGACCATACAAGAGCCTATATTTATGAGGATTTTTATAAGAAGCTCTTAACCGTGGATCTAAGTTATGAGATAGATCCGTGTCTTTTAAACAGATATGATACCAAAGATACGACAAATCTCCCTTTTGTCTATTCTGAAGATAAAAGCAGAGCTTACAAAAGAGATCCAAAAAGCGGTAATATAGAGATTTATGATATTACACATCCTTTCAATCCCGTTTATCTTTATGAATTTAATGAGACTCCAAAAAGAGATGTCAGAGGAGGGAAGATTGTATTTGAAAAAAATTATGATAAGATAGATATTACAGACAAGGCTATGTTTGAGTAAATTTTGGGTATGCAATCCAAAATGAAGTTGCATACCCATAAAATTTTAGTTGGCTTTTATTCCGTACAGTTTAGCCAGATTTTTAAATTCGGGAGAATCTACAAACATATCTACAATTTCCACTCTTGAGAGGTCATTTTTATCCAGTCGATTAAGCCAGTAGTTATATCCCTCATTATCGGGTTCTCTGTTCATAATAGTTTCATACACCCTGTTTAAAAATTCCTCATTAGAGAGATTTTGGGATTTGAATTCAAAAGAGTCAAAAAAGTATCTTGCCATATCCTGTGCCGTTTTTTTGTTGTTTTTAAGCTCATCAACCCAAAAATTGAGACCGTCGGCTTTGGCATCTCTTTTTAGAGCTTTGATATACATCCTTTTTACAAATCCTTCCAAAGTATTCTCTTTGTAGGATTCATCAGATGATTTTGGAGTAAATATCACTTTGAAGTCATAAGTTTTCGGATCATAGCTTACCGCTGAGATATCTATCCTTTTACCGGCTTTAATATTAAAAGTTTTAAATACTTTGGTGTCGGTTCCTCTTTGAATGTTCCATTTGCTTGTATCGTCCCATGGAGAAGAGCAGCCTTTGTTACCTATCGTAAACCAGATAGCTTTGTTTGAACTAAGCTCTATTGTTATATTTCCGTCTGCTGCGGGAGTAAAATGAAAATAGTCTCTGGCTTCGTTTCCAAATTCCTCCTGATTTGGATCGACTTTTGCTTTTGCCTTAAATCTCACCGTTTCGGAAATCTGATCCAACTCTGGAATCAACTCTGAAGCAGAGCAGTCGTTATTTGGTTCGGTATCAAAATAGGTTGGAGTTACAAAACCGTTATCGTCATCTATGATGATGCCTTTTGCCTTTTTTACGGCTATTTCGGCATTGTATGGATTTTCCAACTTAACTTCAAACTCTTCATCACTCTCTTTTTCATCATCTCCTATGATAGATACTTTTACCTCTTTTTCTGTTTCACCCGGCATAAAAACGACTCTTGCATTTTTTGTTTTATAGTCTTTTGATGCCTGTGCGGTTGAAGAGACGGTTTTAAAATCAACACCTACAAGTGTGGAAGATGGTTTATCCAAAACCAAAGTAAATACCATATCTTTTAAGATACCGCTGTCTCCCTCGCTTATTGAAACATCCTTTATTGATATTTTGGATTTTGTTTCTGAAGAGTTACTGTGCGGAGTAAACTCTATCGTTATTTTGTAGTTTCTTCTGTATCTGCACATTGCCAAAAGATTTACCCTCTCTCCCGCTTTTGCATAAAAAAGAGCCTGAGCATGGGAAGAGAAAGAACTTATGATATTTCCGTTACATGTCGGAATACCTACAAAGAAATTTGTATTTCCGCTTGACTGGAATTTTATATTTATTTCTCCGTCAACCGCTGGTGTGAAATAGAAATTGTCTCTGTCATAATCGTATTTGTGTGTTCCTTCTTCAAATCCTTTGGATATCGTAGCTCCCTCAACCGTTACCAACTGATGATTGGAAGTACCTTCAAGAGGTGAGATCGGAGTGCTTGTCAAACAGGTGTCATTTGGTTCTGTTTCTGCTGACAGATTGATATTGAAAAGGATAAAAATCAAAACAAACAGTAAAAAACTGATTTTTTTCATTGTACTCTCCCAGTAAGTTTTATTTTTAATTATATTGAATATAAAATTTACTTTACATTAAAAAATAATTTAAATTAGTTGAATTGTCATAAAAATAAATGTATTTTAATCTTTAAAAGAAATTTGAGGATATTTTGAAACTTTAAAAGTATTTGGCTTAATTTGAAATGATAGTTTTTATTTCGATTTTATTTGAAGAGGATATAATTTAAATTATGAAAAAAGTATTGATTTTATGTACGGGTAACAGTTGTCGTTCTATCATGGGTGAAGCGTTGATTAACAAATATCTAAAAGGTAACAATATCATTGCTTACAGCGCCGGAAGCAGACCAAGTGGCAGAGTCAATAAAAATGCCGTAAAAGTTTTAAAAGAGGAAAAGGCATGGGATAAAAGATATTACTCTAAAAGCATTGATGAGGTTTCAAAAGATAAAACTTTTGATCTTGTTGTTACAGTATGTGATAATGCAAAGGAGAGCTGTCCTATGTTTGGAAAAAATGTCAAAACCGTTCATATAGGATTTGAGGATCCGGATGGAAAATCTTACAAAGAGTTTGTAAAAACAAAAGAGATGATAAAAAAGAGGCTTTTGCCTTTGATAAAAAAGGAATTTATATAAGATTGTTTTATTAGACCCCTACAAAAGATGCAGGGGTTTTTTGAAGTTGTTTTAGATTAGTATCTATCTCTTCTTGGTCGAGGCTCTCTTGGTCTGGCTTCATTAACTCTTAGATTTCTTCCGCTTAGCTCTTTTCCGTTCAATTCGTCAATTGCTTTTTGTGCTTCGTCATCATTTGGCATATCTACAAAACCAAAACCTTTTGATCTGTTTGTTTCTCTATCAGTAATAATTCTTACACTGCTTACTTCTCCAAAAGATGCAAATTGATCTCTTAACTCTTCTTCGCTCATTCCGTAAAACAAATTTCCAACATAAATGTTCATGTTTTTCTCTTTCTCCTGATTTGGACTCTTAAAAGTCCGCTAAATATTCAAAGTACTTCCTAAAAATTAATTCCAAGATGCACTGATAGGAAACATTATATCTAAATTATTGAAGAAATTAAGAGGATTTTAAAAAAAAGATTAAAATTTAAGAATTTAAATCAAATATTAACTGTTTAGTAACAATATATTGTTACATAATATGACAAAGTACGGCTTGGACCGTACCCTTGTCAGCTTATCAGTGCTGTAACTGCGTAACCTCCGAAAATCAGCCATACAAAAAGGATAAGAGCCAGATATACAGGTTTCATACCCACTCCTTTGAATTTTTCAATACTCGTTTCCATTCCAAGAGCGCTCATTGCCATAGTCAGGGCAAAAGTATCCAGACTGTTGATGGTTGATACCGCCTGGTGAGGCAGTATATCCAAAGAGTTAAATCCCGCAACCGCTATAAACAAAACTGCAAACCACGGTATGGAGATCTTTGTTTTTGAACCGCTTATTTTGTTTGCACTGCTTTTGGCAATCCAAAATCCGAGTATCAGTAAAAACGGAGCTATCAGCATAACTCTTATCATCTTTACGATAACGGCATTTTCAGCGGTTATATTTCCTACCGCATTTCCTGCCGCTACTACATGGGCAACTTCATGTACGGTTCCTCCTATGTATATCCCCATGGTTTTTGGATCAAAGTTCAATATTCCGCTTTTATAAAGAAAAGGGTATAAAAACATTGCAATAGTTCCGAAAATAACAACCGTAGAAACGGCGATAGCACTTTTATAAGCTTCCGCTTTTACCACCGGTTCGGTTGCCAAAACGGCAGCAGCACCGCAGATGGAGCTTCCTGCACTTGTCAAGATGGTTGTATCCCTGTCAAGTTTCAAAAATTTTACACCTACAAAATATCCTATGATAAAAGTAGTTGCCACCATGACAGTACTTACAAGTATTCCTGCCATTCCGACATCGGCTATATTTTGAAAAGTAAGTCTAAAACCGTAAAAAACGATAGCGGTTCTTAAGAGCGTTTTTGTAGAAAAGATGATACCCGGTACCCATTCTTTTGGGAGTTTGTTTCTTAGAGTATTTGCATAGAACATTCCAAGAACGATACCGATAATAAGAGGGCTGATTCCCAAATCCTTAAAAAACTTAAAATCTGCCAGATATGTAGCTGCCATAGCAAACAGAGCTACAAATAAAATACCGCTTAGAGTGTGAGCGCGGTTCTCTTTTGTAAAAGCCATTTTTTTTATCCTTCTATGATTTTTGGCTTATTATAATGCAAAATTATCAATAAGTAAAATAAATAAAATATGATATAATCATAAATATTTTTTAATAACTGACTTACGGATTATATCGTATCCATAGTGTATAAGGTCAGTTAATAAGGAAAAAGAGTGATTACCTTTAAAGAGATCGATTTTTTTCTCTCTCTTTGTGAATATTCAAATGTAGGAAGAGTAGCAGAAGAGTTTAAAGTAACCCAGTCGGCTGTTTCTATCGCCATAAAATCTCTTGAAAACAAAACAGGAGAAAGGCTTTTTGACAGAATAGGAAAGAAACTTGTTTTAAATGAGAGAGGAAGATATTTCAAAGAGATTGTAAAACCCCATTTTCTCTTTTTAAAAGATGCCCAAAATATTTTTGCAAAAGATAAAATAAGCGGCAGTCTAAAAGTTATTTCAAGTAAAACGATAAGTGATTATCTATTGGCAGAGCCTATTTATCGGTTTTTGTTAAAGTTTAAAGAGGTAAAGATAGAGAAAAAAACGGCTAACTCTTTTTTGATAGTGGAAAGTATCCATAAAGGAGAGTTTGATATAGGATTTATAGAGAGTGAGATAAAAGATATTGAAATAGAGATGGTTAAAATAACGCAGGATGAGTTGATAGTCGTTTCAAGTGATGAAGCATTATCCAAAAAAGAGGTTTTTATAGATACTCTTTTTGACAGAAAATGGATTTTGAGAGAAAGAGGGTCGGGAACAAGAGATATTTTTCTAAAAAAACTTGGACATCTTGCTCAAAAACTCAATATATTTTTGGAGTTTTCGGAATTTGAAGAGATAAAAAGTATCTTGTGTCATAAAGATACGATAACCTGTATCTCCAAACATGCGGTGAAAAGAGAGTTGAGGGAGAAAAGACTTTATGAGGTGAAGTTAAAAAATCTCTCTTTTAAAAGAAATCTTTATATGATATACCATAAAAACAAATCCCCTACCAAACTCTTTGAAGAGTTTAAAAATTTTATAAAAAGAGAGATAAAAAATCTCCCCCTTTGATCTTTTTACATACTGTATATAAAGGCGTTGTTTACTATTTTTGATTTTATCTCTTTTAATTTTTTTCTTGCTTCACTGTATGAGCTGTAAGGTCCTACAAGTACTTTTGTAACCGTTTTGCCTTTTATGGATGTTTCATAAAGAGTAGCCTGGTATCCTTTTTGTTCGATACTGTTTAGATATCTGACAGGTTTGCTGTGTGCATAGGCTCCAACCTGGACATAGTAACCCTTTATTACACTCTCTTTGCATCCGTTTGTTTCTGTTACAGGTTTTTTTGCAAGGGAATCCTGAAGAGCTTTGTGTTCTTCAAATATATCTTTTTTCTCCTCTTTTGGCATAGGCAGTTCTTCTTGTGTTACCGAAGAGTTTACGCTTTGAAGTTCACTGTCTGAGAGTGGTATCGGTTTTGGGGTAAATTGTTGGTTTTGGGCTGTAAATGTTGAGTTTGAAACAGTGCCGAATTTATATCCCACTCCTAAACTTGTCAGGATATCATTATCCATTGTATCTGCTTTTTTTATATATTTTGCTTCCGCCACTACATCAAATACAGGTGTGATGGCATATTTTACGCCTACACCGGCATTGAAAAATGCCTGAGATTTTTGATTGCCTATTTCATTGGAGAGTTTTTCATATCCTCCACCCGCCAAAAGATAGGGAGTGAGATTGCCGTATTTTGCAGGTTCATAAAGCGCATTTATATAAAATCTCTGAATATCGGTTGTATTTGGATAGTACCATAGGTATTTTGCATCATCGGTTCTTTGATATCCTATCTGTATTCCCGTGTCATGGGTGAAATAATAATTTATATCAATACCGTATGCAACTTCGTCATCAATGCCCGAATCGTCATCAAAAAAATTCTCTCCCACCTTTGGAATAATCTCATATTTTGAATCACTTGCAACTGAATTTAACGAAATAAGAAGAGCCGCACTCATACATAATCTAAATAATTTCATCTCAACCGCCTTTTATAAGATAGTAATAGTTTAATTTAATTATACTATTTTTTTATAAAATTTTATTTAATACATAAAAGATATCTTTATGAATTAATATTTTACTTTAAATATTAATTTTAATATTTTTTTAGTTATAATGAACCAAATAATTTTTAGGAGTTTTTATGAAAAAGGTTATATTGATATTTGTAATATCTCTTTTTGGTTGTCTGTTTTTAAATGCCCAACCTTTTGACCCAAATAAAACCGTTACTGTCTATGTTCACGGTTTCAATAACGGAGGATATAAAAGAAAGGCAACTTACGGAGATGATAAATATGAGAGTTTTTTTGAGTCGATACCCTCTTTTATCGCTCTTCCTACAACAAACAAAGAAGAGGATAAAAATAAACCAAATGTAGTGGCTACTACCGATTATTACGGAGACAAACCCCCTGCCTACTATACGGCAAAGGATATCGAAGATATAGAGGATATTACTGCGCAATACGGAGGAGGAATACCAAGATATGCGATGATCATGGCAAAATATGCCAAACATCTTTTAAAAAGAACCGGTGCAAAACAGGTAAATTTTGTCAGCGGAAGTATGGGAGCTCTTGTTACAAGATGGCTGATAGAAAAAAACTATGAAAATCTGGCAGCTGATAAAAAGATAGCAAGATGGCTTACTCTTGAAGGAGTAGTCGGAGGAAATTATGCGGCAAGTAATGATTTTTTTATGAAGATATGGGATGAAGTTGATGAACCTTCCATCGATGTGGAGCATATGAGTTATAACTGGATAAACAACAATCTTCACAATCCCCACAGAAATTCAGACAGTCCCTATTTCAAAGATATTTTGATAGGTCATGAAACATCCACAAAAGATGACGCTTTAAGCCATGCTTTGACGACACTTTTGATTTTAAACGGTCAATATATGCCAAATGACGGCTTTCAGGTAGCTTATGATACCTACTTTAACAGACTTTCCGATGAGTCCAAATTTATGGGATATATGCCGACTCATTCCTATTTTCATGTAAATCACCTCGGTATAAAAACCGCAAGAGGAGCATGGGTGCAGATAGCCTCCTTTTTACTTTCAAACAAAAGAGTGGAGATAACTTTGCAAAAAGCTGCCGTTTATGATCTGCATGAAAAAAATCACTGGTATGCGAAATTTTTACCGGCGGAAGTTGTTTTTGAGAGTGAATTTTTTTCTCCCTATGCAAAAAAGAGATGGGATATAGAAGATGCCATATCTCAAAGGCTTGTCGGAGGTGCGGTGGTTCCTGTTTACAAATACCATCAAACGGGAGAGAAGACAGTAAATCAGCCTCTGTTTAATGATTTTGTTTTTCCGAATGAAAAAGAGTTGGAACTTAAACTGAGTGCAACTGAGATTGATGCTGATGAGAGATATGGTATTTTTGAGTCTTTAAAAAACAGAAAATATGAAAATATAGATACTATAAATGTAAATGTTCCCCTAAAAGACGGAGTTTATACTTTTAAAGGTGAAACGATAGAAGTTACGCTCAGTGTTAAAATTATCAACTATCCTTTCAAACTTTTGGGAGAAAACGGAGTTAACGGTATAGAAGACGGTGAGTTGGAAAAAATCATAAAAAGACTCTACAGCATTGTTTTGGACAGAGAAGCAAGTAAAGGGGAGATTAAATACTGGACAGGTTATCTAAAAGATCATCCAGGCGATATCTACACACTTTCCAAAAAATTTCTGCTTTCAAAAGAGAATGAGAGTAAAGATCTCTCTATTGATGAATTTATAGCTCTCTCTTATGAAACGGTTTTTGGTTACAGCGCAAATCTTGAACAGATAAGAGTTTGGAGAGACTCTTTTGAAAGAGGCTATACCGACAAGAACAGATTTTTGGATGATCTTTTATCCAATGATGATGCAAGAAAGCTGATTGATGAGATCATAGGCAAAGAGGGAGGTATTAGCGAAAATGCCGTTTTAGAAAGAGGAAGATTGGTTCATTATGAAAAAGTGATGTCAAAAAACAGTACCTATCTTAAAGATTTTTTCAAAGATATGCTCTCTTCCCATCCCGAATTGACAGTGGATAAGATAAGAGGAGTCGAGGCTTACAAAATCATCTATACGACGGTTAATGCAAACAAAGAGAAGGTAAATGCGTCAGGACTTTTGACTCTGCCAAAAGATGCAAGTGAACCTTTGGATCTTGTAAGTGATCAGCACGGAACGAAATTCGGCAATTTTGATGTTCCTTCCACCCATGATCCTTTGGGAAGTGTCGGAACTTTGATAAGTGCAACAAAAGGATATGCCGTCTCTATGCCAGATTATATAGGATATGGAAAAAGTCTGAAATACTTTCATCCATATCTTATCAAAGAACCGATAGCAAATTCTATAATAGATATGCTTTTTGCCGTAAAAGAGTTCTTGGACAAAAGAGGCATCAAACAAAGCGGAAAACTGTTTTTAAGCGGATATTCCGAAGGCGGATACGCCACAATGGCAGCTTTGGAGGAGATTGAAAAAAACTACAAAGACGAACTTCAGGTAACCGCAGGTGCGCCGATGGCTGGATCATACGATATGAAAACAACTGCCGATATGGTTTTAAACCAAAAAGAGTATGATTATCCAAATCTTCCCGCTTTTGTTCTGTACAGTTACAATCACTATTATAACTGGAACAGACTGCATGAGATATTTAAAGATCCTTATGCTGATGAGCTTGATAACTTTTTCAAAGAGAAAGCAAAAGGAAATATGCTTCATATCGATCTTCCTGCCAAAAGGGAGAAGATGTATCAGGATAGGTTTATAGAGGATTATTTAAACGGCGGTGAAGAAGATCTGAAAAATGTTTTGGTTGAAAACTCGATAATTGACTGGAAACCGACTATGAAGATGAGACTCTATCACTGTGAGGGAGACAAAGTCGTACCTGTTGTCAATTCTCAAAACGCCTATAAATCTTTTATAGACAAAGGAAGCAATAGTGTAGAGCTTGTAACAAAAGAGGGAGGCGGACACGGTGAGTGTTCCATACCTTTTTATATAGATGCCTATGAATGGTTTGATACGCTAAGATAAAAGTTTAGAAGCAGGAGTATATCTCCTTCTTCTCTTTTATCTTTATAGTTTTATAACTTCTTTTTATCTTTATAAAAACAAAAGGCTGAGTCAGAGACTCTGTTACAAGACAGTTTTCAGAGGGTTCTTGAAATATGACATCTATCAAGATATAATCGGGATATTCTGCTATATTTCTGATTTTTATATCATATCCGCCGGTTCTTTTTACATCGCTTATAACAGCTATAACCTCATATCTTGAAAAATCAACATAAGGTATATTTTCATAAGGATTGTAATGTTTGTATAATCTTTTATATTCATTTTCATTGTTGATAATCATTATCTGTCGGCTTTGGAGATCATCATCGATATTGCCGTTTATACCGTAATATGCCAGATATTCCAAATTGACAGGATAATCAAACTCATCCTCGCCTAGTGAGATATATCCTCCTCCTTTGCACCCGGTGATAAAAGCGGCTAAAAATATAAAAACAAGATAAAACACAGCTTTTTTCATGACTCTCTCCTGTAATTCTTTATACCATTATGACAAAAAAAATTTAAGAGAGTATTAATTATAAAATTTATTTAACCAAGAAAATTATTTTTGAATTTTTGTTTCAAAATCGGCTATATTGATGATATGTAAAGCACTTCAAATTCAAGATATGGGAGAGGATAGTTTTTTATGAGATTTTTTGTTTGCAGATAGTTTAGTTTTTTCTCTCCTCCGCTTACTCCACTTTTTTTGATATAGCGGAATTTTGAGAGGTTGTCTTGAAAAAAGAGTCTGTATTCTATCGTCTCAAACTGACAGTTTTTGTATTTTTTTGCACAGTCTATAACATCTTTTGAATTTGGAAGAATCGAGGGAACAGATGTTATTTTGGAGATGGTTTTAAAAGTTTTGTTACAGAAAATACCAAAAAGCCAATGTTCTCCCAAAGATGACAATTTGAAAAAGACTTTGTCAATATCTTTTGCCCACTGAAGAGCCGAAGAGGAGATGACAAGATCAAAGGGGGCAAATTTTTCCAACCCTCTGTAAAGCTTTTTATCTTCAAAATCGGCGCATATTATTTCAACCCCCTCATGTTTTGGATGAAGTTTACACATGGCTTTTGAGAGATCCACGCCTACAAAAAGTTTTGTTTGCCAATGGATATTTTTAAATATCTCTCCACTGCCACAACCGATATCAAGTATCCTTTTTGGTTTTGAAGAGATTTTGCAAACAAGTTTTCTGGCAACCTCTTTTTGTATGATGTTGTAGCTCTCATAAGAGTATGCTCTTTTTGAAAACTCTTTGATGTGAGCAGGGTTTTGTAATAAATATTTTTCTATAGTATTCACTTTAACAATTCTTTCAACAATATTTCGGTAATATTGCGCCCAATTATAACATACTTGAGGGATTTTTATATGTTGAATATCATTTTGATTTTACAGTTTGTTTTAGCACTTGTTTTGACAATTGCCGTTCTTTTGCAAAAAAGCTCTTCTATCGGTCTGGGAGCTTACAGCGGAAGCAATGAATCGCTTTTTGGCGCTAAAGGACCTGCCGGTTTTTTGGCTAAATTTACTTTTATAGTAGGTCTCTTTTTTGTAATCAATACATTGGCTTTGGGTTATTTTTACAATAAAGAGAAAAAAGCTTCTATCGTTGAGGATATGAAAGTAGAGAAAAAAGCTGTTGTTCCTTCTCCCGCCGTACCTGCCGCACCGGCAAAAGAGGAGACGAGCGAAGCGCCCAAAGCTCCGACGGCACCTGCTGCGCCTGTTGGCGATACGACAAAAGAATAATAAAATTCAGATAAGCAAAGGAATACTCTATGACGACTGATGAGATCTATGGCTATACCGAAGAGGGGATGAAAAAGAGCATTGAGGTTTTGAAAAAAGATTTTACAACTTTAAGAAGCGGTAAAGTTTCAACATCTATACTTGATAATATCAAAATAGATTATTACGGTACGCCCACGCCTTTAAATCAGGTGGCAACCGTTTTGGCAACGGATGCTATGACGATAACCATTTCGCCTTGGGAAAAGAGTATGCTAAAAGAGGTGGAAAGAGGTATCCAGGAGGCAAATATCGGTGTCAATCCGAATAATGACGGAGAGAGCGTAAAACTCTTTTTTCCTCCAATGACTGTGGAGCAGAGAAAAGAGAATGTAAAAAAAGCCAAAGCAATGGGTGAAAAAGCGAAAATCGCTATAAGAAATATAAGAAAAGATGCCAACAACAAGATAAAACATCTTGAAAAAGACAAAGAGATTACAGAAGACGAGAGCAAAAAAGCTCATGATAAAATTCAAAAATTTACCGATGATTATACGAAAAAAGTTGATGATCTTGTAAAAGCCAAAGAGGCTGAACTTCTAAAAGTATAATTGATGGATGTTAAAAAGATTTATCAAGATTGCGGCGCTTTGTTAGAGGGGCATTTTCTTTTAAGCAGCGGTAATCATTCAAAATATTATCTTCAAAGCGCAAAAGTTTTGGAAGATCCAAAAAGAGCGGAAATCTTGGCTTCAAAACTTGCCGATGAGATAAAAAAAGCCGGTATTTTGATAGATACCGTCTGTTCTCCGGCTCTTGGCGGTCTTCTTGCCGGATATGAGCTTTCAAGGTCTTTGGGCGTGAGATTTATATTTGCCGAAAGAGTGCAGGGCAAAATGACGATAAGGCGCGGTTTTGAAGTCTCAAAAGGTGAGAAAGTTCTTGTCTGTGAAGATATCATAACAACGGGCGGCTCGGCTATGGAAGCGGCAAAAGTTATCAAGGAACTCGGAGGTGAGATCGTAGGATTTGCAGCTTTGGCAAATCGCGGTTTCTGCCACAGAGAGGGTTCAGATATCAAAAGAGATTCAAACTGCAAACTTCCCGATAATCTTCCCTTTTTTGCTTTGGAAGATTTTACATTTGAGATTTACAAACCCGATAGCTGTCCTCTTTGCAAAGAGGGCTCAATCGCCTATAAACCCGGTAGCAGAGGCAATTAAACAAAAATATGCGCTGGAGAGATATAAAGCAAAATAAAATTCCCCCCAAAAAAGAGTCCAAATTAAAAGAAAAAGAGAGTGCTTTTAACTATGCCTCTCTCTTTTCCCGTTTAAAAGCTTTTATAACCGATATGTTTCTTATCATGATGCCGATAGCATATTTTGTTACCTATGTGATTATGGGAGATAAAGATAGTTTTCAAAACTCATCGGTGGCAAGGTGGTCTTTGAGTCTGGTTTTTGGTCTTATCGTGGTGGCTTTTTGGGTAAAAACGGGACAGACTCCGGGATATAAGGCTTATGAACTCAAAGTGATAGATAATGAAACCAAAAAACAGCCATCCCTTTTAAGAGCGATTTTAAGATATCTTCTTTTTCTTATCAGCGCAACCACGATAGCCGGTGTTTTGATGGGCTATTTTAGAAAAGATAAAAAGATGCTTCATGATATACTCTCAAAAACGACGGTGATCTCATTAGAAAAATAGCCTTATGTTTTGGCTGATCAGCGCTTTTTTCTTTTTTAATTTTTCCGTTGTCGGTATTTATGTCATATTTTTACCAAAAATTTTGGATACCCTTGGATACAGCTCTTTTGAGATAGGTGTCATATTTGCGTCGGCTCCTTTGATTAGATTTTTGGTTCCGTTTTTGTTTTTAAAGTACTTCTCTTTAAACAAAAGAGTGTTAAATCTTTCGTTGTATATGATATTTTTCAGTTCCCTCTCCTTTTATGTAACGATTAAAGATTTTTATCTGTTTTTGATCTCTGTCTCTTTGTACGGCATATCCTCTTCTTTGATCCTTCCTTATATCGAAACATTCTCTTTGCAGTATCTAAAAAAGGAATTTTACGGAAAAGCGAGGCTTTTTGGCTCTCTTGGATTTATGATTGCCGGTTTGGTGTTGGCAAAATATCTGGATTCTTACATCACGGGAGTTCATCTGTTTGTTATTCTTGTTGTATGTACTGTTGTTTTTTCTATTTTGATATCTCAAAAAGGAACTCTCTCTCATGTTCAAAAAAACAAGAAAGCAAAAAAGCCTTTTAGATTTGGCAAAGATTTTGCTCTTTGGATCAATATCTTTTTGATGCAGGTAAGTTTTGGAGCATTTTACAACTTTTTTACGATTTTTGAGAGTAAACACGGCATCTCTTTGGAAACGGTCAGTTATCTTTGGTCTTTTAGTATCATTTGTGAAGTTGCGGTTTTTTATTTTCAGACATATTTTTTAAAATATGATTTGCGGTTTTTGATCAAACTCTCAACTCTCATAACCGCTCTTAGATGGCTGATAATCTATCTGTATCCCTCTTCACTGCCCTTTTTGTATCTGCAACAGAGTTTTCATGCGGTTAGCTTTGCTCTTTATCATACGGCAACACTGAGTTATCTTTATACTCTTTATAAAGACAAAAAGCTCTCTTCCCAGTTTTATTACGGATTTGGTTTTGGTTTGGGCGGTTTTTTGGGATCGGTACTTTTTGGTTATCTTTATGGTGAAAATATATTTTTGTATGCTTCTTTGATAGCTGCGGGTGGGTACATTGTGATGTTATTAAACAAATCACTGTTTTTTTCCGATAAAACTTAGTATAATACGAAGAAGGATGTAAAATGCAAAGATATTTTTTATTGTTGATTATTTTATTTTTTATAAGCGGTTGTAAAATTTTTGAACCTTCATATTTTACCTCTCCTGCTATATCCGAAATATCCACAAAGAAGACAAAAGAGGTGGACAAGATCAAATGGAAAAATGAAGAAGAGAGTAAAAATTTGCTTTACAGAGGTTTTATCGTTTCCAAAGAGTATGATCCGCATACAAATTTATGGAAATATCATTTTGAATCTTTAAATAAAGAGAATTTTTTTGAGTTTTTTTATGATAAAAAGCTAGGTTATGATAATGATCTTGTGGAAATTACTCTCAAAAAGGAGTTTAATAAAAATATTTTGGATAAGATAATTCTTCTGAAGGAGAATTATGATAAAAAATCTTATATAGAAACATTTACTGCCAAATCATCTTTAAATTCTAAGAAAAAGTTAAAGAAAAGAACTATCAACAGGATAAATCGCTCTCTAGGTGTTCCTAGTGAAGTAAAGATTGACATTAAATAGTAATTTTTTTGGCAGTTTACCATTCGTTTACTGTTGAAGGTTATAATTTCAATGTAGCTAAACAATGATAAATCATTCAACACTCCTTTTGATGAAGCAGCGCCTTTTTGCCCGAAGGTGCTGACTTTCTCAATTCTTCTTTTTTAAAATCATTAAAAATTCATAGTAAATTTTGTTATCTTGTTTTGTATAAGTTTGTTTTTCAAAAAGAAGATGTTTCGTGCCTTAAAATAAATTTATAAAAAAAGTTTATAAAAATTTTTTTGGTTTACCGTTCGTTTACTTTTGAAGGTTATAATTTCAATGTAGCTAAATAATAGATGGAAATCATCCGACACTCCTTTTGATGAAAACCGGCGTTTTGCCCGACGCCGGTTTAATCTGCGTCAGATATTATTAACTGTTACCCAACAGTCCTTTTGATGAATTATAATTCTACCAAACTTATTTTTAAACTAAACTGTGAGAAGCCAAAAAATCACTGCTTTTTATAAAAAAATTTTACCGTTTATTGTCATTAACTGACATTAAAATAACATTAGTTTGCTCCATTAAAATATAAAATTTTATATATTTTAATTTTTATCTTCTAAGAGAGATGATTTAATAAATAATTTAATAGTTTCGTGATATACTATATCTAATAAGTATATAACCGTAAAGAAAGAGTGATGAAAAAGGGCAAGTTTAGTTTAGTTACAATAATTTTATCAATATTGTTATTGTTATCAACCTCTCTTTATGCCAAAAGTCTGGAAGAAGCGATGAAAGAGATGAAGTTTGGCACAAGGATTGAAGCTAAGATAGAACATCAAAAAACAGATCCCGATGCAAAACTGAACTTTCAAAACTCTTCAAGCTCCAGTATGATCGAATACAGAGGGATTTTAAATATTGCCACACCCGTTATCAACGGTCTTCAGCTTGTTATGGAAGGACTTTATCAAACAAGAAACGGCAAAGTGGAAAATATCCCCGATTCTGACAGACTTTTCAGTGTTTATCAGCTTTATGGAAATTATATTCTCTCCAACAGCAAAACCAACTTTATCATAGGCAGACAGTATGTAAATACTCCTTTTACCAACGAACTTGTATCAAACGGCTTTAAAGTAACAAACCGTGATCTTCCCGGATGGATTTTCAGTTTGATGGCTTTTGAAAATCTAAAAGACAGAAATGATGAACTTTACTATTATGTGTCCGATTTTGGGACAAAGGACGGTAAAAACCTAAAAGACAAAAGTTTTTACGGAGCGGGGATAGAGGGCTCTTTTGGATTGATTCCGATTCAGATATGGGTAGGAAACATTTCCGATGTAACAAACAATGTTTTTGCCGAAGCCAAATACGGTTTAAACTATCAGGGATTTGATATAGGGCTTAAAGGTCAGTATTGCAACAGTCTTATTGATGACAAAATGAAAGATGAAGGTGTGATTGATGATACGACCTATTACGGTATCTGCGCAAAGCTTGGCAATACCATATTTAACGCAAGAGCCGGATATACCTATATAGAAACTGAAAACAACAAACAGGGTTTTATCGCCATACAGGATGTAGGCTCTTTTATCACTGCCGGTGAGACGATGAAATACAAAAAAGGTCTCTCTTTGGATCTTAACTACGGGGAGACAAAAACATGGTTTATCGCTACAAAGATCAATATCCTACCTATCGCGGGTCTCAGTCTAAGAGCCGATTATGTCAATGTTCAAAACAGTATTGTTTCAAAAGATCGCGATGCGCAGGAGTTTGTGGTAGGAGGTAAATATAAATTCAACAAAAGATTGAACTTTAAAACATGGTACTCTATTTTTAAAGATGATGCCAAAGATGTTCCGCAAATTGATCAAAGTACTTTCCATTTTGAGGCAAAATACAAATTTTAGCTTCGACTTTCCCCAAATTTTCTGATTTATTATCTTTTCATTAATTTTAACTTTGTATAATAAGCGGATTAATTTTTGCTAAAGAGGGGAAAACAATATAGTGAAAAAATTTTATAAATTACTGATCTCGATGCAAACGATGGTCATTTTAACACTTATTTTTGCTCTGTCTTGTGCTGTTGCCACTTTTATCGAAAATGATTTTGGTACGGAAACAGCTTGGGCTGTAGTTTATAAAGCTCATTGGTTTGAACTTTTACAGTTGCTGTTGGGGATTAATCTGTTTGGCAACATTATAAGATTTAAACTTTACAAAAAAGAGAAATGGCCGGCTTTTGTTTTTCATATCGGATTTTTGATTATTTTGGTGGGAGCGGCTGTTACGAGATATATCGGATATGAAGGGATTATGCATATCAGAGAAGGCAAAGTGCAAAATCAAATGATATCAAGTGAACCCTATATCCAGATAACTGCAAAAAAGGACGGTAAAATCTATCATGCGGAGTTTCAAAAGCTTGTGTCAAAAATTTCCAAAAATGATTTTACTCTGAAATTGGATATGGGCGGTTCTGATGCGACAGTAAGATATAAAAAGCTTCTGACACAGGAGAGTGCGAATGATCCCTCCAAAAGAGATGTTGTTGCAATGGTGGTGGATCTTGAATATAACGGTAAACACAAAGAGATTACTCTCATAGGCAGAGGGAGAGGAACAAAAGGGCTTGAAAAAGATGTCAGTATAGACGGAGTGGATTTTGTTTTGGAGTGGGGCTCCAAAGTTATTACCCTCCCTTTTTCTATAAAATTGAGAGATTTTCAGCTTGAGAGATATCCGGGTTCTATGGCTCCTTCATCTTATGCCAGTGAAGTTACGGTAATAGACAGGAAGGATAATGTAAAGATGGATTTTAGGATTTATATGAACCATGTGCTTGATTATAAAAACTATCGTTTTTTTCAATCCTCTTATGATATGGATGAAAAAGGTACGATTCTTTCGGTAAATCATGATCCCGGAACTCCTATAACCTATCTTGGCTATTTTTTGCTTGGATTGGGATTGCTTTTTAATCTTTTCAATCCGAAAAGCCGTTTTAGGAAACTGAGTGTGTTGGTTCAAAAGGATATGCATTTAAAAGAGGCTTTCTCTTTTATCTTTGCGCTTTTTATATTTTATGCTCTGCCTCAGAATCTTTTGGCAAAGGGTGATAACGAAGCGTTAAAGACAATAAAACAGTTGGATAAAAAACATGCCGAAAGATTTGGTCATCTTTTGGTTCAAGGAAATATGGGGCGTATCAAACCTATAGATACTCTAGCTCACGAGATACTGAACAAAGTAGCCAGAAAAAACAGTTATATGGGGCTTAGTGCCGATCAGATTATCCTTTCTATGATGGTTAAACCAAAACTCTGGCAAAAAATTCCTGTAATCAACATTCCAAGATCGGATAAAAGGCTGAAAAAGATTTTGGGTATTTCCCCGGATGCCAGATATGCTTCATTTTCCGATTTTTTTGACTATTCCCAAAAATCTCCTTACAAACTGGCAAAATTTGCCGAAGAGGCAAGTAGAAAAAAAAGTGCTGTGAGAAATCAGTTTGATAAAGATGTTTTGAAGGTTGATGAGAGAGTTAATATCGTTTATATGATGTTTATGGGAGAAATGTTCAAGATTTTTCCAAAACCAAATGATCCGAATCTAAAATGGTATTCTCCAAAATCCTCTATCTCCTCATTTGAACCTACTGTGGCAGAAGCTATCAGAGAGATTCTCATAAACTATTTTGACGGGATCAACAAAGGTTTACAGACGGGTGATTTCAAAGATGCCGATAAATATCTGAAAGTGATAAGTGCATATCAGAAAAAATATGGAGCATCTATCATTCCTTCGGAAAACAAAGTAAATCTTGAAATAATCTATAATAAACTGAATCTTTTTGTTCAGGCGATGAAAATATATCTGATAGCCGGTTTGGTGCTTTTGTTTGTCATTTTTGCCAAAATGCTTAAGCCCTCTTTGAAACTGAATCTTTTGGTTAAAACAGCTCTAATCGCTGTTGTAATATCTTTTCTTATTCATACTGTCGGGCTTGGACTTAGATGGTATTTGGCGGGTCATGCTCCATGGAGCGGGGCGTATGAATCGATGCTCTATATCGGATGGACAATGGCTCTTAGCGGAATTATTTTTGCAAGACAGTCTATACTTGCTTTGACCTTGATGGCACTTTTGGCGGGGGTTACGCTGTTTGTGGCATATCTTAGCGGAATGGATCCGCAGATAACAAATCTTGTACCGGTTTTAAAATCCTACTGGCTGAATATCCATGTTTCGGTCATTACGGCAAGTTACGGATTTTTGGCACTTAGTTGGTTACTTGGTTTTTTTGTTTTGGTTCTTTTGATTATCAGAAATCCGAAAAATCAAAAAAGAAGTATGCAAATCCAAAGAAGCATCACCGAAGCTACCAGAATAAACGAGATAGCTATGATTTTGGGACTGAGTCTTTTGACGCTCGGAAACTTTTTGGGCGGAGTATGGGCTAATGAGTCGTGGGGAAGATACTGGGGATGGGATCCCAAAGAGACATGGGCATGGATATCCATCCTTGTTTATGCAGCGGTACTGCACATGAGATTTGTTCCCAAACTAAACTCCCAATATGCTTTTGCAGTAGCTTCCACACTGGCCTATTCGTCTATCATTATGACATATTTTGGCGTGAATTTTTATCTGTCGGGTATGCACTCTTACGCTGCGGGAGATCCGGTGCCTGTACCTACATTTGTTTATTATCTTGTAGGAATTGTTTCATTGGTTATTTTAGCCGCCTATCCGAAACGACTTGGCAAAAAACTTTAAAAAATCTATCCTTTTTCCGATATTAGAATAATAACGGAAAAAGGACAAGAAAATGAGTAAGACATTATTGATAACTCTGATTGGTCTTGGGATTGTCATTGTTGCTGTCATTGTAATCTCTGTTTTAATAATCAATATGAAAAAGAGTAAAGCTGCATTAAAAGAGGATTCTTCCAAAAAGAGAGAAGATTTGGAACCGGAAATAACTTTTGATGATCTTTTACGAATTGTAAAGTCAAAACAATCTACAAAAAATGATTTGACAAAGGCTATAATCAAAGCGGCAAGAGATTTTCCTTTTCCGCAAAAAAAGGGAAATTCTTTGAGTAATGAAGCCAAAAAATATCTGAATTTTGTTTTTTTGACGGCAGCTCATCCAAATGCCGATGCAAAGATGATAGCTTTTATGGATAAAGAGTTAAAAAGAGTAAATCCTTCTTATAAAATGGAAATTGATGTTTATGAAGACAGGGGCGTAAACGGTCGTTCGAGGAAATTAGCGGTATAAAAGTCCAAGAGGCGGCTTAATAGCGCCTCTTAGGAGTGTTTATTAGCAAGAAGGTACATTACCGCTGTCGCTTGCATAGTTGTAGAAGAAATCATATAGATTATTCATCCATTTGTCTTTTAAGTATCCTTTTTTAACTTTAGGACAAATTTTAATGATCTCATCCTCTAACTTTCCATCATTTTTGATTGTTTCCCACTCATCTTGTGTATGCTTTGCAGACATTTTAGCACCGTTAAAACCACACGCCTTTTTTAACTTTTTAAGATAAAGCTTTTGTCCTTTTGCAGGATCTGCCATTGCCGATGTGCTAAGTATCGCAGTAGTCAATAAACCAGCCGCTACTAAACCTAAAACTTTTTTCATATATACTCCTTATTTGTAAAGTGTATGTAATTTTATCAAAATTGAATTAATTAGAATTGAAAATTGTTATTCATTTTTGTAATGTTATTTATAATGTTACGATTTTTCTACAAGCCGGCTTGTCTGATAGCTTCGGCCTGATAGTGAGCGATAAGAGGGTCTATGATCTCGTCAAACAGACCGCCTTCCATTATGGCATCAAGTCTGTAAAGGGTAAGACCTATCCTGTGATCTGTTATTCTGTTTTGCGGGTAATTGTATGTTCTTATCCTTCCGCTTCGATCACCGGTACCTACCTGATCTTTTCTCTCTTTTGCGTCTTTTTGTGCCTGTTCTTGCATTTGCAGTTCATAAAGTCTTGCTTTTAAGACCTTCATTGCTTTGTCTTTGTTTTTATGCTGAGACTTTTCATCCTGGTTTGTTACCACTATGCCGGTTGGAATATGGGTTATCCTTACCGCACTGTCGGTTGTATTGACCGATTGACCCCCGCATCCGCTTGATCTCATGACATCTATTTTTAAATCATTTGGATTTATCTCTATCTCTATATCATCGATTTCCGGCATAACTGCCACTGTGATAGCAGAAGTGTGAACTCTTCCCTGTGATTCGGTTGCAGGAACTCTTTGGACTCTGTGGGTACCGCCTTCATATTTCAAACGGCTGTATGCTCCTTTTCCTTTTATAAGGACGATCATCTCTTTGTAGCCGTTGAGTACTCCTTCGCTTGAAGACATTATCTCTGCTTTCCATTCTCTTAGTTCCGCATATCGCATATAGGCTTTAAAAAGATCCGCTACGAACAAAGCGGCTTCGTCTCCGCCTGTACCTGCTCTTAGTTCCAGATAGACATTTCTGTCATCATTGGGATCTTTTGGAAGAAGCAGCAGTTTTATCTCCTCCTCAAGCTGAACTTTCAGAGGCTCCAACTCTTTTAGTTCCTCTTTTGCCAAATCTCCAAGCTCGTTATCTTCCAAAAGAATTCTGTTTTCCTCTATCTCTTCACATGTTTTCAGATAGGTTTCGGCTTTTTCTTTCAAAGGTTCAAGCTCAGATTGCTCTTTTGAAAGAGCTGTCATCTTTTTTATATCGTTTACGATTTGAGGATCGCTTAAGAGTTTGCTGATCTCATTGTATCTGTCTAAAAATGGAGTAAGTTTTTCTTTTAGCATATTTTATTATTTAAATATAAAGGGGTAAAGCTGCCGTTAGGCAGCTGTAGCATTTTTTAGTTTATTGATTTTAATGTGTAATCTGCTTATTTTTCTAGCAGCAGTATTCTTTTTAAGAACACCTTTTGAAACATATTTGTGCAAATTTCTGTTTGCTGTTTCAAATGCTTTTTGTGCAGCTTCCACATCTTTTGAATCAATCGCTTCCAAAACCGCTCTTGTGATGTTTTTTATTCTCGTTTTGTAGAACCTGTTTCTGATAGTTCTCTTTTTAGTCTGTCTTATTCTTTTCTCTGCCGACTTATGATTTGCCATCATATACCTTTTAATAAATTTTGAATTGAGGATTATATTAAATTTAAAATAAATTATTGCTTAATTTAAGTATATTTTAATATAAAATCCATTTAAAATTTTTTATGAGAAAAAAGTCAAAAAAATTATAAAATATCCGATATTATTAACAATGTATCGATAAAAATAAAATAAATCAGGATTGGTTATGATATCTATAATAAAATCTATTTTAAATAAAGGACTTTTTACAAAAAAAGATGAAAATACAAGTTATATCATCAATGATAAAAAAGAGGTTAAAGAGCTGTTTGAAAAAAATTTTAAACATAAATTATTTGTTACAAAAGAGAACAGTCATTCCATTATAGCTTTTTATATAATGTATGCCAAACAGCAAAGCAGTATGAATAATAAAAATATGCAGGAGATATTTGTTGAACTGCTTAATTCTCTAAATAAACATATCAGAAAAAGCGATAAGATAGTACGCACAGATGAGAGGGATTTTATCATTTTGTTGCCGGATACCGTTTTGATACAGGCTGAAAATGTTTTGAAAAGGACTCAAAAGATTATTATGGATTTTTCACTAAAGCATGATATAACACTGCACCCCACTTACAGACTGTTTAGGTTTACTCCTTTGACTGATGAGAACAGACTTATGGACAGACTCTTTATGAGGTAAGATTGGGCAAAGAGATGTAAAAGACGGCACCTTTATCGCTGTTTTTTACACTGATTTCTCCTCCGCAGTGATCTTCTATAATAATTTTGGACATATAAAGTCCTATACCGGTACCTTTTTTCTGTTTTGTGGAAAAGTAGGGATCAAATATTCTGTCGATAATATCTTCGTCTATTCCCCCGCCGTTATCTGATATCTCTATGATATGATTATCTCCCTTTTCATAGGTTTTTATCTCTATGAGAGCATCTTTTATATCTCTTTCGATAAGAACATCTTCGGCATTTTTGACAATATTTAAGATAACATGCATAACTTCATTTGCATAGGTTCTTATTTTGGTGGAGTTGTTGTAATCTTTTTTTAGTTTGATATCATGATTTATTAATGATACGCTGAGAATCGACAAAGCTCTTTCGATCATTCCTCTTATATTGATTGATTCTATTTTTTTGTTCGGTTTGAAAAAGTTTCTAAAGTCTTCTATCGTGTTTGACAGATGTTTGGTGTAATTTTCTATCTTTTTGAGATTTTCATCGAAAAATTTCTCATCATACTGTTTGAGAGAGTTTTTAAACCTAAGTCCCGATGCGGTTGTAGAGATAGCATTTAGAGGTTGTCTCCACTGGTGGGCTATCATGCTTATCATCTCACCCATTTGTGCAAGTCTTGTGTGCTGCATCAGAAGTTGATCTTTTTTTCTGTTTTTTGCCACAACCTCTTTTACTCTCTGTTCCAAAGTATGGTTTAGGTTTTGCAGTTCCATAGAGGTAACATAGGCTATGTGGGAGAGGGCTTTTAGAGAATCATAATGGGAACTGAGTTTTGACCAGTTTTCTTTATGCTTTATTTTTCTGTTTTTTGTGTTGGATTCGGATAACATCAAAACAGTCATTGTTTCATTGAGCAGTTCGCAATCGTTTTTGGTGGTGAAAAATTCTCCGTAAGTGAAAAAACCGGCTACTTTGGCTATATCGTTTAAAGGTGCCAATTCCAAAGGTGCGCTTGATTTTAGAAATCTTCTTCTTGCCATACATGAATAGACAAAGATGCTTTCGGCACAGTGGCTTTCCAAAAAATTGATAAAATTATCCGATGCCTGTAATATGGTCTCTATATTGCCATAGGCAAATTGAACTTTTTCACCTTCGTTTATATTTCCTGCAAAAACCAGTGAGCCGTCTTTTGGATCTCCTATACAGGCTCTTGCTATCAGATTACCGTTTTTTTTGATTACAAGAGGAAATTCTATCCCCACTGCCGGTAATTTTTTGGCGAGTTCTTCTCCAAGATATTTTTTATAAAGATCATAAGCTGATATATTGTCTATCGTATATACGCGGTTTTTTTTGGATTTTGTTACGGTAAATTCCTTGCCTATGGGTACCCAGTCATATTTGAATGTACCGGCGGCTTTTAGTTCTTTGGAGTTTAAAGAGACTCCGACAACGCCGTTATCTGTGATTTGGTTATTGTTAAAAACAAAAGTTTTTTTGAGTAAGCCGTTATCTCCCGCCATGCCTCCTGCAACTATTATGTTATTGTTGCATACCGATTCAAAACCTCTTAAAAGCTCTTCACCGTTTGTATTTGTACCGTCTGAAAAAAGTATAACGGCTTTTGTATCCTTTCCTATCAAAGAAGATGCCGCTTTTTTGCCTGTGTAAAAACCGTCATTTGGAGTATGGGAGAGTAATATACTTTTTATCTTTGTTGTTTGAAAAACCGTTATGGATAAAACGGTACTTTTTATCAAAACTTTGTTGCCGATAATTTCACCGTCGGTTGTTGCTCCTATGATGATGGCTTTTGGAAGCATCTCATTGAGAAGTTCTTGAAGTAATATTATATATTTTTTGCCCGGATTGCCTGTAAATACCTGAATAAGTACATTATTATATTTTTTTAAGTTATTTGCTAATATAAAATCTTTTAATTCATTTTCATTTGAATATCTTATATTATATGTTTTCACAATATTGATGCCCCATCTCTAAAAAAGTATAAAACCTTAAATAAATTTAATTTAATATACCTTTATAAAGTAAATTTTACTATAACCGCTCTTAAAGCTTATTGTATCATAATTTTCATATTTTTTATTTAAAAATAATATAGAAAAGAGAAAATATTTATTTCTTATAAAAATAATGAAATATTATTCTAAAGAATTTTATGGATTTCTCTACCCTCCTGCATCCACTCTTCCAGCTCCTTCCAATTCTCATCTTTTATCAGATGGGAGGCAAAACTCAGCTCTTTTTGAAAAAACTCAAGAGCTTCCAAAAGATTTTCTTTGTTTTGCTTAAAAATATCACCCCACATTTTTGGGGAGCTTTTTGCGATCCTGCTCATACCTTTGAAACCTCCCGCCGCCAAAATCAGTATGCTTTGGGGATCTTCCTGACTCATTACGGCATTTGCAAGTGCATAGCTTACGGCATGAGGCATGTGTGAGATAAAAGCGGCATGTCTGTCATGCTCTTTTGCATCCATAAAGACTATTTTCATGCCTATATGAGAAAATATCTCAATAGCTCTGTTTTTATGTATCTCTTCATTGTCCTCAATATTACAAAGAACAACGATATTGTCATGATAGAGATTTTCTATCGCGGCACTCGGACCAAAATATTCTGTTCCTGCCATCGGGTGTGCGGCGATGACATTTTTTCTTATCTCTTTTGGAATGTTTTTTATGATCTTCTCTTTTGTGCTGCCAAGATCGACTATCGTGCAGCTTTTTGGAATATCTTTTAATTCTTTAAGAGTTTTTATAATAGCTTCTACGGGAATAGCCAGAAAAATCATATCGCATTTTTTAAGTTCATCAAAAGAGACTATCTCATCCACAAGATTGAGTCTAAGCGCCTCTTCACAGTGTGATATGTTGTGGTCATATCCTACCGTTTTTGATATGATTTTTGTTTTTTTAAGATCCAGACCCAAAGAGCCACCCATCAACCCAAGACCTACAATACCGATTTTCATGAGTTTATCCTGTTTTATATATGTAAAATTCTATACGATAATATTAACTTACTTCTCTTTTAATCAAGATTAATTCAAAAATATGGTAATATATCAGTTTTTAGATACTTATAACAAACAAGACAAGGCTTTTTATGAAAAAATTTTTGATAGGTTGTACTTCTGTAATATTGACTTTAAATGCGGCTGATGTTGTCAAAGATATTCGTTTTGAGGGATTGATCCATATATCCGATGCAATAGCAAAAGAGATAATCGGCATCAAAAAAGGTAGCGAAGTTAATATAGAAAAAATTGACAAATCCATTAAGAAACTTTTTAAACAGAAATATTTTAAAGATATCTGGGTAACCGAAGAGGGCGGTATCCTGACATATCATTTTATCGAAAAACCGGTTATTGCAAAACTTGATCTTATCGGTTATTCCAATGACAAAAAAGAGGAGATGTTAAAACTTATCGATATTCATAAAGGCGATATTTATGATTTGGAAAGAATAGAGAGAGCAAAACAGAGGATTATCAAAAAGCTTGAGAGAAAAGGTATCTATGATTCCATAGTGGAAGTTCAGACGGAAGAATTGAATGAGGGAAGTTTGAAGATTGATTTTATCGTGCATGAAGGTGAAAATATTATCATTAAAAAGATAAACTTTTTTGGAAACAAAAAATTTGACTATGATGACTTTGAACCCTATATAGCCAATAAAGAGAGACAGTTTATGGGGTGGCTCTGGGGCAGAAATGACGGTAAACTGAGAATCGATGATATGCCTTATGATCATCTGCGTATCAAAGAGGTGTATTTGAAAAACGGATTTTTGGATGCTAAAGTCTCTCTTCCCTATCTTAGAACCTATTTTGAAAATTACAGTGCCGATCTTACTTACAAGATAGAAGAAGGGGAACAATATAAGGTAGAAAATTTTGTGATCAACCAAAATGAAGAGATTCTAAACATAGATGAGATCAAAGATGACCTTAAAGTTACAGAGGGAAAAGTTTTCAATATTACAAAACTGAGAAAAGATATCGCAAAAATAGAGAAAATGTATCAGGATAAGGGATATGCCTATGTGAAAGTTATCCCTGATATCAGACAAAACAGACAGGAACATACGGCAGATATTACGATAAATGTGGTTCCGGGTGAGAAAGTTTATATCAATGATGTTATTATTTCGGGAAATACAAGAACAAAAGACAGAGTTTTAAGAAGAGAGATATATCTGGCTCCCGGAGATGAGTTTTCTTTGACTGATTTGAAAGATTCTGTAAATTCTCTTAGAAGAACAGGTTTTTTCAGTGATGTGCAGGTAAAAGAAAAAAGAGTAGCAAAAGACAAAATAGATCTTTTGGTGGATGTAAAAGAGGCTCCGACAGGCAGTTTGGTAGGAGGAATAGGTTACGGAAGTTATGACGGATTGTTGTTAAATGCCAGTATCTCCGATAGAAATGTTTTTGGAAGCGGAATAGAATTGAGTACGGAGATAGATTACTCCTCCAAATCGTTAAAAGGAAATATCCGTTTTTACAATCCAAGAGTTTTTGACAGTATATACAGTCTAGGTGGAAGTATCTATAATCAGAAAAATGAATTTTATGATTACAGCGAAAAGACAAAAGGTCTCAATCTGAATGTCGGAAGAAAAATAGGCAGATATACCAATATATCGTTATCTTATACTCTTGAAGAATCCGAACTGTATGACCTTTCTGATTCGTTGAAAGATAATATTTATTATGAGGAGGGGAAATTTCTAAAAAGTGCGCTTGTCCCTTCTATCGTATATAACAACACCGATGATTTTTATCTTCCAAGACACGGTTTTATAGTGGGCGGAAGTGTCGAATATGCCGGACTTGGCGGAGATGACGAATATGTTAAGTATTTTGGTAACTTCTCTTACTTTTTTGGATTGGAAGATATCATAGATTATGATCTTATCCTAAGATACAAAGCAAAAGTGGGCTATATCCAAAAGAACGGTTATCTTCCGTTAAACGAAAAATTTTATATCGGCGGTATAAACAGCGTAAGAGGTTTTAAATCAGGTTCTTTGGCTCCTAAAAATGAGTCCGGTGATCTAATCGGCGGTCAAAGGATGTTTAGTAACAGCATAGAAGCAAGTATCCCGCTTATCAAATCAAACGGTATGAGAATGGTGTTTTTTGCCGACTACGGAATGATAGGGCAGGAGAGTTATAACGATATAAAAAGAAGTGGTGCCGGAGTAGGTATAGAGTGGCTCTCACCTATGGGACCTATGCAGTTTTTCTATGCTCAGGCACTTGATGACAAAGACGGAGACAAAACATCTTCATTTGAATTTATCATAGGAAGAAGATTTTAAAAATTTATCTATACAGGAAAAAACTCCGATGCCATTTTTTTGAGAATCTGTCTTTTTGGGAGAAATTTTGGAAGTGGCGCTTTGGCACAAATCAAGGCAGGAGTGAAATCCTGCCTCCAAAAAGCCCTAAATTTTGCCTAAAAAATGGTGTTGGGTGAAGTTTTGCTTCTTTTTTATACCATATTTTTTGTACAATATATCTCTGTATATGTCATAGAGTTAAAAAAAGGCAAAAAATGAGATATTTTGAATTGAATTGTACTCTTTATCTAAAAGAGGAACTGTACTATCTGCATCTTCATGAGAGGCTTTCCAAATTTATTAATGAAGCTTTTAATGATAAAGATAAATTATCCAAATTTCACTTTAAAAACGGCTATAAACACTACTGTTTTGATCTTCTTTACAATCCTCATCTAAAGATCAAAAACGGGATTTATCCCAAAGAGAACAGTTACAGATTTAGACTTCGTTCTTTGGAGAGGAATCTTCTTGAAAATCTGCAAAATCGTTTTGTTGAAGTGAAAAATCCCACATTTGTTTATATATCTTCTGCGATAAAAGAGATAAAAAAATTTTTCGTACAAAACCTCACAAGCGTAACGCCGGTGATCGTTTCTGTGGATGTGGAAAATACAAAACAGCCTCGACACTGGACTATAAAAGAAGACGGAGATATTTTGAGACTGTCCCGCCAACTGCATGAAAATCTGCTTAAAAAATATGAGAGCTTTTATAAAGAAAAGCTAAATCCTTCACAAAACTTTATACAACTCATAGAGATCACAAACAGAGTCCCACAAACGATACGAATAGACAAAAACAACAAAGAGATAAAATTTTTCGGAAATAAATTTAAAATAATTCCAAATGAAGATGATATAAGCCAAAAATTGGCATTTTTGGCACTCTCCTGCGGACTTGGAGAAAAACAGAGCTACGGAGGAGGGTTTTGTATCGGTAAAAAAGGCGGTTTTTAGCATAGTCAAAACTATAATGAAAGGTCAGTTAATAAATAGTGTATCAAGGAAGTGCGATTTTAATCGCACCTTGTGTTGTGGAGGGATGGAAATTTTCAAATTTATAAGGAATATAATGAGATTATCAGCTTATTTAAAAGATGAGATACTTCAAGCTTCACAAAAAGCTTTTGGTGAGTGTGAATTGATACTCTTTGGAAGCAGAATTGATAATAATAAAAGAGGTGGAGATTTCGATATAGCTGTGGTCAAAGATATGAGTAAAGAGGAATTTAGAAAAGCAAAAATACAGTTTTTTAAATACCTGCTACTTAGAGATTTGGATTTACCTATTGATTTGGTATTTTATAATAAAGCTAATGAAGTTTTTAAAAAAGAGATAGATAAAGGGGTAAGGTTGTGTTATGATTAAGTTAGATTTTTCTAAATCAGTAGGCGACCCAATGGTAGAGGTTGGGCGACTTGGATTGATTGAATTTTGTGGGAAAGATAAATTTGATAGTTTTGAGGAGTTAAACAAAGAAATTGAAAAGCTTTTTAATATTTACACTTTTAAAACAAGTGGACGAATTGGGCAAGTATTTTCTTCAAACTCAAAATTTACACACAACTCAACAGGTAAAGATTTAAATAAACGATTAAAACAAGCAGTAGAATATTTTAACGAGTTAATAGAAGAATCATATCAAGGATATTGTATATCTTGTGGTAAAAAAGATAATTTATGTAGTGTTAGCAAAACTATTTTTCCTCTGACCACAGGAAATAGTAATGCAAATTTTACTTCAAACTTTTCTAATCAATTTCTTATGTGTAAAGTATGTATGAGTTCACTGTTTTTTGCTCCTATAAATATGCAAAAAACATCAGGTCGTATGGGTTTTATGATCAGTAATAATAAAGAAATAAATAAGTTTTGGAGTGAAGAAAATATTGCTAAATTTAAAGGAAACTTATTAAAAGGACTAGATTCTCTTGTAGATTCTAAAATTAATATTTTTGAAAACTTTATCTATAGTATGATTGAAGAGCTTCAAGAGGAAGAGTTATTTGGAGATATAACATTCTATTTGATTTCAAATGTAGATAAAGGAAGTGAAATAAATGTGGTACATATTTTAGAAAATCAAATAAGATTTATCAATCAAGTAGCGCCAAGGTTTTTTAAAAATGAGCTTCCAACTAAACAGAAAGATGAATGGAATTATTTAATTTTTAAATATTCTTCTAAAGATAGCAATGGAAAATTTAGAACACGAAAAGAAACTATTAATGGTAAAGCTAAAACTATTAAATTTAAAGATGAAGTTATTGAAAATAGACAATATAAGTCAACTATAAAATACTTTAACCCATTAATTAGCAATTTTATCCAAGGAAAGTCTATATTAGGTTTTTTTAAGCAAAATAGATGTAGTTGGAATTTAACAAAAATTTATCTAAAGGAGATAAAAAAAATGAGAGAAGAGAGACTTGATGCAATAAAAAGAGTAGCAGACAAATTGTTATTGTTAAAAAAAGAGGATGATAAAGAGTTTATAAAAAAAGTAGTTTTTCCGATAGAAAGAACTAAAACTCAAAATGAATTTAGAACTAAACTAAGAGAATTTATGCGAAAACTTTTAGCATTACCTGATAAACCTAAGCTTTTAACTGCTGATGAGATGGTGTTTCAGATATTGCCAAGTGGAGAGAGTTGGAGTGAAACAAAAGATATATTGCTTATAGCTCTTTATGAGAATTTATCTTTTGATGATGAGATTTTAGAAGAGATTGAAGATAATGAAACTAAAACAATAATAGGAGATGAAAATGAATAATTTTGAAGAAAAAATAAAAAATGACAATATTAAAAACTACTTTGTTCATGGTGCTGTTTTGATTGATGTAGATGGTGCATCATTAAATAATTGGGGTAAAGATCAAACAAACAATCAAGGCACTGAAAATGCAACAGCAGTTAAAAAAGTTTTTAAAAATGGACGAATGTATGCCATAGTAGCCGGTCAAGCTTGGAGATATTGGTGGAGAGAGACTTTAGGGTTAAATGGTTGGAATCTTAGCCCTATAACAAGAGATAAAAAAGTAGCATTTACAGAAGCTGATCCGTTAAAATATGCTGACGATGATATTTTTGGATATATGAGAGCAAGTAAAGATGAGTTAAAAGATGAGAATGGGAATATAGTAACAGATAAAAAAGGAAAGCCTAAAAAGGTTGATGTTACCGTTACGAGAGTTAGTCCACTAAAAAATTCTATTCTCACATCTGTTACTCCAGTAAAAATAATCAATGAGTTTTCAACTATGGCAAGACATGATGGAGATGCTGTTCCATATGAGAAACAGTCCTATTCAACTGTTTTAAAAGGTATGTTCTCTTTGGATTTAGACCAAGTAGGGACATTTACAAAAGTAAATCGCTCAGGATTTAAAAATATAACTGATTTAACCTATGACAAAATTATAGAAGATGGTGGTCAAGAAGTTTCTGATCTAATAAATCCTAACATTCAGCGAGCAAGATTAGATAATAGTATTAGACGAGAAAGAGCAAAAGATACAATTTTGGCACTTAAAACTATTGCAGGTGGAGCAAAACGAACAACAAACTATGTCAGTGTGAAGCCTGATTTTATAGTTTTAGCAGTCTTGAAGGGTGGTAATAATATTTTTGATAATATTGCTGTTGATGAAGATGGAAAAGCAACTCTTTCACTCAAAGCTTTAGAAGAAGCGATTAAAGACAATAAAGAGTATTTTAGAAGTGATGTATATATAGGTAAAGCGACAGGATTTATGGATGATGTTATCATAAAAGAGCAAGAGATTGATGGTATAAATATCAAAACAGGCTCGATAAATGCAATAATTGATGATTTTACCAAAATCTTGGATACGGTTATAGTATAAAATGAAACTATATCGAGTACTTATAACAGCACAAACGGCTAGTTTTAGGTATCCAAACTTTATCAGTTCAAATCAACTTAGTATTAAAGCTGTTCCCTATACAACC
>Ga0256914_1000140_pt1 | contig 68697 bp, 54 predicted proteins | sample HulkmetaG_FD_191571 | JGI IMG/M metagenome (GOLD analysis project Ga0256914, IMG submission 191571) | Hydrothermal chimney microbial communities from Main Endeavour vent field at the Juan de Fuca Ridge, Pacific Ocean - Hulk | ecosystem: Environmental > Aquatic > Marine > Hydrothermal vents ...
GCCCTCGATGGAGGTCAGCCGCTCCTCACGGATTTCATCCAAACGCGGCAGGGAACCGAGGAGGCCGATGGTGTAGGGATGGCGGGGATCGGCGTACAGTTCCTTGACCGGGGCTTCCTCTACGACATGCCCGGCGTACATGACCATCATCCGGTCGGCCAACCCGGCAATGACACCCAGATCGTGGGTGATCCAGATGACGGCCATACCGATTTCATCGCGCAACCGCTTGACCAGGTCTACAATCTGGGCCTGGATGGTCACATCCAGCGCAGTGGTCGGTTCATCGGCGATGAGCAGCTGGGGGTTACAAGCCAGCCCCATGGCGATCATAGCCCGCTGGCGCATCCCGCCGGAGAACTGGTGGGGATAGTCATCCAAACGCCTTTCCGCCTCCGGGATGCCCACCATCTTCAGCAGCTCCGCCGTCCGTGCGCGGGCTTCTTGCTTGCTCATGCCCATATGCAGCTCTAGGGCTTCGCCGATCTGCCGCCCGATGGTCAGCACGGGGTTCAAAGAGGTCATCGGGTCCTGGAAGATCATGGCAATCTTGTTGCCCCGGATCTGGCGGATTTCATCGTCGCTCAGCTCCAGAAGGTTTTGCCCTTCAAAGATGACTTCGCCGTCTACAATCTTGCCCGGTGGCTGGGGGATGAGACGCATGATCGAAAGCACGCTGACGCTTTTGCCACAGCCGCTTTCCCCTACGATCCCCAATGTTTCCCCTTTGTCCACATAGAAGGAGACGCCGTCAACCGCCTTGACTACGCCATCCTCGGTGAAGAACTGGGTCTTGAGGTTTTTCACTTCCAGCAATGGCATCCTGTTTTTCCTCCTCGGTGCAGAGGCCAAAGTTTTGTGGCGGCGACGATGCCGCCTCCCGGCCAACAGCGAACGCTCGTATTGTATACGCAAACAGGAGAATTGTCAAGACGCAAAGAGACAGGTAGGACAACCAGCGCAGCAATCGTATCCACCGCCCTCAATGCCGCGCCCCCGATTCGGCGATCAAGGGCAGATAGATTGTACGGGCAACCGTCCGATCTTGTATCGTCAGCAACCCTCCGATGTCCACATTGAGGACAACGGCCAAGTCCCCTTGCACTTCCAAGCCGACTGCCGGTTTGAAAATCTCCGCCCAGACGACGGTTACGTCCTCCGCCACCCCACCGATCTGTACCCTCACGGTCTGGGGGACGGGGACGGCATTGGTCGCATCCACCCCTACCAGGTTGACGACACCTATCTGGATTTTCCCCCCTGCCGTCCGATAGGGCAACAGGATCACCTGGCGGGGGGCGTCGGTCTGCAAGCCGGGATCCACGTTGAGCCGCCCCAACAGGTTCAAAAAGGTGGCCCGTTCGTCTTCGGCAGCGGCGGGGTTGGCGTTTGTACCCTCCGGATCGGCCTCCCAGTAGTACCACAGCTCATGGGGTTCCGGGGAAAGGACGGCATAGCCGTCGCCATAGGCGTTTTCGTGGACCACGCTTTCATCCTCGGTGATCTCGGCCAGGGTTGTGCCGAAAACGTCGGCCAGGGCCAGCTCGGTGCGCTCGTTGCCGTATTCATCCCGCCGCGAGGCGTAGCCGGTGGCCAACAGCCGCCCGCCACCGTTCACATAGGCGCGGACTTGCTCCGCCTGGGCGTCGCTCAGGCACTCCACCCCCGGCAGGATGGCAGCCTGAAAGTCGTTCAGGGGTGTCAGGTCGTCGTCGGCGATGACCTGGAAGGGGATGTGGCTTTCCAGGAGGAGCATCAGTGTTCCGGCGAAATCGGCGGCGTAGTCGGTCTCCCAATCGCCGCGCCCGACGAAATCAAGGGTCTGTTGGGAAAAGACGACGGCGATGTTGGCCGCCGGGCGCAAGGTCGGGTCGGCCAGGGGGTTGTTCTGGGCCAGCCAAGTGTACAGGTCGCGGTAGAGGGCCTCGTCCACGACGGCGGTCATGCCCTCATCGCCGGAAGTCAGGGTGCGAAAGCCGGAAAGTTCGGTGGCGGCGGCGTGCAGGCGGGCCAGATCGCGGGTATCGGCGTGCCCGGCTTCCACGTAGGAGAGCAGCCAGGAAGGTTCGCCGTGGGCCAGGTCCAGGTGACGCCAGGCTTGCAGCGTAGCCAGAAAGTGCAACCAGGTGTAGTATTGCACCGGACGCTCCGTGCCGCCCAGTTCATGGGCCGTGGTGTGGGAAAAAGCGGGCAGGTCCACGGGGCTGGCGGCCAACTGGGTGAGCATGGCGTCGAACCCAACGGAGCTTTCGGGGATGAAGGCAAAGTCGGGGTTTTCGGCGGATACGGCAGCCCGCACCTCGGCCAGGTAGCCGTTGATGAGATCGTATCGCCAAGCGACGAACCGCTGCCAAGCCGGGTCGTCCCAATCGGCGGTCAGGGGTGGTTCCGGCAGGCTGTAGCCGGTGTCGGCGGTGAACCGAGCGCGGGCCTCCGGCCCCACGTCGGGGAACTGGCCCTCCGGCCAGCCTTCGCCAAAGTAGCCCCCCATCAGGAAAGGGACATCGTGCCAGACGCCGTCCAGCTCCGTTTCGGCGGCCAGGCGGCGGAACTGTTCCACCACCAGGGCGCGAAATTCGGCGTTGGCCGGGGTCAGCCACACGTCCTCACAGGTGGAGCATACCCAGAAGGGCATATCGGGCAGGCTGCCGTAAAAAACCGCCCGACGACCGTCCAGGCCGGTCTGCGCCCAATCGGGGTGCTGGAGGGCCAGGCTGCGCTCCTCCTGATCGGGATCTACCCGGCCGTCCTCATCGTTGTCCACCCCTTCGATGGTGGCCTCCAGGGGGGCCATGTAGATGATGTAGCGCACGCCGGGGTGGTTCTGGTGGATCCAGCGGGCGCGCTGGTCGGTCTCGGCCAGGGCTGCGGAGAGGGCCGGTTCGTAAAGGGTCTGCCATTCGGTCCCCTGGAAGCGGTCCCAACCCAGGATGACGGTGGCGCCGTTGGCTACGGCGGTATCCACCTGGTCGGTCCACTCCTCCCAATCGGTGGCGGGGGCGGTGGCCAGGCGGGCGTTCCAAATCCAAGCAGGGATGGCCGCCGACGGACCGGGAGGAACGGCGGTGGTGGCTGTGATCGGTGCGGGAGACGGTGTCGCTCCGATCCCCGTCGGCAACGGCGTAGCCGCGCAAGCGGCGAGGAGCAGAAACAAGGACGCTGTTATTCCGCCCCAAGCCCGTCGCATCGCACTCCCTCACCTCACAAGTACCCTAACGCTGCCAGGCGGGCCTCTATCTCGGCCTCCTCATCTGCGGTGTACACCTCTTCCTCGGCAGGCGAAGGCGGCACATAGCCCAGCTCCTCCAGCTTGCGCAGGACCTTGGCCAGGCTTTCCTCAACGGTCTCCTTGCTGGAATCGATCATCACTTCCGGGTTTTCCGGCTCTTCGTAAGGGTCGGAGATGCCGGTAAAGTTCTCAATCTCCCCGGCCAGGGCCTTTTTGTACAACCCCTTCACATCCCGCTCTATGAGGGTTTCCAGGGGAGCATAGCAATACACTTCTACAAAATTTCCGATCTCCTTCCTTGCCCTGGCCCGCACCTCACGGTAAGGGGAGATAAAGGAACAGAGAACGGCCACACCGTTGCGCGTTAGCAGCTTGGCGACGAACGTCACCCGTTCGATATTTTTGTCCCGGTCCTCTTTGCTGAAACCCAGATCGCGGGTCAGGCTTTGGCGCACGATGTCGCCGTCCAACCGCTCCACCTTCAACCCACGACGCCGCAATTCCTCTTCTAAACGCAAGGCCAACGCCGTCTTGCCTGCTCCCGACATCCCGGTAAACCAAACGGTTACTCCTTTTTGCTCCATCTTTCCCCTCAATCGGCAAATTGTAATCGTTACCCTACCCATCGGTCATTGGATCACCCGACCTTGCATCCCCGGCGGGATGGGCACATCCAACAGGTCCAGCACGGTAGGAGCCACATCCATCAGGTGGCGACGGGGGCCGCGCCCCGCACCGGGCCTACGGGGATGGTAATAGATGTACAGCCCCTGTTGAGCATGATTGGCATCATCGGGGCCGATGTCGTTTTCAAAGGTATGGATGCGGTTTAGCCCCAAACTGCCTACGGATCGCCAGCGCAGGCCACCAAAGTAAACGATCAGATCGGGGGCGATGTTGTTCACCTCCCGGTAGATCTCCTCCGGCTTGTAGGCCACCGAGCCGATATTGTTGCCCTCCGGATCGGCGATGGCCGCGATCTTGGCGGCCAGTTCATCGCGGACCGATTCGTAGTCGGAGGGAGCGATCACCCCTTCCGGTTCTCGGCCTTTGACGTTGAGGAACAAGCGGGCATAGTAACCGCCCGACCCCCAGGCCACCGTCCGGCTCCAATCCACCTCACATTTTTCCAAAGGGACGATGCCTTCCGGCTGGTACTCCAGCGTTAAATAACCTTCCTGTTTCAACCATTCGTTGAAGCAGATGCCGCCCATCATCGGCTGCCCGCCGTGGTCGGAAACGACCAAAACCGCCGTGTCATCATCCAGCAAGGCCAGCCGCTCGCCGATCTGGGCGTCTATGTGGACATAGTAGTCGTGGATGGCGTCCTCAAAGGGATTGCCCGGCTCATAAAGGGGATGACGTTCATCAAAGTACTTCCAAAAGCCGTGGTGGATGCGGTCCACGCCCATATCTACATGCATAAAGAAATCCCACCGCCGACCGGTCATCAGGTGCTTGATGAGGGTGTGATGCTGGTCGGCCAGGCGGTAGATCTGATCCAACAGTTGTGCCTTGTCTTCGGTGCGAAAGTTGGGCACATCAAACAGATATTCGCCGCCTACCACTTGGGCGATCTCATCCTTGAGCGAAGCCGGGTAGGTGAATGTGCTGTAGGTGCTGGGCGTGAGGAAGCTGGAGATCATCAGGCCGTTGACCGGCTTGACCGGGTAGGTTTGGGGCACACCGTGGACGATCACCCGTTTGCCTGCCCGCGAAAGAACATCCCACACCCGGTCGGCTTTGACCTTGTTGGCCGTGGCAATGGTCATCCGTTCGTAGCTGAAATCGGCCCGGTTGCGAAACCCGTAGAACCCCAGCTGACCGGGGTCTCGACTGCTGAGCATGGAAGCCCAAGCAGGGACGGTGATGGCCGGGATGGAGCTGGTCAGTTCGCCATAAGTCCCGCCTTCCATCAGACGGCGTAGGTTGGGCAGATCATCGCGCCAACGGTCAAACACCAACGATGGTTCGGCGCAGTCAAGACCGATGACAAAAACCTTCATGCTCCTTGCCCCTTCTTGGCCCGGATGCCCTCCATCAAAATCCGGGAAACTTCGGGGCGGGTGAATTCCTCCGGCAACATCTCGCCCCGTTCCAGCATTTCGCGCACCTGGGTTCCGCTCAAGTACACCCAATCCTCCGGGCCGTGAGGGCAGGTCTTGGCGCTGACCACCGCGCCGCACTTGCGGCAGTAGAAGGCATAGTCAAAAAAGAGAGGGGTAATGCCCAGCTCACCCGGTTCGAATTCATCAAAAATGTGATGAGCATCGTAGGTCCCGTAATAATTGCCCACCCCGGCATGATCGCGCCCCACGATGAAATGGGTGCAACCGTAATTTTTGCGGGCAATGGCATGAAAGACGGCTTCGCGGGGGCCGGCGTAACGCATGGCCGCCGGAAAGACGCCCAGCAGCACCCGGTCGGCGGGGTAATAATCGCGCAGGATGGCACGGTAACTCTCAATGCGCACATCGGCAGGGATGTCATCGGCTTTGGTCTCACCCACCAGGGGATGGAGGAAGAGGCCGTCCACGATCTCTAACGCCGTCTTTTGGATATATTCGTGGGCGCGGTGGATAGGATTGCGCGTCTGGAAGGCGACAATGCGCCGCCATCCGCGGGAAGCGAACATGCGCCGCGTTTGGGCCGGTTCGTGGCGCAATTCGGGGAACTCGGCGTTTTTGGGGCCGTTGAGCATGAACACCTCGCCGCCCAGCAGCCAATCGCCCTGTCGGTAAAGGCGGGCCACACCGGGATGCGCATCCTCCGTAGTGCGATAGACTTCACGGGCTTCTCGTTCCTTGTCCGCCGGGAACTTTTCGGCGATGGTCATCACCCCCATCAGGTAATCGCCGTCCATCAGGGCTACCTCATCGCCCTCCTTCAGGTTGGCAGCGGTTTCATCATCCACCGGTAAGGTGACGGGAATGGTCCATGCCAAGCCGTTGGCCAGGTGCATGGTGTCGATGACACTGTCGTAATCCTCTTTGGTCATGAACCCGGTCAGGGGACTATACGCACCGACGGCGATCAGCTCCAAATCGGAAACGGCCATGGGGGTCAGCTGCACCTGGGGGAAAGATGCCGCCCGCTCCACGGCCGCTTCTCGCAGGGCGCCGCGCAGCACGCGATTGATCAGCTGCCCGCCATGGGGCGCAATGCCGACGATCCGAGCCATACCATTTCTCCTCACACACAGGCTGTTTCTCTCAAAAGCGGAGGGATTGTAACCGAGGGTGTGCTCTTTGTCAACTTGACCGACAATCCAAGCATCGGCTAGATCTCCCCTTCATGCGGCAGGATGCACACCGGGGTTGCCCTCGGACAACTGCAAAGATCTTGCGACCAGAAGATGCACTTCACCATGACCTGCAAGTGGCGACTCAAGTCGCTCCTTTCGGGCCTGCGGCCGGGTTTCCGCCTGCATGGCAGGCGCGCACGCATAGGCGGGCGGTCGGCCAACGGCCCGCCAGGGGCGGTTTCAACCGCTATTTTCTGCGAGTTCTCTTTTTACCGGGCCGGCTTCCCTTTACTTTGACTCCCCGGTAGGGGGTGTTATAATACCGGCAGCACGGAGGAGGGCAGACATACCATGCCAAGTATTTACACTCTGGCCGTCCACGCCGGCGAGCGGGGACCTCGCCCCGATTTCACACCGGTCAGCACGGCGGTTTATCATTCGGTGGGGTACCTTTACGATGACATGGAGACTTTGGATGCCATTTTTGGGGGCCAACGACAGGGCTACGTTTACCCCCGCTACGGCAGCCCTACCGTCCATGCCTTTGAGCAAGCCGTCGCCGCGTTGGAGGGAGCGGAAGAGGCAGTAGCCTATGCTTCGGGCATGGCCGCCGTCCATGCCGCCTTGTTGGGGGCCGGTGTGCGGGCCGGGAGCGCCGTTGTCGCCGCCGCCGATGTCTACGGCGCGACCTATGCCCTCTTGGATACCCTCCTCGGCGAGATGGGGGTACGCGTCCGGTTCGTAGATATTGCCGATCTGACGGAGGTGGCCGAAGCGGTGGAGGAAGAACGACCGACGGCCCTCCTATGCGAGATCGTCTCCAACCCTTTGATGAAGGTGGCCGATGTACCCGCCCTGGCCGAGATAGCCCACCGGGCCGGTGCAGCACTCATTGTGGACAACACCTTCGCCACACCCTATCTGTTTCGTCCTCTAGACCGAGGGGCAGATTATGTCCTCCATTCGGCCACAAAATATCTCGGCGGCCATGGGGACCTGATGGCCGGGGTCGTGGCCTGCTCGGCGGAACGGGCATATGCCCTGCGGGAGCAACAAAAACTCCTGGGGGCCAATCCGGCTCCCCAGGAAGCATGGCTCGCCTTGCGTGGCCTCAAAACGCTCCCCCTGCGGATGGAGAGGCACTGTGCCAATGCCATAACCGTGGCCCGTTGGCTGAGCGGTCAAGAGAAGATCTCCGCCGTCCACTACCCCGGTTTGGACATCCATCCCCAACACGAGGTTGCCGCCCGTCTCTTCGGCGGGCGCGGTTTCGGCGGCATGTTGAGCTTCGTCCTACGCGACGCCACCCAAAGTGATGCCTTTCGTTTTATGGAAGCCCTCAATCTGATCTTGCCGGCCACCACCCTGGGCGATGTTTACAGCCTGATCCTCTACCCGGCCCATTCCTCTCATCGCCAGGTTGCGCCGGAAGTGCGGGCCACCCTGGGCATCGGGGACGGACTTGTGCGCCTCAGCGTAGGCATTGAGGATGCAGCCGACATCATCGCCGACCTAGAAAGGGCGTTGCACACCCTGACATGAAGACCGGAGCGGTGCTAGCTGCCCCTCAGGAAACCGTCTCCCGCCCGCGCAGGAACGCCTGTCGGTTCAGCTCCACATATTTGGGCGGGACCCGGCCTTCAATGACCTGCAGCCAGGTCTCCGGCGGCACATCCACAAAGGTTGAGAACGCGCCCAGCAGCACCACGTTGGCAGCGCGGGCATTGCCCAACTCCTGGGCAACGGCCGTGCCGGGGATCAGGTAGAACCGCTCGGTCAGAGAGGAGAGGACGGCCCGCAGTTCCTCATCGGTTGGATAGTGCGCCCCGCCCGATGTCACGGTGATCGGTTCAATGGTATGGTCATTGACGATTGCCACACCACCCGGCCTGAGAAAATCGGCATAGCGCAGCGCCTCGGCCCGTTCAAAGACCAACAAAATGTCGGCTTCGCCCCGCCCCACCAGAGGCGAATAGACCTTTTCCGCATCCCAGCGGACATGGGTGTTGACGCTTCCCCCCCGCTGGGCCATGCCGTGGACTTCTGACTTTTTCACGTCATAGCCCGCCGCCAACCCTACCTCGGCCAAGACGTTGCTGGCCAAAATGGTCCCCTGCCCGCCGACACCGGCCAGCAAAAAGTTGTATCGTTGTCCCATTTCGCTTTCTCCTTATCGTGGCGCAGGCCCCAACGCCCGCGCACCTTTGGCACAATGCCGTCTAGCTCGCCCCAATGGTTGATTGCAGATAGGCATCAATGAACCCCTGGATTTCGCCGTCCAGAACGGCGGTTGTGTTGCCCGTTTCATAGCCCGTCCGCAGGTCCTTGACCATGTGATAGGGGTGCAAGACATAGGAGCGGATCTGGTTCCCCCAACCCGCCGAAACATGTTCGCCCTTGAGCTCTGCCTGCTCTTCTGCCAGCCGTTGCTGCTCCAGGTCATAGAGCCTGGCCCGCAGGATCTTCATTGCCGTTTCTCTGTTTTGCATTTGGGAACGCTCGTTTTGGCAAGAGACGACGATGCCGGTCGGCAGGTGGGTGATGCGTACCGCCGTCGCGTTCTTTTGCACGTGCTGTCCCCCCGCACCCGACGCCTTGAACACATCAATCTTTAGGTCATCGGGGTTGATCGTGACTTCAATGTCGTCTGCAATGTCCGGCCAGACCTCTACGAGGGTGAAGGAAGTGTGACGGCGATGGGCCTCATCAAAGGGCGAAAGGCGCACCAAACGGTGGACTCCCCGCTCCGCCTTGAGGTAGCCGTAAGCGTACGGCCCGTCCACGCTGACGGTCACACTTTTGTATCCCGCCTCCGACCCCCGCAATGCATCCAGAATCTCGGTGTGAAATCCTCGCTTTTCTGCCCAGCGAAGGTACATGCGCAACAGCATCTCGGTAAAGTGCTGGGCATCGGTCCCACCTGCCCCCGCGTGGAGGGCTAAAATAGCCGGGCCACGGTCATGGGGGCCGGAGAGGATCATTTCAAATTCCAGACGGGCCAGTTCCTCCTCAAGGAGGGCCACCTCTGCCGCGATCTCGGCGGCCAGGCTCTCGTCCCCATCAGCTTGGGCCAATTCCAGCAGTTCCCGGGCGTCGGCTACCCGGCTCTGCAGGCCACGCCAACGCTCTACTTCGCCCTTGAGATCGGCAAGGTTCTGCATGGCTGCCTGTGCCCTGGCCGGGTCATCCCAAAAGCCGGGGGAGGCAGCGGTTTCTTCCAGCTTCCGGATCTGCAGCTCTTTGCCCGGCAGGTCAAAGACGCACCTGAATTTCTTTGATTCGTTCGTCTAGCTCGGTCAACTTGCTCTGTAATTCTTCCATTACAACCTCGCATATCGGAGATCTGTATCACAAAAAAAGCGACACGCAAGCACACCGCCTCCGGTCGCCTTCTGACAACCTTTACATCTAGTCAAACAGCCCTTCCACAAAGGCTTCGGCATCAAATTCGGTCAGATCGTCTACCCCCTCGCCGGTGCCGATAAACCTCACCGGCAGCCCCAACTCCTGGGCTATGGCGAAAACCACACCGCCTTTGGCCGTGCCGTCCAGTTTGGCAACGACAACGCCGGTAACGTCCACCGCTTCTTTGAAATAGCGGGCTTGGGAAAGGGCGTTTTGCCCCGTTGTCGCATCCAGCACCAACAGCGTCTCATGGGGAGCCTGGTGTACGCGCTTGGAAGCCACACCGTGCACCTTGCGCAACTCCTCCATCAGGTTGTACTTGGTGTGCAGGCGGCCCGCAGTGTCTATGATGAGAAGGTCGGCCTTGCGGCTCTGGCTGGCCCGGATGGAATCATAGACGACGGCTCCTGGGTCGGCCCCCGGCTGATGGGCGATGACCGGAACGCCCACCCGTTCCCCCCAGATTTTGAGCTGATCAATGGCCGCCGCCCGGAAGGTATCGGCGGCGCAGAGCAACACCTTGCGCCCCCGCTCTTTGTAATATTTGGCCAGTTTGGCAATGGTCGTCGTCTTGCCGGAGCCGTTGACGCCGACGATGAGCACCACCGTCAGCAGGCGGGGTTCATCAATTTGCATCGGCGGCGGATCCCCCAGCAGGGCCAGGAGCTCCTTTTTGAGGAGATCTTGGAGTTGGTCGGCGTTGCGCACCTTGCCTCTGGCGACCTGTGCCCGCAGGTTGTCCACGATGGTCATTGTGGTCTGCACTCCGACATCGGCCTGGACCAGCAAGGCTTCCAGGTCCTCCCAGGTCTCCTCCGTGATCTCGCCGCCGGAAAGCAGACCGACGATCTGACCGAAAAATGACCGTCGCGTCTTGGTCAAACTATCTCTGATCTTTTTTGAGCGTCTGAACACAGGTCTTCTCCTCCCTGGGTTGGCAGCATTATACTTGAAGTCGCGCCGAACGCCAAGTTTCCGGCAAGCCCGCGCCTGAGGCCTCCGCCGACCACCTCAAGCCTACCACCGGCTCGGTTTTGACAATTTTCCGCCCTGCTGGTAGAATAGCGGGCGGTGAGCACCATGGCGGATTCGTCTAGAGGCCTAGGATACTGCCCTCTCAAGGCAGAGACACGGGTTCGAATCCCGTATCCGCTACTTTCCTAATGCAGCGCCATGACATGCACCATCGCTACGGTGGTGCTATTTTTTTAGCGGAAGGAGTCATCCATGGCACCATTTGAGGCGGATGCCCTCCCCAAAGTTCTGGCCCTCTATTTGGAGATCAGCCAATATCCCATTTTGGCCCCCCGCATCCGCGAACGGATGCGCAATGAACTGTACCGGCGGGGGATCATCTCCCCCAGCGATCTGGAGCGTGAAGTCAAACACAAAGCCATCCTTTCCCAAAAGCGAGAGGGATTGACCGACCCTTACGCCCAAGAATCCGCCGATGTCTGGCAGCGGCGATTGGCCCACTTTCGCGATTACCTGACCGATTTCTACTTTGCCCATAACGTGCCCCATGAGGTCTTTGAAAACATCGTCCGCGATGTGCTGGCAAAACGGATTCCCCCGGAAGATGTGCTTCTTACCTTCAACCCCGAATTGGCCCCCTGGGACATGCTCTTTGCGCAGGGCGAAGCCTATGAAGCCCTGCCCCCGGAGCAGCGGGCCAAGGTCAAACATCACCTGCAAGAGATCGTCGTTGTCTTGACCAAAGGGCTGATCAGCGATCAGCTGGATTTCGTAGGCGTTGCCAAGCAGCTGTTCACCATTGAAGACCTAAAGGCCATCCGCCAACGCCGTATCGGACGGGGCAAGATCGGGGGCAAGGCGGCAGGCATGATGCTGGCCTACAAAATCCTCAGCCTGCCGGAAGCCAACGAGGAAATAGACCTCAAAAGCCGCATCGTTATCCCCGAATCCTATTTCATCGGGGCCGATGTCATGTATGACTTTATGTCCCAGAACAATCTGCATCACTTTCACAACCAGAAGTACCTCTCCCGCGAGGAGATCGCCGCCAGCTACGGCGACCTGCGCCGCCAGTTCCTCGCCGGGCATTTCCCCGATGAAATCGTGGAAGGGCTGCGCGGCATCCTGGACCGGGTGGGGAACCGCCCTCTCATCGTCCGCTCCTCCAGCCTCCTGGAAGACAGCGTCGGCACTTCCTTTGCCGGCAAGTATGATAGCTTCTTCTGTCCCAACCAGGGGACACCTCAGGAGAACCTGGACGCCTTGTTGCAGGCCATCGCCCAGGTCTACGCCAGCGTGTTCAGCCCCGATGCCCTGTTTTACCGACAGCAGATGGGGCTACTCGATTTTGACGAACGGATGGCCATCCTCTTGCAAGAAGTCCAGGGAGAACGCCACGGCGACTTCTTTTTCCCTACCCTGGCCGGTGTGGCCTTCAGCCATAACCCCTTCCGCTGGACAACCAAGATCCGGGCCGAGGACGGCTTCCTACGGCTGGTCCTGGGGCTGGGGACCCGCGCCGTGGACCGTGTTCCCAACGATTACCCGCGTATGGTGGCCCTCAGCCACCCCCACCTACGCCCCGAAGTAAGGGCAGATCGCATTCGCCGCTATTCCCAACACTTTGCCGATGTGATCAATCTGGCCGAAAACGAATTCCAAACCCGTCCCGTCGCCGAGCTGCTGAGCATGGACTTTCCCTCGGCCCGACTGCTGGTCTCTGTGGATCACGGCGACTACTTGCAACCGCCCCCGGCCTACGATCCCACCATCTCCTCCCGCGATCTGGTGCTGACGTTTGATGGCTTGCTAACCAAAACATCCTTTGTCCCCTTGATGAAATCCATTCTGCAGACGGTGGCTCAACGCTTCGGCCGTCATGTAGACATTGAGTTCACCGCCGACATCCTACCCGGTTACCCGGAGCCGGATTTTCGCATCCACATCCTACAATGCCGCCCCCAGGCCAGCCGCGAATCCGGCGAAAGGGTGCACCTTCCCGCCACCGTTGCTCCCAAAGACATCCTGTTCACCGCCGACCGTTTGGTTCCCCAGGGGAAGGTGCAACGCATCCACCACGTCGTCTTTGTGGACCCGGAAGCCTATGACAGCATCCCCGATGAGACAACGCGGCTTCAGATCGCACGGTTGGTGGGGCGGCTGAACCAGATCCTGGAACGCAAACGCTTTGTCCTGATGGGGCCGGGACGATGGGGCAGCACCAACTTGAACCTGGGCGTCAAAGTAAGTTACGCCGACATCTACAATACCGCCATGCTGATAGAAATCGGTCTATCGGACGGCGAATCGGCACCCGAAGTCTCCTACGGAACCCACTTTTTCCAAGACCTGGTGGAAGCCGAAATCTATCCCTTGGCCCTCTACCCCGACCAGGGGGACAATGTGTTCAATTGGGCCTTTTTCCGCGAATCGCCCAACATCCTGCCCGACTTGCTGCCCGATTGGGCCGACTATGCCCGCTACGTGCGGGTGATTGACGTGCCCGCTGCCGCCCAGGGGCGATTCCTGGAGGTGATCATGGACGGCACGAGGAACAAAGCGTTGGGCTACCTACGGCGTTACGACGATGATAAGGAATGAAGGAGGAACAAGGATGGACCTGCAACTGAGCGAAGAACACAAACTGATCCGCGATATGGCCCGCGACTTTGCCCAAAAAGAGATCGCGCCCATCGCCGCCGAGATTGATGAGGAGGGCCGCTTTCCCACCGAGACGGTCAAAAAGATGGGAGAGCTGGGCTTCATGGGTATTGAGATCCCCGAAGAGTACGGTGGGACCGGCATGGACACCTTGAGTTACGTCTTGGCCATGATCGAGATTTCCAAAGTCTGTGCTTCCCACGGCGTCATCATGTCGGTCAACAACTCACTGGTCTGCCACGGCCTGTACCATTTTGGCACAGAACGACAAAAACAGGAGTTCCTGATCCCTTTGGCCAGCGGCGAGAAACTGGGGGCCTACTCCCTGACGGAACCCCAGGCCGGTTCCGATCCGGCCAACATGCGGTGCTCCGCCGAATACGATCCCGCCACCGACGAATATGTCATCAACGGGACCAAAGCCTGGGTGACAAGCGGTCCCAACGCCGATTACATCATCCTCTTTGCCGTCACCGACAAGAGCAAAGGTCACCGGGGCATTTCGGCCTTTGTGGTAGATACCAAACTGCCCGGATTTTCGCCGGGCAAGGTGGAGCCTAAACTGGGCATCCGGGCTTCCCATACGTCTGAGCTGATCTTTGAAAATTATCGCCTGCCCGCCTGGCACCGTCTGGGCGAAGAAGGTCAAGGGTTCAAGATCGCCCTCTCCATCCTGGATGCAGGACGCATCGGTATCGCCTCACAGGCCATCGGCATTGCCGAAGCCGCCTATGAGGCCGCCCGCGATTACGCCAAAGAACGGGAACAGTTCGGTCAGCCCATCGCCAACTTCCAGGCCATCCAGTGGATGTTGGCCGATATGAAGACCCGCATTGAAGCATCCCGGTTGCTGACCTACCAGGCTGCTTTGGCCAAGGAGGAGGCGAAAAAGACCGGCGCCCGCTACACCTTACCGGCGGCCATGGCGAAACTCTTTGCTTCCGAAACGGCCATGTGGGTCACGACCAAAGCGGTGCAGATCTTTGGCGGCAACGGCTACAGCAAGGAATATCCGGTGGAGCGTTATTTCCGCGACGCCAAAATCACCGAGATTTACGAGGGGACAAGCGAGATCCAACGGTTGGTCATTGCCCGGAATATCCTGGCCTAACCCCATATCTCTACCAACAGAAGTAGGGGTTTTTGATCACGAAATTGAAGTAACGGCCATCGGGCATGGGGACCGACTGGGTTGAGTGTTCGGCCCAGAAGGCAATGTCATCGGTGAACTGGCGCACCAGGTGGCCCAAGCCTCCCTCCCGCCATTCGCCTGCCTGGGTGATGGGGCGTTCCCCAAGCACCGGTTGGAAGATGAACATATCCGGCTCACGGGCCAGGACCAGGTCGGTGTCAAACTTTTCGTGACCGGCGTAACCGCTGCCCATGCCGGGGGCGGCAAGGTGGGCGATCTCAACGTCGTTGAGGCCGAACATGTCCACGATCTCAAAGTCGGGAGCGTAGAAGGGCAGAGCACCGGCAGCAAAGACGGCCAGCTTCTTACCGGCGGGGCAGTGGGCGTTGAGCCAATCGGCAATGGGGCGGGCGTCGCGCACCCAGGGTTGCTCCGGATCGACGGTGAACGAAGACCGGGCCGCGGCGGGAACGATCAGCAGCCCGGCGGCGGCCAGTGCAATTGCCTTTCGGGGAGAGACCCTAGAGCGCACGCGCCGCCAAGTTTCCATCCATCCGTAGGCGGCCAACACCGTAGCCAGGGGCAATACCGGGACCAGTAAACGGTAACTGACCATCCAATCGCCGCCGACAAGGCTCAAGTAGAGCAGGTACAACCCCAGCCCTACCGTCAGATAGGCCCAGCGGCGACCAAAGGGCCGGAACAGGGCCAGCACCAGGGGGATGGTGAGGGAAAAGAGGTACTGCACCGCCGCTCCGGCGACGTAACGTAAACCCCGCTCCAATTGGGCCAGGCTCCATCCCACTTTGGCGTAAAAGGTGTTGGGCAAAGGGTAGCCGTAGTAGGCCAACCGCCAGGCCAAATGGAGGCCCACCGGTAGGACAAAGCCCACACCCAACTTCCAAAACCGCCGTCGGCTCTCTTCCCTGCCGCGTAGGCCGTCCACGGCGCAAAAGAACAGGGCGAGCACGGCGAACAACGCCCCTTCGGGCCGCAGGAGGGTCAACAAAGCAAAGAGCAATCCCGTGAGCAAAGGAGGCCCTTCGCGCAGAAAAGCCCATGTCGTGAGGATGAGCAACAGGCCAAAGGGGACCATCTCCATCGCCGCCCCTGCCCAAACGGCGTAGCTGGTGTTGAACGCCAGCAAGAGGGCATCCAATCCGTAGAGCCGCAGGCCCAGCGAGGCCGAAAAGGAGGGCAACAGGATAACCGTCAGCAAGGCCGCCGCCAGACTCAGAACGACGGCCACCCGGACGATGGGCAGGCCCACCGCCCCCAACCCTCCCAGGGTGAAAACCCAAAGGGGTGAGGTGTAGCCCTCCACCGGCTGGCCGGGGTTGAACACCGGGCCGTATCCCCGCGCCAGGTTGAGGGCATAACGGAACGAGATAAAGGCATCGTCGGGCAAAGCCTGCAACGCCAGGGCATGGACCGCCATGATCCCCGCCGCCAGCAGCGTCACACCGGTCGTCACCCTCTCCGGCCGGAGATTGACCCGCAGCTTCTGCTTCCCAAACCCGGTCTGGAAAGACATGGATCAAGCCCCGGTCGCCGCCCCCCGAATCTCCATCACCTTCCCCTTGCTCATCCTCTCACACGCCACCGGCGGGATGGAGCAAGCGCACAGCCCACCGGTCGCGTGAATCCGACCGCTCCTCCGCACCTTTGCCGCCAAAAGCCCGTCAACGCCTCTGCTCTAACCGGCAGGAGGCCGGTTGACGCTCACGGAGCTTGGCATTCCCCCCTGTAAAAAGCCCATTCCTCGCATTCGGAACCATCGGGAAAGATGCAGTAGCCCACCTGTCCTCCTGCCTCCTCGCGGATTTCCAATTTGTACCCCTGTTCCACGCAGTATTTGGAAGCCGGATTGGCCATGTCTAAGGGCGATTCAAAAGTGGTATCCTTTGGCGTAGGGGTCGGCCCTCCGCAGGCCGCCAACACCATCGGTGCAACCAGCAACAGAACGAACGCTGCAATTCCCCACTTTTTCATAGCCGTACCTCCGTTGTCCGCAGGATGTCGTTCGTCCCCGCACGGTCGACGGGTCCCGGTCGTTGCGCGGAGCGGGGACCGTCAACCGACCAAGTCGTATGCAACGCCCAAATCGTCCGCGATCTGGCGCAGGCTGACCTCCACTTTGGCCCCCAAGGGGATGCCCTCTTTGCTGCGGCGGTCGTATTCTTCAAACTCTTTTTCGCCGTGGACGTAAATGCGCGACGCGCCTTCGGCCAGGTTGCCGCCTTTTAGCTCGCGGAGGAAGGTGTCCATATCGGCCTTGAAGGCCGCCGGTTCGCGGAAGGCATCCAGCCGCCAAGCCCCGAAAAAGTGGCCCAGGTTGGCGGGCAGGGGTTTGCCCTCGGCATCTTTGGGGTAAACATGGGTCAAAAAGGCCGCGCCGGAAAGAACCGCCGTCAGGATTTCAACCATCAAGCCCAGGCCGTATCCTTTGTGCCCGCCGAGCAGCTCTCCCGCGCCGCCCAGGGGCAACAGCCCTCCCCCGGCCCGCTTGATGAAATTGTCCAGCACACGGCCCGGATCGGTGGTCGGCTTGCCGTATTCGTCGGTCGCCCAGCCCAAAGGGATCGGTTTTTCCTGCCGATGGTAGACCTCCAGCTTGCCCCTGGGGACGGTACTGGTGGCCATGTCCATCACAAAGGGCCGTTCTTCCCCCGCCGGGACGGCCAAAGCGATGGGGTTTGTGCCGTACATGGCATCGCGGCCAAAGGTGGGCACGACCAGAACGGCGGCGTTGGTCATTGAAATTCCGATCATGTCCTCTTCCAGGGCCATCATGGCGTAATAACCGGCAATGCCGTAGTGGTTGCTGTTGCGGACGGTGACAAAGCCGCAGCCGTATTCCCGCGCTTTGGCGATGGCCCGCTGCATGGCACGGTAGCTGACCGGCTGGCCCAGCCCGGCCCCGGCATCAATAGTAGCCGTCGTCGGTGTCTCGGTGACCACCTTTTCCTCCGGACGGGCGATCATCACCCCATCCCGCAGGCCGTTGACATAGCGGGCCAGGCGGGCCACGCCGTGGGAATCGATGCCCCGCAGGTTGGCCTGCACCAGCACGTCGGCGGTGATGCGGGCGTCCTCCGGCGTGATGCCCATCTTTTCAAAGACCCGCACGCAGAAATCCAACAGGCGTTCCGCCTGAACAAGCGTTCCTTCCGTTGCCATGATTTACTTCCTCCTTCGCAAGTAATGGCCTTCCCGAAAACCGCGGCCCGGTGGCGCAAGTCTGGAGACTTGCAAAGAAAATCACGCTTGCCTTTCGGGCAACTCAAGCAACAAACCTGACAGGTTCCGGGAGACCTGTCAGGTTCCGTCAGGATGGGATCCCTTCATCCTTCTTCCGGCAGCGGGATATAAACCGCCGGTTTGTCCTGGATGTAGGTTTCGTACACCAGCAAAAAGCCCCCTTCATCCTCCGGGACTTGGACGCAGATGGCGCCCGTGAGGGGCTGCTCGGTGGTCACGATGCCGCCCAGTTCATCGGGCACGACTCCGCAGGATGTCTCTTGGCCGTAGGTGGTGTACACCTCCTGCCGTTCGCCCACTATTTTGAAATCGTTCGCACCGACTTTGACCGGTTGATCGTCTCCATCGGGGGCCTTGCGGATCTCAACCGTGACCAGCAGCATCTTTTTGTCCGGCAAGGGGGGATCGTTGTATTCGTTGAAGGCGTGGATCAACGGCCAGGCATCCCGGTTGACGCCGGTAACGGTGATCTCCAAGCCGTTCCAGGTCTGACCTGCCGCCTTGCCCGGTATGCCGCCCCGTAGGGCCGTCTCCGTCGCTTTGATGGCCACTTCGGTACTGCGCAAGGAGACGACCGTCGCCGTGGCATCCAGGTCCGGCGGCCCCAGCGAGATTCCGAACAGGCGATCCAGGGCCAAGACGCCCAAGATCAGGACCACAGCCGCTCCGATGATAAGAAAGAAGATGGTCTTTTGCCTGTCCATGGCTCCCCTCGGTGGCGAACCCGCGCTGCGGCAACGTGCGCTTAGGGCCTGCGGAACCGTTCTTCCAGCTCCTCCAACATGGCCGCTGCTTCCACCAATTTGTCCAGGGGGTTCTCGTCGCCGCGGAAGTAGCGGTAATCGCAAGGCATGATGTCCAATGTTTGGACCAGGTCGTTGTGGTAGGCCCGCACCGTGGAGGGACTGACGCCGTACAGATCGGCGATCTCGCGCTGGGTCAGCTCCATAAAGTTGACCTTGCGAACGGTGTAATCCAGGGCAGCGGCCCACGTTTCCGGTTTGCGGATGATCAGAGGACGGCGGCCCAGGCAGATGCGGTATTCAAGCCACATCTGCACGGCAGCTCCGATGATCTCCATCGGCACGCGCTTCTGGCTCATCTTTTTGGTGAGCAAGGTTTCTACATCGTCCATGCCCTCGGCAAAGAGGTGCTCAAAGCGTTCGGCCAGTCGCTTGTCTTTTTCGTAGCGGATGTAAGAACCGAGGGCGCGTTTGGCCGCGTCAAAGTCTCCGTAACGGGCCAGCGCGCGGGCCAGGTTGAGGTGGTACTCGGCTTCGTCCGGGACCAACCGGATCGCCTCCCGAAAGGAGCGGAGGGCCTGTTCAATATCCCACCGTTCGTAATGCTGGAGGCCCAAAGCGTTTGCCTGACGAGCCTTTTGTCGTGCAGCCACGGATACAGACTGTTTCTTTGCCATCCTCTTCTCCCCCGCTGTCGCGTCCGCGACCTGCTTTGGAACGATATGCCGCAAGTCGGCAGCTTGCTACAGAGAGCACCCGCCCATGTGACGGGGGTATTATAGCACGTTTTGGAGCGAACAGACAACTTTGGATTACGGGCTGGCAGCAGAGGCCGCCTCTTCGCCCTCCAGGACGTGCTTCAGGGCGGTGATGGAAACCTCCAGCATGGAAAGGTCCGGTTCGCGGGTCGTCAGCCGTTGCAGGGCCAGGTTGGGTTTGGCGATGGCCCGGATGAAGGGGTTGTCGGTGTGGCGGCTGGTCCATTTGATGTACTCGTAGGCGATCCCGGCGATGACGGGGATGAGGAGGATGCGGGACAGGATGCGCCACAGCATCGGCGGGCGGCCCAGCAGGGAAAAGACCAGGATGGAGATGACCATCACCGAAAGCAGGAAAGCGGTCCCGCAGCGATAGTGGGCCGTGGAATAGGGGGCTACCGCCTCCGGCGTCAGATCTGCGCCGTCTTCGTAGGCGTTGATCGTCTTGTGTTCCGCGCCGTGGTAGGCAAAAACGCGGCGAATGTCGGGCATCAGGCCGATGGCCCACAGGTAGAGGAGAAAGAGGACCAGGCGAAAGACGCCTTCAACGACGTTGCTGACGAAATCGGAAGCGATGAAGCGATCCAAAAGGCCCACCAGCAGCAAAGGACCGACGAAAAAGATGCCGATGCCCAGGGCAAAGGAGAGGATCACCGTTCCCCAGGCCAGGGGGCCGTCAAAAGAGGCTTCCTCTTCTTCGGAGAGGGCAACCTCGGCGGACCACATCAGAGTCCGGATGCCCAGCACCAGCACGTCCCACAGAGCGGTCAGGGCGCGGAGGAAGGGGATTTTGCTCACTTTGCCGGCATAGATGCCGGGGTTCAGCGGCTCGGTGTGGACGACGATTTCGCCGTCGGGCCGCCGCACGGCGACGGCCATCGTCTTGGAACCGCGCATCATCACGCCTTCCATGACCGCCTGGCCGCCGTAATTCAGGTTGCGTTGCTCTTTCAAATTCTACACTCCGTTGCTTATCGTTCTCGCCGCCGGTTTCTTGGAAGCGGACCGATCCCCGGCTCACCGCCAAGGATGAAAATCTCCGGCGCAAGTGGCGACTCAAGTCGTTCCTTTCGGGCCTGCGGCCGGGCGCATTCGTGCATTCGTGTATTCGCGCCCGCTTCGTGGACGGCCCACTTTGGCGGTCCCGGAGATATGAACCGCAAAGGCGCAAAGGCCGCAAAGTAAGAAAACCTTCGCGCTCTTGGCGTCTTGGCGGTTCCAACCGCGATTTTCTCTGCAAGTCGGAAACCCGGCACACAGGCCCCGCAGGGGCGACTTGAGTCGCCGCCGCCTCCGGCGCGATCTGGCCTATTTCCTCGTCCGCTGGAAGACGAGGATAAAGGATGTGTGGTCCATCCCGCCGTACCATTCGCCCAGGCCCAGGCCGGTGACGCGGTCGCTGGGCAGCTCGCCGCCGATAAAGACAATGTAGGAGTTCAAGGTGTTGGCCATGGGATAGTTGGCCCCGTAATCTGCGCCGGGTTGGGTATAGACCACTTCCTGGGGGCCGTGCTCAATGACGACCGGCTGGCCGTAGAGGGGGCGCCCGTACTCGTCCAGGGTCGAGATGTAGATGAGGGTGTTGCCCCCTTCGCTCGGCTTGCGCCATTCCATCTTGACCAGTTTCCAATAGCGTTCCCCCGGCGCGACCTGGGCCTCGACCAGTTTGACCGGCGGACTGAGCATACTGGCCCGGTAGTCCCACTCCAGCTCCAACGGCGTGGGCCGGGGCGGCGGGGCAGCGGTGGCCGTGGGCGGTTTGGCCGCCGGGCGGTGGGTGGGCCGAGGCGAAGGGGTCGCCGTCGGCGTGGGGGTCGGCGTTGGGGTGAAGGTGGGCGTCGGCGTGGCGGTGGGCGTAACGGTAGGCGTCGGGGTAGCCGTCGGCGTCGCCGTGGCGACATAGGCCAGCAGTTCCGCCGATTCGCGGCCCAGGGCGGCGGCCAGGGTCGCCAGGTCGGTGGCGACCTGTTCGTTGCCCGCTGCGGCTTGCCGGAGGGCCAGTTCGCCCACCGCCGCTGCCGGGTCGTCCAGCCCCAGGGCGGAAAGCCGCTCCTGCGCCCGCGTCGCATCGCCGTCGAGGGCGTAGAGGGCGGCGATGACGAGCAGTGCCTCCTCCTGCACCTCCTCCTCCGCCGGTGTTGCGACCGTCGGCGGGGGCGGCGTCGCCGTCGGCGTGGCGACGGGGACAACGGGCGGCCAGAGCCAGCGGGCCAGGAGCAGCCCCACGGCGACGCCCAGGGCCGCGCCCAGCAGCGCACCGCCGAACACCCGCCTGCCCCACTCAGCCATGACGCTCTGCCCTGCGGCGGGCCAGCCGACCCAGGCCGGTCAGCATCGTCGCCAGGAGCATGATTTGGTACAGCACCTGCTCTCCCTCCGGGAAGACGATGGTCAGCGGAGCAGGGGAGAAGGTGAGCACAAAGACGAGGAGGACGGCCACGGCCACAATCTTGCGCCGGGTGTCCAAAGGCGTGACGTTGTCCAGGGGGCCGGGGTGTCGCTGCCCGAAGAAAAAGACCAACCCGGCCCACAGGAACCAGCCGGGCCAGACAAAGATGCCCAGGGCGACCAGGGCGACGATGATGGGCCAGGTAAAGATCTGCGCCCGGTTGCCCAGCAGGCTGTAAAGGACATGGCCGCCGTCCAGCTGCCCGGCGGGGATCAGGTTCAAGCTGGTGACGAGGAGACCGGCCCACCCGGCAAAGGCCACAGGGTGGATGAACACATCCAGGCCGTTGCCCGGCAGCCACAGGCCAAAGACGGCGTATTTGAGCAGCAGGTAGAGGAGCGAATTGCCCTCCAGCAGGTAGACCTGGTCTTGGGTGATGGGCCGAACCTCGGAAAGGAGCAGGCCCACGATCAGGATGGGGATGGCGACGATCAGCCCTACGATGGGACCCGCCGCGCCGATGTCCAGCATGGCCCGCCGGTCGGTCATCCGCGCCTTCATGGTGATTACCGCGCCCAGCGTCCCCAGGACGTTGCCCAGAAAATCGGGGATGGGCAGGGGGATAAAGTAGGGCAGGCTCACCGGCACGCGGTAGTGCCGTCCGGTGAAATAGTGGCCCAGCTCGTGGGCCAGGAGGATGGTAAGCAGGCTTAGGGCGAAGGGCCAGCCCTGCCAAAAGTGGAAAAGGGGCCACCACAGGTCGTCGGGGGGCCGCGCTTCCGACATCCCGGCCCCCACATAGAGGGTGGTGAACACCGTCGCCGCAAAGAGCAGGATATGGACCTTGAGGTTCGGCTTTTCCAACTGGGGCATCAGCCCCGGTGTGATGATCAGGTCGTCCAGTTTGCTCTCGTCATCGCGGTAGAGGGCGACGGTGTGCCCCAGTTCGCGCAGCCGCTCGGCAAGCTGCGGGTAGGCTTCTTGGGAAGGCGCGGTCAGTTGGCCCCGCAGGTGGATGACCTGGGGCCGGCCGGGGATGTCGCGGCGGGCGTCGCGGATGGCAAAGAGGTCGGCGACGGCGGCTTTGATCTGCTCCAGCTCCAAGGCGGCCTGCAAGATGCCCGCCGCCGTGTCATCGGCGTCTTCCCGGTCGGGGCGGCGGGGCGCGGCCAGGACGAGGACCTGCTCCGATTGGGGCTTGTTGCCCCAGACGGCCAAATAGCCCAGGTCGCCCAGGCGGCGTCCGATTTCGGGCATGGCCTGTTCTGCCGGTTGGCGGAGCTGCCCGCGCAGGATGACCGCCGTCCGCAATTCGGGCAGGCCCAGCGTCGCGCTCTGCACGTCGAGAAGGTCGGCCAGGGCTGCTTCCAGCCGGTCGGCAGCCTGTTGCGGAGAAAGTGTTTCGTCGCTCATGGCGCAAGTATACCACAGGGGCGGGAGGGATGCAAAAGGAAAAGTTGGCGATCCAGGCCGGAGCGCACTTTCAAGGTTTTACACGGCAGAAGCGCCGAGTGCGTCGGGAATCGCCGGGTTTCACGCGGCCTTCCCGTGCGCCCTCGGCGCCTCTGTGATAGGGCCGATACCGGGAGCGGCGAATGTCTTTGCTCCCTCAGCGGCCCAGGATGTCCCGGAATTTCCGTACCAGGTCGGCGATGGCTTGCATCACTACCGTCCACGGGTCAAGGGAAGCGTCCGATTCCGGGCCGACCGTCGGCTCTGCGGCGGGAATCTCTACCGACGGTGCGTCGCCCTCGCGGATTTCGTAGGCCGTGCCTTCCAAGACGACGATGACGTGGTCGCCCAGGGCAAAGTAGCGGCCCCATTCGGGCCGGGCGGCAATGAGGGCGAAATAGTCGTCGCTGCCGAATTCCACCGGCGTCGTTTCCATCCGGTCGGCGTCAAAGGTGGTGTCGGTCCACACCCCTTTGTGCAGGATGAAGGTCTTGTCGCCCACATATTTGACCATGTCGGCGGCATCTTCGTGTTCGCCCTCCACCGGCGCCGCGGGGGCGATGGGGGCTTCGGCGGCGAACAGTTTTTGTTCCCCCGCGCTGCGTTCCACCGCCTCCTGACCGACGGCGGGAGCCGTCGCGGGCATCACCTCGTAGGCCAGATCGGAGCGACCCTCCTCACTCAGGGCTTTTTCGGTTTCTTCCACCAGGAAGGAGGTGTAGGGGGTGATGATGCCGTAGCGGACGGAAAGCTCAACGATTTCGTCCACCATCTCTTGATCCTCTCCGTGAAGGCGGATCTGCTGCAACAGGTAGCCGATCTTGCGGGTAGCCCACAGCCGGGCGATGAATTCAGGACCGCCTTCTTCCCGGAAGCGCACATTGTCGTAGCGGAAGGTTTGGGGCCGATTTTGAACCACGCCTTGCAGGGTGATGTCCGTTTCCCCGCCGTCCTCGTAGCGGCCCACGACGATCAACTGCGTCCCGGCGAACAGGTCGGGCAGAGGATAGGGGTAGACATCGGAGACCTCCACGTCGCCGAAATCCAGTTCCAGGTCGGCCAGGAGGGGGGTGCTCACCCTGGCGTAAAAGGCGGAAACCTTTTCATCAATGGCCTCCTCCGGGCGGACGTAGCCGCTGGCCCCCCGGTGGTTTTCGGCGATGGTGTCCAACAGCACGGTGTTCACGTCGTACCCTACGCCAAAGGGAAAGATGCGCACGTTGTCCGGCGCAGCATTCTTGACGTTGTCAATGATCCGCTCAACGACGACCTCGCCGGTGGTGGGCAGCCCGTCGGTCAGAAAGATGATGATCGCCGGGCGGGCGGCGGCCCTTTCCACCTGGGCCACCGCTTCCAACAGGGCGCGGTTGATGTCGGTCGAGCCGCCCGCTTTCAGGCGGGAGACGAAATCGCGGGCCTCCCCCCGCTCATCGGCGGGGACCAGGCCGCGGGCATAATGGCGCGTGGATGTGCTGAAGGCGATGATGTTGAAGCGGTCTTCCTCGTTCAGGTTGTCCAGCACAAAGTTCAACGCCTCTTTGGCCTGCTCAATCTTGACGCCGCGCATGGAGCCGGAAACGTCCAGGACCAGGATCACATCCTTGGCGATGACTTTTTCTTGCTCCACCTCCACGTTGGGCGCGGCCAGGAGCAGGAAGAAGCCGTCGCTTTGGGCATCGGGCTTGTAGCTGAGCAGGTTCAGCCCCACCTCCTCCGGCGAGACGGTGTAGTAGAGGACGAAATCGCGGTCGGGTTTGACATCGTACTCTTCGTAGCCGATGGTGGCCTTGTGGTCGCCGTCGCGCACCACGTCTACCCGGTGGCTGGGTGAGTAGATGGCCTTGAGCGGCTCCTTGCTGCGGATGGTGACGTTGACGACCACCTCCTCCAGGGGGCGGGGCGAAAATTTTTCCGTGTTCAAGGGGTAGACATATTCGACCAGGCCGTTGTCCATCGGCAGGACTTGGCTGTATTCAATCTCGACGCGCCGCTCGCCGCCGGGGGGAATGGGGTAGATGCTGGCCTGGAAGGCATCACGGCCCACATATTCCAGCAGAGCCGGGTCCCGCTGCCGCCGGACGATGTCTTCGTAGATGCGGCGGGCTTCATCCCGCTCCAGGACCTGGCCTGCGATCTTTTCGCCGTCTACCCACATGGAGAATTCGCTGATGGCCGCTTCTTCCGGCAGGGGAAAGATGTAGGTTCCCTCTATCTCCCAACGGCCTTCATTGACGAACACCTGATCCACGTGGGTCGTCGCCACTTGGTCCTCAATGGTCACGGTGACGCGGTGGTATTTGACGGTCAGGTACGGAACTTCGGTGATGGGCACATCGTGCGGTGGTTCGGGGATGATGATGCCGTCGGCCAGAGCCGGGGCCACTTGGATCGCCAACAGGGCCAAGAGCAGCAGCCCCCTCGTCAGAATGCGCACACCTTTGCCGTCCATGTTTTTCCCCTCCTCACAAGATCTCGGATCCAAGACGCCTCTCCAGGGTCAAAGGTTCCGCTGTGGAAAGGTGAAAGGGACGCGCCGCGATTGCACCGGAGCTCTTCTATCCAACCGAAAAAAAGGTCCCCACGGTGTGGGGACCGGGCCGCCGAAGGCGTTTTCACACTAAGTCGGTTCACCTGTGGTGTAAAAAAGTTCCTCCACAGGGTAGGTTTCGGCCAGCTCTTGCAGCAAGCGCAGGCTCTCCAACGCTTCGGCCTCGTCTACGACGCTGATGGCAAAGCCGGTGTGGACATAGACATAATCACCTACTTTGGCATCGGGCGTCAGCATCAGGTTGACGGTGCGCCCTACGCCGCCGATGTCCACCTCCGCTTCAAAGCCGTTGATTGATTTGATCTGGGCCGGAACCGCCAAACACATGTTCCCCTCCTGTCTCCGATTTCCTACTAATCCCCCAAAAGGTCCTCGCCCCGCATCCACCGTCACACAAGGCGCAGGAGTATGATGATGCCGACGCGCATCGCCGCCACAAAGCCCAGGCAGGACGGGCAGAAGGCAAACACCCAGCTGCCTATCTCTCCCTCGCCCCCTCAGAACAGGCTCAGTTGCCGGGCTTGGGGGATCTCCGGCTCCTCCTCTTCGATCTCGTCCAGCTTGGATAGCAGTTCGGGGATGCGCATGATGTCTTCTTCAACCAAGCTCCGCCAGCGGGGTTGGTGCAAAGCCGCCGCCGGGTGGAACATGGGATAGTAGATCACGCCGCCCACCCGCTTGGGCCGGCCGTGGATGCGCGAGATGGACGCGCCGGGAAAGTACCGCTGCATGGAGAATCGCCCCAGGGTGACGATGATGCGGGGGCGGATGATCTCTATCTGCTTGTCAAGATACGGACGGCAGGCTTCAATCTCCTCCGGGCGGGGGTCGCGGTTGCCGGGTGGTCGGCACTTGACCACGTTGGCGATGTAGACCTCCTCACGCCGGATTCCGATCTTTGCCAGCAACTCGTCCAAGTATTTGCCCGCTGCACCGACAAAAGGCCGCCCCAAGCGATCCTCATGGAAGCCCGGAGCCTCGCCGATAAACATAATGTCGGCATCCTCCGGCCCTTCACCGGGCACGGCGTTGGTACGCCCCTGGCCGAGGATACATTTTTGGCATTGCCGAATCTCCTGGTAAAGGTCCGTCAGTTCAGACAATTCTTTCTCCCCCTTCCTATCCGAAATGGCGGTGGGAACCCCACCCTGTGGGCCGCCAACCGTTCACCTGCGCGGTAGGTTGACCGCAAGCCCAAAAGAGGCGACCCGAATTGTACCCCATCTGACAGATTTTGTCTAGGAACAGGTCGCCGTTCAACAAGGCGGGCGCATTGACAAGGTTTCTCACCGCGGAGGTGCAGATCTCACGGGGGGAAGGTTGGTTCGGCGCGATTTCCCACCACGCCCTCGGCATCGTCGGCGGAACCGCTGCGGGGAACGATGGATGCGCTTATGCTAAGGGAAGAGCCTCCGGGCCTTGACTTCGGCCACGGCGTCTTCTCGGTAGCGGTAGAGCTTGGCCGGGCGGCCTTCGCCGGTGCGATACCTACCCGTCGGTTCAATGATCCCTGCGCTCAGAATCTTGCGTCGGAAGTTGCGTTTGTCCAGCGATTCGCCCAGGACGATTTCGTAAGCGGTCTGGAGCTCGGTCAGGGTAAACTGTTCGGGCAGTAGCTCAAACCCGACCGCCGTGTATTCCAATTTGTAGCGTAACCGGGTGAGGGCGTAGTGCAGGATGTCGCCGTGGTCAAAGGCCAGAGGGGGAAGGTCGTAAATAGACCACCAGCGGACGTTCTCGGCGTCGTCGGTGGCACGGGATACGACGCCGGTCGCCGGAATGACGGCCATATAGGCGACGGTGATCACCCGGTCACGAGGGTCCCGCCGGGGGTGCCCAAAGGTGAAGAGCTGTTCCAAATAGACATCGCGCAGGCCGGTTTTCTCCTCTAGCTTGCGGATGGCCGCTTCTTCCAGGGTTTCTTCAAGCCGGATGAAGCCGCCGGGGATGGCCCACATGCCTACGAATGGTGGGTGTTGGCGCCGGATCAAAAGTACCTGGAGGTCTCCGTGTCGCAGGGTAAAGATGACGACATCTACCGTCACCAACGGTCGTCCGCAATCGCAGGTTAGAAATCGGTCTGTGCTGCTCATGGCCGCTCGGTGCGTCAATCCAATCTCATAGATTTATCGGGGTAGCGTTCTTTGCGCTTGCGCCCATCGGGGTTGGGAAGACGTGTGACTTCAACGACGTTGCGCAAACGGTCAATCCGCTCCAACACGTTGATCAGTTGTTCTACGTGATTGATCTCCAATGTGGCGGTCAGGGTGATCAGATTTGGCTTTTGGGGGAGGGTAGAGGTGACTTCTCGCATGTTGATCCGTTCTTCGGCGATGACGGTGGCGATGTCCCGTAACAGGCCGTCTCGGTCCCAGGCACGAACTTGGATGACGACAGGGTAGACCCATTCCTCCGCCGTGCCCCAATCCACTTCAATCAGCCGTTCCATTTCGCCTCGGTTGGTGCGGGCCAGGATGTTGGGGCAATCCCATTTATGGATAGTTACGCCCTGGCCGCGCGTCACATAGCCGATGATCGGATCGCGGTCTTCCGGTTTGGGGTGGCAACATTCGGCCAAGCGGGTGGGTAGATCGCCTACGCCTTTGATGCGGATGCCGTCCGGTGTGGTGGCGACCGTTGCCTTTTTCTCTTCAACAAAGACTTCGTCGTGGCTGAGGACCTGGAGGACACGGGCGGCGATGCGCTGGGTGTTCAGATCGCCGAACCCGATGGCAGCGTATAGGTCGTCCAAGTTATCATAACCGAGCAGGTCGGCGATCTCCCGGTGGCTCACGCTGTCGCTCAGGTTCAGCCGTTTGAGCTCCCGCTTGAGCTGCTCCCTGCCGAAATGGATGTTTTCCTCGCGGTCCTGTTGGCGGAACCAGCGTCGGATCTTCTGGCGACTACGGGCGGAGCGCACGTAACCCAGGTCCGGTCGTAGCCAGTCGCGGCTTGGACCGCCGTGTTTGGCGGTGATGATCTCTACTTGGTCGCCGTTTTGCAGCCGGTAGGTTAGGGGGACCAATTTGCCGTTGACTCTGGCTCCTCGGCAACGGTGACCGACTTCGGTGTGGATGTAGTAGGCAAAGTCAATGGGGGTGGAACCGGCAGGCAGGTCTCGGACCTCGCCCTTGGGGGTAAAGACATACACTCGGTCTTCCAAGACATCGGTCTTGAGGCTGTCTACGAACTCGCGGGCATCTTTGACGTCGTCCCGCCATTCCATCAGGGAACGGAGCCAGGCAACTTTGTTCTCATAGGCCGGGTCCCGCTTGGCTCCTTCCTTGTATCGCCAATGGGCGGCGATCCCGAATTCGGCCTGTTGATGCATTTCGTGGGTACGGATTTGGACTTCTAGGGTTTTTCCCTCCGGTCCGATGACCGCCGTATGCAGCGATTGGTAGAGGTTTTCTTTGGGCCTGGCGATATAGTCGTCAAACTCACCGGGGATGGGCGTCCACATGGCGTGGACGATGCCCAACACGGTGTAGCACTCCGAGACCTCGTCCACGATGACCCGTATCCCTCGGATGTCAAACACCTGGTCAAATTCTATGCCTTTGCGCTGCATTTTGCGGTAGATGCTGTAGATGTGTTTGGGACGACCTATCACCCTCGCTTTGATCCCCTCCAGGCGCAAACGGGCCTTCAGTTCCGCAGAGACTTGGCGGATGTAAGCCTCGCGGGCTTCTTGCTGTTCTGCGACCAGGGTAGCGATTCGGTAATAGGTCTGGGGGTCGTAGTAGCGGAAGCCCAGGTCTTCCAGTTCCCCTTTGATTTGCCATATTCCCAGGCGACTGGCCAAGGGGGCAAAGATCTCCAGGGTCTCGCGGGCAATGCGTTTTTGCCGTTCCGGGGAAAGGGAATCCAGGGTGCGCATGTTGTGCAAGCGGTCGGCCAACTTGATGAGGACGACCCGCACATCGTCCACCATGGCCAAAAACATTTTGCGTAGGTTTTCGGCCTCTCGGTCCTGGATGTTGCGGTTGTCTTTCTGGCTGATGGTGTCAATGTAGGCCAATTTGGTCACGCCGTCAACCAGTTTGGCGACCTGGTCGTCAAAGCGGCGACGCACGTCTTCTACCGTCCACTCGGTGTCTTCTACGATGTCGTGGAGAAGGCCGGCGGCCACGGCCCTGTAATCCAGGCCCATGTCGGTCAGTATCCGTGCAACCTCTATGCAGTGGACGACGTAAGGTTCCCCTGAATCCCGTTTTTGCCCCGCGTGGGCGGCGACCGCCTGCTCATAGGCGCGGCGGACAAACTCTAGCTCCACCCCGCTGAATCTTTGATTGGCCCATTCTATTGAGAGCTTATCTGTCACAGCCGGTTTCGCTCCTGCACGCACCAGCCTCAAATAGGTGTGCGTCAACCAAAAGTATAACGCAAAATCGGATTTTGTGCAACCGACCTGCCGGAGCCATTGAAAGCAAGATAGATATGCAGCCGGTGCTCCCGGTTGATTAGCAAGTCTGCAGTCCATCGTGTCCTTTCGGAAGCCGCCGTACTCCGTCCGTCGGCGTATGGGTTCAATCCCAAGTTTCCCCATAATCCCTGATTTGACAAATTCCTACTCTTATGGTAGAGTGTTGATGCTTCGGAGTTCCGTCGTCATACTTTGCAGGCCCTTGATCATTGTCGACCCCCCTGAAGGGAGGCAACGTTGGTCGCTGGAAACGTCGGCGATGTTGGTCGGCAATATTGCTCCCGACGATTCGTTGCTGCAGCAGGGTGCCGTTTTGTTCTCATCTTGTTGAAAATGGAGTAGAGATTATAGGCCAAATCTCCTGTAACGAATACCTGAATCCTTCCCTCACAGTGCCACCCCAATCCGGCTTTCCACGGTGATGCCTCAAATTTTACTAACCGACGTTCTCCCCAAAAAGCGGCTTCTTTGGTTCGGAGCAGTAGTGCAAGGGATGTGAGGTGACGGCGTTATGCAAGAAAAAGGAAAATTGGGTATACCTCGCGGCTTGGTAGCCGGTTACATCCTGTTCGTTGCGCTGGTGTCCCTTGTGGCATACCGCCTTGCATCTGTTTGGGTTGGGCATTGCGTCGCCCTGGGCCTTCTGGCCGTTATCCCGGTGGGGTTTGTGTCGGCCAAAGCGCGCCGTCTCACTTGGACGGTTTGGTTTATTACGGCGTTCGCGTTGTTCCTGTCAACAATCTTGATTCTGTTCCTCAACGCTCCTGAACAGGTGCGGGCCATTGAGCAAAGCAAAATCCTTAGCTTCTTTTTAGGAGGTGTGACGGCCAAAGTCATTGTGTCCATCGTGGTCTCCCTCATCCTCGGAACGGTGATCGTCCTTCTGCCGATACTGACTGTGGTATTCATCAGCAGCGAATTTGTGCTCCAAATGCCCGGCGTGATGGATATTTCTCGCCTTGACGTTGTGCGCCTTTTTCTGAGCATGATCTTTCGCACGGGTCGTCCTTACTACATTGTGGAAAACGGCGAGATCACCCAAACAAGGCCCAAAGGCTTGTTACCCAAAATAGGCGGTCCGGGCCTGGTGATAATCAAACCTTACAATGCTGTGGTCTTTGAAAGAGGAGGAAACGTAACTCGGATCGAAGGTCCTGGTAGAGTTTACCCCAAATTTATGGAATTTGCCAAAGCCGTGCTTGATCTCCGCAAGCAATGGATCAGCTGGACGGCCGAGAATGTGTTAACTAAAGATCATGTCCCTTTGCGTTTCCATTGCGGCGTCGGGTTTCGCATTGAGGCTGCCAAAGACACCGCGAAATGGGTAAAGGGTGCTTTGCCTCCCGATCAGGGAGGGAACTTTACAGGCATCATCGCCGGTGATTACAAAGTCTATCAGCATACCCTGTACCGTGCCGTCTATGGAACCACTGCCGCCGGTTGGAAGCTCACCAGCCAAGCGGCGACGGAAACCCAATTGCAAAGTGTTGTGCGCAGGTACTCCCTGGAGGATTTCTACAATTTTGGAGACGGCGACCTCGTCGCCGATGAGTCAATCCTCAATGCGATCACGGCGGAAACCATGTCTTTGGCGCAAAAGATCTCGCCCAGCTGGGGAGTAACGATCACGGGATTCAAAATCTCCCATTTCGAAGCCCCGGAGGAGATGAAAGAAAGGCTCATGGAGCTATGGGCTGCGCGCTACAAAGAAAAGGGCAAAGTGATGGAAGCCAAGGCAGACAAAGAAGTGATGATTATTCGGTCGGAAGGGGTATATCGGTCAACGATCTTGGAAGCGACTGCGGAGCAGAAGGCAATGGAAGCCAGAGGGAAGGGACAAGCAGACGCTTTAGCGCGGGTGACGGAGGTCAAAGTCCGCTCCGTTGAGGATCTAATCGAACAGTTGCTCAAAGGAATGCAAGGTGCCAGTGATGGACAGATTGATCCGACCATCGTCCAGCGATTCGCCCAGCTCGTGGAACAGATCTCCCGTAACCTGCTCAGTGACACTCTGACGGCGCAACTCTACATAGATGCTTTGGAGAAGATCGCCCTCAGTGGTGCCCCCACAGCGATTGCTTTGGGTAACTTGACTCTTGAATCGACCCTTTCCACCCTACCAGCTGGGAGTCGGTAAAATGCAACAATGCCATCTTCTTATCATCGGTGCAGCTTCCATAGACACCAAAGGGCGTGCCGGGCGAGAACCACAACCCGGCACTTCCACACCGGGGACCATTCGTGTCAGCGTCGGCGGAGTGGGGCGCAACATTGCCGAGAACCTGGCCCGTCTGGGTGAGCGGGTCGTCCTCCTTTCCGCCGTGGGCAATGACGGCTCCGGGCGGCGCATCTTGAACCAAGCCCGCGAGTGCGGCATAGACGTTAGCCACGTCCTCATCGCCGACGCCGCCGAGCACCATACCGCCGCCTACCTGGTCGTCTTGGGGGAAAACGGTAGTCCGTTGATGTCCATTGACGACATGGGCATCAACCGCGAATTGCTTACCCCTACCTGGTTGTACCGTCGTCGTGCCCTTTTCCGTGATGCCCGGATGGTCATCCTTGACGCCAACCTCTCGCCTGCCGCCTTGCGCACCATCTTCCGCCTGGCCCATCGCTACCGCCTGCCGGTTTGCGCCGACCCGACGACCACGACCCTGGCCCCGCGCCTTTGTCCGTACCTTCCGCAACTGACCCTGATCACCCCCAACGCCGCCGAGGCCGAGGCCCTGTGTGGCATCCCCGTCTCCGACCGGGAGAGCGCGTTGCTCGCCGCCCGCCGCTTGGTGAGTTTGGGCGTGCAGATCGCCATCGTGACCTTAGGGGCCATCGGTCTGGTCTATGCCACTCCCCAGGAAAGCGGTCACATCCCGGCCATTGAGTGCGAGGTTGTGGATTTGACCGGCGCGGGAGATGCGCTGACCGCTGCCGTCGTCTTTGGCCTTCTCAACGAATTCCCGGTGGATGAAGCGGTGCGCTTGGGTATCGCCGCCGCTGCCCTGACCCTGCAGAGCCGCGAGACCGTCTGCCCGGACCTGAGCTTGGAGCGGCTCTACGACCAACTGGTAATCTAATCCTTGCCAAAGTCCGGCCACCCGGCGGCCGTGCCCTGTGCCTGCGTGGGCTTGCCACCCGCCTTTGCTCCTCCGGAGGCGGATTTTCCCCTTGCTGCCAAAGTATGCTATAATGCGCCCGCTTCTGTGCCGACCTGATGGAGCGGGGGGACTCGCCCGTCGGCATCCAGCCATTGCCGGAGATGTCAGATGATCCCAAACGATCTGTTGGACCGATACGAAATCTTTAACAACCTGCCCGACAAGATCCGACAGGCGATCTTGGAACAGGCAGCCATTGCCCCCTATGCCCCCGGAGAAGTGATCGTTCCGGCCGGGCAACCCTTTACCTTTTTCGGCCTGCTGCTGGAGGGGGAAGCCCATGCCTATCTCCCGGAGCAAGAAGGGGAGGAACCGATCCGGGTGGAGGTTATGCAGCCCGGTAGCACCATCGGCGAGATGTCGCTGCTGACCGACTCCTCCTCGCCGGTGGACCTGATCGCCGCGACGCCTTGCCGTGTGCTCTTGATCCCGGTCAACCTCTTTCACCGTTGGGTACAAACCGATCCGGCGGCCCTGCAGCACTTTTCCCAGTCCATCGTTCGGCGTAGCGCGCGCGTCGAGCATGGGCGTCAGATCCTCAAAGAAGCCCAAGCCCAGGCAGAGGAAGACCCTTACGGGCTGAATCTGACACCCGACGAGCCGCACAAGATCCTGGTCCTCAACCTGCGCACCGGTTCCCTCAAGTACCGCTTTTTTGACACGGAGGACGAGAGCAAAAACGTTGAGGGGCAGGTGGAATGGATCGGCGAACCGCGGGCAACCCAGACTCACATCACGGCCGGCGGCGAATTTATCTTCCATCTGGGGCAAATCGACCATCGTCAGGCGTTGCAAGCAGCCCTGGACCGCCTGGTGGACCCTCAAACCGGTGTGCTCGGCAGCTTGGAAGAGATTACGGCCGTGGGCCACCGGGTAGTTCACGGCGGCGATAAATATTCCGACCCCGTGATCATTGACGACCAGGTGCTGGCCGACATCCGTCGTTTCGCGCCGCTGGCCCCCCTCCACAACCCCATGCACGCCTTGGGCATCGAATGGATGCGCGAAATCCTGCCCGATGTCCCCCAAGTGGCCGTCTTTGATACCGCTTTCCACCAGACGATGCCCCGCTACGCTTACCGCTATGCGCTGCCGGAGAAGCTATACACCGAAGATGGCATCCGACGGTACGGCTTTCACGGCCCTTCCCACCAGTACGTGGGGCTGATGGCTGCAACCTACCTAAAGAAGCGGTTTTCCCGCCTCAAAATCATCACCTGCCATTTGGGAGAGGGAGCCTCGGTCTGCGCCATTGATCATGGGCGTTCCATTGATACCAGCATGGGCCTTACCCCCTTGGAAGGGCTGGTGATGGTCACCCGTTCCGGCGACCTGGACCCTTCCATCCTCACCTACCTGATGCGCAAGGGGATGTCTGCCGATGAAATAGATCACCTGCTCTACCGGGAAAGCGGCATGAAGGGCCTTTCCGGCCTTTCGGGCGACACCCGCGAGATTCCCGATGCGGCCAATGCCGGCGATCCCAAAGCGATGCTGGCTGCCGAAGTGTTCACCTACCGCATTCGCAAATACATCGGCGCCTACTATGCTGCCCTGGGCGGCTTGGATGTGCTGGTGTTTACCGGCGGCATCGGTGAGAATGCCGCCGGCGTGCGTTCAATGGCCTGCCAGGACCTGTGGGGGTTGGGCATCCTGATCGACGCCGTCAAGAACCGGGCGACCCACGATGCTTCCGAGGGGGTTGTGGACATCTCCCACCCTCGGTCCAAAGTCAAGGTCCTGGTCATCCATTCGGATGCCTCGCGCATGATCGCCCGCGAGACGATCCGCATTTTGAGCTACGAATCGCTCCAGCGGCGGATCGAAGCCAACAAGATTCCCATCCCCATCGGTGTCTCGGCCCACCACGTCCACCTCAGCCAAGCCGATGTGGAGCGACTCTTTGGCCCCGGTCACGAACTGACGCCGAGCATCCCCCTGAGCCAACCGGGGCAATTCGCCTGTGAGGAACGGGTCAAACTGATCGGCCCTAAGGGGATTGTGGACCGGGTGCGGGTGCTCGGCCCGGCGCGAAGCGAGACCCAGGTTGAGATCTCCCGCACCGAAGGGTTCCGCTTGGGGATCAATGCACCCGTCCGTATGTCGGGCGACCTGGACGGCACGCCGGGCCTCATCTTGGAAGGGCCTGCCGGGCAGGTTGAGTTGGACAAAGGTGTGATCATCGCCCACCGTCATATCCATATGACGCCCGACGATGCCCGTCGCTTGGGGCTGCGCGATGGAGACATTGTGCGGCTGCGGGTGGAAGGCGACCGAGAGCTGATCTTTGGTGATGTCGTCGTCCGTGTCTCGCCCAAGTACCGGCTTGAGTTCCATCTGGACACCGACGAGGCCAATGCCGCCCAGTTGAACACCGGCGACGTAGCCTACCTGGACGGCATCCAGAAGCGAGGGAACAGAGGCTAGATCGTACCGTCACCGAACCCACCGAAGAAGGAGCGGACCTCCGAAGCTTGCGGCTTCGGAGGTCTTGTTTTCCCCCGTTCGGATTAAGACAAGCAGCCTATTGACAGGGGGAAAGAAACCTGCTATCGTTGCCCTTAACATCACTTTGAGGAGTGTTGTATCAAGATGTTTGCAAGTAGGCGGTTGTCTAGAGAAATTCTCGTGATCCTGGGATCGGTTCTGCTTTTCGGTCTGCTCTTGGGCATCATGGGGGGCGTCTCCACCGCGTGGGCTGCGACGCCTATCTATGTTCGTCCGGATGGGGATGATGTCAACTGTGACGGCACGGTCAACATTCCCTATCCCGGTGGCGGGCCGGGGCAGTCCTGTGCCGTTCAGACCGTGCAACGCGGCATAGATCTGGTGGATGTCGGTGGCACGGTGCAGATCGCCGCCGGGGTCTACACAGAGACCATCCAGATTGACAAGCACCTTTCGCTGCGGGGGGCGGGGAGCGGCAGCGATCCGACCGGCAACACAATATTGCGGTCATCTACCGGGAGCGCGGTAATCACGTTGCGTGCTTCGGGGGCATCGGCTGCCGATCCCATCCTGTTGCAAAGCCTGCGCGTCGAGCCGGTGCAGATGATAGGCATTGACATACCCGCGGGGACCGTCTCCTTTATCAAAATGGACGACCTGCGGGTGATCGGGACCAATGAGGAAACGGGCCGAGAGAACGAGCGGGGGTTGAACGTGCAGCCGACGGCCAGCCTGACCCACCTGGAGGTGAGCAACTCGGCCTTTGATCACCTGACCGATGGATGGTACTTTTTCAAAGAGGTCTCGGCCGATACCAGCGTCGTCGAATACATCACCGTGACCGACACCAGCTTCAGCTACAACGGAGCCAAAGGCATCTATGTTGAGAAATTGTCCAACGCTACCTTCCGCCGCGTGACCGTCCACAACAACGGCATTGATCAGGTATTCTGGAACAAGCGTTGGAACGCCGGTTTTGACATCAATCTCAAGGCCGGAGACTACCACAACCTGACCTTTGATCGGATAACCATCACGGCCAACGCCTTGGGACTGCAAGAAGGCGTGGGGATCATGATCAAAGCCCGCGATGACGGCAACTACAGCTCCTTTCCTGCAACGCTGGACAACGTAACCGTGACCAACTGTACCATCTCCGGCAATGAACGGGGCATCCGCTTTGGCGAGCCATATCGCAACAACGCTACACCGACCCGCGTTTTCATCAGCAGATGCCTTATCTACGATAATCGGCATGTCTACTCCAACAGCGTTGGCTATGGGGGGATCGTCAACATGACGACATCGCCCATTACCGTGACGGCCAGCTGCGTCTACGATAACGACCGGGGGGCTTATGCAGCCAATGCCGGTGGCGTCATTCGTGCGACCGGCCTATGGTGGGGTCACAGCAGCGGTCCGTATCACCCCACCGCCAATCCCACCGGTCAGGGGAACGAAGTATCGGACTATGTAGACTTTGCCAATTGGCAGACCAACGGCTGCAACCTCCCGACGGCGGTCGTTTTGGCCTCTTTTGACGCATCGTCGGCCGCGGATGGCGGCGGGATTCTGCTCCGGTGGGAGACTGCAGCCGAGACGGACAACCTGGGGTTCAACCTTTACCGTTCCGCCCTGGAGGACCGGGTCCGGCTCAATGACCGGCTGATCGCTGCTCAAAACCCAGGCAGCCCTATTGGCGCCCGCTATCACTTTGCGGATACCACGGCGATTCCCGGCGTCACCTATCGTTATTGGCTCGAAGCGGTGGACGTGTACGGTGGTACCCGGCTCTATGGCCCCATCCTCGCCCGGTCGGAGCCGCTACGCCGCCTGCCGCCGATCCGACCGAGGCTGCCCCCTTCGGCCTGGCGCCGTCGTTAGCAACGCCCTCAGAACTCGGTCCTCTCCGTCCCGATTCGGCGACGGCAACTTGCGATTCGGGCTGCACTTGCTTCTATCATCAATTCGGGGTATAATGGAACGGGCGACCGGGTAGTCAACGCTACCCAAAAGGTGCAGCGGCGAAAACCGAGGAGGGAGGAGATGGCAAAAACGGCAAAGGACATTCTGCGGAACAAAGGGAACCAAGTCTGGTCCTTGCCGCCGGAAGCGACGGTCTACGATGCTCTGCGGCTGATGGCGGACAAGAACATCGGTGCCGTCCTTATCATGGACGGAGAGAAGCTACTGGGCATCCTTTCCGAACGGGATTACGCCCGCAAGGTGGACCTCCTGGGCAAAAAGGCGGGCGACGTGCCCGTGACGGAGATAATGACCAAGCGGGTCATTTGTGCACGCCCCGATGAGACCATCGAGGAATGCATGGCCTTGATGACCGATAAGCGGGTGCGTCACCTGCCCGTCGTAGAGGATGATCGCGTCATCGGCCTGGTATCCATCGGCGATGTAGTCAAAGCCATCATCTCGGAGCAGGAATTCATCATTGAGCAGTTGGAAAACTATATCACCGGCTCGCCTTACTAAGGCGGTCTTCTAGTGGAGAAAGTGTCGTCTCCCGGTAAAGACCATGGTCAGCCCGGCGGCATCGGCAGCGGCGATGACCTCCGCATCACCCCGCGAGCCTCCCGGCTGAACGATGGCCCGTACCCCGGCGCGGGCCGCCGCTTCCACCCCGTCGGCTTTGGGGAAAAAGGCATCGGAGGCGAGGGCCGCTCCTGCCGCGCGCCCTCCCGCCCTTCGGGTGGCAATTTCCACCGCCGCCACCCGTGAGGGCTGTCCGGCCCCCATGCCTACCACCGCCCACCGCCCTGCGCCCAACCTTTCCTCGCCTTGGGCCAACACAACGGCATTTGACTTGACAAAGCGGACGGCCCGCCAGGCAAAGGCCAACGTCTCCCATTCCGACTCCGTCGGACGGCGGCGGGTGACGACCTGCCCTCGGCGGACCTCCCCTTCGGCCATCCGGTCTGCCTCCTGGACCAAAACGCCCCCCATCACGCTGCGCCATGTCCGATCTCGCCGCGGAGCGAGGGGCAGGGCCAGAACCCGCAAGTTGGGCCGTGCCGCCAGCACGGACAAGGCGGATTTGCTCACCTGGGGAGCCAGGACGATCTCATAAAAACGCTCGACCAGGCGTCGGGCCAGCCGCTCGCCCAGGGGGACGTTGAGGGCAACGATGCCGCCAAAGGCGGCCAGGGGATCGCCGGAAAGGGCCAGTTCGTAGGCCGTGATGGGATCGTCGGCGTGTGCCAGGCCGCAGGGATTGGTATGCTTGATGATGGCGACCGTCGCCGGCGCAAAGTCGGCAACGACGGCCCAGGCGGCGTCGGCATCCAGGATGTTGTTGTAGGATAGGGGTTTGCCCTGCAGCTGTCGGGCAGCGGCCAGGCCGGTAAGAGGACGGCCCGGCTTGGGTAGGGCATAAAAAGCGGCCCTTTGCTGTGGGTTTTCGCCGTAGCGCATCTCCTGGAGTTTGTGGAGGCCCAAAGGCAGCTCCGCGGGCCACTCCTCTTCGCCCCCCAAAAAGTCGGCGATCAAAGCATCGTAAACGGCGACATGGCGGAACGCTTTGGCCGCCATCCGTCGCCGAAACGCCGGATCGGGACCGCCGGGGCGGGCTAATGCCGCCAGCGCATCCTCATAGTCGGCCGGATCGCACAAGGGCAACACCGCCGGAAAATTCTTGGCAGCCGCCCGTAGCAGGGTCGGTCCGCCGATGTCAATCTGTTCCAGGGCTGCATTCAGACCGACATCGGGCCGGGCTACCGTCTGGGCAAAGGGATAGAGATTGACGGCGACCAGGTCGACGGGACGCAGACCGTAACGGGCCAGCTCCTCCAGATCGGCGGCGCGGTCGCGGCGGGCCAAGATGCCACCGTAAACGGCGGGGTGTAGAGTCTTGACCCGTCCTCCCAAGATCTCGGGAAACCCGGTCAAATCGCCCACCGGTCGGGCGGCGACGCCGGTCTCCTCCAAAGCCCGTCGGGTCCCGCTGCTGGCATAGATCTCAAAACCCAACCCTTCCAGCCCTCGGCCCAACTCCGCCAGGCCCCTTTTATCGGATACGCTGATGATAGCCCGCATTGTGCACCTCCTTATCTCCCTTACTTTGCCACAAAAAGCAGATCCTGGCAAATGAAGGAGGCCCGGCCATGTCGACTGCCCGACCGCCGGACCGCCGACCTGGCCGGATCGGGGTTGCACTGCCTTGCCGGATGTGTTATAATGCCCTGGCAAGCCGCTCGGAGCGGACGGGTTTGCTTTGGGGAGGGAGGAGTGTGACCGGTGGAGGACCGATTCTCCCGTTTCATAAGGGGTGGCAAAGTCAGAGCATTCTTTTGGAGCCTGGTTGTCGTCGCCATAGGTTACATCCTCCTGGACTTTACCTTGCAAACCCACCTCCCCAGTGATGGATGCCGGACCGGGATCAACCACATTCGGTCGGATGGAATCCAGTGCGTAGACCGCCTGCTGGCGTATCCGAACGGCCTGCAACTGAACGATTGGGTCTCCCGCATAGACGGTCGCCCATTGGAGGAATGGCTGCAGGTCCGGGTGCCCCGGCCCCGTTGGTCGGCAGGGATGACGGTCCCCTATGTCATCGTGCGGCAAGGGATCGAGCAAACGGTGGGCGTCACCCTCCACCTCCTTCCCCTGGGAACGGTTCTGCAATGGAACCTGTTGCACTTTTTGTTCAGCCTGGTCTTCCTACTATTCGGTTGCTTTGTCTTCCGGCGCAGACCGGGAGACCCGGCTGCCCGTCTGTTCCTGGTCATCTGCTTGGCCGTAGCCGTCCAACGCAGCGGCGAAATCTTTGAGATCCAACCCAGCCTCATCGTGCAGGGATGGCCCTTTTGGCTCCACCTGGCGGTGGATCAGGTCTCATGGTGGCTTTTGCTGGCCGCCGGATTGCACTTTTCCCTCCTCTTCCCCTTGAGAAAAGGCGTCATCACCCGCCACCCGGTCCTGGTTCCCGCGGCGATCTACGGCATATTTCCCCTTCTGGCCATCGGTGCTTCGTTGACCGGCTCGACCGCCTCGCAAGGGCTGAACCGTCTCTACCGCACCGACCATTTCCTGGCCCTGGTCGGCGGCCTCGGAGCGTTGGGCGTCTTTCTCCACAGTTTCCGGACCATCCGCCAGCCGTTGGCAAAGGCCCAGTTGCGTTGGCTGGCTTGGGCCGCAGGCGTCGCCCTTTTGCCCGTCCTCACCCTCTATAGCCTACCCGCCATTTTGGGAACCCGGCGGTTGTTGCCCGATGCGCTGGCCTTGTTGCTGCTCCTGCTGATCCCGCTCGCCGTGGCCTTTTCCATCATCCGCTATCACCTGTGGGATATTGACATCATCATCCGCCGCAGCCTGGTCTACGGCACGCTCACCTTGCTGCTGACCGGCCTCTACGTCGCCCTGGTCACGGTGCTGCAGGGTGTGTCCCAAGCCCTCACCGGACAGACCTCCAACTTGGCCCTGGCCCTTTCTACCCTGGTCATTGCCCTTCTCCTCCAGCCGATCCGGGCGCAACTGCAGCTCCTGGTGGACCGTCTCTTTTTCCGGCACAAATACCGGGCCAGGCAGGTGCTCGTTTCCTTCACCCGCTCCCTATCCGGCCTGCACACTACCCAGGAAGTGCTCAACCTGGTGTTGGATGCCGTGGCTACGGCCATGGGTGCGGAAACCGCATCGGTGATGGTACCGGCCGGGGAGGAGTACCGAGTTGTCGCTTCCCACAACCTAAACCACCAGGCCCGGCACATCCGGTTCCGGCAGGGGACAGGCGCAGCCGGATGGGTAGAACGGGAAGGAAAGCCCCTTCTCCTCCACTCCGCCGGAGAAGAGAGATCCGCCGCTTCGGTCCCGCCGGGGGCCGAAGAAGAACTGCGCTCCTTGAATGCCGTACTCTGCATCCCCCTCCTGGCGGATGAAAAGGTGGTCGGCCTCATCAACTTGGGGGAAAAACGTTCCCAAATGCCTTATTCGGGAGACGACGTAGAGATTCTGGTCACCATGGGGAGAACCACCGCCCTGGCCCTGGAAAACGCCCGGTTGCACGAAGAACGGGTGAACATCCTGCGCCGCCAGTTGGCCCAGGTAACGGCGGCCCAGGAGGAGGAGCGACGGCGCATTGCCCAGGAACTGCACGATGGCCTCGGCCCCGCCCTGGCCAGCATGAACATCCGCCTCCATACCGCCCGCAAACGTCTGCTGCGGGATCGCCACCCCGTTGCGGAAGAGATCGCGGAACTGGCCGAACTGGCCCAAGCCAACATCCAGGACATCCGCCGCTTGATCTACGACCTACGACCTGCGGCTTTGGACGAGTTGGGGCTGGTCCCGGCCCTGCGCGAATACCTGGCCTATTGCCGACGGGAGCACGGCCTGGACATCCGTTTCACCGTTCAGGAGGGCGAACGGCTCCCGGCGGCGGTAGAGATGGCCCTCTTTCGCATCACCCAAGAATCGCTGAACAACGTGGTGCGTCATGCCAAAGCACGGCGGGTGGATGTGACACTGGAACAGGATGAGAATCGGGTGACCCTGCGCATTGCCGACAACGGACGGGGATTTGATCCCCAAGCTCCCCGCTCCGGATCGCACCTGGGGCTGTGGAGCATAAAGGAGCGGGCAGAGCAGCTGGGCGGGCGGCTTGAGGTCACAAGCGCACCGGGAGCCGGAACGGAGGTGCAGGTCGTCATTCCCCTGCAAGATGCCGAAAGACCCGATCCACATCGGACCTAATCCGTATCGCGCAGCATAGTGTAAGACGATGACCTGGAGATCAACGATGGTGGAAAGGATTCGCGTTCTCGTTGCCGACGATCATACCCTCTTTCGCAAGGGCGTGCGCAAAATGTTGGAGGCGGAGGACGACATTGAAGTAGTGGGGGAAGCCGCCACAGGGCGGGAGGCCCTGGAAAAAGCCCGCGCCCTGATGCCCGACGTTATCCTCATGGATATACGTATGCCCGTAGACCGCCGGGGCGCGGGGAAGGCAAATTCGCCCCTGGACGGCATAGAGGCCACCCGTATCATCCATCGGGAAATGCCCCACATCGGCGTCGTCTTTGTGACCATGTTTGAAGACGATGAAACCATCTTTCGCGGCTTGCAGGCCGGTGGACAAGGGTACATCCTCAAAAACGCCGATCCGGAGACCATGCTGCGGGCCATTCGCGCCATTGCCCACGGCGAATCGCTCCTGGGAGCCACCATCGCCCAAAAAGTGCTGCATCAATTCACCGCTCGCCCTCCGCATCCCCCTTTGGTAGATGATCTCACCCCCCGCGAGATAGAAGTGCTCAAGCTCATCGCCGCCGGTCGGCCCAACAAAGAGATCGCCCGTGAGCTGGGCATCAGTGAAAAAACGGTCAAGAACCATATCAATAACATCTTCTCCAAGCTACACCTCTACGACCGTACCCAAGCCATGCTCTATGCCATCCGCAAGGGCTTGGTGCGGGTAGATGAGACACAGTCTCCCCTTTAGGCAAACGCCGGGCCATAGGTACGGCAGAGGCAGCCTCGCCCGCCGCTTTTCGCGCAAACTCCGGGCTTGTCCTCCGTGGTTCGGCACAGGCCACACCCCCTCCCCTCCACCCGGACCGCCTGCAGCGGTCCCCCTTTGTGGGACCGTGGACCTATTGTCCACTAGGCCCCTTTTCCCGGTCCGACCGGGGCCTCGGTCCCGTGACAGCACAACTCCCCCTCGGTATACTGTGGAGAGATGGAACCGGAGAACATCGCCAAAGCCCGCCGGATTCTCGGGGTGCGCCGGGTCGGCCTGGATCACGAGAGGCAAAAGTGAAGACGGTCACGGTACTCATTGCGGAGGGCAATACAGCCTACGGGCAGAGTCTCTCGCAGATGTTTCAGGAGGAGGGAGGGATCCAAGTGCTCGCCGCCGTCGGGAGTGGCCGTGCGGCGGTCGAGGCGGTTGAACGGCTCCGCCCCAATGTGATTTTGATGGACATTGACATGCCGGACCGAGAGGGCCTGTGGGCGACCCAAGTCATCCGAGAGCGGTGGCCTTCCGTGCGGATCGTTATCCTGACCCTCCACAGTAGCCAAGCGTTTCGCACCTGGGCAAAGAGAATAGGAGCCGCTGCCTTTCTCCCCAAAGACACCGATCCGGAAGAGATCGTCCGGGCCATCCGTGGGATTTGCCGGAAAGAGCATGAATCACCATGAGAGGAGATGCGCATGTCTGCCGGTTCGTACGACATCAACCGCACCCACCGGGGGCGGGAAGCCGAGATCGAACGCCGGCGGGGCAAAGGCAGGCGTACCCTCCCGCAGGTTGCCGGGCCTCCGGTCCGGTTGAACCGGCGGGGGGTGAAGGAGGGAAAGGAAAATGAACGAACATCCCTGGTTCAAAAGCTACGATAAAGGTGTGCCCCATACCTTACGGCCCTACCCCCAACAAACCCTGATAGACGTGGTGCACGGCACCACCCGCCGGCGGCCCGATCACCCCGCCTTCCTCTTCAAGGGCGCGACCGTCGACTACGCCCGCTTTCAACGGGAAAGCGACGCCTTTGCCGCCGCCCTGGTTGCCCAGGGCGTGCAGCCGGGCGACCGGGTGGCCCTGCTCATCCCCAATTCGCCCCAGTTCTTTATCGCCCTGTTCGGCGCGTGGAAGGCAGGCGCCATCGTCACCCCCATCAACCCCCTCTACACCGAGCGGGAGCTCAAACACGCGCTGCGCTACACCGGGGCCGTCGCCGCCGTTGTGCTCACCCCCTTTTACGCCAAAATCAAGGCCCTGCAAGGCGAGACCGCCGTTCGACAGGTCATCGCCACCAACATCAAGGAATACCTGCCCGGCCTGTTGCGTCTCCTCTTTACCCTGCTCAAAGAGAAAAAGGAGGGGCATCGCATCACCTTGCAGCCGGGCGACGTCTGGCTGCAAGAGATGATCCGGGAGGGCCTGGACGCCCCCCGGCCCGATGTCCCCGTCAAACCCGATGACCCTGCTCTGCTCATGTTCACCGGCGGCACGACGGGCTTGCCCAAAGCCGCCGTCATCACCCACCAGGGCCTGGTGATGACGGGGATGCAGATCAACGCCTGGTTCGGGGAGGTATTGGTGGACTGGGAGGACATCGTCCTGGCCCTCATGCCTACCTTCCACATTTACGGCCTGGCGGGCGTGTGCGCCACCGGCTTTGTGGGCCATCAGCCCCTGGCCCTCGTCCCCAACCCGCGCGACATGGACGACGTGCTGGCCACCATCCGCAAGGTTCGGCCTGCCTTCCTGCCCGGCGTGCCCACCCTCTTTATCGCCATGATGAAGCACCCCGACGTGCAGGCGGGCAAGGCCGATCTCCGCAGCCTCAAACTCCACATTTCCGGGGCTGCGCCCCTGCTCGCCGAGATCAAGCAGCGTTTCGAGGAGCTGACCGGCGGGCGCATGGTGGAGGCCTATGCCCTCACCGAATCCACCTGCACCGGCGCCATGACGCCCGTGCAGGGCAAGTACAAGCCGGGCGCCGTGGGGCTGCCCTTCCCCGATGTGGAACTGCGCATCGTGGACGTGGAAACGGGTGAGCGCACGCTGCCCTTGGGCGAGATGGGCGAGATCCTCATGCACGCGCCCCAGATCATGACCGGCTATTGGCAACGCCCTGAAGAAACCGCCCAGGCGGTCCGTGAGGTGGACGGCAAACGCTGGCTCCACACCGGCGACATCGGCTACCTAGACGAGGAAGGCTACCTGCACATCGTGGATCGCAAAAAGGATGTCATCAAGCCCGGCGGCTTTCAGGTCTGGCCGCGAGAGGTGGAAGAGGTCATCGCCGCCCACCCCGCCGTAGCCGAAGTCGGCGTGGTCGGCGTGCCCGATGACTATCAGGGCGAGGCGGTCAAGGCTTTCGTGGTGCTGCGGCCGGGCCGGAGCCTGACCGAAGAGGAATTGCGGGCCTGGTGCAAAGACCAACTCGCCGCCTACAAGGTTCCCCGCTACGTTGAATTCCGTGCCGATCTGCCCAAGAGTACGGTGGGCAAAGTCCTGCGCCGCGAACTGCGGAAGGAGCACCGATCCTGACCGAAATTAGAAAAAGGAGGAAAAAAACATGTCTGCGAAGAAAACTTTGCTGATCGTCGGTGTTTTGGTGTTGGCCGTGGGGCTTATCCCTCGTTTGGCCGACACGGTGCGTGCCCTGTCGCCGGAGCAAGAGACCGCTTCCCCCGGCGTGACCATCCCCTACCCCGGTCGCCTGAGCAAAGAGGCGGGGCAAGCGGTGGCCGACGGGCGCTATGATTTCACCTTTGCCCTGTACAATGTCGCAACCGGCGGGCAACCGTTGTGGACGGAGACACAGGCGGGGGTGGCGGTCAAGAACGGCACATTCTTCACTTCTCTTGGAAGCAAGGAGGGAATCCCCCCGGCGGTGCTGGAGGAAGACAACCTCTGGTTGGAGGTGGGGGTGCGCGGGCCGGGGGAAACCGAGTTCACCCTACTGAACCCGCGCCAGCGACTGGCCCCGTCCGCCCCGTCCGCTCCCACCGCCGGCTCTTCCTGTCCCCACGACCACTTTGGCGAATCGTGGACGGGGGAAGATTTTTGGGGCCTGGCCCTCTTTAACATCTCCGGCTTGGCGGATACCAAAGGCATCCTGGCCAGCAGCAAGAGCGGTCCGGGCGTGTACGGCGTAAGCGAAACCGACTACGGCGGCTATTTTTCCAGCAGCAACGACCACCTTGACCTGGGCCTGGGCGGGGATATCGGCCGGATCAACGCCGCCGACAGCGGAGACAGCCAACTGTGGCTTTCCAGCAATGCCGACATTGTCCTGAAGCTGGACAACGACGGCGGCGAGGACCATACCTTGCGGGTCAAAAATTCGGGGGGCACCGACGTATGCACCATTGACGAAAGCGGGAACCTGAACTGCACCGGCAGCAAATCGGCCCTGGTCAAAACGGCCGACCATGGCCGCCGCCTGCTGTATGCCGTTGAGAGTCCCGAAGTTTGGTTTGAGGACCTGGGCAGCGCATCCCTGTCGGACGGTGAGGCCACCGTTGTCTTTGATCCCATCTTTGCCCAGACGGTCAACTTGAAAACCGAGTATCACGTTTTTGTAACCCCGCTGTGCCGGGAGCCGGTGCTGCTGTTCGTCACCGACAAGGGAACCACCGGCTTTACCGTACGCGGTGTGACCCTCGACGGGCAACCCTCGTCCTGTTCTTTTGATTACCGCATCGTTGCCAAGCGGCTGGGCTACGAGGACCGGCGGCTGGAAAAACCGGAGGGTGAACGATGAAAAGATATGCGCTCTGGATCATCCCGGCCATCCTGGTCTGCACGCTGTTGCTGACCGGAGTCGTCTCCGCCCGGTCCGGCGGGCGGCCCACCGCCGCGCCGTACACCGTCGAGGCGGGAGTTACCTCCGGCGGGACCTATCACCTGACCGTCCTGGCCTGGCGTGTGGGCGGCGTCGTCGGCGGACCGGGGTATCTGCTCAGCCCTGCCGCCCCGGCATTGCGGGGCAGCGGCTGCTGCTGTCTCTACCTACCTTGCATACTGCGCAACCATTAGACCAAGACCGGCAAGGGGTCGGATTCGGGCAAGCGCACTTGCAGGGTTCGCCCGGAATTGCCGGGAGACGGCGAGTTCTACGTAGGTCCTCTCCGCACCTCTGCGGTGGGCCGGGGAGACGATAAATGCCTTTGCCCTGAAGCCGGATCGGGAGGGGAAATGCCTGCAAAGTTTGGAGAATCGCGTGACCTGGATGCGGCAGCCCGCGCTGCCGCACCCGGTCAATTCGTCGCCCTGCCGGAAGGGATGGTCCACTATGAGATGGCCGGGCCGCCGGAGGGACAGGTCGTGGTCCTGGTACACGGCTTTTCGGTCCCCTACCACATCTGGGACCCCACCTTTGCCGCCTTGGTCCGGGCCGGGTTCCGTGTGCTGCGCTACGACCTCTACGGCCGGGGTTATTCCGACCGGCCCGACACGACCTATGACGCCGACCTGTTCGACCGGCAGTTGCTGGGACTCCTCTCCGCTCTGGACATATCCGGCCCTGTGGACCTGATCGGCCTATCCATGGGCGGGGCCATTGCCGTCGTCTTTACCAGCCGCCACCCCGACCGGGTGCGGCGGCTGGTCCTGATCGATCCGGCGGGCCTGCCGCAAAAGCCTTCCCTGATGGCCCGGCTGGTCACGCTCCCCCGGCTGGGCGAATGGATGATGGGCTTGCTGGGGGACCGGGTGCTCGTTGCCGGGCTGCGGGACGACTTTTACGACACCGACCGGTTCCCCGATCCGGCTTATGTGGAAAAATACCGTCGCCAGATGCCCTATCGCGGGTTCAAAAAGGCTTTGCTTTCCACCCTGCGGAGCGGGCTGCTGACCGGCGTCCGGGCCGAGTATGAAAGCGTGGGGCGGCAGGATCGCCCCGTGCTGCTGATCTGGGGCCGCCGGGATAGGGTGATCCCCTTTGCCCTCAGCCGGGAGGTCCGGCGGCTGATCCCCAACCTTGAGTTCCGGGCCATCGAGGAAGCGGGGCATGTGCCCCACTATGAGCGGGCGGACCGGGTCAACCCACTCCTCATCGAATTTCTAAAGTCCAGGTGACCCCCGGCTCACCACCGGGGATGAAAATCCCGGCTGCTCGCGCCGGAGACGGTGGCGACTCAAGTCGCTCCTTTTGGGCCTGTGGCCGGGCGTCCGCCTACGCGGACGCTCCCGCTTCCGCCCGCGTAGGCGGGCGGTCGGCCAACGGCCCGCCAGGGGCGGTTTCAACCGCTGTTTTCAAAGAAGCAAAAAGTGTGAAAAGGAGGAAGAAAATGGACAAAAAGCAAGCAATCTCTGTCGGCATCGTATTTGCCCTGGCATTGGCCGTCCTGTTGCTGATCGTCGGCGGCGTTCAGGCCGGGCCGGGTGTGACCGGCCCGACGGCCTCATCGGCGGCGGTTGGCAACGTCGTTTCCGGGACCATTTCCTACCAGGGCCGCTTGTTGGATAGCAACGGCGACCCGGTCAACGGCGTCCGGACGATCACCTTCCGTCTGTACGATTCGCCCGGCGGCGCGGCGGTGTGGTCGCAGGCGATCAGCGTATCCGTAGAGGAAGGCTTTTTCACCGCCTATCTGGACGGCGTGGACCCCGGCCTGGTTGACGGGCGGGCGTTGTGGCTGGGGGTGCAGCTCCAGGGAGAGGCAGAGATGACACCCCGCCAGCCGCTGTTCCCCGTTCCCTACGCTCTCTCGCTGCGGCCGGGAGCGGTCATCAGCGGCGGGCTTGCCGGCAACGAGAACACCGCCGTACTGTATGCCATCAACAAAGGCAGCGGTGCCGTCGGTCTGTACGCCAACGGCGACCGGGCAGCGGTCCACGCCTGGAGCACGGGCGGAGCCGGCATCCTGGCGACGAGCCAGGACGGGTTCGGCGGTGAATTCGGCAGCAACACCTCCTCGGCGGTCTACGGCGGCACCGGTTCCGATACCTCGGCGGCCATCTGGGGCGAGAACTATGCAGCAGGACCGGGCCTGCAAGGAGCCAGCGATACAGGCTACGGCGTTTACGGCTTGAGCAAAGGTGTGGCCGGTTTCTTTACAAGCACCCAAGACATCGGCATCATCGGGAGCAGCGGTAGCGAGATCGGTGTCAAGGGGCACGGCCCGGTCGTTGGAGTGCTGGGCGAAAGCGCAGATGGCTTTGGCGTCCTGGGTTTCAGCACCAACGACGTCGGCGTCCACGGCATGAGCATCAGCAGCACGGCCGGTTACTTTACCAGCACCCACGGCGCAGGGGTCCACGCCAACTCTCGGGAGAGCTACGCCGCCGTCATCGGTGAAAACCGGGGGAACGGTGTGGGAGGCTACTTCACCAGCACCCACGGCGTCGGCTTGGGAGCTTCCAGTGGGGATGGGTTTGCCCTGGCAACGCTCGGTCCCTCCCTCATCCAGGGGCCGAATCTGCAACAGATCGCCCTGCTCAAGTGGTATCCGGCCATCGCCACCGACCTGAGTTTCCCCACCGGCCAGCAGCCAAGCGGCATTGCCTTTGATGGAGCCAATATATGGGTGGCAAACTATGGCCCCGATTCCGTCACCGTGCTGCGGGCCAGCACCGGCGAGCGGGTGATGACCTGCACCGTCGGCCTCAACCCCGATACCATCGCCTTCGACGGAGTTAACATGTGGGTCACAAACAGGGACAACAATACTGTCAGCGTGTTGCGGGCCAGCGATTGCAGCCATGTGATGACACCCACCGTCGGCACGATCCCCTTCCGCCTCGCCTTCGACGGAGCCAATATGTGGGTGGTAAACAACGGCAGCAAAAATGTAAGCGTCATCCGCGCCAGCGACGGGACACATGTGATGACGCCCACCCTTGACGTAGGGCCGCGCGGCATCGCCTTTGACGGGGTCAACATGTGGATCACGAATTACTCGGTCGGCACGGTCAGCGTCATCCGCGCCAACGACGGGACACACGTGATGACGCTCACCGCCGGTGTCGGGCCGACGGCCATCGCCTTTGACGGCGCCAACATGTGGGTTGCCAACCTGGACGGCGGTACGGTCAGCGTCTTCCGGGCCAGCGACGGCGCACTGGTCAAAACGCTCCAGCCGCCCGTCATCGGCAGTGGGCCGACGGCCCTGGCTTTTGACGGAGCCAATATGTGGGTGGTGAACGAGTATGACGATACGGTGAGCATCGTCCGCGTCGCAGACTTTGGACCGGTCGCCACCGTATCCGTCGGTGACCGGCCCTTGTACATCGCCTTCGACGGGGCCAACATGTGGATCAGCAACAACAACGATAACACCGTCAGCAAGCGGTAGAGGAGGGATGACATGAAGGACAAACTCATTCCGGCCCTGTCCCTCTGCCTGCTCCTGGCGGTGGTCGCGCCGGTGCTGGCCCAAGTTTCGGCCAACTATGACCTTTCCTGGCATGTGGTGGCCGGGGGCGGTGGCTCGGCGGCCGACGCGAACCACCTGCTGATGGGGAGCATCGGTCAACCGTTGACCGGCGAGACCGTTAGCAGCGGGCACAGCCTGTGCGGCGGTTTTTGGTGCGGCAGCGGCGTGACTCCGATGTGGCGGGTCTATTTGCCCCTGGTGCTGCGCAGTCACTAGCCCGGAGGCGGCGACTCCTGGACCGGGGGCGGGCGTTTTCCTGCGCCGTTGCGCAAGCCTCCGGCTTGCGGTCTCGCAAGTTGGAAACTTGCGCTACCGGCGCGACAGCGAAAGCCGTGACTCCTGGGCCGACCGCCCGCCTGTGCGGGCGGTCGGCCAACGGCCCACCAGGGGCGGTTTCAACCGCGTATTCTCGGCCCACCACCGGGGATGAAAATCCCGCGCGGGAACCCTCCCGCAGGCTTGTGAGCCGTGGCCCGGACAGGTCCCGCTTGCCGTTGCCATGCGCCGCTGTGGGCATCCGCCGCCCGGCCTGCGGGAGGGTGCGAGTGGCGACTCAAGTCGCTCCTTTTGGGCCTGCGGCCGGGCGTCCGCCTACGCGGACGCTTCCGCCTGCATGGCAGGCGCGCACGCACAGGCGGGCGGTCGGCCAACGGCCCGCCAGGGGCGGTTTCAACCGCGTATTCTCGGCTCACCAGCGGGGATGAAAATCCCGCGCGGGAACCCTCCCGCAGGCTTGTAAGCCGTGGCCCGGACAGGTCCCGCTTGCCGTTGCCATGCGCTGCTGTGGGCATCCGCCGCCCAGCCTGCGGGAGGGTGCGAGTGGCGACTCAAGTCGCTCCTTTCGGGCCTGCGGCCGGGCGTCCGCCTACGCGGACGCTTCCGCCTGCATGGCAGGCGCGCACGCACAGGCGGGCGGTCGGCCAACGGCCCGCCAGGGGCGGTCTCAACCGCGTATTCTCGGTTCACCAGCGGGGATGAAAATCCCGCTGCACGGCCCGGCGGTGGGACCGGGAATGTTAGGAGCAAATATGGACGGTAAAAGAATCATCTCACTGGTCGGCATCGTCACGTTGGCATCGGTCTTGTTGTCCTTGGGGGGCATAGGAGCGCAAGGTAGCGGCCTGCGGGAAGCAGGCGATCCACCTCCGGCCTATCAATCCTCCCCCTGGGTGTACCTGGGCGGGCCGCTGGGCGGGCTGGGCTATGATGTCCGTATGCGGCCCGACAACCCCGATGTGATGTTCGTCACCGACGCCTGGGCCGGGGTGTTCAAATCCACCGACGGCGGGCAGAGCTGGTTCCTCAGCAACTCCGGCATCGTCACCCGCATCGGCCCTTCCGGCGACGGCATCCCCGTCTTTAGCCTGACCATTGACCCCAACAACCCCGACCGCGTGTGGATCGGAACCCAGTATTCGCGCAGCGTCTACCGCAGCGACGACGGCGGCGCGACCTGGGTGCGGATGGACAACGGCATCCGGGAACGCGGCCCTACCATCCGGGGCCTGACCGTCGAACCGGGCAACTCGGACGTGGTCTACCTGGCCGGGGAGGTATCCAGCTGGGAGTGGAACGGCTCACCCTTGCCCAGCCTCCAGGGGGTGGACACGGTCAAGGGCATCGTCTACAAGACGACCGACGGCGGCCAACACTGGGAGCGCATCTGGTACGGCGACAATCTGGCCCGCTACATCTGGATTCACCCCCAGGATCACAACCTGCTCTACGTCTCCACCGGCATTTTTGACCGGGTGGCGGCCAACGGCGATCCCGAGGCCCCCGATCCGGGCGGCGTGGGCATCCTCCGCAGCCATGACGGCGGCCAGACCTGGGAGGTGCTGGGGGTGGAAAACGGCTTCCGCCCCGATGAGCTCTACTTCGGCAGCCTCTACATGCACCCCACCAACCCGAACATTCTCCTGGCCGCCGCGGGCAACGATCCCTACATGTACGTCCTGGGCCATCCCCTCGGCGCCGTCTACCGCACCGAGGACGGCGGCGATACCTGGCAGCGGGTGCTTGATCTGCCCAACGGCAGCGCGGTTGAAATCTGCGAGGGGGACCCGAATGTGGCCTACGCCGCCTCTTTGTATAGCTTCTACCGCAGCGACGACGCGGGCCAAACCTGGCGGTTGCAGGCCGGCGTCGGCGAAGGCCAGGTTGTCCAGGTGGGGGAGGAGATGTGGGGGCCGCCGGGGGTGGTGGCCGGGTTCCCCATTGACCTGCAATGCGATCCCCGCAACGCCGATCGGGTGTTCGTCAACGCCTACGGCGGCGGCAACTTTCTCAGCGAGGATGGGGGCCGCACCTGGCAGGTGGCCAGCCGGGGCTATTCCGGCGCGTTGATGTTCCAGATCGCCGTGGCGCGGGACGATCCGGCCCGCGTCTATGCCACCGCCCGCAGCGGCCTCTTTGCCAGCAGCGACGGCGGCCAAACCTGGGAGGGGTTGAGCTACGGCCCGGCCCGCGCCCTGGAAGGGTTGGCCATCGCCGTGGACCCGTGGGACGCACAACATATCCTGGCCAGCGTGGGCGACGCGGGACCGCTGCCCAAGCTGAGCACCGACGGCGGCCACACCTGGCGCGACGTGGGCCATGAGCTGATGGACAAGGGACTGCAGGGCATGGCCACCCGCTTCCGCTTCTCCCCCACCGAACGGGGCCTGGTCCTGGCCGGTGTGGGGAACGGCGCTTGCCAGACCAAAGGCGAAGGCTGCGAGGAACCGGGCGGCGGCATCATCCTTTCCCGCGACGGCGGCCAGACCTGGACGCCCTCCGGCCTGGACGGGCAACAGGTGCTGAACCTGGCCTTTGCCGCCGACGGTCGGCGCGTCTATGCCACGGTGGCCCCCGCCCGCGTCTACCGCTCCGACGACGGCGGGGAAACGTGGGAGATGGTCAACGACGACGCCACCCAGGGAATGCCGCCGCCCCCCGACCCGGATATGCCGCGCACGGCCCCCCTGGCCCTGGCCGTGGACCCGACGAACCGGGAGCGGCTCTACATCGGTTTCGTGCGGGGCGGCGCGGCCATCAGCGACGACGGCGGGCGGACCTGGCGGCCTGCTTCGTCGGGGATGCCGCCGGAGGTCTCGGTCAAGGCCATCGTCGTGGACCCCACCGACCCCCAGGTGCTCTATGCCGGGGCTGCGGAGAGCGGCATCTACTTTTCCACCGACGGAGGGGCGACCTGGCAGGAGCTGAACGACGGCCTGCTCACCCGCAACGTGCGCGACCTGGCCCTTTCCACCGATGGCCGGGTGCTCTACATGGCCTCCGAGGGGGGCGGGGCCTTTCGCCTGGGGGAACCGCCGGGCCAACCGGAAGCCCCTGCCCCAACCCGGCCGGCCGCGCCGACCGGCGAACCGGCGGCTCCCACGCCCCCGGCAGAGCCGTCAAAGGGTGGACTCTGCGGCGGCGCGGCGGCCCTGCCGTTGGCCCTGGCCGCATTGATCCGGCGTCGGAGGTCGGAGCCGGTTGACTGAGGTCCGAACCACGGAGACACGGAGGGCACAGGGCGTTGTAGGCCGAATCGGCGTCGGTCCTGCTCTCCGTGCCTCCGCGTGATGGGACGGTCGGGCTGCCCCGAATCGGAGACCTGTTCGCGCCGAACATCATGTGATCATGGTCCAGGGAAGGGCGACGATCTTGGCCCCCAGGCGGCGGATCTCCTGCCCACCGTACAGCAGGACGCCGCCGACGGCCTGGGGGTACTCTTGGAGAAAGAGGCGCAGGGAGGCCGTATCGCCATGGTGGACACGCCGCGCCCGCTTGACCTCAAAGGCCAGCAGACGGCGGCCATGCTCGACCACAAAATCCACCTCCCGGCCCCGGCGGGTGCGCCAGAAGTAGAGGCGGGCAGGCGGGGTCAACAACCCGGCCAGCACCCGCAGGTGGTGAAAGATCAGGGTCTCGAAAAAGGCCCCCCGTTCGCGGGCCGAGCGCAACGCTTCCTCCTCAAAGTAGCCGGACAAAAAGACGGCCAGACCGGGATCGGTCCAGAAGGCTTTGGGCGATTTCATCAGGCGGGCGGTGCGACCGGCTGTGTAAGCCGGCAGCCGCTCAAAGAGCTGCGTTGTTTCCAACAGGTTCAGGTAACGATGGACGGTGGATTGAGACAACCCGGCGTCACGGCCCAGCTCCGATTGGTTGAGGAGCTGCCCGCTGCGGAGGGCCAGCATTTCCATCAAGCGTCGGAAGTCCAACAGCCGGTCAATCTGCGAAAACTGACGCAGGTCCCGTTCCAGGTAGGTGGCGACATAGCCGTTCCACCAGCGTACCCACGCTTCCGGTGAAGGAAGACGCAGCAAGGCGGGCAAAAAGCCACGCTGCAAGAGCGGTGTCGGGTCGGGCGGAGCCTCCGCGAGGGTGGTTTCCTCCGGCCATTCGGCCCGCAACAGGCGGGACAGCAGGTCCGGGGGCGGCGACCGGCGCATTTCGCCCAGGGTCATGGGGTGGAGGACAAAGTAAACGGCCCGCCCGGCCAGGCTCTCACCGATGCGCCGCATCAGCAACAGGTTGGCCGAGCCGGATAGGACAAAGTGCAGACGGTGGTCGCGGTCCACCGCCTGCTTGATGGCCGGCAAAAGTTCCGGCGCGCGCTGTACTTCGTCCAACACGATCCGATCCACACCGGCCCACAGCTCCGCCGGGTCCTCCTGGGCCTGGCGCAACACGGTAAAGTCATCCAGGGTATGGAACCGCCACTCCCGGAAAGGCGCGGCGTTCAGGAGCAAGGTGCTTTTGCCCACCTGCCGGGCGCCGGTCAGGACGACGATGGGATGGTCCTGCCAGGCGGTTTGCAAGAGGGGCGTCAGCCAGCGCGGGTAATAGATTTCCGGCTCTGAATAAAAGTTATTCACGTCTTGAATGATACACGAAAAAGGAGGAGGTGTCAAATGAAACGTCTCGCGCTACTGCTAATTTTGTTGCTGGCCGCTTGCGCTCCGGCGGCGCCCACGGCGGCCCCGCCGCCGACCGAGCCGCCCCAGGCGGCGGCCCCCGCCCCGACGACGGCGGCCCCGGCCCCCACCGCTCCCCCCGCCGAGGCGACGGCAGCCCCTGCTCCCCCCGCCGGGGAGGAGGAAGGCGGCGTGCAGGTCCGTTTTGAGGCCAGCAGCAGCCGCATCCAGCCGGGCGAATGCGTCACCCTGCGCTGGCGCGTCTCCGGCCAGTTCTTTGAGGTGGGGCTGGGGGACGAAAGGGTGGACGCCGAGGGCCAGAAGCAGGTCTGCCCTGCGGAATCCACCTTTTACCGCCTGTGGGTGGACCTGGGCGACCGCCTGGAGGAGCGCACCGTCGGCATTCAGGTAGGCGAACAGCCCCTGCCCGAAGAGGGCGCGCCGCCGCCGGGGGGTCCGCCGCCCGGCGAAGAACCGGCTTTGATCCCGGAGGAAGGCGGCGCGTTGATCCTGCCGCCCCCTTCCGCCCTGGGCGCGACCGTCCCGCCCTGGGACGCGGCGCAGGCCCAGGCGGTTTCGGTCAGCGTGGACGCCGCCCAAACCGGCTCGCCCATCTCGCCCTATGTGTACGGCACGTTCATCGAGCACCAGGGCCGCTGCATCTATGGCGGCATCTGGGCCGAGATGCTCCGCGACCGCAAGTTCTACCACCCGGTCAACTACTATTTCCCCTGGGGCCTGGAAAAATTCCTTTCGCCCTGGTTCGCCAACGCGCCCGATACGGTGGTGACGATGGACGAGGAACACGCCTACGTGGGCCAACACAGCCCCCGCGTCTTTGTGGACGGCGTCCGGCCCCGGGGCATCGTCCAGCGCCGTCTGGGACTGCGGGCCGGGCAGTCTTACAGCGGTTATGTCATCCTGGCCGCCACGGGCAAGGTGCAGGCCGAGGTCAGCCTGGTGTGGGGGCCGGGCGCGGACGACCGCCAGACTCTGGACCTGGGGCAGATCGGCGAGGAATATGCCAAAATCCCCATCAGCCTGACCGCCGGAGGGGACACGGAAAACGGCGCGTTGGAGATTGCGGGGCGCGGCCAGGGAAACCTGTTCATCGGCCCGCCCTCCCTGATGCCCGCCGACAATGTGCAAGGCATCCGCGCCGATACGCTGGCCCTGCTCAAGGAACTGGGCTTTACCGTCTACCGCTGGCCGGGCGGAACCTTTGTGAACCACTATGACTGGCGGCAGGCCATCGGCGACCGGGACAAACGCCCGCCCATCCTCAACAACGCCTACTGGTCGGAGGAGGTGGAATCCAACGATTTCGGCCTGGACGAGTTTCTGACCCTGTGCCAACTGACCGGCGCAGAGGCGTACATTGCCGTCAGCGTCATGGATGAGAACGATGTGCCCCTGGCCGCCCAGGAGGTCGAGTATGTCAACGGCGGGGCCGACACGCCCATGGGCCAGCGGCGGGCGGCCAACGGCCACCCCGAACCTTACGGCGTCCGCTTTTGGGGTGTGGGCAACGAAGCCTGGTTCTTTATCAACCTGGCCGAATATATCCCCCTCCAAAACAAGGTCGCCCAGGCCATGTGGGCCGTGGACCCCAGCCTGCGCTTGATCGCCGTCGGCGCGGCCCAGGAACCGGGCACAGAGGCCGATGAAACCTGGTCCCAGGAGATGCTGCGCAAGGCCGGGGATTACATGACGTTGATCAGCGAGCATGTCTACGCCGGTTCCGCCCTGGAGGTGGCGGACCACAGCCGTAGCGTCGCCCTGGAGACGGAAAACTTTGTGCGGCCCCATCGCCAATACCGGGCCGAGATGCCCGAATTGCAGGGCAAGGACATCCGCCTGGCCCTGGACGAGTGGAACTATGTGTGGGCCAACCGGCCCGAAATCTATGGCGAGGCGGCGCCGCGCTACTACTTTCGTGATGCGCTGGGCATTGCCCGGGGCTTGCACGCCATTTTTGACAACAGCGACCTGATCGAGATGGTCAATTTCCACGCCGTCAACACCCACGGCCAGGTCAAGACGACGCAGACGGCGGCGGCCATCGAAGCCACGGGGCTGGCCTGGGAGCTGTACCGCCGTCACTTTGGCACGCTGCCCCTGACGGTGAACGGCGCGACCGACCCGTTGGATGTCGCCGCCGCCTGGACGGAGGACCAAACGGCCCTGACGGTGGCCGTCGTCAACCCCACGGAACAGTCCTACCGCCTGGACCTGAGCCTGCAAAACGCCGCCTGGGGAGGCGGGGGGCAGTGGTGGTACGTTTCCGCGCCGCCGTGGGCCTACAACGAGCCGGGCCAACCGCCCCAGGTGCGCATCCGGCAGGACACGGTGGAGGACCCGACCGCCGGGCTGCCGGTCCCACCCCTGAGCGTCAACGTCTATGTCCTCCCGGCGCAGTAGGGGCCGTCCGCGAACGGGGGCTGCGCCGACGCCTGTATTCGCACCGCAGAGGCCGCCGAGAAGCAGCGGGTTTTCGGCGGCCCTGCGGTGCGCCGGGGTTGGCGGCGGTCGGTGCGTTTGGCCTACACAGGGGTAGGTTGACGGGGTTTGACTTTTTCAACGGTTCATGTTATGATGAGATTGCCGGGCGGTGCCCGGCGCGTTCGAGAGACGAGTTCCCCGACAGGGTGTCGGCATACTTTTGGTTTGTTGTTCCTGTACTCCGCACTCTGTGCTTCGTATTTCCGTAATGTATCCATGACAGGCTGATTATGAAGTTTCTGTAATTGCAACTCAGGGAGCAGGTTGGATGGATTCCGTATAAAACCCCAGGAGGGGGGGGAAGGCGGATTCCGTATAATCAATAGTTGTGTCCTCGGAGAAGTCATGCCCGAAGTTGAACAGGAACAAGATCAGCACGATCTTTGGTGGATGTTTCAGGATGCCGTTGGTCTCCTCAATTTCCAGCGCAAGTACAGTGCTTTGCTGCTTCTGCTCTGTGCTGTCGATGCCCTCGCTCGAAGACGCTTTCCAAACAAGGGCGTGGGGGAGCGCTTTGAGGAGTTTCTGAAGGAACAGATGCGCCGGGAGGGAAGACCGCAGGTTCACAACATAGAGATCCCTTCGCGGGGTAAGTTACTCACATTTGAGCGAATTTTGTACAAATACCTGAGAAACCCGATCGTCCACGAAGGAGCGCAGTTGGCGCTTGATCATCCTAATGGGTATGCTGTTCAGATTGACTGGGAGGCGTTGCCCCGAGGAATCAAGGTTGACAGCGATAACAACCGTCTAATCCTAGGCGGCGAATTGGTTCTGGACATCCTGCTTGATGCTGTAAGTAACGGACTCAGACAAGACACAACATCAGGATGCACTTGACGGCTCTGCTGCGCGCCCGCGCTAACGGCGTGGCGGATGCCTCCGCTGCGCTCCGGCCATCTGCTTGTTATCGCGGCTTCGCTCCGCTTCGCCGCATAACAAGCGGATGAAGCCGACCGGCTGGCCCACCAAGCCCTCCCTTCGGTCGGGCTTCGTGGGCTGGCGCCGGCGGCTTATCCGCGGCTCCGTTAGTTTGCCTTAATAGAGCGAAAGGTTTTTCCCATGACCTCTGTATCATTGCCTGAATTGCCGAAAGGCCACGAGTTCGAGGAATTCATTTCAGCTTTCTATCAATCCAGCAAGTTGTTTATTGAAAGAAACATTATTGAGAGAGGTGTTGAGGAGGTACTGGAGTTAGATACTATTGCGACCGATTATGAACAATTTCCACCAAGCATACAGTTAATAGAGCTAAAATCTGGGAGTTGGGGGTTTACAGATTTATTCAAGTTGAAGGGATGGATTGATTACCTCAATATCCCCAAAGCCTCTTTTATTGTGCAAAAAGAAAGACAAAATATCGAGTTTTACAAAGAAAAGGCCAGCGCGTTAGGGATTAATCTTATTGTCATTCCTAATATAAAAGTTACAGGCGAGGTTCTTTCCGAGTTTATTCCGCCTGAATGTATCAATGAAACTGATATTGCAGTATGGAGATTTGCCTATTGGGTTGAACGTAACTTGCTTAGACGGCTAAATCATAAGAAAAAATCCCACCGAAACATAGCATGCTATTCCGCCTTGAAAGCATATTATTACGATGTTAGTAGTGGCGTCTTCTTCACAGAAAATATTGTGGATAAATTGAACAAATTGTATGATGCTTTTCGGAAATACCCGCATATAACGGCCAAATGTGCCCATGAGTTAGCCGGAGATAGTTTCGACAAGGAATATTCTTCGCTCCCTGATGGAATTTTTAGTGAAACGTACTACAAGTGCAAATATACAGATGTGCAAATCTCTACTTTCATAGAGCATCGCGCTCGCCTATCCATCCTAAAGAGCGCAATTGACTTAAAACTGTATCAGAGAGCTGGAGAGACCAGTAAGACCGAAAGCTATCTTGAACTCTTGGGGTATAAGATACCTAAATTTGACTTCTTGCCCCAGTCCTTCATTGATGGACTAAACACAATATCTGCGCATCCCTATTTTCATAAGTATGCTGTTTTCTGGCAATATTTTATTTGGCTATTTGGCGGTTTCATATTGGTTGATTACGAAGAGCAAGAGTATCAGCTTTTGTCCGAACAAACTGGCATTCCAGTTGAAGAGATCCCTAATGCGTTAAGTGCTTATGATGCCCTCTTTCCAAATGCAGGTGGCTGGTTTTTGGATTTATCTCCCCATTCCAATATTCGGGTGTTAAAGATGTTTCCAGTGCCGTTTATGGGGGTCGGAGCCAATTATCGAAGGTTAAAGTATACAGAAAACGGCGATTTTAAAGAATTGAAACTAACAGGTCAGCATACACTAACTGACCTAATAAAATGGAATAACTTGACAGTCGAGGTTTTGACTAGTGCAAACTAACTCTGCGTGCAGCGGACTGGCTTCGCTGCACTCCGGCCATCCGCTTGTTATCGCGGCTTCGCTCCGCTTCGCCGCATAACAAGCGGATGAAGCCGACCGGCTGGCCACCAAGCCCTCCCTGCGGTCGGGCTTCGTGGGCCAGCGCCGGCGGCTTATCCGCGGCTCCGTTGGGCGGCGCATAGGTCAAAAGAATGAGGGAAGGGGGGTAAACAGTGACAAACTGGCTTGCAATAGCGACAACAGCCGTAAGTTTTTTGGTGCCGTTTGTGAAGAAAGTTGGGGAAGAAGTTGCCGAGAAAACAGGGGAAGCGATCTTCAATCTCGTTCAGGACAAGTTGAAGGGTGACAAAGAAGCGGAAGGCATACTCGAAAATTTTGGAAAGAAGCCAGATCGATACAGTGTAGCGTTAGCCGACATATTGAGGGAACAGGCTGAGACCGATCCCGAATTCGGTGCCGCACTCGAGAAATTGCTCCAACACGCTGAAGAGGAGGCTGCTGATCGAGTAACACAGATCGCACAGGGAACAGGCATTGCTCAAGCAGCAGGATCGGGTGCGTCAGCAACGGTCTCAATGTGAATGCCAAGCAGCTAGAAGATGTAGCAGTCAGTGAGAATGCAGTGAGCAGTAGCCAATGTCTGACCATGACTCCAAGTCTGAACAACAAGCAAAAGGCACTGGTATTGCACAAGCTCGGGGCGATGGGGCTACCGCGACTGTTACAAATGTTGTTGAAGCTTCTCAACAACCAGGATGCTATGCAGAACTTGGCAAAGCGAAATTTGCGTTGGTGCTTTCAGTGCTTCTTATAATAACGGCGACTACAATATTGCTAGGTGGAAGGCCAGGATCATTGTTGTCACGCACTACCGCAACAGCGACTCCTATCGCTATGATCACGAAGACACCGATGGTTACAAAGACAAGTATTGTGTTGCCGTCGGTAATCCCCACCAGCCTGCCCGCCCCGACGCCGACTATCACCGCCACGCCGCTGCCCACCGCCACGCCCAAACCGACCCAGAAACCCAAACCCAAGCCGACCAACACCCCACCGCCACCCTTCACCGCCGTCATCGTCCGGGGCTATCCCCACTGCGGCGGCTATTCGGGTGTGACCGGTCACGTCAGGCACGCCAACGGCTTGCCTTTCCCTGGGGTGTCTATCGCTGTCTGGTCCCCGACTTGGGTCGGCATTGTGGGACAATCGCAGGCCGATGGTAAGTACGATCTCCCGCTGACCAATGTGCCTCCCGGCCACTATTTTGTGGCTGCGGTCAAGCTGGAAACCTGCGCCCAACAGGATAGCCAGTACACGACTGTCGGTTGCCGGCTGCTGTCCAACGTGTTAGAAGTCACCAAAACCGAGGATTGCAAGGTCAACCGGGTGACAGAGATTGATTTTACGGGGCCGTAGAAGTGCCTGGTCGTGAGATTCCCTTAGGAGTGAAGAAGAGAATGAAGAATTGGTTGGGCCGACATCCACAACTGACCATGTGAGCCGTGCTGGCCGTGGGGGTGGCCGCCATCCTGATCTGATTAGCCAGAAACGTGGGCTTGCTGGCCAAGCAATGGGCTAATCGCTTGCGCCGCCCAACAATGCGTGCAGCCGACCCGCCTGGCTGCGCGGTTTCAGGCGATTTCTCTTTCGTCGGCGTGGGGAATGGTCGGTGGTTGCGTTGTCGAAGATCGGCAGGCGGCTGACGTTGGCGTTATGGCGGCGGCTTTGCTCGCCGCCATAACGGAGCCGCGGATGCCTCCGCTTCGCCGCATAACCAGCGGATGAAGCCGACCGGCTCGGTCCGCTTGCCCTCCCTTCGGTCGGGCTTCGTGGGCTGGCACCAGCGGCTTATCCGTGGCGCCGTTAGCGAGCCCTAGCAGGTACGCAAAACTACCACACTGGTCTCAGGAGTCTATAAGGTGGCTACAGAGATTCAATTGCGACGATCACAGTGGTTCTATGATGACACCGGTTACTACAGCTATGTGTTATTGAACGCCCCAGAAGATCAGTTCAAGAAAGTCCAGCAAATTCTAAGAAGCAATGGACTACGGGTGCTGCTCGCTGGCAAGAGTTACCGTCCGGCAAGCAATGGCGTCCAGTACCAATGGTATATCCGAGTGTCGGATGAAAGTGGAAGACATCCCACACACGAGAGGGTAAATGGGATTTTTGCCACCTATGAAGCCGTAGAAACCAAAGGCGTTGTTCCAGAAGTAGAGTTCAGAAAACTTGCAGACAAGGTTACAGCACAGGGAGAAGAAATAAGGAAACTGAAAGCTGCGTTAAGTGGGAAGGAACGCCAATATCAAATCGCAGCACAGCGCTTGGAGTCTGTACGCAAACAGAATCAAGAATTACAGGCGATCTATGAAAAAGCCCAACTGGAACTACAAGAATACCGACAAAGAATCCATCGTCTTGAGTTGCGACTAAGGCAAATTCAAGAAACCGCTCTAAAACCAGAAGATGTAACTCAAATTCGCCGAGACTACGAGGACACCATCCAGGCGCTCAGACAAGAGTTGGAGGATAAGGAAAAAGAACTCGCTTCGTGGATCAGTAACTTTGAGCCGGAGGTTCAAGAGCGCGAGCAGGAGATAACCGCTCTCAGAAACCAGCTGCTTGACCTTCAAAACCAAATCGCAATCGTGGAAGGGGAAAAGAGACATCTCATTGATCAAATCCAGGAGATACGAGCAGCACGGGAGGTCGAGCCGGAGAAGGAGAACCCGGAATATTTGTTCCGTGAAACGCTTTCCATCTTACTGCCCGACATTGAATTCCTCGGCGGATCATTCGACACGCTATGGCGCGAGATGCAAAATCCTACCAGCGTATTACGGGATCTGACCAAGCTTGGTCAATTGAAGGCAAAGCGAGTTCGTAGGGCAGATGAGTGGCTAGAAAGGCACATTGGCAGCGAATGGCGTCTCTATTTCAGAAGATGTGAGGACGCGAAATATCAGGTACTCATATCGCATAAAAACACTCAAGAGGCAGATATAGATTGGCTAAAGCGCCAGTAGCGAGAAGGCCCGCTAACAAGGGCTTGCACCCGACGCCGCTAGCGCGGCCGGTCAGCGGCGGCGCCACGCGCTTTGTAGTCAACGGGCTAACGAAGATGTCTTGCACGCAGTCGCAGCGCGGGTGAAGCCCAGTCCGTTAGGCCGCCCTGGGGTCGTTGAATGTCTACCCCGGTGCAAGCATCATCAAGAAGGTCAAAAAATGTTGGACAAACGCTCAATGCACACCGTTCTTCTAATCCTGCTGGCCTTTGGCCTCACTGCCATTGTCATCTAAGCAGCACCGGCCAACCAAACAACTCTGACTTCACCAATACCCATTCCTGGACAATTCGATTCCTCCTTGCCGCTTCCTATTTCCTGCCCCTCCACCACCAAATGGGCACCTCTTTTGATCAAGGTGGAGGTTGAGGGACTCGAAGAGGAACATACCGCCAGATTGCAACTGCTCGCCGATACTTCCCAAACCGCCGCCTGTTTGTCGTTGTGTAGAACCAAGCTCCCACAACGGAGTGTTCGTAATGGGAATGGCAGCATCACCGTCACCGAGATACCAGACGGTTTCTACAAGTTGACAATAGACGCACCGGTGACCTACTTCCGTGACCCGGCAGGATATCTGTTTCAGGTGAAAGATGGGCAGATTGTCCGTCGCCCCGGCTTCGTCTTTCGGTTCCGATTGGTGCCGCCGGCAGAGCAGGATTTGCCACCGTGCCGGGAGTTTGAGAGGAAGTTTACACCACCGCCTTCAGAACCCACACCTGGCGCCAGGGATATTCCAGCGGATGCGCAGCGGGATGTCTGTCGGGCAGAACGCACCATTGACATCTCGATCCCACCCAAGCGACCGGAGAGGCCACGCGAGACTGGGGTACTCGATGTGGGGTATCACTATGCAGGCCCTATGACGACCCAAGACAATCAGGGTGTTTGGGGGCGTAACACTGTAGTAGACCCGAACGTCCCACATCCTGGACCTGCAGGGAGCCGGTTTGTAGTCGAGCGGGTATACGCCAACGATGCGAGCTGGGATCACTGGATCGAGGCGGGTTGAGGTGAAGTCTCCTGGCGGGATGACCGGCAGTACATTTACGAATTCGACACTGCTAACCAGACCTGGAACTTCTTCGATGAGTACCCCCTTTCGAGTGGATCGGCTGTAGAAACCAGAGTATATTACAACGCAGATGTGGATGCGTGGAGAGCCTTGTACTACCTGGGAGAGAACCGCTGGCGTATATTGGCGGAGGTATCGCTCGGTTTCACGACTGCCGACCGCGGTTTCAACAGGGGTGAGGTCTATACAGCCGATGGCGTCCACCCGATCCTGCCCCTATCGGGTTTCGACAAAGGTTACCTGCTCATTGATGGTGTGTGGCGAATCTGGGATACACGGTATTGGACAGCGATTGCCAGGAATGATCCATATCAATGCGATATGCTCACTCAGTACTACCGGTTTAACATCCACTCGCCCATTGTTTTCATCCCACTTGTTTTGAAAAACGCACAGTAAGAGTTCAGGAGGTTCTGATGCGTATACATTTGTTCTGGACAGTTACTCTGCTCTTGATTGTGGGGAGCTGTACGGTCGTCTCTCCACCGGGGCCGACTGCGACCCCCGAGATTCCTCCAAAACAGCCGGAGCCGTCGCGGCCGCTGGTCGGAGGGGAGATTTCAGGCTTGCCAGACGGCACAATAGTGACAATTCATATCTGTACCCCGAAAGCCGAGAAGCCTATACTGTTGGAGGTCCATCTCCTGGCCCCTGGGAAGCGGTTGTGACTGAAGCCAGTGGTCTTGATTATATTGTCACTGCTGAAGCGGAGGGATACGTCAGCCAGCCTATCAGCTACACTATTCACATCAGCGGCGACACCGCCTACGTGGTGCGTGACGGCCGGGTGACCGACGAGGAGGCCGTCCATCTAGACTTTCATTTCGTGCCAAAGGATTCGCCCTAATCCCAACGGAGAGGCACAGTTGATTGAAGGCGGCCTAACATTGCGCCGGAGCGGACGCGGCTAAGCTGCGCGCAAATCGGAGGTCTCGCGCGCATCGAAGCAGGTTTCTCAGCGGAGGTCACGCACCGCAGCCGCCGCGCCGCCGTTGGGCGGCTGAATGTTAAGAGTCCTGATTCACAACTACACCACTGAGGAGGTGTGAGAATGAAGTGCTCGAAAATCACAATACTGCTGGGGCTGTTATTGCTTGTCACTACTACTTGCCAGTCCCGAGGACAGAATCTACCCTTCGAATCCATAGCACAGAGAGACACCATAAACTATCGGGAAGAAAGTCCTGCCCTATTCGTTATCACGAGCAACGATGAGATTGATGCTCTCGTCTCAACCGTGCTGGCTGAAGACCCTGCTCTGGCTGACCAACTCCGCCAACTAGACTATGATCGCTTTTTTGCCATCCTGATCTTGCAGGGACAGAAGGGAGGAACAGGGTATGCAGTCACTGTCAGCCAGATTGTTCGAGAGGAGGAGCAGGCGACAATTGAAGCAGAGTTTGTAGAACCATCACCGGATGCGTTTATAAAGCCTGCTTTCACCTCACCCTACCACCTCGTCGCCGTCTCCAAGCAAGGCGAGTGGGGACAACAAATACACTTTGTGTTAGTCACCGACTCCGAAAAGGTTGCAGAAACCTCCCATTTCATCCCGTAACACCAATCTCACACACAGGAAGACCTGCTATGTAGTGTCAAGTTTTGAAGTCGAGAAATCCTGATCTGGTGGACTACTCGAATGATCGGCGATGCTCTGTCGGCTTTGATCTCCAACCGCGCTTGGTTCAGAATCTCGGCCACCAGATTCTTGAAAGCCCGGACCGGATCGTCAGCGATTTCAGCCATCTAGCTTCCCCTCATGGCCCGTCCCGCGGCTTGATATGCCGCGTCCACATCATTATCAGCTACGTGTGTATAGCGTGATGTCGTGGCGACCGACTCGTGGCGAGCCAGTTCCTTGACCACCGGCAAGTTGCCTCCCGTGGCTCGAACCGCTACCGAAACGAAATAATGCCGGAAGGTGTGAGGAGTGATGGAACCTACAGCCTCTGGACCGAGCTCTCTGCCGACCCAGCCTCGGACTATTTCCTGTACCGACCGCGGCGACAGGGCAGTTAACCGCCGTCCAGATCGCTGACTGTGGCTGGCAAAGACCGGCAACCGGTTCAAGGATATGTCTTGAGCATCATCCAGGGGTTGGCGGGCGCGGAGATAGCGACGAATCGCTTGCAAGGCCTCGTCGGCGAACCGCACAACTCCCTCTTTGTCCCCTTTGCCGATGATGACGGCCTTTGCCTCTTCCCATCGGATGTCGCCGCGCCGAAGGGCGCAGAGCTCCGAGACCCGTAATCCCGTGGCGGCCAGGGTAATCAAAATGGTCGGATCCCGCACCCCAACCAGATAACGGGCAGAGGCTTGATTCGGCGCGTCTACGGGCGGCGGGCCGCCAGCCCCCGCCAGAACGCGGCGGGCGGTGGTTAGGATCTTTTCAATAGCTTGTTTGTGGAATGGGGAGATGCGTCGCCCCTGTCGGCGGCGCTGGCTCAGGTACAGGTCCAACTCGGCCAGATTGATGGCGGCCCACCGGCGGCCGGCCACGAAGCGGTAGAAGGCTACGGTAGGTGCCAGATAGGTCCGTTCTGTAGCGACAGCCAGGCCCGCGGTTTTTTCCATCAACAATTCGACCCATGCCGGGTCGAGGGCTTCAACCGCAGTGCTCTCCGACAAATGCCCGGCTTGTTGGAGGGCCTGGGCAAAACATCCCAGCCCAGTGCGATAGGTCTTGTAGGTATGCGGCGCCCGTGAACGCTGCACTGTCCCCAGGTATTCTTCCATAGCAGATTGCAAGCTATGGTCAGCCATGATTACCCCCGATCAAATTTGCCAGTTCATCCATTTGCGTTGGTGTCAACGGCGGCAAGCCCATATTCTCCACTTCCATACCGATCCGATCTATGGTTTGCCGGTTTTGCTGTCGCCTCACCTTGCGCATTCGCGGGGGTTGGGATATTGCCAGGCTCCGAGATGGCATCCCGATCCAAGTCAGCAATCGGGCCAACTCGGCGCCAGCGAGGCAGCGTATAGCCTACCGCTACAGCAGCGACATGAGCCATTATCCGATCTACGTTATCCTCCCGTACCAGAATCTCTTCCAGGAAGCTATTGTCACCGCTAACCTGGATTCTCCAATTTCGCCACGACACTTTGACCAGTCGGAGTTCCAACCCCTGCCCTACATATCGGGCGAAACCGCTTCCCCGCCTATCGTACCGAAAATCTCCAATTTGAACGGGCCAATCCCATTGTGCCACGCTCCCTCCTATCGTCCACTGTACTTGCCATTCCTGGCATCGCGGGCCAGCGACTCAATCTCGGCGATCCGTAGACTCAACCGTGCCACAGTAGCCAGTAAGGTCAGGTCCAAGTCTTTTTCCGCTTGTTCAACCGCTCGTTCCAGATCGGCCCTCATGGTCAGGCATAGGGCCAGGATGTCCTCCAATGCCCAAATTGTCTTGTTTGCCAAGCGTGTTTTTGATGGCATTCAGGGCCTCATTGGTCTCGGTTAGTTCGTTGTACAGGCTTCTGGCGATCAAGCCAATGCTGGAGAGGGCAACAATACTTCCAAAGAGTACCCAGTATTTCCAGAGGATGACCAAAGTGGATCTGACAAGAGGAGTGATCAAAGTGTTTGGGAAGGATCAGGAAGAAAGAATGGTCCCCATTAACGTTCAGGCCAGCCAGGCATCGGACAAATACCTGGCTGGGCGTCAACAGCATCAGGATCTCCCCGTCTTCCTCAGTCATCAGACCCAAGACGCCCTTACCACTTCCGGTCTACTGAGCATTCTCAGACGGCTCGCTCGCAGGGCCGGTGTTGAGGAACGGGTGCATACTCATTTGTTTCGACATACCTTCGCCCGTTGTTGGGTTATCAATGGAGGGGATTTGGAGTCACTGAGATTGGCTTTAGGTCACAGCAGGCTAGATACAACACGGATCTACATAGGACTACGGGTGGAGGATATCAAACGAGTCCATCGTCGAGTATCGCCTGCAGATCATCTGTTCGAGGCACTCCAGCTATCGCTGTGGGAGTGAATGAGACACTTCTCTGCGGAGGAGAAGGCCGCGCGTTCGAATCGCGCCGAGGGTGCTCTGGACAGAGCAGGTTCCCGCCCATTGCGGCGGGAACCTGTCTTTTTATGTA